>Ga0214919_10000058_pt1 | contig 168430 bp, 200 predicted proteins | sample LL1503_MetaG_FD_177994 | JGI IMG/M metagenome (GOLD analysis project Ga0214919, IMG submission 177994) | Freshwater microbial communities from Lake Lanier, Atlanta, Georgia, United States - LL-1503 | ecosystem: Environmental > Aquatic > Freshwater > Lake | place: USA: Georgia | collected...
TAAAGAAGAAAAAGTAGAAATTATTTCCGAAAGTAAAGAAATCATTTCACAAATGCAAGAAAATAATGTAAAAAAGGAAAGAGAATATAATATGAAAATTACGTCTATACAAGATATTACCGACGAGAATTTGAAACAATGCAGTGCTTCTGTTATTACAGATTTCATTGCTTTTGAAATCAAAAAGGCCAGCGAATCTTTCTCAGCCGAAAAAGCTGAAAAAGAAAACATGCTTCAAAAATTGCAAGCTCAACATGACGATTTAAACAAAAATGTTTCCGACATGAAAGCTACCATGGAAGCTCTTTCAAAAGAAAAGAAAGACCGCGAAGACATGGATACATTTAATGCTCGCATGGGCGATGCTTGTGCCAAATACGATTTCCCACAGGACGTTGCAAAAATTGTTGCTGATGATTTAAAGTCTTGTGCCGATGACGATATGTATGCCGCCTTTAAAGCCAAAGCTGAAACCCTTTTCCGTCCTTATTTGAAGAAAGCCAAAGCTGAAGATATGGTTGAGGCTTCTGCCGCCAAAATTGAAGAAGTTAAAGAAGAGAAAGTAGACTCTAAGCAAGAAGAGACCAAGGCTTCGGAACAAGTTAAAGAAGTTGCCAAGGAAGAGACAATTGCTTCTATCGTTGAAGAAGCCTTGGACAATTCCAAGCAAGAAAAAGCCAGTATGCCCAATTCTTCAAGTGCTAGTGCACCTGGATTAAAGGAAAAATTCAAGCAAGCTTTTGCTGAAGAAAATTTTATTGTTAGATTATAAACAAAAAAAAGGATAAATTATGCCACTATTAAGACCATTCAGAGATTATAGCGAGAAAGATGTATTGAACATCTATACATTCTCGGGACAGACCAGCACCTCCCAAATCATCAACAGGGGTACCCTTGTTCAGGTTGTTGGGCAGGGCTTTAGAAATGATAATGATCCCGTTAACATTATCGGAACTTACGGCGATTTCTCCGTAAATAACGTGCAAGCGTTGCGTTACGGAACACCAGCCCAAGTGACCTATTATGGCACTGGAACTGGCACTGCTGGGACCAGCGGCGGTTTCCCTGGAGAATATCCACTCGGACTCACTTTGTTTGATGTTCGTGAGCTCGATGAAAACTTGATTCCTCTCAAGTATAATCCTCGCAAAGCTGCTGAATTGGAAGCCTGTATTTCAGGTCAATCTGTTCCAGTTGTTGTGAGAGGTACATTCCTCTACAGCGGTTTAACTGGTACATTCAACGGTGGCGCTCCTATTTACGCGGGTTCTGGTGGTGTTATCACTGCTCAACCTCTGTCTTCTGGAACCACAATCGTTTCTACAAAAGTTGGCATCGCCCTTGGTTCTACTGGGGTAGATGGATCTGCGCTCATTCGCTTGACGTTGAACTGATTATAGGATTATAAAGACAAAGGAGAAAATTATTTATGGAAATCAAATTAAAAAATACACCAGAACAGGTTGAGCTTATCAAGGCGATGGGTTCAAAAAATTCACAAGTTGCTCGTGAAGCAACTGAAGCCATTGCGGCATTTTTGGCCCCAGTCATCAAGAAAGTTCTTTTGACTGCTGGCACAGCGTCAACAGTTTATCGTGACGTTGAATTCGACGAAGATTCGGATCCTTCGATCCCCTTGGATCTCTTCTACAATGAAGGCGCTGGATATGTCACCGTTTGGAGTCAATCCCAAGCTGGTGGTCTTCCAACCTCTCAAGTTGAAGGCATGAAGGAAGTTAAGTTTGGTACTTACCGCCTTGACTCTGCCGTTTCTTTCAACAAGAAATATGCCCGTAAGAGCCGCTTGGACGTTGTTTCCAAGGCTATTGAGCGTATGGTTAACGAAGTTTTGACCAAGCAGGAAAAGAATGCTTGGGCGGTTATTCTCAAAGCTCTCGCTGAAGCCTATACCCCAGTTTATGCTGGTGGTCAGGTTGCTCAGGCTACCTATGGTCACACAATTAACAGTGCTGCGAAGGGCACATTTACTCTCGCCGACTTGAACAATCTTGTTGTTCGTATCAAGAGAATCAATGAGTCATACAGCGGAAACACCCCAATTCAGCCATACTCACATGGTATCACTGATTTGTATGTTTCTCCTGAAGTGAAAGCCAACATTCGTGCGTTTGCTTATAACCCAATTGCTACAAACCAAGTGGTTTCTGCTAGTGCCACAGTTGCTTCTGTTGACGCTGGTTGGGCTGGTACTCAGTATCTCAGCGATAACCTCCGTGACGAGGTTTTCAGACAGGCTGGTTTACAGAGCATCTATGGTGTAAACGTTGTTGAATTAGTCGAACTTGGTAACAGTCAGAAGTATAACACCTTGTTCACTGCTTTTGCTAACTCAACTCAGGGCAATCCTGCTGGATACCTTACAAATGGTTCTTCCACTCAGTATGCCTCTACTCAAACAACTGCTACATGGGTTAGCTCCGCTAATTCGCAGATCTGCGTAGGTATCGACAATACTCGTGGTGCTTATGTTCGCCCTGTGTCTGTGCAGGCTGAATCCGGTGGCACATTCTCTGTGCTCCCAGACGGTCAGTTTGATATGTATGGTTCACGCGTTCAGAAGGTCGGATTCTACGGGTTCCTCGAAGAAGGCCGCGTCTGTTTGGATGCTCGTTCTACAGTTGGTATCGTTATCAGCAACTAATTGCTGTAATCTAATAAATAAAACGGAAGGCCAAAAGCCTTCCGTTTTTTTGTTTTTATATATTAGATATTTTTTATTTTAAAAGATATAATACACTATATAGATCAATTAATATTTATGCCCAAAAAATTAAAAAAATTAGAAACACTCAAGCAGACTCATGCAAAAGAAGAAACGCAACAGATTACTTCTCTTGACGAAGTATGGGGGTACAATAGAAATTCTCGCTATCAAACCATTGATGAAGCAACTTACGAAAGTTCTTTAAAAGAAATGACCCGTTCTGATTTGGAAAATCATGCTCGCGCATTGGGCAGCATCATTGTAGAAGATTCCGCAAGAATCAGAAATGAATTGATGAAATTATTTCGTGCTTATGTTTTGTCTTTAAAGAAACCCGCGCCCTCTACTGCTTCTAAAATAAAAGTGACTGCAGAAGTTCAAAAGATTTTGAATGAAGCTCGTTAATTGTATAATTATTTTTTGCTGATATGTGTAATAATACTATATGTCAGCATTTGATTCGACGATAAGGCTAAGGCAAGCAAACCAACCTGAATTTTCTGGATATACTGTCCAAGTTATCCAGAATTATCTTTCTGGAAATCCTCCACTTCCATCTACAGGAGTTCTTTCTGGTGTATTTTATCCATTAGTTACTAACCCAAGTGGTTTTGTAACTAGCTCACAGACGGGAGTATTTAAAACTCAAACAGATTTAAATAGCCTCTATACTCAAACTCTTTATTATGTTGGGCAAAATTATTACCCCAATACAAATCCAAGTGGTTATATAACTGGAGTTGATTTTAGCGGTGGTAATTTTAGCGGTAATTTAAGTGGAGTAGTTTATACAACTGGTGATCAAACAATCTCTGGAATTAAAACTTTTATAAATCAAAGTAATTTTTCTGGAGCTGTAAATGTTAAAAATCTTACTCAAATTACTGACATATTAGGACTTGCTGGATCTATATCTGTAGGAAATGCCTCTAATAATAGCAAATTACTTTTAACTTTTGATGGTACTTATGATCCAAGTATTTATGCTATTGATGATTCTTATAATTATTATCCCTTAAATCTAAAAGGATCTGAAATTTTCCTTAATCAATTTGACGGCGGAAATGTTGGAATAAATACTCCTTCATTATTTTATGCTTTAGATGTAAATGGTACAATTGGAAATTCTAATGGAAATTTAATAATTGGCTCAACAAATAATCCTAGCCCCAATGGTAATGGAATACAAATAATTGCTGGTCAAGCTCAATCCTATCCAGCCACTCAAGAAGGTGGCGGCATTTTAATTAATGCTGGTAACGATTTAAATGCCGGTAATGGACCAGGGTCAATTACATTAAACGCTGGAGACGCGAATGCCTTCAACGGAGGAGACGTAAATTTAAATGCAGGAGATAGTTCTGATGATTATTTTGAAGCCCGCATTGGAGGAAACGTAATTTTAACTGCTGGTTCTGCTCCATCTGGAAATGGATCAATTCAATTGTTAAATGGTAATGTTGGAATAAAAACTTCTTCCCCAAATTATACCCTTGATGTCAATGGCTCAGGAAATTTTAGGAGTGGATTGTATGTAAGTGGAATTGCAGTTTTAACAGGCGTCCCTACAGTAACAGTTACAAACGCAGTTTATACAACTGGAAACCAAAGTATTTCTGGAATCAAAACTTTTTTAACTGGCATAGTTGTGAATGGGTCTTTGATCCAAGGAAATGGCAATATTGCAAGTGGTCTTTATTCCCATGCAGAAGGATCTGCTACAATTGCAAGTGGACAATATTCTCACGCAGAAGGCGCGCAAACAATTACTAAGGGACCATACAGTCACGCAGAAGGAGTATATTCAATTGCTTCTGGATATGGTTCTCATGCCGAAGGACTTACTACCATATCATCTGGCGGTTATTCACATGCAGAGGGTTGGTTAGCAATATCAAGTGGAGATTATTCCCACGCTGAAGGATATGGCACATTTTCAGTTGGTCTTGCTTCCCATGCAGAAGGTTCAAGTAATTATGCAAGGGGCGCAACATCTCATGCTGAAGGTGGAGGAACAACGGCATTTGGGCAAAGTTCTCATTCAGAAGGTACATATACATATGCAAGTGGGATTTCTTCTCACGCAGAAGGAAATAATACATTTTCTATTGGCCAAAATTCACACTCAGAAGGAATTTCTACAAATGCAAATGGACAAGCTTCTCATGCAGAGGGTGATAGCACAATTGCAGATGGATACGTTTCTCATGCAGAAGGTGTTTCAACAATTGCAAATGGAACTTCTTCTCATGCCGAAGGAGGATATAGTATTGCGTATGGAGAAGAGTCTCATGCAGAAGGAGACGCCAATCAAGCAATTGGATTTGCTTCTCACGCAGAAGGAACTTTAACTTATGCAAACGGAGAAAATTCTCATGCAGAAGGAAATAGTACATATGCAAATGGACTTAATTCTCATTCGGAAGGATATCTTACTTACGCTTACAAAGATGATTCTCACTCAGAAGGATTTGTAACAATTGCCTCTGGACTTTATTCTCATTCAGAGGGTCTTTATACTGTAACTGTTGGAGCAGGGTCTCATGCAGAAGGAGCTTGGACAATTGCATCAGGAGATTACCAACATGTTGGTGGAAAATACAATCTGCCAAATCTTACTTCATTATTGATAATAGGAAATGGTACTTCAACTGGTGCTCGCTCAAATATCCTAACAATAGAATCCGGCGGATTAAATGTTTATGGCTCTGGTAATTTTACGGGCGGCCTTTATATAAATGGAGTGGCAGTTTCTACTGGCGCATCATCTTCTTCTGCTGCCGGAGTTTCTCAATTAAATACATTAACTGGAAATTTATCAATCGTAGGAGTGAGTGGAGTATCTGTTTATACAAGTGGAGCATCAGGGATAATAATTTCTGGAAATTTTAATACTGGATCATTTGTTACAACCGGTCAGACTGGCAATTTCGTTACCACTTCCCAGACTGGTAACGCAAACACTCTCGGTGGTCAATCGGGATCGTATTACCTTAATTTGGCGAACCAAACTGGTTCCCTTGCGGGGACTGGCGCTTTTATAACTTCGGGTCAAACGGGAGTATTTGTGACCACTGGTCAAACTGGAAGCTTTATAACCTCTGGTCAAACTGGAGTTTTCGTTACAACAGGTCAAACTGGCGTTTTTGCAACATCTACGAATTTAATTTCTACAGGTTCTAATTTGCAAGGACAAATTACTAATCTCAGTGGAACGTTAACAGGAAATTACGCAACCAGTGGTTTCGGTGCATCGACCTATGCGACCATTACCAATTTGGCCTCGACTGGCTCAACTTTACAGGGCCAAATTACTTCGTTAAGCGGAACTCTTACGGGTAATTATGCGACCAGTGGCTTTGGGGCATCGACCTATGCGACCATTACCAATTTAGGTTTAACTGGGGCACAGATTACGAGTCTTAGCGGAACATTAACAGGGAACTATGTTTTAACAACGACTGCAACGGGTATTAGTGGGGCATTGACTACATCCATTGCCTCTACGGGATCAAACTTACAGGGGCAGATCAATGGTTTAAGCGGTAAAGTAATATTTACTACTGGTACTCAAACGATAAGCGGAGTTGGCATCAACAGCATTTTATCTGTTCTTGCTCCTTCTGGATTAACTGGCGATTATTATAACGCACTTGATTCTGGAAGAAACTCCGTATTTAGAGTTGGCCCAATTACCAATGGAACAAGATTAGCCCTATTCCCTTCTGGAAATCCAACAGCCTGGGGCAAACTTTCAATTGAACCGGACCCTGCATATGCAGCAGGTTGGGCAACATTTTTGGGAGTATCTACCAATGGAAATGGTGGAAGAATATATCTTTGCGGTCTTGATACAGCGGGTGCTCCAATACAAGGTTTTACAGCCTTAAATCTTTCTTACGTTAAAACTGTTGAAAGTTTTCCTTCTAAATTATCCATGCAAGCCAATGACAATGGTTTGGGATATAATTCAGCAAGTGTAAGTGCAATTGCTGGTGGAATTGGTGATCTTGTTCTTGCTGTTGGTAGTGCTGGTGGATTTATTACAAACGCGCAGATTAATACAAACAATACCGCCTCTTTATCTTTTAAATCTTATAACAATACTGGTCAGCAATATGTCGCTCAACATCCAGAAGCTTATACTTTTGATACAGCATATAATGTGCCTAGTTTGGGCGGTCTTCAACATACCCGTTGGAAAGTTAGTGGATCAAATATCATGTCGCTCAATCCTTCGGGAAGACTTGGTATCAGAACAGATTCACCAAATTATCAATTGGAAGTAATTGGTTCAGGAAACTTCTCAAGTGGTCTTTATGTAAGTGGTTTTTCTGTTTTAACTGGGGAGCCTTTCGCAATTAGTTTGAGTGGATTATTTTCTACTGGCAATCAAACTGGAACATTAGCAATAAGCGGCACAAAAACATTTACCGGAGTTGTTAACTTTAATAGTGCTACATTTGTTAATCGCCCAACTGTTAATGGAACAGGAGTTTTATTAAGTGGCGAAGCCTCTTCCGCTACGGTATCAAACGTTGTTTATACAACCGGAAATAGCACTCAAACAATTAGTGGCAGTTTAACTGTTACTGGTCACTTCTCTGCCAATACAAAGTCTTTCTTAATTAATCATCCAACACAAGTTGGGAGAAAATTACAATATGGAAGTTTAGAATCACCTTATCATGGAGTGAGATTAACTGGCAAAGGTAAAATAAAAAATGGTATATGTCAGGTGGAATTACCAGAATATATCAAAGGATTAGTTCATCAAGAAGAAGTTAATATTCAAATTACCAATATTAATCATGATAAAATTCTATATGTAAAGTGGATAGATATAAATAATAATAATTTTATTATTGGTTGTAATAATGATTTTAATAATAATGAATATGAATTTTATTGGAGTTTCACAGCTGTGAGAAAAGACGTGGAATATTTAAAGGTCGAATATTAAATGAAAAAATTAATCTTAACAAATTGTAAAATTTGCGGAGAAGTGAAAAGTTCCAGAGGATTTTCTTTTCATATTTCTCAATCTCATGGTATTTCTGTCGAAAATTATATTTTAAAATATGAATTAAATAATGAACCACCAAAATGTAAATGTGGATGTGGGCAAATTGTAACTATCCGTAATTATTGTATTATGGATTATAAAAATAGACATTGTCCTACTTCTGGTTTCCAAATTGGTGAACCAGTAAAGAGGGGTAATCCTGAAAAATATAAAATTAATTTAAAAAAAGGAATAAATAATTATCATAAAAAAATGAGAAAAGAAAATCCATTATATAATAGTGGAAAAAATAATAATTTTTATGGAAGATCTCATTCAGCTAAAACTAAAAAAATAATTAAGGAAAAAGTAATTGAACAAATAAAATCTGGAAATCACGCTTTCATAGGCAATATTAAATCTAGAAGTAAAAAAACAAGTTTAGAAATAAAATTTGAAAAACATTTACAACAAAAGAACTTAGATTATGAATATAATTTTAAAGTTAGCTACCCATGTAAAGATGGATATTTAAAATATAAATATTATGATTTTTATCTTAAAGATTTTAATTTATTAATAGAAATTCATGGAAATTATTGGCACCCAAAAGAGAATAACAAAAATCTCTCCGAAATACAAAAGAAAAATTTTCAAAACGATATTTTTAAAAAAGAATTAGCTCAGAAAAATGGTTATAAATTAATAGCGATATTTGAAAACGAATTAGACAATTTTATAAAAAAAGAAGAACTCTCTTCTTTATTGGAGGTTGAAATCTAATATGTCAGTTAATCGTGGGCCAAAAATTGTTAGAGATGGGTTGGTATTGTGCTTGGATGCCGCCGATAAAAATTCTTATTCTGGCGCAGGAACAGTTTGGAAAGATTTAAGCAGTTTAAATAATAACGGAACTCTTACAAATGGCCCTACTTATAGTAGCATTAATAATGGTTCTGTAGTATTTGATGGAGTTGATGATTATGTTCCTTTTGTTTCTAACCCTTCATTAACAAATCAAATAACTGTCGAAGCATGGATCAATTTAAGTGCCCCATCACCTAATGCAAATGGATGCGTGCTTGGCAGAGAGGGCTCATATAGATTAATATACAATACAACTAGTTTCACTTGGGTTTGTGCTACTATTAATAATGCATGGTATACTGCGGGAACTAATATTCAGCCATCTTTTTCAACAACAAATGGCATATGTAATGTAGTTGGAACATATGATGGTTCAAAAAATAGTGTTTATATAAATGGGGCTTTAGCAACTACTGGAAGCGCCATATCTGGAAATATATTAACTGCTGGAACTTATTATTTATTTAGAAACGATTCAGCAAATATATCTTATGGAAAAGGAAATTTATATTCACATAGAATATATAATAGGGGATTATCTTCTTCTGAAGTTTTACAAAACTATAATGCCACAAAAGGGAGGTTTAATTTAGTATGAGATATGGGCCCTCAATAGTTAAAAATGGATTGGTATTATGTTTGGATGCTGCCGATAGGAATTCTTATTCTGGCACTGGAACAGTTTGGAAAGATATTAGCGCCAATAATAATAGTGCAACATTAGCTGCTGGTCCAGGTTATAGTTTTTCTAATGGTGGATATTTTACTTTTAATGGAAGCACTCAATATGCATTGGTTAATAATTCAATAATATCTTCTGTAACAAATAGTTCTATATTTATATGGTTTTATCCAACTGCAGCAGGTCAAATTATTAGTGAATTAGGGCAATCTGCCATTAACACCAGCTATCATGATTCTAATATAGAGATATCATCAGGCGGGGTCATTTCATTTTCTTGTTGGCATGGATCTTTAACTAATAAAGTTACTTCAGCGCAATCTTTTAATTCTTGGTATTATTTAGGGTTTAGTTATTCTGGTACTTTATTGACTGCATATATAAATGGGATAAGTGTAGGTACAACCACATTTACTAGGAGTGGTCCAGGTTCTTTATATTATGGATTATGCGCTACTGACACTACAAATATGGGAACATTAGGATATGGTGCGGGAAGCATGGGAAATTTTAAAGTTTACAATAGAGGTTTATCTGCATCAGAAGTTTTGCAAAACTATAACGCCTTAAAAGGGAGATTTAAATCGTTATGAGCGGCAGAACTGGACCTAACATTGTTCGCAATGGTTTAATTTTTGAACTTGATGCTGCTGATAAAAACAGCTATCCTGGCGCCGGAACACTGTGGAAAAATTTAGCCTCAAACACTTACAATGGCACCTTAACAAATGGTCCAACATATAGTAGTGCCAATAATGGATCAATTGTTTTTGATGGAGTTGATGATAGAGTAATAATTTCTCCAAGTATTTCCATGCCAAGCAGCTATACAATACAAGCTTGGTTTCAAAAAAATGCACTTAATGTATATGATCCAATATTAGCTGAAGCAAATTCTGCTGATGGATTTTGGATAGATTCAAATTTATTAGCATGTTATTTTAATAGCGCTACGTATGTTATTTATGGAAATTCAAGTTTATCATTAAATAAATGGTATAATGTTTGCGTGTCTATGAATAATTTAGGATCTTCTTATATTATAAATATGTATATAAATGGAATTTTAGATAAAACATATACAGGTGTGGGTTCTGTTACTACTTTTTTCCCAGCAGATTCTATTGGTAGTGATGGATTTGGTGATACAATGAATGGAAAAATAGCTTGTGATCTTGCTTATAACCGCGTATTGACAGATTCAGAAATTTTACAAAATTATAATGCAACCAAAGGCAGATTTAATTTACAATAAATATATGTACCAAAAAAGACAATTTATGATCTTTAATGTTTCTGAACTAGAAACAATTGATTTTAGCGAGGTATTAGAGTCTTCTGCTGAAACAGTAAGAAAAAGCGTTGATGGGACCAAAACATTTGTTAAATGGGAGTCAGAAGATGACTCTATACCCCCTTCAGTAGATATTTTGTTAACAAAAGAAGGTCCTTATACTTATGATGAGATAGTTAGTATTTTGGATACCAGTGAATGGTCGCTCCGTATTATAGTGTAATTAAATTTATATGTCAAATATTGTCTTATATCCAGGTTCAGGGATTTTGGAGTTCAATACAGGTGTTGCAGGGCAGTCTGTATTAGATAACTCTTTAACTGGAGCATCCCGCTTTTTTTTTAACAGCGGGGAGATTAATTTGACAAATTATGCAACTGGCAATTTAAATAGATTTACTATAGATGGTTCCCAAGGCAGACTTTTTCTTATTGATGACCAATTGTCAGGTAGTTTATTTAGCGTCAATACAATTGCTGGTTTACCAGTGGTTGAGGCTTTTAGTGACAATACAGTAACTTTGGGTCAATATGGTAAATATGATTTAGTTGTTACTGGAAATGCAGTTGGAATTGGAGCACTCCCAGATACAGGGTCGCAAAAGTTATGCGTATCTTTAAGTGGCATAACTCCTTATGTTTTGCCATCTAATCCATTGTGTGTGGTTGGTAGTGGAAATACTTATGTTCAGATAAATATTCAAAACCGCGCAACTGGTAATAATGCTTCAACAGATTTAATTATTACTGCAAATGATGGAACAGATAGCTCTTACTATCTTGATCTTGGATTAAATAACGTAGGATACAATCAAGCTGCATATGGGAATGTTTCTGGGCATGACGGATATTTATATGTTAATGGGGGTAATTTAACAGTTGGTACTCAAACTGTTGGAACGGCAGTTGAAATTCATGCAGGTGGTACAGCAGACGCAGACCAAGTTGCTAATTTAAATGCTACTGGAATTTGGTTCAAGCCAGTTACAACATTTATAAGTGGTTTAAATTTAAGTGGTTGTTTAGGTTTCTCATCCCAAACTTCTGCTTCTAGTTTTACTCTTGGTAACAATCCATTTTATGTCCATACTGGCGCCGCCGCAACATGGACGCTACCAACAATTGCAAGTACAAGTGGCCGCACTTATTTAATTAAAAACAAAGGGTCAGGATTAACCCTTTCTGGGAATGGTTCTGATACTCTTTATTCCTATAAAGCAACAGGAGTTTTTGTGTTAAATTCTGGAGATGCTAGTATAATTGTTAATGATGGCACAAATTGGTCAATTTTCTAATATTTTATGAATAAATTAAAAGTGTTTTTAGTAGTGCTGTTCTTGGGGGTATTTTCTTTAATTGGAGCTCAGTACTTAATGGACTTTGACTATGGTAATATTAGTAGCGACGGGAGTGGAAATATTAATGCATCAACAATAAATATAAATAGTGCCTTTATCATCAGAAACAATGCCACAGTCCCAACATTAGTTCAAAATGTTAGCAGCTCACTTGTTTCATCATCTTCATTAACTGGAAACGACGGTTTGATGCAATTGACTTATACTTGTACAATATCGGGTCAAGCCAGTACTTCCAACTATTTTACAATTACTCTGGGAGGGGCCGCAACTTCCACAAATTCATTAATTGTGATTCCTTGCCCTAATACTACAACAAATGGCGCAAGTTTAGCGACTGGCAATGCGACAATAAATCGTTTACTTGTCACGGCTAGTTCAAATTCTTTTCTATTAAGTACTGGCCCATCTCTCCCCGCAATTTCAGCCACTCACGGTTTAGCGATTCGAGTATTTCGACAATAAATTAGAATATAAAATTTATGAATAAATTAAAAGTATTTTTAGTGGTGTTATTTTTTGGAGCATTTTCCTTAATTGGTGCCCAATATTTAATGAATTTTGATTATGGTAATATTACTAGTGATGGGACTGGAAATATTACTGCGTCAGCAATAAATTTTAATAATGCTTTTAGGATCAGAGCCAATACTACAGCCCCAACGCTAGTTCAAAATGTCAATAATACGGCGGTTACATCGTCTTCTTTAACTGGAAATGATGCTGTAATGCAGCTAACTTATACTTGTGCGGCGTTAACTCAACCTACTGTATCCAATTATTTTACAATTACTTTAGCGGGAGCAGCAACTTCAACAAATTCATTAATTATAATTCCATGCTCTAATAGTACAACAAATGGCGCAAATTTAGCAACTGCCAATGCAACACTAAACCGCTTGCTCGTTACAGCTAGTTCAAATTCTTTTATATTAACCGTTGGCGCATCTGCCCCAACTGCATCAGTCACTCATGGTTTAGCAATTCAAGTATTCCGACAATAAAATTATGTCATCATTTGATAGCACAATTAGACTTAGGCAGCTCAATTCTTCTGAATTGTCTGGATATATTTCTTTGGTTTGCCAAAGTTTATTATCGGGTGTCACAGGCATTCAAACTGGAAATTTAACTGGCGCATTTTATCCTTTAAATGGCAATCCTAGTGGATTTGTAGTTTCTGGTCAAACTGGAGTTTTTATGACCCAGTCAAATTTAAATAGCCTTTATTCTCAAACAATTTCATACGTTGCTGCAAATTATTATCCTGTTTCAAATCCAAGCGGCTATATTTCTAGTGCCACCATTCCTGCAATTTTATCTTTTGTTACAGGATGCTCAAGCGGCGTAAGCAGCGAATTTGTTCCTTTTTATTCTGGTGGCGCTCCATATACCTTTTCAAATACTCCAAGGGTAGTTTGCTCATTTCAAAATGCAATAGATTCTAATGTATACGCCACTTCATTAGGCAATATTTTACCATATGGATTTTATATAAATTATAGCCAGCCAATTGCGCAGAGTGGATATTATTTAAATGTCGTTTCAACATTATAACCTATGATAAGTTTATTCCAAAATGCAAAAATAGGCATCATTGATACAAGTGGTCAAATTGTTAATAGTACCAGCGGCAATGTATCTTTTGCTGCCAGACCATTTGTAAATGGAACTGGACTTTTATTAAGCGGCGAAGCTGCGCCTTCTGGAATTTATGGTTCTCAATGGACCACAACTGGATCAAAAATTTATTATAATTCAGGTAATATTGGCGTAAATAATTCTAATCCACTTTATAAATTAGACATCTCTGGAACAATTGGAAACAGTAATGGCGGTCTTAATTTTGCAACTTCTGGAATTCAATTATTAGTTACTGGGGGCACAAATAGCGGAGTAAATACTGGCATAATTGGCATTTGGATTTCTGGGGTTTCGCCTAGTATACCAAATCCCTATACTGGCGTACCTCAAATAGGTTGGATTGCTCAATTCCCAAATGATTTAACATTGCCAAATAGAATAGCCAGAGTAACTGGTAGCGAATTTGCAAATACATCATATTGGAGAATATACTTTGATTCTTCTTTTGTAATTAGCTATCCACACACATATTACTCTAATCCAAATGTTAATATTATTCCTTATGGCGGTGGAAATGTTGGCATAGCAAATAATAATCCTCAATATACTCTTGATGTGAGTGGAATGGGTAATTTTTCAAGTGGATTGTATGTTAATAGAAATCCTGTATCAACTGGGGAACCAATCGCCATTTCTTTAAGCGGCAGTGTTGTATTATTAACTGGCGGGCAAAATGTGACGGGAGCTAAAACTTTTAATGATGCAGTTATTTTAAGTGGAACAGCGGGACCCAATTCAATTACTCTTTCTGGAAATGGAACTGCCGTTTTTTCTAATGGAGCTGGGGCTTATTCAAATTTTTTACCAGGAGTATTTACTGTAAATGATAATGCGGGCAGCATTCTTTCATTTGGTAATACTGCGGGCGGAGGGAGTCTTAGTGTTCAATCTGATGCAACTTTTTCAAAACGTCCAATTGTAAATGGAACAGGAGTATTACTAGTTGGAGAGGCAGTAAGTCAGTGGGGATCATATGGTAGCGCGATTTATTATGACGCTGGATCAGTAGGCATTGGTACAGCCACTCCATCTTACACTCTTGATGTCAATGGTTTTGTAAACACAAATAATGGATATAAAATATATGACGCAACTAATGACTTTACATGGACATTAAGTTACGGCGATCCTTATTTATCTTTTGACGCTCCAGATTCTGCAAACTTATTAACTTTATTAAATGGTAGCCCAGGGACCGTTGGAATAAATACTTACTCTCCCTCTTCATCTTATGCTCTTGATGTTAATGGATCAATACATTGCAACGGAAAAATAACTGCAGTTGGCGGCGTTGATCCGCCCTATGTTTTATTTGACTTAAATACAAGACAATCTGTCAAAATAAGAGTCTTGGCAGAAGTACCCATTGATAAACAATCTGGGGCAGCACAATTTTGGAACTTAGATACAAAAAAGATGGAAGTCTATATTGCATCTGAAGACAAATTTTATGACTTGAATGGCAATTTATTACAATAGGAATCTTATTTATTAAAAAATTAAATTGTGTAATATAATAATATTATGAACATTGAACCAAAAATAGTAACAGATACAAAAACCGTCACCTCATCATTCTCACTCTCTAAATTGAATGATTCTCATGTGACCATGGATGACCCAATGAGAAAAACATTGAGAATTCAGTTGGTTGAGGCTATGCCACCCCAAAACGTAATCATTTCTGGTGAAGAATATGATTCTTTGGGTCAATGGACTGATGAATCATTGAGCGCCTTTCTGGTCGCTAAATATGGTCTTGTAGCTGCTTCCTAAGTCTTTTAAAATATTAGAAAAACAATATCCATTTGCCGTGTAATATACTTATATGGCAAATGTATATGATATTTCAATAGATCAAGGCTCCAGTTTAAACTTAACCTTAACAGCGACAGACTCGGCTGGGGCTTATTTAAATCTCTCTGGATATGCTGCCAGAGGCAAGATTAAGTATGGTTATGGTTCTACCGGTTATTTGCTTGATATCAATCCCACCGTTGATTCTAGTTACGTTAGCGGATTAATTAATATTTCTCTTAGTGCAACCAGTACTTCTCTGCTTCCCATCACAAAAGCAGTCTATGACATAGAAGTTTATACTACGGGAACAATTGGAGCAATTGCCAGTGGCTATACTTTTAAAGTACTAAAGGGATACGCCGATGTTTCCCCAGAAGTAACAACAAGTTAAACTTATGGCTGATATTAACGTGACAGTTCAGGATAATCCTCTTAGCATTACTGTTAATACCAATCCTAATGTTTTTATCTCTGCTGCAACTGCTGGAGTGCAAGGACCAGCAGGTTCACAAGGGGCTTCTGGAGTTGCAGGACAATTAATTAGTTTAAATAGTTTAACAGGGTATGTTGACATCACTGGACTTGGCAACATCTCTATAACAACTGGTAGCAGTTTAATTTATGTTTCTGGAGCAACTGGAAACTTTTACCCAATCAACAATCCAAGCGGATATACTGCAACTGGATTTGTTACTGGAATAAGCGGTTATTTACAAAATCAAATAACATCTTTAAGTGGGACACTAACTGGTAATTATGTTTTAAATTCTTCTACCGGCGTTTTTGCCACAAGTGCAAATTTGATTTCAACTGGCTCTAATCTTCAAAATCAGATTAATTCTTTGAGCGGAACCTTAAATGGAAATTACGTTTTAAAATCCGCCACAGGAGTATTTGTAACAACTGGACAAACTGGAGTTTTTGCTACTTCAGCCAATCTTATATCAACGGGTTCAAATTTACAAGGTCAAATCTCAAGCCTTAGTGGAACTTTAACTGGCAATTATATATTAACAAATACTGCAACAGGAATTAGCGGCACATTAGCCTCATCTATTGCATCAACTGGTTCAAACTTACAGGGGCAAATAAATTCGTTGAGTGGTACATTAACAGGAAATTACGTCTTAAATTCTAGTACTGGAATATTTGTTACAACAGGTCAGACAGGCAGCTTTGTAACAACAAATCAAACTGGTAACTCAAATACTTTGGGTGGACAATCAGGTTCATATTATTTAAATTATGCAAATATGACTGGTTCTATAAATGGGACTGGTTCATTTGTTACTGCAAGTCAAACTGGCCAATTTTATCCAAATTCAAATCCATCTGGATATATTACTGGATTTAATTCTGGCATTTACGTTCAAACTGGACAAACTGGAAACTTTATAACTACAAGTCAGACTGGACAATTTTACGCCAATTCAAATCCTTCTGGTTATATTACGGGGGTAAATCTTTCAAGCTATATTACTACTGGACAAACTGGAGTTTTTGCCACTAGTGCTAATTTAATCCTAACGGGTTCAAATCTTCAAGGTCAAATATCTTCTTTAAGCGGAACTTTGACTGGTAATTATGTTTTAATTTCAACCTCAACAGGAATTAGTGGAATTTTATCCTCTTCTATTGCTTCAACAGGGTCGAATTTACAAGGGCAAATTAATTCATTAAGTGGAACTTTGACTGGAAATTATGTTTTAAAATCTTCTACTGGCGTATTTGTTACTACAGGTCAAACTGGGGCTTTTTATCCAAATAGTAATCCATCTGGTTTCATCTCTGGTTATCAAAATGCCCAAGGATGGATTGGTATCACTCAATCCCCAACATATTTTAATATAGACTCGCCCAATATTGGCAACTCTTATACAACTTTTGGAATTGGAGCATCTCAAGATGTTTCAATTACTCCAAATAGAAATTTATTATTAAGTCCTGTTGGCAAAGTGGGCATTCAAAACTCTAATCCAGTATATGATTTAGATGTAATAGGCTCGGGGAATTTTAGCAACAATCTTTCTGTTTCTGGCAGCATTTATACTGCTAGTGGGTTCCAGTTGTATGATGCCGGATTGGGGCGCATAGTTACAATTACCTGCTTTAATGGAATTTTAAGTGTTGATTAGTTATAATAGATTATGAAAAAATGGTTTTTAACAGTTTTTTTGGTGATGACGGCATTTTTATTAAATGCGCAATATAGCCCCATTACAATCAATCGAAGTGGTACAGTAGTAAACACTAATGAAAGTATCATATTTTCAAATAATATTATTTTATCATCTGGCAATCTTTATATTACCAATCATGCTTATGATGTATCCACAAGCCAGCTTGACCCGATTGCTAACGAATATGTCACGGCTCAATATGTCCAGTCTATAATGGCTGCTAACTTTGACCTATATTTCTCGACTAATTCTTCAGGGATTACAGTAACAAATGGTACGGGAGCCTTGTTTATTCCCTCGACAATGGTGCTAGCAAATCCAATAACTGCCCAGACCAACACAATCTCATCATTCACAAACGGGACGTATTTTACAGCTCGTCTCCAGACCAACTCCATCTCTTACATCCAGTCTGTTCCCATTAACCTTTATACCTACGTCCAAATCACTGGCGGTGGTTCAATTACAGCTCATCCTGAAATATGGCTTTACAATACCAACGGGACAATTGTTAAGCTTGGATATTCTTCGGACAATACTTACAGTTCGGACATTGCGGTTCCCGTGAACTTGTCAATCGCCATGACCAATACAGCTTACCTTAATGTGAATCTAACTAACAGCCCGCAGCTACTCCTGCGTTGGTATGTCACCTCATCTCAAGGCAATCCAACGTGGAGATTCTTGATTGGTGCTGGCAATGCTTCGCACATTACTGTTGGAACTATTCCGTCAGCAAATCAAAATTATGTGGGCACGTTCACTGGCACTCATATTGGCGATGGAGCTGGTTTAACAAACATATACTCGACAAATATCGTGACACAGGCTGGAACATTGGCGGTGGCCAGTGCCGCAACGAACTATACGGTCAACCTGCTTCCTGGTGGAATGGCCAATCTGCAGCAGATCTATCTAGCCAATACCAACTGTTATATCACATTTACGGGAACGAATGTTATTGACTCTCAGCGTGCAGTATTATTCAGAGGGTGGACGAATATAGTAGTTAGCACATTAACCTTTGCTCTTCCTACGTGGCGCACAAACTATACGACGGCAAACTACTTTGTGACTAATGGTCAATCTGCTGTATTCAACTTCTATAATACAGATACAACTGGATCTAACGTGATGGTGTCTGATGGAGGACGATGGAAATGAAGTGGGCTATTTCTATATTATTATTTATCTGTCTGACGGCGCGTTCACAGTTTGATTTTAGTGGACCAATGGTTGGTGCATTTGGGGGCTCTGCTCCTGTTAGTCAGTATAATTTTAAACAGAACTTAGTAATGTATTTTGCATGGGAAGAAACAAATGCTGCTACTCTAAGAACGAATTACAATTCTCCACCACTATATTCAATAACAAACTCTGCGGCAGCTACACCATGGGTACAAACTAATGGTATTGTATTGCAAGGCGGTTTTAATAAAAGTTCTACGGGGGGCTATAGAGGAAATGGGCCAGCTATAAACTGGACTAGCAATGATTTTACCATGACCGCATGGGTAAAATTAGTCACAGGTACATATACATCACAAGGTATATTTGCCTATGGCGATAATACTGGCGGTGGAAACGGTGTAAGCATTGCATATCGCGCTTCAACTGATGCGTCTCCCAGAACTAAAAGTATCATGGCTACAGCATACATGACAAATGCTTCTACATATGTTCAAATCTTGTCTGGATTAAATTCAATGACCGAAAATACGTGGACACATGTTGCATTTATTAGAAGAAACTTGACGAATTATCAGATATGGTTAAATGGTGTTGTAAAATTTTCGTCCAATTATAACGCTGTTATTGGTAATGGCTATACGGCTGGTGCAACTAATGTGGAAATAGGTATGATCAATGCGGGTTATCCGATTCAAGGAGCGGTTGACGAATTTGGTGCGTGGAGCAGAGCATTATCAACTAATGAAGTTCTTCAGCTATATAATTCTGGCGCAGGTTGGGGATATACAAATTTTTAATTTATGAAAAAACTAATATTAAGTTTATTACTATTGTCTTATTGTTTAATTTATTCACAGGAAACTACAAATCTTCCTGCGTTTACAAATCCAATTATTTTAAGACCAGGCCAAATGGGAGACATCATCAATTATGTTCAAAGTCTTGGGGCAGGCACAAATTCAATTTATGCCATTACTTCTACCAATTTGCAATGGGTAAATGTTATCAGAAATGTGGATGGAACAAATGATTACTTTCAGGTGTCTGCTATTGTAAATGTACCAATTACTAATGTTGTAAACTCTTCAACCAATAACCCATAATAAATAAAACAACCACGTCCTAATACATGGGTCTTATAAAAGTGTAATACATATATATGAAAGTTGTTGACATTGCCAATGAAATTTACCTAGAAAATGCTTCCCCAAGCGATACAAGCATTTCTGCCATTGCTTTTTGGATTCGCTCCAGCGTAGGCAAGTTAAATAACTTGGTTTATGAGAGTTTTGTTGTAGATTCTACCTCTTTGGAAGTTGTAGATGGTTCTGGAAAAGAAATTTCTACCCTTGCCGCCGCCATTATAAAAATGATGTATAAAGTCTATAGAATAGACTTAGACATTCGCAGCAACATGACTTCTCTTACAAATGATACTGTTTTAGAAGCAGTGGATGAAAATTTTAAAATTAAAAGAATCAATCGCAGCGAAGTATTAAAAACTCTTGCAACATTAAAAAAAGATTCATTAAAAGAATTAACTGATATTGTTCATTACTACCGCAGTTACAATGGCTCCCCAGATTCAATTAGTGGTGATGATACTCAATGGGGTTATTATCAGGGCACTTCAACTCAATACGTCAGAAGCGTGGTTGGTCCAGTATAATTAAATTTATGGCAGGATTAATATCTAGCTCCGAAATGCAGATTGTTAGTGGATTGTATGATGATACTTTTAATACATTCCAAAGGAATATTGTTGTTTACAAAGAGCCAATTAAAAACGCCATAATTAGCAAGACAGATCCCAATAACCCAAATCTTTTTGGTTTTGGCGATGCTCAAGTTGAAACACAATATACTTATACGCCAATAAGCGGCGTTTTCCCTGCAATTGTTAGATACGTTTCCAAAGGAAACATTGGTAAATCCGAAACAATGATGGATACCAATGCATTTATTCCCGTTGGAGAAGTAAAAATAAAAGTCAAACCAGATTGCTATAACTTTATAGAAAGTGGCACCACAGATAAAATTACTTTTGATAATAGAGATTTTTATTTTGTTGGAAAAGCTCAAGCAATGCCGTTTCTTGGAAATCTCTTTTATACCTATCAATTAAAGCCCAAGCCTTAACATCTAATAAATTATTATGTCAAGGGTATCTCTTAATATTGATTACAAAGTTATTGAGAAAAAATTTTATAGAGAAGCTGGTAAATTGCAATTAGTAATGGCAAAAGCCAAAACAATTGCTGATAGAAACTTCAGAAGAATTCACCAAGCTCTATTAGATGAGTTTGATCAACATGATATTACTCAAGAATTAAAAGCCGGTCCAAATCCTGACGAAAATCCAAGCGGAACTCTAGGTTCAATGAGTGGCAATCTATTTTCTTTTTTAGGATTTAGTGCTGGAACAGACCCAACAAAAGAATTACGTACCCTATTAATGAATATAAATTTAGGCAGGGGATACTATTCAAATGGAATTATTTCTTTTTCTGTTCGAAATATCCCAACCAAAAATAAAATTATTGATGCTACAAGAATGGTTTGGGGCAACCAAACTAGCTGGGCTTTTGCTGTTGAAACAGGACAATTTAGTGGGGATGCAGAATTGAGTCATTTTATCTTTAAAACTTGGGCGGGCTCCCGTTCAGGCACGGGATTTCAGCTTAAAGGCGTTAAATATACTGAGGAGGAATTTGTTCCAAAACAATATATATCTGAGATACTTGGAAAATTTAAAGAAAGAGTGGGTAATTATCAATATAGATCCAGGAGAGTGTAATAAATGATATGGATACGGTAATTTTTACAATAAAATACAAGGGGGTTTCAATTGATTCCGCAGCTAGACAATCAAATATTAAGTAATTTATTATTATTTATAGATTATCAGGTTCAAAGACAGGGCTCTAGTTTTACCAACAAAACAGGGCTATTCTACCCTGCCAATCGCACTATAAATGGCTTAACGACCTATACTTGTGCCTACAAACAGCTTTGTAATGATACCTCCATCAGCGGGGCAACGGTAATGTCTGGAGTTTATATCAATGGAAACTACACTCCTGTTGGTACAAGTGGATTGTATGCTATAAATCACTATCAAGGGGCAATACATTTTTCATCTCCCCCCGCCTCAAACGCAGTTATAAGCGGCAGTTTTGGTGTTAAAGAGATAGCTGTATATGTTTCTGATCAACCTGATTATAAGATAATATTTGAAGGCAAATACCAATCTAATCCCAAATATGGTGATGTACCTTCTGGTATGCCATTGGATGTAAGGGTTGCCCCTGGAATATTCCTTGTTCCCAAAAACCAAGAAAATAGACCCTTTTCCTTTGCTGGTATTGATGATAACTATAATCGCGTCAGGGCAGTTGTTGTAACAGATAGTCTCTACCAAAGAATGGCATTATCTAATATTTTAAAGAATTTGAGATTAAAACCATTGCCATTGGCAACATCTACGCCGTTTGATTATCTTGGAAATATTACTGGTCAAAATGCCTATAACTATACTGGATTATCATTTGCCACGAATATTTCTCCAATAATTATGACTGCAAAAGCAATCGAAATACCTCAAAAAGCAGAATACGTGGATATTTACAAGCAATTTTGCATGGTAGATTTTGAAATATCTACTTGGGCGGGACACATGTAAGATTCATTTTTTTTTCACGAAACAACTAAAAAAATGTATTAATATTCAGAAGTTAAAATCATTTTTAAACAAAGGAAAAAATTTATATGGCAATACCAAGAATAGTATATTTTGCACAGACGGTGTCAATCAGTTCTGCAACTGCTGGAACAGGCGTGTTTCCAATTAGTTCGGCGAACGTTGAAGTAACAAGACCAATTGAGGCTATCACTACTTTCGGAAAGTTTTCTTCCTTAAATACTGCTCAGACCAATTTGACTACTTGCAAGAGCACTTTAAAGGGATATTTGGGCGCTGGGACAGGTATATCTGGATTCACATCCACATTCCTAAATGCTTTGATTACGGATACAAAAGCCAGTAACCCCGCCTCTATTACTGTGTCTCCTGGTGGATTTGCTATGACTGGTATTCTTACAAGTCTTGGTATTGATATTTCCATGGGTGGTTTTGGTATGATTGATTTGGGATTTGCCGGTATTGGTAACCCATCAATTGTTGCTCCTACAACCACTTATGCTACTGATCCTAATAGTTCATATGCAATTTCTCCAATTACCACAATGAGTATCGGAACTGGTGGTGGATTGGCCGGCGCATCCGCGACCTCAATCAAATTCTCTTATGACTTGCCAAGTGATACGCTCTCCGCTCTTGGAGATAATCCTAATGCAAATCAAGGAAATTTAAACAGCCAAATTGCTACGAAACCTCCTTATAAAGCAACAATCAATGTTGAAGGATATGGTGTTGATCCAACAAAACTTGATAGTGCTTTTGCTGCGGCTGTTTATGGTATCGGTGACATTGGAGTTGCCCTTCCTAATGCTAAAGTTAGTGCTCGTTCAGTGAATAACGCTGCCGGACAAGTCAGCGAATCATTTGCTTATACAATTGAAGACACAACTGCAACACTTACAACAGTTAGCATTGCAGCTTATAGCCAACTTGGTACCGCTCAAACAAGCCCAGCTTACGGAGCTTAATTCTAATTACAGATCACAAACCCTGGCTTCGGCCAGGGTTTTTTTGTTTCTATATCTCTTTTTCTTGTGTAACTATATTTAAGGGAAAGGAATATTATGAACACACCAGAGAGTAAGCTTATTGCTATAACTTGCGATAAAGAAATAACAAATCTTTATAAAGACTTCTTAGAAATCATTGAAGACCTTCAAAAAGACCATTCTATAATGGTCGAAAAAATAAAAGAAAAACACGGCGAAGAATACGCTGAAAATATCAATTATTTTAAACCCATCAAATACGATCAAATTAGAAAAAGAGTCCTTGACCATGGAAATGAATGCAATAGAAGTTTATTAAATTTTCTTGGATTTTTTGATTCAACAATCAATATAGAAAAATTAAATAAAGAAAAAGTAGTTTATAAAAAAACCATTGTTTCTCCCCCTTTCTACATAGAATAATAATAAGAATAAAATTATGGAAAAAGTAAAATATCTTTATGAATCAACCGTTGAAAAGATTGTTGAAGAAAAAGTGACTGAAAAAAGACAGGAAAATGGTCAAGAAATCGAGGTCTCGAAGACTGTTAAAACTAAAAAGCCTTTTAAAATTGCGGTACTAAAGCCCGATAGAAAAAAGTTTAAAGAGGCAGAAATTTTCTACGCCAAGACGCTTTCTCATTACTTAAAAGAAGGTCTTCTTCCATATTCACTTGTGTCAAAAAGATACATGAATGATGGCGGTCCATTGAGCGATGATGAAAAGAAATTTATCAATACCCTCCGAGAAAAGTATGCCGAAATTCAAGAAGAGTATTTTTCTATGCCTTCAGAATTAACCGAAGCACAAGGCAAAAGAAGAGCAGAGATTCTTTTGGAAATGACTGATATCAATAAGATTCTTAATGAAATCCAAAATAATTATGCCGAATTGTTTGACAATACCGCAGAATCCAAGAGTAAAAATGATACCATCGAATGGTGGATTTTAAATTTAAGCTGCGCTGATGAAGATGGAAAAGGTGTCAAACTTTTTTATGGAGAAGAAGATTTCTCTTCTAAAATGAAAAAACTAGAAGATAATGAAGCCAAAGATGACCCCTTCCTTAACGAAGTTATAAAAAAACTTTCTTATTTTATTAGCTTTTGGTATGCCAGTAAATCGCAATTAAAAGAAGAAGATTTTAAATCGGCAGAAGAGCATTACAAACAAAATGTTACAACTTATCTTCAAGATGAAGATATTGCTCCTGCTACCACAGAAGCAAAGCCCGACGAAACAAAACCAGTAGAACCCGTTGCTCCCACCGCACCAGCTGTTGAACCCCCTGCTGTAGCTGTCGTTGAAACTCCTATTCAAGTTGCCTCAACGCAACCCTGATAAAATGTGGAATCGTTTAGAGAATATAAAGTTTCAGAAATAGATGAATTAAAACTCATCTATTATGAAATTATTCGCGGTAGTAGTTTTGAGCCAGATATTAATCTGTATGTAAAACATTTTTCAGAATTAGAATCATTTTTTATTTTGAAAAAAAGAACAGAATTGTTTCATTTTTATTCTAAAGAAGGTGTCCCACACGAATTAGAATTGCTAAAAAATGCCCTAGCTACAGAAGAATGGTCGGAGGAAAAAGAAAATAAAATTCTTGAATTCAAATATTTAATTTCTGATAACGAAAAAAATATCCATAATATTATTCCCGAGCAACGCGCCCCCATTCAAAAAATCATTGAAAATACAAAAAAACAGCTCAGTGAGATACTTTTTGATAGAAAAGGCATATTAGGCAGAAGCATAGAAGATCTTATTGATGATGATATAGAAGATTATCTATCATATCTTTCTTTTTTTAAAGATGAGCCTTGTACAATTCCCTGCGTATCTGATTATGAAGAGTTTCAAAAGTTAGAAATGTCTGAAATTAATAAATTTAATACCAGTTTGAGTAAGACGTATAAAAAGTTTTCAGAAGAAAATATTAAAAAAATAGCCTGTTTACCCTTCTTTTTAAATAAATTTTCCTATTCAAAAGAAAGAATTGATGGATTTTTAGGTAAACCAATTAATTCATTGACCAATAACCAAACCTCTTTATTTTCACTAGGAGTAAGGAATTTAAACGTTTTATCCCACGCAAAGGGTAGTCCCCCCGATATATCTCTTGAAGCAAAACCCTTGGATGTTTTAAAATGGTATGATATACAGCATTCCATTATGATTGCCAAGCAAAATCAATCTGATTCTTAATTGTTAAATCTAAAAAATAGTGTAATTACTATTGTTAATTAACAAAGAATAAGATTATGGAAGATAATTTAGGCCAGGTAAAGGTATTAATAACTCCAGTAATTGATCAATCAAGACTTGATTCTGGTATAACGGATGCTGCTGAAAAAATGGCAGCACGTTTTGACAAAGCCTTTACTGGTAGAGGTCAACCACTTGGAAGAATAACTGGCAAAGTTACAGAGTTTGAAAAGTCAATGGAAGCGGCAAATGCCCGCGTTATTGCTTTCGGTGCTTCTGCTGGTGGTATTTATCTTGTTAAATCTGCATTTGATAAACTTGTTTCTTCAACAATTGATGTAGAAAAAAATATCACAAATATTAACATGATTTTGGGCTTAGGAAGTTCCAGCCTAAAAACTTTTTCCGCAGAAATGTTCAAAGCTGCCTCTGCTTCTGGACAAACATTTGAGACTGCTAGTAAAGTTGCTCTTGAATTTGCTCGTCACGGTGTAAGCGCGGCAGAAACCTCAAAAAGAATGAGTTCTGCAATGCAGTTAATGAGAATTTCTGGTTTAGACGCCGGAGAATCAGTTGATGTATTGACTGCTTCAATTAACTCTTTTAATAAAGAGGCGTTGACTTCTGCTGATGTTGTAAACAGACTCACTGCTGTTGATACAAAATTCGCTGTTAGTGCTCAGGACTTAGCAAAAGCAATTGAACGCGTGGGCTCCACCGCTGCTGAAGCTGGGATACAGTTTAATCAATTATTAGGCTTCGTTACTGCCGCCCAGACACAAACTTCTCGTGGTGGTGCAGTTATTGGTAACGCTTTTAAATCAATCTTTACAAGATTAGCTCGTCCAGAAGTGCTTTCTGATTTGCAAGCAGTTGGAGTAACGACAAAAGATGCTGCTGGGCAAATTCTACCGATGGTCCAAATCATGAAAAATTTGGCCTCCCAATATAGTCATCTTGGTGCAGCGCAAAAATCATTCATATCTGAAACCGTTGGCGGTGTTTATCAAGTTAACATTCTTAAGGCGTCTTTGGCAGATTTAGGAAATGGAATTACTATTTTTGATAAAGTTGCCGCAACCGCCGCAAATTCTACAGGAGTTGTTGATAAAAGAATGGCTCAATTAAATGAGACAATTTCTTCTAAATTAAATGTTTCTGCAAATCAATTGACTGAATTATTTTCTAACTTGGGTAATGTTTCTTTTGGCGGAAACATGAAAAAGGGTCTTGATAGCGTAAATGGTCAATTAGACTTTGTAAAACGTCAATTGGCTGATTTTTCAGAAGATGATACTTTTGGACAATCATTTGGAAAAACAATTGGCAGAGGATTGGCTGATGCATTTGGTAATATTTTATCTGGACCAGGACTTCAAATTGGCGCGATGTTATTGACCAAGGTTGTTCTTGGTCTTGGTAAATTTGCTATTGACGCAGGCAAAAACATGATGGGGATAACTGATGCTTTAAAAGGTCAACAAGGTCTTTTGTCCAGCGTGGGTAATTTTTTACAAAATCATAAAACTTTATTGGCGGAGCTTGAGTCTGGTCAAATAAGCATAAATAAAGTGACTGAACTTTATTTAGCAGACCTCGGAAAAGAAGAAGCGCATTTCGCTGCAATGGCCAGATACCAAAGAGAAATCGCTAGTTTGGCTCGTCCGTCTTTAAGTGCGGACGCATTTGCACATTCTAAAGGAGCTGGTGCTTCGGCGGGGTATGTTCCCGCTTTTGCACAAGAAGAAAGGGACGCCAGAGCAAAGGGGGCTTCTCCTAATGTTAAGGCTATGTTTGGTCCAAATATCCCTGGAGTCGGACCCACAATTATTAATAGTGAAGAAGTTGTAAGACAAAATTATGGTGGATCTGGAAAACCAGCAATCCTTCGTACTTATGGACCTCCTGGACCAACAAAACTTTCAGGAGGACTTGTTCCAAATTTTGCAAATATTTTAGGAACAATATCTGTCGAAGGAACAAGATACCAAAAGCCTGATGGAGAAATTCAAAATTTAGATTACCCATTTATAGATTTATTATCAATGATTCAGGGGCAATATGGCAGACAAATTCTTCCAATCTCTGCTAAATCTGGATACGAAGCTGTAGAAAAAGTTGGCAGTCCAGCAAAGTGGAATAAGAAAGGATATAACAAGCCTGGGGCAATTGCAAATTATGTTCACGAATTATCTCGCCCAGAAATGTTTATACAAGAAAGTCCTGAGCGTTTAAGGCACATAAGATCAAGTAAAGAAGTTTTTGAAAATCGTTTTATAAAACAAATTGGTGCATATAACACCCAAGGTTTTGAAAATTTAGAATTTTTAAATCCAGTTGTATTTGCGGCAAAAGAGGAGGGCCAAGAAATATATCACCAGATGCAAAAACAACCATTGTTGTCGTCTGCCGACGCATCTCCCGCAATAAAATCAGCAAGAAATTTGCCTTGGTATAGAGGAGGAAAATCTTTTTCTCCTACAACTATGGTTAAAGGCGAAAATATTATCGGCGGCCCCAAAACATATGGTCCATGGTATGAAGATTATCTTCAAAAATTTTTAGGAGCGCATCCAGATATTCTTTCGTTAATTGGCCCAGGAATGACCACGGAAAGCCAAGGTCAATTAAATCAATTATTAAGAAATTTTTCCAAAGACTATCAAGGAGAAGAAAGATATTTTGAAGAAAAATACATAAAGAAATCTGGTGGAGTTGTTCCAAATTTTGCTTTAACGAATTTAGGGAAAAATCAAAAAATTACAATAAGTCAATCGCAAATTCAATCTAAAATTAACGAAGCAAAAAAAACGGGAGATTTTACAAAAGCCGAATCGTATCTTTATGAGAGCCTAACAGATAAAGACCCAAACATTTCCTCTTCTGATGTATTCGGTAAATTAACAAAAGAAGAAAGAGAAGCGTATAGAGCCGGTACTTCTTCAAGCGATAAATCAAATCCCGCCTGGGCGCAATGGGATGTTATAAAAACGGGGCAAAAAGCCGCCGATCCAGCAGTTGGAAATTATAAGTCTTATTTTTCAACAGATTTAAATTCTTTATCAAAAATAAATGAAAATTCTTTGGAATTAAAAGCGGCTTTAAAACCTATTTCGGAAAAATACGGGATGGATTTAAGTTTTAAAACTCCTGGGACATTAACTGCCGCGACGAAACACAATGATTCTTTAGTGGTTCATTACACAAACCCAAAAGCGGCCTCAGAAGTTGAATCTACAATACAAAAATTTGCTTCATCTAAGGGAATTTCATTTGGGTCAAGGGCTTATACTAGAGGCGTTGATCTTCGTGATCCTAAAGGAAAGGAACAGATTAGCTATGGAAATGTATTAGCGAAGCAAATGACTTATGATTTAGCCACTGGAAAATCATTAAATGAGACTTTATCAAGTAGAGTTAAAAATGCGTTTGCAAGTGGATATGCTCCAAATTTTGGAAAAATAATTAGTAAAGGCGGTTCTGACCTTGATCTTTCTGAAGATGGAACATTAAAAATACATTATCTTTCTTCGTCTATTTCCAATAACGTTTTTCACGAACTTCTTGAATCATTAAACGCTGGAGAAATAACAAAAATAGATGGAGGAACAATTGTCGGCCCCAAAGTTCCAAATTTAATTCATCATTTATCAAAGCTTTTACCAAAGTTAAGAAAAAATAATCCAAAAATTCCAAGCTCTATTCCAATAACTGGTTATTTTACCCCTAACGATTTATATCGTAACGCTTTCAAAAATAGGGGTGGAATGGTGCCTCACAGAATATTGGATTCAGTGCATCAAAAAAAATTAGAGGAGCTTGCGTCTAGCCAAGGATTGAGAATTGTAAAAGCTGGAAGATTTACTCGTTTCGTAAAAAAAGAAGAAAAAGATAATTATAAAACCGTTGACGAAGTTAATATTCCTGGACAAAAATATCCAAGCAGTGGTCTTTTTACGGAAGAGGATATACAAGGCATATTCCCTCAAGCGACATTTACTACAAAAATACAAAGAGATTTATCTTATAGTAGCGCAACTAGTAGAAAAGACCTTACGCAATTAAGAGCCGCTGTAAAAGTAATGGCTGGCCCAAATAAACAAAACATAGAACAAAGATTTAATAGGGAATACATTGAATTATCAAAAGTTTATGCTCGTGGATTGGCTTCGGGATATAATCCTATTGCCGATGCATTTAGCAGGGAGAATTCTCCAACTGCAAAACTTGGTTTTTCTTCAAGAGTAAAAAGTCCTGGAAATCCTGGGGGAGCACTAGTTTATGATTCTTCTTATCAGAATGGTCCAGCAGATGCAATTAGACAACATCTTATGTCTGGAAGACCAGATATAGTAAATGCTGGAACGCCTAATGAAAAAATTCCAAACTTTGCAATGGATATGTCTGCCGTAGGAAGTATTGCTCTTGGAGCCATGCAAGGTATAGGATTATCAGATTGGACAGCTAAAAAGATGCCTGCAGTTTCTTATGGTTTTGATAAAATGCAGCATGCAGTTGGTACTGCTACAGAACAGTTGTTGTCAATGCAAAAAAGGTTGGAAGCAGGTCAAAATGTAAAATATGGTGGTCAATCATATGCACCGGACGAAGGGCTAAAATTGGCCGCAGAATTTAAAAAAGTTTTTGATCAAAAATTTAAAGGACAAGGTTTTCAATTTGGTACATCTCAAGAAGAATTAAAATCTCAACACGAATCATACATTCCGTATGCCCAAAAAATGCAAGAAAGAGAGCAGTCAATTCGCTCTAAAGGATTTGCCGCAAGCATGATTGCTCCCGCAGTTGGTGGGGTTGTTTCTCAAGGGCTTCAAGCCGGTGGATATCTTAATGCTTCAAAAGCTGTATCAGCATTAACAGATAGCGCCACTATGGCAGCGCAATTCATGATAGCTTTTCCAAATAAAATTGGGACAGCCCTTTCTGGCGCAGTAATGGCTTCTGGAGTTTCTAATGCTCTTAATGAAATGGTTTATAAAACTGGAACCCTAGAGAGATCATTTGATTTAATAAGTACAAAATTGGAAAAAACTGCTTCAGCAGTTAATACAGTTAATCAAAGTTATGATGCTCTTGATTCTGCATTAAGATCTGGATCGGTAAGCACTGGTCAGTTAGCGGCTCTCCAAAGAAATTTAGCAAAATCTTATGCGGAATTAGGCGGAGTAAAAGGTGGTGGAGCAATTGTCGCCGCAATGAAAGGCGCAGGCACAGCCGAAGCAAGAGCAACGGCTGGGGCAGAAGCAGTTGATACATTACAAAATGAAAAAAATAGAAGCGGATTTGAATTACAATTTGCAAAACAACAACAAGCTCGTTCTGAATTTGGAGTCAATCTTGGAAATGGTGCCCAGGGAAATTTTACCCCAAGAAATAAGCAAGAACAACTTGAAAATATAGAATTAATGCGTAGTGCTGCATCAAATATTCAAGGGGAATTCATTACCGCTCAAAGTAAAAAAGGTGGAAATGCGGAGTTAGTACAAAGAATGGCTACGGGAGTAGTTTCCAGATCAGATGTTGAAACAATTAAAAAAGGAGCAACAGAAACAGAATCCTATAAAAAATTATCAGAGAAAGACGCCAAAGTAGTAATGGAGGAATTAAATAGACAACTCCAAGAAATCGCTATACCAGATGATCAAATTGGTGCATACAAAGAAAGTCTTGCAAAATTAAAAAGCCTCCAAATACAAGAAGTCTATTTGCGCCAAAGCTACAATCAGTCTCTGCAAAATAAATTGCAAAGCGGTTCCATTGCTTCTTCAATGGCTAATACCAAAAATATATATGGTATTCAGAGCAAGGGGATGCAAGAAGGTTATGAATATTCCAAAAAAGAAAAGGGATTGGGATTAGAAGCTTTATATACTGGCGAACAGTCAATGATTTTAAAGAGAGGAAAGGAAGAGCAGTCTCATATTGCAGAACAAACTGGTCTTAAAGCTCAAGCTGTTAAAGCTCAAGGAGGCGCAGATATTGGTTCTTTAATTAGTGGGCAAATTAGTCAATTTATATCTTCATCTTTAGGAACGGCAGAAGTTTCTGGAAAAACTGGTACTGTACAGCCAAGTGAAGCATTGAGCAAAGCAACAGAATATCTTGGTACCAGACAAAAAGAATTTTCCGGAGCAGGTGGGGCAGAAAAGTTATTTGATTTGCAAAAAAACGCTGCCTCTCCAGACGAATTTGCCAAAAGTTATCTTGGAGAATTTAAAGACTTTCAAGCTGGAACAGGAGGAAAAGGCACAGAGGCAGATTACAAAACTTTACTCAGTCAAATTTCAACAATGTCCGCAGGAGATGTAAATGAAAAAATGTACAAAACTCTCCTTGATATTCAAAAGGTCGGTGAAGAAGGCAACACTCAGCAAAAAGAAAGCTCTGATGCAATGGTTGCCGCTATTGCCGCTTCTAAATTTAAAGAGGCTGCCGGTCAATTAGGCGGAGTAGGAATTTTAGATAGAAATACTTTTCGTCAGCAACGTAGAGAAATAAGAAGAGCAGAATCTAGACTGCGCTCAAGAGATGCTGGAGTAAGAGGCGAAGGGGCCGCAAGATTATTGGCTGCAATTCCCGAAAGCCAAAGAGATTATAATGACCCATATATTAAGAAATTGTATGATACCGCCTCTGGAGGTATAGCAAATAGACAAGCTCGTACCACGCAAGGCAGCGGCATTGGTAGATTTATGGCTTCTGGTGCAGAAGCTGGCCAAGCTGCAATTTTTGAGAAATTTAAAGGCACAAATCTACCTATTCCAAAATCAGTACAAGAGGGATTGGAAAAAATGAAAAAGGGGCAAGGCGTAAACCCAGAATTCGACGCCGCTTTAAAAAAATCCGCAGAATCTCTTAAGTTATCTACGGATGCCGTTGATGCTTTTGCGACTAAAATTAACTCGTTTAATTCTGCAATTGATCTTGGTAAAAAAGCTGGAGCCATTGAGCAAAACAAAGTTGAACAAGATCAAGTTAAAGCAGAAATGGAGAAACAAAAGGGTGAACCACCCGCAGGCACTGCAAAATCTAGCGAAGCAATTCTTCCAATAACAGATAGTCTTATTACAAGATATGGTCAAGATACCGTTCGTCTTTTGACTGGTATTTTGGGCGCCATGATTGCTTTGCGCGTTCTTGGTGGCAAGGGAGCAATTGGTGAAGTTGGCGCAGGAATTGCTGCTGGTGGAAGAAAAGTCATGGGTGGTATAAAAAGCATTGGTAGAGTTTTTGGTATTGGCGCGGCGGCAGAAGGAGCTGTTGCGGCAGAGGGCGCTATTGCAACAGGGGCTGCCACAGCGGCAAAGGGGACAATTAGAGTAGATCTAGCTACTCAACAGGCAAAAGCCTTGGAAAGACAGATGGCTCATATCCCAGAATCTTTTGGGGGTCCAAAAGCTGCAGGTCTATCTTTCGGGGAAGTTTTGCCAGGAGAATTAACTCATCTTGAACCAACTTCACAACTTAAACCACAATTTAAACCTGGGGTTCCCGTAACTGATGCAGAAATAAATTCTGCTTTAAATGCAGGAAGAGAATCTGGAAGACAAGCGGCGAGCACAAGTAGAGCCATTGCCGCCACGGAACAGGCAGCAAAGACCGCCAGCGAAGCTTCTAAAGCTGGTAAAGTATTAGGTATGGGAGCAAAAGTTGGAAAATTCGTAGGAGGTAGTCCATTTTTAGGAGATTTAGTAGATGTTGCTTCTATTGGTGCAGGAGCCCTCTCTGGAGGAGGAAACGCATCTGAAACAATGGGCGATATGATGTTAGAATCCGCGCAAGAAAGAGTAAATAAACCTGGTGCGCACATGGGCGGCGACTTTTTAGCAGGCATGAGCGTAAGAGGAATGACAAGTTCTTTCTTAGCTAAAGATGTTAATAAAATGCAAGAGGGCGAAGGTGGCATAAATAGATTAGAAAATGCCATGAAAATGAAAGAATTGATAAAATCTCAGGGTGGCAGCGTCAGAAACTCTGAATTATTTAGCCCAGATTTTAGAAAAAATTTAACAGATCCAGAATGGCAGAAATCTCATGGTCTTGCTCCTCATTTAGACAAATCTGGTGGCGTTGTTGCTCCAACTGGTGCGGCAATCCCAACTGGAGATGCTGCTGCAAAAGCCAATCCAAAATCAGAAGCTTCTAAAACCGAGGCAAAGCCACAAGAACCACAAAAGGTTGATGTCAAAATGAGTGCAGAGCCATTGCATGTAAATGTTACTGTTACTGACGAAAACGGCAAAAAAATACAAGAAATGCAGCAACAAATTGTTCAGTTCAAGCAAAAATTAGAAGAAGTAACTGGAAATAAAACTCCAGCAACTGTAAAAGCATAAGTATAATATTATAACTATATGGCAAATTTTGTAGGTTTAATAACTGGCACACTAGGGTACGAAAAAAAGAAAGAATTTTTCGGCAACGCCCTTATGCTCAGGGAGGTTGATACATACAACTATGAAATTTATAGTACTGATTTTGCTACTCAAAGCGCAGATGTAATTCAAAACAAAATTCAACAGCAATTTTCAAGTGTTTACTCTGGAGATGTTAATGTCAAAGTATTTAATACCCAAAATACTTATCAATTTCCCAGCGATAGTTTAAGGGCTTCAAGATTTTCAGTAACAGTTGAAATTAAATTGCCATATGCCAATTTATCTAGCGACTTTACTGAATTAGCGGGAAATTATTATAAAGGTTTAGATTCAACATTTTTTACTAACTATGGTAAATATTTATTGGATTTTAAAGAAGATTTCACCTTTGCAACCAATGCAAATGGAAACAGAGAATTTGGACACAGTGTTTCTTTTGGATTGCAAACTGGTTGGGCAGGAAGCAATTCTCAAACAGGAAGAAAATCTTATGCACAGCAATTAGTTAGCGGTATTTTTAGTCAAGACAAAAATACCACATTTGGCATAGATACAATGGTGGGTAATGTTCTTTATGTTGGGGACAGCGCGGTATTTAGAAATTATTATTCAGAGTCTTATGACTTAATGAAAAACTCTTATACTTTTTCAAGAAAAAGAGAGCAGTTACCAATTGATTCAACGAATTCAATTTATAACTTGAATTATTCAATTAACTTAAATACAGATGGAACCGTTGATGTTTCAGAAAAAGCTTCCACAATGGCAAAGATTAGCTTTGTTTCTGCAAAGACTGATTTTGAAAATTTTTATACTGGATCATATGGTCGTTGTAATATTATGTTTAATAAATTTTATAATTCAAACATTATGTTGCAAGATACGCAATATTCCACTTATGGAATAAATGCTATTTCTGGATTAATAAATTCTCCATTAAAATTAACAAGATTTTATGATACAAACAGCTTGCAGTTAAATTATGATGTTACTTATACCAATAATCCAAACTATTCTGGCCCAGGAACAATACAGTCAGAAACACTTGAATTTAATATTGATAAATATAATAGAGTTGAAGCGTCTCATGCTTTTGACTTTGTATCTAATAGGATTACGGGTAATGCCTCTACTTTTTCTAGTTTGATAAATTCTGCTATTTCTTCAACTGGGCCAACAGTAAGTGGGTATTATAGTTCAAATTTTTCTAATATCAACTCTATTTATCCAAAAATTAATTTGATTAAAAGCGCTGCAAGTTATCCTAATATTAAAACGAAAGCAATGGCAAAGTTTGAATATAGCAACAATCCAACTTATTTTGTCGCATATAATGGGGTAGTATTTAAGGTTTTAGATTATGATATCGAAAAGAAATCTCCCCCAGACATTATTAAAGAATACAAAATTGTTAATCGCCCTACAAAAAAGTCAATAATGACTTATGAATATCAATCGGAAAGGGGCATGATATCAGTAAATGTAAAAGCTTCAATTGGCAAACAAAATAATCAATTTTATCCAAATAATGTTGGCAGTTTTTCACCATTAAATGATGATTCGAATGGTAATAGTTTACCGCTATATCAATATTTAAATGCGGTTTATCAATACGCTGGGCAATTATTCATGACTCAATTTGGCGATCCAACCGTGGCTTTTAATTGGTTCATTGCTGATTCTAGTTATTCTTTTAGCTCCGAAGGAGAGCTGAATGTAAAAATAGATTATAATTATACATTAAAGAAAAGATCCGACGTTATACAAGCAAATCAAAGACCGACGACAGTGGCGCTCGGTGGTTATTAATTTATGACAAATAGCATAACAGTATCATATAATGGCACAGCACTAAGTCCCACGCCATTAATTAATTATTCAAAATCGCCAATTAATTTTGGTTATATCTATGGATACAATACAGATATAACTTTGGATGGTCTTTATTCTGGTATATCAACTACTGGGGCAGCAATATCTGCTTTGACAACCATATTCGCAAATCAATTTAAAACATTAAGCGTTGACACAGATACAACAGCAAATCTTTATAAATGGGATAATGTAACCGTTGATTCTATATCAATTGAACCAAATCCTTATTACTCGGGTAGCTTTGTTAAATATTCTATTAAATTAAAATCTTATGATTTTCCCAGTGGAGTTATAGATCCTTCGAATGAATATTCTTTCACTCAAAATGATGATGGAACAGTAAATGTTAATCATAAAATTAGCGCTAGGGGCGTAAGAAACAATGTTGGAGCGTTTGCAAATGCAATCGCTTTCGTAGGTCAGTTTACTGGAAAAGACCCTTATTCAAATTGCGCACCTTATTTTATTCCAAATGGAAGCGGGGTATTATTGAGTTCTTCAGAAAGTATAAATCGCGCAGAGGGCATATATAGCGTTAATGAAGTTTATAAATATATAACAGGAGATATAACAAGTCCTTATTTTCATACCACCAATTTAAGTATTGATGATAGCATTGAGGCAGACTTTAGAAAAATAAATTACGAATTAAAAATACAAGGGTCGCCAATATCAAAAAATTTAGAAAATGTTATTTCTACTTTGAATTATAATCTCCAATCAGACATTGGAGACGAATTTGGATTTGATGTTTCCAACTGGGTAAAGGATACTTATTCTGCCACAATTGACTCTGGATCCGCATCAATTGATATTAAAGTCGGTTATATCTCTGGCGCATCAATAAAAACTGGATTTTTTGATTATGATGTATCTTGGGATAATGATAGGTTAACAAATACAGAAAATTGGAGAATAAATGGGGATTTTAGATGTTTTGGTCCATTAGAATATAAAAGAAATCAATTAGATAAATTTAAGACCGCCAATAATATAAATTTCTCGGGAAACGATGCTTACCGTCCTTATTTGTCGGGACTGATAACTTCTTCTCCAATTTTTTCAAGTTTGCATGATTCTTTTAAGAGGTTGTCTTATAATTCAAAAATTGTTGTGAATGAGAATCAGAAATTAGCTACATTAAGGCTATCTTTGGAATTAAATGCTTCTTATGAGCCCGCTGGAGTTTCTGAATTAAGATATTCTTTGGATGGCTCTCCTTCTAAATGGATATATGAATTACTTCCTTCCGCAAATATTGAAGGATCTTTTGTTGTTCAAGACTTGCAATTACAGACACAGCCAAAGCAAAAATTTACAATTTCGGCAAAAACATATGATAAAGCAGCCGCAGCATCTGCCATTTATGGATATATGAATGGATTAACTTCAACATATGTAAATTCTGGCACGGACACCGATGTGGGGGCATTTTTAATTGATGAAAATTTACGCACGGGTGTTTATGATATTTCTTTGTCCAAAGAATTTTTAGGAAATGATAATGCCTCAATTTCTTCTACTTTGTTAAAATTGCAGGCAATTGGTACATATTCTGGAACTGTTGCAGTTCGTCCTGGAGGATATAATTTTGGTTATTAAGTGTAATTAATCATATTAGGACAAAGGAAAATGAATACTAACTCTTTTTTAACTTGCTTAAATGCAGCAGGAGTAAACACAGGAATTTCTATTCTTGGTCTATATTCATTTTCTAGCGGCGTTCCTTCTTTGGTTTATAACCAAGTATATACAACCGGCGCTAATCTATTTAGTGGCTCTCCTTACGCCCCTTCTTTGCCATTAATTTTTGTCGGTACAGGTAATCAAACTAGTGGTATTTTTTCAAAAACACAACCTTATCAAATAGGTACAGGTATACCTAGTATTTTTTCCACAATTTTTTCCTTGAATTATAGCGGATGCTTAAATAATCAGAGTAATAATTATTTGCTTGCTTCAACGGTTTTCGATTATAATAGTTCTACTTCTGGGGTATCATTAGGCATAACTCCTTCTAATAGACTTTTTTTTAACACTAAAAATTATTCATATACTTTATCACAAGAAATTGGTAGTGGTGATTTTGCTTATTTTAGTGTTCAAGACAATAGATTTGTAAATATTGGATTAATGAATTTGAGAGACAATTCATTTACTCAGAAATTTTATGATGCGGGGAGTGGGGCGCTAGATTCTTCTCAATTGTTTATTGGAGGAATGAAAAATTATCCACCTAATTTCACCGGATATTCTGGAGTTATAAAAGATATATATTTATTTAGCGGCAATTTGTCAAATCAATTCATAAGTAATTGTGTTGATTGCTCTTTTGCTACTGGTTCATCTTATTCTTCCTCAACATCTGGATATAGCTCCGCAAAAATAACTGGATCTTATTGGACGGGTATTTATGAAACTGGCATAACAGGTTATAAAACCGTTTCTACTTCATATGTAAAACAAGATGGAACTTCTGGAAGCCTTTATGTTAGTTCTGGGCTAACGGGAAATATTTTATCTTATTATGGTCTTACTCCTCAAATTCAAAACGTCCAGTATACCCTTACTGGTACTGGAATTTCAATTCAATATGATACAGGTACAAGAGCAAGCTACTCCGCCTTTGATTTATATATTCAGCAAGGGCTTGTTTCTGGGGACGTCGTAGAAGTTTATACTTATCCCGTAAATAACTCTAATATTGAATTATCTATCTTTAATAATTTTTATCCAATTGTGAGTGGGGAAGCACAGATATATGGCAATGGTCTTGCGGAAACTTCTGGAGTAGATTATACCGTTGCCTTTAACAATTTAATTAGTGGTTTTGATAACAATGATATTCTTCTGTATGACATTTATCCTGTAACTTTCACAATGCCTTATCAAAGCGGGTATGTTTCTACTGGCGCTTCTGGCGCTGGATATATTTCAATTACTGGTATAAGTGGTATAAATTTGGCTTCGGGATTTAACTATGATTTTTACCTAAATGGTCAAAAAATGATTAGTGGCTTAAATTATACTTCTAGTGGGTCTACATTAAGGGTTTCTGGCAATGATTTATCCGACATTAATGACCCATATCAAGACTATCTTGAGGCTAAATTTATACCTATTTATTCTGGTTTTTTAAGAAATCTTTATCAAATATCTGGAAATCAATACTATATTAGCGGAATTTTAGGTTTTAATCAACAAATTTGGGTTAATGGCCTTAGACAAAGCCTTAATATTGATTATTATAAAAATAGTAGATGTAGATTTTGTTCTGGTGATTTTAATGACCCTAATTATTCATTTAATTTATATAATAGTATAACTAATTTAGTTAATCTTTCACCAATTTATCCAGGTAGTGTGGTCCTAGGATTTGATGGATTACCTATATTAGACATTAACGGGGAAATAATTTATTTTTAATAATATATGATTCAAGTTTTACAAGGAGTAAAGGTTACGCCAAAAGGTGCAAAAAATCGTTTTTTGAGTGACGCCAAATGGAAGCAGCAATCATATGCTTTCGGGGGATGGATTTATGATGTATCTACTGAATTAAATTTCAGCACAAGTCCCACGGAAATTCAAATGCATGTTGCTTTGGAAACGTCTTCATTTTCTCAGTCCGTTGCCCTTTTTGATATTAATCAGGGGGATTTAAATTGTAGCGCTGATATAGGTGGGGCATCAAACGAAAGGACTTTTGATATAGATTTAGATGGGCTTGTTTTCTCTGACTTTCTTTTGTATTCTTATGATATTTCAATAGAAGCCGGCCAGAAAATTCTTCATATTGTTTTCAAAGACCATTCTCTTGTTCTTGATAAAATTTACGTGGGATTATTTAGAAAAGAAGGTTTTACTTTTCCTCATTTTGCCAGCTCACTTATTCAAATGCCAATGAGATGTCAGACTTGTCAATATGACGGCAGCGTCGTAAGTGGTACAGGCGTGGTTTCCAGAGATATTGGTTATGCGTCTTACGCTGGTATGAATGGAAAAGTTTACGATGGATTTTCAAATGTTTATTATGGAGATGGAAACGTTTATGATTCTTGGGATAAATTGATTAAATTTTCAAATAACAAAGGCGCATCTCCTGGAACTTTTGGTACGTTTGATTTAAATGGCGGATATTTAATTCTTGGCTCTGAAAGCGCAACAACAGAAAGATGCAATAGTTCTCCTGATGTTACTTATAGTTTCATTGAATTACTTTCATCTCTAAGAAGCAACGGCTTATCTTTTAAAGGAGCTTTTCCAATTGGTTATATAGATTCAGATTCATTATATAGAAAAAATTACAATGGTCCACTAAGAAATGTTTTGGAAAATTGGTGCTCTGATTTGGGTTATACATTTTATTGTAGTGGTAAAACATTTATTGGCGTCAATTTAAAGAATCCTATTGATATCAGTAAATTAACTGGAATAGCTGATCCCACAAGTGAACTTGGTCAAGGATTCCAGATTAATTATGGTGGTAATACAAATGGTACAGCTATTCTTTCTATGAATAGCAAGGTTTCTCTTGATGGAACATTTAAGCAGTCTGTGGTTGTAGAAAATGACTATCCTATTCAAGAAAAACAAACGAGCAAAAATGTTAAAAAATATATTGGCATAACTCCGATGCATCCCATTTCTTTAAACGAAATAAATCAGGCCCAGATCAGTGATATCAATGTATATGGCACGCCTTTCTATAGAAGTGCTTATGATACAGATTGTTTTGATAAAGTATTCACTGCTGGTGGCCCTGCTACTGTAGAAAATTCTGCTTGGTATCTTAATTTTGCCAGATTAGATGGTAGAAGCTATGGTGATGTTGACGCGGCAATTGCGCTAACAAATTATAATTCTTCTTTAAGGGATATGTTTGTTGCTCAAAGAGCTTTGCGTAATGTAAGCTATGGCGCAAACACCATATTAAGATATCAAAATGGGCAGCCTGTTACTGATGCAAATGGCGTCACATTGTATGATTCTTTAGCTAATCCATATTGCGTTGCAAATTTTAATGCCCTTGGAATGTTCCCAGTTTTAGAAATAACTGATCAACAATTCAAAACAGATATTTTATCAGATAACATTACTAATGCAGAAAAAGATGGTTTATCTAATTTGAATATTGATCAACAATATTACAGAGTTTTCTTGGGTTATTATTTTTCTGATTATAAAGAAGATATAATAAACTGGGAAAAAGCCGCCGCAGACTCAATGTATAAATATGGCGCAGTCACACGCGGAACACTAACAACTTTTCCATTTGTGTCTGGAAATCTTTTGGAAGATATTTCTCCAACGGCTGGATTTTATGGTCAAAATGGCCTAGTTTATACAAGACTAGAAAACTCTTTTGATCCATCAACAGACAGATATCAAGACGTTAAGACTTTTCCAAATCCAGATGTTTTTGTTGGTTCTGGATATGTAAAATCCCTTTCTCAAGGAACTTATTACAGAAATAATTCTACTTATACTTCATTTATTCCTCCTGGTTATAGCGATTATCCTGGAAGAGTTCCGACGGGCCTATGGATTGCATCATTAGATAATCCCTGGGGAACAACTCAGGAAGATTTCAATAGACAGTTAACGATGCAATTAACTGATGTCTGCGCGCAAAATTATAGTATCAGTCAAAGCGCACAAGAGCAACTAACTCAAACAGACAGACAAAATCAAGATTGGAGATTAGAAGATTTTCTTCCTATCGCTAATCCAGATTTAGAAAAGGTGGATGATTTAATTAGAACACTTGTTTATGATGGATATAATATAGATACCTTTCCAGACGAAGTTGTAACAACTTATGTTGATATTCACCGCATCCAAAAGAAGCATTGTAAAAAACTTCACATCTTAATCATTCCAGATACCATTACTCATCCGAATATCTATGCACAATTTAATTCAAGGCCAATTAATAAAATTAATCAAGCCGCATTAAAGGCTTACAAACAGAGACTCTACGAGACTGACTTGAAAAAATTCACGACAGAGACTCCGAGTATTTGCAGCTTAAGTCTCCTTGACGAGATGTGTAGAAATTTATTAACTGGCGCGCAGGGATCAAATTATACCCTTCAAGGATTTAATTTTCCATCTACCCAGGCAAATGGTTGCATTTTGTTAGAAGATAAAAATAAACCATTCTTTTATGGATTTCAAAATGATACACTATATCGTCCAAATTCAAGGAGCCTAGATATTTATATTCAGAAAAATCCAAATAAAAATTATTCTATGCCAACTGATGTTAATGGAGATATTTATTTCTCTGATTTAGATGGGACTGTCGTTTTGCAAGATGGGTCATTAAACACATCAATTGTTTATCCCGTGCAACCAAATTCACAACAAAATGTCTCATATGGATATGGTTCTCAGGCAAATTATTCTGGAGTACTATCTACTAATATATTAGAAGAATATCGCATTCCAAAGATAACAAACATCTATGGTTCTCCAGTAAATACCACTGGAAATAATACAATTAAACAAAAAATGATCCATACTCCAGTTGATGATACATTACAGCCTCAATTGGATCCAAATTCAAATAAAGCTACTACATATATTACCGTCATTTCTGGCGGAGGATACTCTAACATAGTTACTACTCCGCAACAATATTATAATTTAATTTCAGGTATTAATAATTACAATCTTGATGTTCCAACAAAAACAATTGATTTGAGCTTGGCTGGTTCTCCAAGATTTTTCCCATCTGGATTTTTGCCTTATTTAACTCCTTCCAATGGTTTAATAAGTATAAAATTAAGTGTGGGAGAAAATGGTGTAAAAACTGATATGACTTTTTCTGATAGGCCAAAACAGTTGCCAACCGAGGAAGCAATATTGAACAAGATTGGACCAAGGATAAAAGGAATCTATAACTAATGACACTCACTGGTATAAATTATCTTTATTTGCCACAAGTTAGCGGATTTTATTTTGACTTGTCTAATATAACTTTGTCGGATTTTAATAATCCTGTAACATTCTCTTTTATTGATAAGAGCTCGAACTCCTTTTCTTTTCAATTTCTGAGCGGATATGTCTACGATAATTCTGGAAAAATTATTTCCTCTTGTAATTTATCGGATTATCAAGCTATAAATGGTTATATTGGTAATAATATCTTGAATTATCAGATAAATGGTATTTTTAATAAAATTCCCCTTCCTTTTAATAATTTAAATATATTGTATATATCATCTAGTTCAACTACAGTAAATTGTGATGTTTCTATAAACTCAAATCCTATAAATTATTCTGTATCTTTCCCAAATACATATAATGTTAGTGGGCAATTAGTTGGCATCATAAATTCTGATACAAATTTTACCGTTTATAATCCGAATTTGTTATTCTACAATAACTCTTTTCAATTATTGACTCCTCCATCGAGTGTTTTTACAATTAATTCTGGCTCTAATAGTTTTCCGCTTCAAGACGTTGATCCTGTTAGCGTGAGCTATTTAAATACATTTTCATTGGGTCTAACCTCTTCTTTTGGAGATATTGGTGGAAAATTTTCCTCTAATCGACAAGTTTATGCAACGAATTTATTAACATTGTCTGATTATGATTCAAATGTTTATTATCAAGATTCTTTATTTAATGGAAGTTGGAGTGGAAATTCATTTTCTTATAGCGATAATCCTTTGAACTATAATCTTTCTTTTAATACTATTTATGGGGATATTTTTGGAGATAGCTTGCCATCAATTGTTTCTATTAAATATGAATCGTTGTATCCAATTGATAATTCTGGATACGCTTCTTCTTATGTGACTGGTTTTAATTTAACAAATAGCGGATTATATTCTGGCTCTGCCCCAAGTGCATCATTCACTAATTATTATTATGTTACTGGGTTAGAAAAGGCTAACGAGAGCTTTTTATTTAGCTCTGGATGCTCGAATCAAATTTTAACCACTTTTTCTGGAGGGTCGCCAAGTGGCAACGCTAGTGGGTATTTGAATCTCGTAAATGTTTACTTGAGTGGCATATATGGCTCTGGTGTTAAAAATTATAAAGCTGTCACCAATTATTCTGCTTTAAATAGCGGATCTGGTTATAAATTTTCTCCAAGTATTATCTTGGCAACAGGAGGTTCTTGCTACAGTTTACCAGATTATTCTGGGATAGAACTTGGTCAATTTAAAAAAATTAGTGGATCTGGCTCTTTGCTTTCTCAAGCTGGGGGCCTCTATGGAGAAGTTTTAACAAGTCAAATAACTGGTTCTGGAGGAGTAGTAACAGGATATAGAGTTACAGGATTAAACCTCACAAACATAGGATATGGATATGGGTCCAGCTATCCACCCACTGTATCCTTTATAAGGAGTACTGGGGATCCTTTGACTAGTAACGCTTCTGGAACTTTATCCTATAAATCCACTGGATTATATAATTTTACTGGATTTTGGACCACAACCGTTGGATCTTCTACTTTGCCAATTTATTCCGCAGGGGGGAAAAATTATTATTCCGGAAATTTTCAATTGGGTCAATTTCAAAATTATATAAATTTAGGCGTGGCAGTTTCTGGATTAGATAATACTTCTCCTGTGACTGGTCTTTTGACTGTATATTTATCTGATGGCTTTACTGGAGTATCCGCCCAAAGATTAATATTTCAATCTAGATCTTTTAATTCTTATACTGGTGCGCTTTTACCAAATCCATCTTTAATAAGTTATACTCCTCCGCCTGATTTAAGTGGGGTCTTCCAACAAAATCAACTCCAGTCTCAGACAATTTATTTTTAAAACCTATGGCAGACACAAAAAGCTTGGCTTACGCAAAACAAACGAAGAAAAATGTAGATAGTCTAAATACTAACTCTCTCATTACTGCCACTGTCATTGCCAATTACGGCGATCCAGGGCTCGATGAAGATTATTATTTTGATGTGTTGAGTAGATATGTTGTATGCGTTATAGAATCTTCCAATAGATTAATTACTTCAAACGGGTGGGCAAATGGAAAAAGTCTAATAGTCGTAAAAAGACCAGAGAGTTTATGGATAAATTATCAAGGTGGCTTTACTAACGATGTAGCCACTCAGCAAAGAATAGATTATAATTTAAATACAAATGTCGGTCCAGCGGGTAATTACGCCACGAATGTTATACCAAGAATCAATTATCCTTATCAAATGGGGGAAACTATTCAGGTTAGAAGACTGACCGAAACAGTATCTTCTTTAGTTCAAAATAATTATCAAAAGTTCTTTTATTCACAATGCACAAACAGTTTGACCGACACAAGATATAAAAACTATGGAATCTGGCATGAACAAGGGATGGGTACACTATCTTACTACGGCAGTACTCAACAAGCACAAATAACAGAAAAAACTTTGGCAAATATCGCGGGTTATCCAAATTATTTTAATATTCGCCTTAATAAATATCAATATGAGGCGTTTATGCTTACAAAGTATCCTGAATTGACAAAAGCCTTAACTCCATTTTTTTTAAGTAAAACGACTCCAAATCAAGCATACAAGAGTTATCAAGGAGGGTATCTTTTCTTTCAAAATGAATTTATTGCAATAAATAGAGTTCTATATGAAGATGTAAATGCTGGTCCCTTAACAAAACAAAGATTAAGCATTGATAGCTGTATACCGCTTATCGTTACCACGCCAAATTCATTTTCTGTGCCAAGCACAAGGGCAACAGCAACGATAAGTTATACGCCTACATATATAACAAAAAGTAATTAATTACTTCTTTTTGGAAGCGGCTTTCTTTTTAATTCTTTCGATCAATTCAAATTGCTTGAATTTAGGAATATCAGAGACTGATTTCAATTCTTGTGCTCCATCAAACTTTTCTTCAATGAGCTTTTCTTTTATCTTTTCAAAAGTCACGGAGTTTGCCGCCATAATCTCTTTTAAGAGAGAACTTGAAGAGTCTTGAGCTTCAGCGTCTTGCGAAGGAGTGCCGCCAATCTCTTCTTGGGAGACAATATTAATGCGAAGAAAATTTCTAACGCAGCGAACAAATGCTCTATTTTCAGCGATTGGACCCAAATAATTCTTTGCAAAGCTAGTTGTATTATATGGACTTGCATCCCCAATGCTAGTAAATTTGATGACTCTTCCCTCTGTTTCAAAATTTGGAATCCAACTCATGGCGCAAGTAGCAATAACATAATCAGAAGCGGGAGAACTGGTTGTATATTCTACCGAATTATAACCCCTGATTTGGGCTAATTCTTTAATTCCCGCAAGGAGAATCATTAAATCTTTGTCTTCTAGTCCCTCAATGGTCTTCGGCACGGGTTTATTGTATCTTTCAAAATTAAGCTTATTGGGGACAAGATGCTTGGGGTTAATCATCTTTCTCCAGTCAATTAAATTATCCGCCCCATAGATATAATTAATTGCAGGACTACAAATCAACCCATATTCGTTTCTTGAAATGACTTTACTTGGAATGCATGTATTTTTTTCGCTCATATTAAAAGATTAACCCGTATTTAAAAAATGTCAAGCTTTTGATTTAACAATTGTAAAAAAGTCTAAATTATCCCAAAAAGAAGGTGAATCTATAACTTTTTGATATTCAAAATTATTATTGGCAATAATATTATTTTCAACAGCGGCCAAGCTATAATAAAGCTGACCATTTGCTGCAACTGTTTTAGCAGAACGATAATAGAGGTAATCCTTGTCTTTTTTAAGCTCTTCTACTTTTTCTTTGCTTGGCTTCTCCATCGGATTGATTGTGCCAAAAGAATAATATTTTATTTTTAATTTTTCTACTTTAGCCTGATCAAGGTCCGAGATTAAAATGAGTTTCAACCCTTCATCCCTGAGCTTCTTTAAAAAGTCTAACTGGTCTGTTTCGGTGATTTTAAAAACTAAATTTGCAATATTTTGTTTGAACTGCTTTAGCAAATTAATATTTACGGGTTTATCCATTATTAAAAAAGACTTTTTGTATTGAGCTAGTTGGTAACCAAGGCTTTCGTCGTCGCAAATTACGTCTGCGCGAATTTCGACTATTCCTTCTGGATTAAAAATGGCCTTTTTATAATTGGGGAGAGATTCTTGTATTGAAAAATGAGAATATTTATTACCGATAAAAACAGTTTCAAATGGAATTTTAAAATTAATATTTAATTTTTCTAAAATAGAGTTTGCTATTTCTTCTGGATTAATTAAATTTATAGTTTTTGGATTTTCTTGCTCATTAAAAGATGGTTTTTTATTATCAGTCCTTAAAAAACTTTCAAAAACGAATTGATTATCTTTTTCTCCGAAATATGGTCCATTATTATTCGCGTAAGATACAGTGCTAATACTAACAATAGGTTTATTCTCTGAGCCAGCTATTTGGGATTCAATTCCATTGACGCCAAAAAACAACAATGACTTTTCCATTAGATAAGCCATCTGATTTATGGAAGTTTTTCCGCATAAATTAACCACTCCGCCATAATTAATTGAGTCTGGATTGCCAAGTTGCAAAATTTTTATATTATTCTCTTCTAACTTCGGAGACAAGCAATTTATTACATCCTGCCAATAAAAATAGTCTTTTGCTGGAATTTTATTGTCTGGACGAAAAAGAATATATTTTTCGATAGGCAAAGGAAAATAGGCTTTATAAACAAAGGGTTTATCTATTTTTGCACCGCAGGATAATGCGTAAGATTCTAAAGTATGCATATTTAATTATATTTTAAAGAAAAATCAATTTTATCACTTCCGTTATGCATGAATGCTGGAAGCTTTTGGGTCGTTAGATACGGCATATAAGCGACGTTAAAATAACCTTTATGAGAATTGTTACCTTCCAAAAAGACAATGTTTTCCATTGCTGGATTAAATTCTATCCATTTATCTACAAGAGAATTGCCATCAACGATTTCTTTATATTCTCTTTTTGTAGAAACATACAAAGCCCATTCGGGATACTTTTCTTTGATTGACCTAAAGAGAGAAGAGAGGAGAAATATATCTTCTGCGTTTCCAGGTTGAACAACAATTACCCTACCTTTGTCATTTGAATTTAAAAGGTCTTCAAATTTTATTCCTTGGGTATTTTTTTCTTGACCATTTTTAAATGCAACTTGACGAAAATAATCTTCTATTTGTTGGCGGTTCAGGTCTTTGTCTATTCTGGCAATCCAATGTTTAAATCCATCATCATTCCTGTCTATTGACTTCTCATCAAGAATATTATGATACAGATGCAAAATCCATTCTGCGTTATCTTTAATTTCTGGGACTTTGTAATTAGGGCTTGGGTTATTTTTGGTTGGTTCAAAAGCAGAATCATCATTAACTTTAGGAGCGGAGTCAATAAAGTTTTCCAAAAATTTACCAATAACTTCCACAGAAAAATTATCAATGACCCATTGCCTGCCAGTTTTTCCAAGCTGTCTTTTTACTTCTGGCTTCATATTCAATACCTTAGTTAATTGCTTTGATATTGAATTCGGATAAGTGCTTGCTTTGATAAACATTGTGTCTGGCTCTCTATACTCTGCCCAATCAAGGGGCAGGGAGCCTGCTCCATCTTCGCAAGAGTCTTCTCCACAACTATAATTGGTAACAAGCGTGACGAGTTCGGTCAATTTTGCTTCTTGAATTGGTATTTCTTGACCACCAGAAGTGAATGGGTGACAATAGACATCCATTAAATTATAAATTTCATTTAATTGAACTTCATCTACGCCAAATCCAGGTCCAGTTGTTGTTTGACTTTTTTCAGCCCTACAAAATCTACAATTTTCATCATTAGTAGAGAATGACTTTATTTCATACTTGCCGCAATTTCTACAGACATAAGTAGTCAATACATCAGAGAGTTTTAATCCGTGCTCTTCTAGGAGCTTTTGGATATTCCATCCTTCTACCCAGGAAGTATGAAGCAATAGCTTTGTCTTCAAAGATGGATTCGCCTGTTTAAACATTTTGAATCCTTGAATCAAATTTGGGACACTCTTTCTAAGCTGATTCCTAAACACAAATCCGACGATAAATGTTTCTGGGTCAATGTTGTTTGCTTTTCTGATGGCTAATCTTTGGGCTTCTGGTAATCTATAAAAATTATTTGTATTTAATGAACCTCTGACTGTTTTTGTATGGGTATGACCCATTTTATGTAGAGCTTTTGTGGCAAAATCTGCCCAGCTCCAATAATTTTTTGTCTTTTTGGCTGCAACGACTGCTTTATCAAGAATTGGAAGAGAATCTAATGTAGTCCATAAAGCGCAAGTAATTTTATTAAACCAAGGCTTCTCTATTGCGAAATCAATTCCCCAAATGTCTTGGATACCAATGTAAACATCTGGCTTCTCTTGTCTCACTGCGTCATCAATAGCGAAAGCTCCATATCCAGCCATTCTGCTGATTCCGTCCCAATTCTTGGGGTCATTTTGTTGTCTAATGAGCTCTATCTTATTGGGTTGAATAGTAGCTAAGGTTTTCCAAGGGGTTCTATTTAACTCTTGAGCATTACCTTCGACTGAGCCAACCGCAAGATTAACCAGTTCATATTTATCAGTATTAAAAAGATACTCTAGAATATTTCTTGCATTTTTACCAAAACCTGTATTTGCCAATGGGAAATCAGTGTGAATAAGAACTTTCTTTTTTGCCATATTTTAAATTATTATATACTCAGAACGAGTTTTTTTCTGGAAGAGTTTCTTGTTTTTGAAAAGATTTATTTAAAGCGTGGATTAAAAATTCACGGATTAATCTTCCTTCAGCAAAAGTTAAGCCAATATAAAAACTGTTTTTTGCGCTAGAGTCTTCTTTGTCAGTAACAGCTATACTAAATGAATAACCTCTTTGAGAAGGTTTTTCTCCTTCTGCGACTTTATTCATCCATTGATTAAACTTGATTGCCTTTAGCTGCTTATCGCTATCGTGAACGGTTAAAAACTCCCTGCCTCTATCTAGGGCATCTAAAATAGCCGCAGCCTCAACTTGTCCAAGCTTAACATTAACTTGTTTAAATGGGTCATTTCTACTGGCTGAGAACGTTCCAATTTGACTATTTGGATCCCAAGTTGATTGTTTTATTAAAGTTGCAAAAATAGCATTATCTTTTGAAGATTGGGAAAAAGAGCAGGCAAACCCAGTATTGTTTTTATTCGGATGATATATGGCCAACATAGTGTATTTTATTATATAATAGAATGGACAAAGGTTCTAATAATTAGATGAATATTACGACAAATAATTCAATTAAAAATAATATTTTTGATGGCTCTTATCAAATTACTGTTTTGCCGATCCCTACTGGTACAGCATACTCTTTTTGGTCTAGTAAAATACTTAATCCCGCTGGGATAACTGGAAGTCTTGTATATTTATCTAATGAGCAGAGGGATTCTGGTTATCTTTTTTCTGGATATTCCTATACTGGGGACTCTTTTCCTTTTCCAAAGGGTATATTTTTAAGTGGTGCTACTTCGGAAGCTACGCCTGTTAGTGGTTATTTATATTATTCTTTAAATACTCCATTATTGGGTGTTTGTCATGGCGTGGGAAATACGGGAGAAAACATGTGGTATAATGGTTATAATTTTTATAACGCATTTCATCCAGAGGGAACTTTTTCTCCACCATTTGGTCAAAATATTTCTGTTTATAAATCTAATTCAAATGGCACCGACGCCCTTGCTCAAAATGGTAATTGTTCAAGTTTAACAAGTCAAGAATATAATGATTTTTTTGGTATTGTTTCTAAGGCAGATATAAATGCCGAGGCTTCTGCGGATGGTATAGCTAATGGCGGAACTTCATTTATTAATTCCCCTGCTTATGCCTGTCCTGAAGAGGTTATTACGGTCTATTATTGGCACGAATCCCAATACAATATTATTGGCGGTACGGTTGGGGCAATAACTGCAAATACTTTCTTTAATACAAATCCCATTCCTACTTCTTTGGACAATTTTGACCGAAAAACTGCTTTAAGATATTCTGTTTCTAGTGAACAAGGTGGAACTTTACCAAATGGACAAAAAGAAACCATACAACATGTTTTATATGATGGTGGAGGAAAGCCAATCCCAGCTTATCAAACTGTTGGCGCAAATATTTTAAATACTGTTTTATGTCCATCTATTACCGCCGAAAGCTCTCTTTCCGTTGGAACACAAACAGAAAGCCAATTATTGCTTGCCGCAGATGTATTGAGTAATCCCTCTAAAGGGTTTTTTGATTATTTTAATTGGTGGAACCTTTGGCACTTTCTTTACAAAGAAAATACCGATGGGTTTCCATTTCAAAATGATTATGGACTTTTTCAAGGAGAGGGTATCGTTATTCCAGCGGGAAAAAGCTCTAATTATGGTAGTCAACTTTTTGAGGCTCAAATTTCTAATGAAAATAATTATTGGGATAGGAGGCAGTGCCCGATGGGAATTAATTTTCTTCCGCATACATTTGGCGGGGCGATTTATGCTTGTCCATCTTATACTTTTGAAATTCCATATTATGCTGCAACTAAAAAATTTGGATTTTATGGAGCTAGATTTCTCGATGGATGCATTAGCTTAACTTTAGATAATACGCTCAATGGCCAGCCAAACTCCTCAGATTTACCGCCTAATTTTACTTATACTATACCACAAGAAGAAGAGCCAAGCCCAGATGTTGGCACGCTCTCAAGCAACAGTCGTTATGATAATCTTTTGGATATTGCTAATAAAGAAGAATTACATTCTGATTTTTACGCTATGAATAAGGGCTTATTCTTGTGGACAAATTCCACATTAATTAGTTCATCTAGTGATTTTATTAATTTAAGTTTAGTCCCAGGATTTCCTCAATTATATAGCAATTTATTGTCTCAGTATTCCGCTGTTTTTCCTAATGGAAAATCTGATATATTAAAAAACGATTATTTATATATTAGCGGAGAAGAAAGTCAGTTTTATGATACTGGTATTTATTCTTTAATATTGTCTCAAAATTCTAATTATCAAAACTTTAAAAATAATTTATACGATATTTTATCAGGATCTTTACAGATTAGTTATTGGAATAATATAGAAAAAGATTATTCATACGCCGTTCTTTCTCAGAAAAATCAAGTCGATAATAGTTTTTATACTCAATTACAAGCGGGGAAACAATCAAGATTTTTCACTAGATATTTAGAAAATTATGTAAAAGGCAATTCCGTTGATTTGTATCCAACGAATAAGATTTATTTTAGTTACGATTCTGCTAATAGTTATGTTGAAAGTTCTGGATGGGCAAAGTCTCCAAATTCTTTTGGAACAGCTAGTAATTTTGATCCAAAAATAACTAGAAGATATTTTCTTGGGGCATATAGCAATGGTCAAGATGTTACTGGAGTAGCTAATTTTTCTCAAAATTTTGCAGGGATTAATTTAAATAATTACTCCTTTTATCCTGGATATTTTAATGGAAATATAGGATTAGAATTGCCCCCTCCTTCTTTTTTGCCAGTTATTTCTGGAGTGTATGATTCAACAAATAACCCTAGCTTTAATAACGAATCAATTCAAGGTAATAGTTTCCCAACTGTAACAAATGGTTGGAATTTGGTCGGATACAATGGAATAGGTAGGCTAAATTTAAACTTCTCTTGCTTTACTCCCATATTCGTTCAAAATCCTCTGCCTATAACTCATTGTAAAATTGGTCAAGCTCCTACATTTAGGGCTTACGCAGTAGATTATCATACTATCCCCGAAGATAAGATGAACAATCGCTATCCTGAAATTAGATATTGGATGGATAAATTAAAAATAAGTAATGGTAATAAATCAGTTAGCGCTAAAACTACAAATGCTTATCCGTTGTCTTATAAATGGTATAGAATTAAAAAAAGTGATTGCACTGGACCAGTTTCTGACCCAACAATTCAGGACGGCGACTTTAAGAAATTTCTATTAAATCCTGATTTTTCTAAAATTGTGCCTTCTAGTCAATCTGGTGATTGGTGCTGCTTGGAAGGAGATGACCAATATTGTACTTTGATTCACCCATCTGGATGCATCCCTCCTTTGCCTTCTCCAATATCAAGCTTAAAATATAAGTATGCCAATTATCCAATGCAGCAGACTTTAAAACAAAATAATTATAACATGACTTTCGTTAAGGGGGCGCAAAAAAATGAAGATGAAAATTATTATTATTTCTGTATGGCAAGGGGAAGATTTGGTATAAGAATAAGCGAGCCTTCTCAATTATTTATTGAAGATTGGATAGATTTTGATGTAAGTATGCGTAATGGAGGAAATAATGCATTTACAGCAAGTAAAGCCCTAACAGTTTCTTTCGACGCAGGAGATGTAACAATAAATTGTAATGCTTCTTCCGTTCCATCTTATGCTGGATTTGTTCAAGACGCCGATGCCATTCCAGAAGATGTGGTAGAAGAACAAATTCCTCCGCCAAATCGTGGATATGGAGATGTTTTTTCTTATAAATTTGTTGGACCATGGGGATATAGAGGGGCAGTGCAAAGTTATACCCCTGGGACATTAAATGATACAAGGGGACTTAGAGAAACCTGGGGTAGGCTTTTGCATTATGGTTCTCTTTTTCATTATCATAGGGCGCTTTCCCAAACAGAAGGCGATGCATTATATGGAAGAAATCATTTGCCAGTTTGTAATAGCAGCAATCAAATGTCCGCCAAGCAACAAGGGATAAAGGTTGTTGTCAATGGAATTACTCATTGGGCTAATATGCAAAATCCTATTGCAGATACAAAGGGTTCATATGGAGTTAAATGGAGCAAGCTTGGTAACGCCGCAGAGCTTTATAATCCCGCCGCCTCTATTGTAAATGGTGGTATTGACACCAGCGCCTCGCCAGGATTGGGTCAATGGCAATATGGAAATAATTTTGGAACAATCCATAGCTTTGGATGGAATAGTAACTTGCTAAATCCTGGGACGACCTTGACAGCGACGAACATAGAAAATGGCGATTTAACTACCACTCCTGGAACTTTATCAACCACTGAATTTCAAAAATTAAAAACAAATCTTCTCGGTGCGGGAACTCTTGCGGGAAAAAATTGTGGTTGGCACAAGGGAGGACTAGGGAGATCTACTTCTTACTGGATAGAAGGTTTTAATGCTTTTTATATTTTCTGTGACCCTTTAAAAAAGAAAAATGTCACAAATTATAATTATATGAGTCCAGGATTAAGACAGTCTAATAGCTCAATTCAATATTTCTGGTTGGGTAAACCAAATAATTCATATCTTGAAAGATATCCAATGTTTGGCCCTTACGCTTATCAATGGAGGGTAAGAAGGCAAAATAGAGATAGAAATGGTAATGGTGTTTCAGAAGGATTTTATTCTTATGGATGGGGATCAAATTATAGTTTAATATATGATAATCCAGCTATTTATGGCCTTTTTACTAAATATAAACAAAAAAATCAATCTACTCTTGCAGAGATTAATAGCTATAGAATTTCTGCGTTTGGGTCTGCGGATGCTGCCTTGAGTGTTTCAAGCACTCGATTTGGATTTACAAATGGTGATGGAGGGGCAAGGACGTATGGAAATGTTTGGATAGGTAATATTTCTGACCCAACTCCAAATACCACCAGAGATTATGTAAATAAAGGATATGCCAATGCTTTAAGCCCACAGTTTTCTTTATATGGATGTTCTGATGCCGATATTAACGCTGGAAACTGTTTTGATCCATGTATCAGTATGAGATATCAAAATGGGTTCTTGCCAGGCGGCAAAAGACAAGACCTTTTTACGGCAAATAATTCATATCGCATTATTGCAAATAATCCAGTAGTAAATAATGTCACTGGCTCTTCAACAATCGTTTTATCAGAAAATACTTCTTTTCGTGGTCCTTTTGGCTCTCCACATATAAAATATTTGTCATCTTTAGGTACAAAAGTGAATGGATTTTCTCCCTGTTTTGATGGTGGCGCAGACCATTGTAATTATATTACCCCCACTATTAATATTGGAGATTCAACTTATTATGAAGGCAGGGGTCCAGCTATAATAAATACCGCAATAAGCGTATCACAGGTCACGAATTTTTAAATATATTAGTATAATAATAAAATGAGTATCAATAGTCAATTATTTGGTTTGGCATCTTCCGTCGTTTATATAAGAGAGGGAGGCAGTGCCACGGCTAAAAATATTATACAAGCCATGAGTAATGCCTTTGGCGGAACTAATGACGATGGGACATATGCGTATAATTTGTTTCAAGCTGATACGGGTATACTTTACACAAATGGCTTTGATTTGTCATATGCAAGTTATGCTAATCTTGAAAATACCGTTTCTCCATTTGTCGGTAACGTTCCAGTTTTAAGTGTGGGGGTGTCTGCTCTGACTTATGGATATGGAAACTATTATTCTATTGGCGAATCTAAAATAGTAAATTATATAAATAAATTTAATGCAGCAATGGGGTATTCTAATATTTCCATTACAGAATCAAATTTTGATAGTATTTTTTCAAGTTTGTCTTTGCATGGAATTAATAATGATGTAATAAATTCTCCAGACGCCGCAAATCCTCTTGGTAAAAATGTTAATTATAATTGGTATGATTCTTCTGTTTTATTTGGTTTAGATAAATCTACAACGCACACTAATGTCATCAAAGACATAGAAAATCAATATTATTATCTTACGGGAAAACTAATTTATGATCCTATTCCTGGAGATTTGGTAAAATGTATCTCTTCTGGAGCTTTGATAAATACTTCAAGTGGGGTAATTTCTATTAATTATATCTTGAATCAACCCTGCTACGATGCAGATTCTTATGTTGGTCCAGTTTCTGGAATTAATTTTTATAGAACATTTAATGATGGGCCAGGAACCTCTGGTTATTTTGATGATGCTGTTGCACAAGAATACGCGAATTTTGACAAAGCTATTTTAGCAAAAGAAGATTATTCTTCAAATAATAGAGCCTTGTATTCTTATCAAACCGACCAAAGCGGCAACTATTTATTTTTAAAATCTGGAGTAAACATTGATGTTCCTGGCGTATTTAATCAATCGGAGGAATATGGCGCAGGACACACCAACAAGATATCGGTTGGACAATATTGTTCTTTTACTGGCTACTATGCGGAAGGCGTGCCATTAATGAGAATGCATCAGGGAGATAATCAATTAAAATGGAACGTCCAAAAGAGTTACGTTGGAGACTATCCTAATGGTATTTGTGTCATTACTAGTTCTTTAAAGAATTGGACTGGTTGGAAATTAGTTGATTTTGAATTAGACGAAAGTCAATCTGTATATTTTGAAAATGTTTTAACTAATCCAGACGCCAATTTAAAAAGATTTTTAAAAAGATGCTTAAGTTTAACTAATTCAAAAGATTCTCATGGTGACCCCATAACTCCTTATAGTTTGGTATATGAATATGATACTGGGGTATTGGCTTGCTATGGGCCTTATAATGCTCCCACTGACGAATTGGGTCACCTTATCCCAACCTACGTTGGTCCTCCTCAATTAAATGGATCTGCTGATTTACCTGGGCTTGCCTTTTATCAGACTTTTGATAATTCAAATTTTCCAGATTCGGGCGGAGAATATATTACAATTAATATTCGCCCAGTAATATCTAGTTCGTCTGCGGGGTCAATAAATGGAGATTCTACAAGGACTTTTTCTTCTAGCGTATCGACCTCCACTCTTTTTTCTTTGTCTGGTTCTTCTCACGCAGGTTTAAATGCTGCGAAATTAAATTTTAGTAAAAAAATTGATTCTTCGGGCCTCTCTGGTTACGACGATATATTTAAAAAATGTTTATCTATTGGTGATAATTTTCAAAATTCTATTTCTGGCACCTTATATCCACAATCAAACGCTGGATTTAATTACTCTGGAGGAGTGTATTTTTCTGGAAATGAAGCCATATATCCTCAAGATTTGTTGCATTTATCCAAGCTTATTGGGTCAGAATATTCTGGCGTAATGTTTTTGACTGGCTTCCAAAATATAAATGATAATTCTGTATCATTAGTAAATAGATATGATTCCCAATTCTATACTGGTAATGTTTCTAATGGGGTCAAAACCACTGGAGAAAATATAGGGTATTATTATTTTCAAGACACAATCTTGGGGGCATCAAACGCGGGATGGGAAAATTTTGCTCCAATTCCTCCTGATGTTCAAAATGATGCTGATTATTTACCTTATTTCTCGGGAATCTATTCTGGAATTTCTTTAACTAGTAAAGTGGAGAACTATCTACCAAGATATTATTCTGGACCATATAGAAGCTATTCCATAAAATTTTTATATCCAAATGCTTCTGGCGCAACAGCGGCGTATAATTCTAAATTAAATGGTTTTCCATATAAAATTACGTATTCCATGACGATTAAGGAGGAGTCTGCGAGAGAACTATATTGCTTGTCTGGGCTTTATAGCAGCACTCAAAATTTATACCCAATTAGAGCTAATTCTTTTGGAGGAATATCCGCATTAAATGAATTAATGCCAACCATGTTTTTAAGTCCTTATACATATAATTTTGAAGCAAATAAAACTATTTATCCAGACTCTGGTCAATTCAGTAATTCTGCTTATTTTAATGGATTTGTTAATGGTTTTTACGTACCCAATTTTAGAAATAATCTTAGTGACCCTTATTATGCACCAAATTATTGCACTCAATCTTTTTTAAATAGCAATACGTATCAAGACTCTTGCTCTTTTGTAAATGGAATTAAAACTACTGGAAAAGTTAATTATAAAGTCATTTATACAGGCGGAGGATTAACTAATAAAGTTGGTTTCATTGAGCCTGCGCTAGATTCTACCTTGTTTTGGAATTATTCATCTAATAAAATAACTGGCGAAGCTTTTTATACTCCTCCAGTTTTTGATTTATCAACTTATAAAATCAATCCCCCTCAAAGTTTTTTGGATGCGACTGTGAATAAATTGTTTGGTAAAAAAACTGATCCAACTTTTTCAAATAATGGCCTTGTAAGAACTGGTATTTTGGTTGATGGTTTTGACCCAATTTTTTATGAATACGTCGGGGGAAGAATAGGCTCTGGAGCAAATAATGAAGGCGGATATCATAGTAAAAATATTATCGGTGATCAATGGCTGGACTTTTATGTAAAAAATTGGGGAGTTTACGCTGCTCCAAATTGTCCCAATTATGGAACTCACGAAGAACGTCTTGCTAAGAATGATAATTATTTGATACTTTCATCATTTACAAGCGGCGCGCTTAATATTTATGCCCGAGGATTAAACTATTATCCTTATTTTAGTAATTGGACTTATAGCAAAATGAATGGTCTGGGAAATATAGGAGTTGCAACCAAGCAAATTAATTTAGTTAGTGAATCTTATTATAATTTTGATTTAAAAAATATATTTCCTACTAAGACTGTCCCTTTAAGTGGCGATTTCTATTTTTCTGGGGGTTTTAATATTGGCCCCTTCCCTCAAGACGTTGAGCTTTGCGTTTCTGGAACAGACTCTATAATTCCTAGTGGCTATCTTTTTGTAGATGGGGAACAAATGACTTTTGATTATCTTGGCAACTGTCCAATAAATAATATGGAAAACTTTGTTCCTAATTCTGGAATTATCCTAGGCCAAGCAGGAAGGGGCTCTCTTTTAACTACTTTTAAATTGATTCCTTCTGGTTCATATGTAAATTTAAATGTCAAAAGTTTTACTTCTATTGGATCTGGATTAGTTGGATTTACTGGAGCTTCAACTGTAACTATTCGCCCAAGGACTTTATTGGGGGCGGTTAACGTTGATAATTATGATGATTATGGATATCCATTCATTTCTGGAGACTATAGGGCCAATATGGATTCTTCTAATTATATAAATAATGGCTCAGAAAGTCTTTTTTCAATAAGTCTTAATCAATTTACGGATTTGATTGGTCAAACTATATCAAAGCAGACCCCCGTACTCTCAGAAATCATTTTCCCTATTCCTGGTTCTGATTTCATTCCTTATTTGAGTGGATTGGGTCTAGTTAGATCTGATGCAAATGGCAACTATGTATTTACTACTACAAACGGACCCACTTATGATTATTGGATAAATAAAAATCCTTATGCTCTTTTTACTGGCGTTAGAGAATCTACAAGGCTTTCAGTTAAGATTGAAGATATCTCCATGGATTATTCTGCTATACCATATCAAAATTATAAAAATATCGTTGTATCTGGTGGATGTACAATAAGTGGAGAATTTTCTTATACTGGACAAGCAGAGAGCGCAATAATTTCCCAAGGTATAGTTTTGTCTGGATGGACTGGAAGCGGATATTCTGCCGCCGTATTAAAAGATCTTTCCGCCCCAATCTATGTGTCTGATATATTGAGTCGTCTTCCTGGAAATTCAATTCCTTCTGGACAAGGTATAAATTATCTTTTGGAGGCCCCTTCTTTGATGAAAAAGAGAAAGAACTTTTTTAGAATTACTGGAGGCGATACTTATATTGATGCCGCACCACCAGACGTAACTAATTATAATAAATTTGCTTGGCCAGCCTTGAGCGATTTAGCGACATTAAATCCAAAAATAGTTTACGAAGAACTTCCTCCAGAAGATGGATTTATATTTCCCACGGACAATTTGATATTTAGCGCCTCTCAAGGTCAAACTATTTTGACGGGTGCGACATCTGGGACGAAATTTAATCCAATAGAAAATGTCACTTATCAAGCGATTTTGAACTACGCTTTCCTAGATAGTACCGCAACCAATTCATTATATAATTCTGGTAAATGTATTTTCCCATTTGCAGAAGGGTCTAATATAATAAACAGCGGTAATTTGACTGGAGTCCTTGTTAACGAAGGTACTCCATTGGCAGTCTATGTGAATTTTGTATAACTCAGGATTCTTTCAGTTCCGCGAGCTTACTATAAATTTTATTTTGCTGTGTGGCTATGATGTCTGCGAATACGCAATCATCTTCCATTTTTGTGCCGCATACAATAACAATGTCCCCTTCTTTTGGCATACCATTATTTAAAGACTTGCATTGCTCAAGTTTATCTTTAAAAATCATCACCTTCAAGCTTCCTGTTTCGTCGCTAATTTGAAATCTGCCATAAGCATTTCCATTTTTCGTTTTTCCCGTCTTTGGCGACTCTTCTAATATTCCAATAAAATCGCACTTTGTTTTTTCTCCATATCCTTGAATATCCGCAATAGATTCAAGTGTCTCTTTTTTTGAAATGAATATATCAATCAATTTTTTACCATGAGTATATCCAATCAACTTGTTCTCATACCACCAATTTGCAAAATCCATACATCCTTTATTCTGCAAATAAATTAATTTATATTTTTCAGAATGCTTTTTTATGGTTTCAAATCTGGAAGCCTTGATAAGGTTTTTGCCTTTTTCGTCTTTAATCGTTTCTACAAGAGCTTTAACTGTTTTAGATACGCTATCTTCATAATTTCTGGCATAATTAATAACATGCCTCTTCTCTTTATCGGTCAAAATATTCCAAAGTTGAGCTTCATAAACCAGTAATGGGCGATTATTAGATAAACTATCAAGTGTCCCCGCCTGAATGAGCGCAGAAAGAACTCCTATTCCAAGACCAGCCTCCTTAGAAGATTCAAAAAGTTCGAATTTATTAGAGTGACGTCTTTTAAAGTTGTTAAACTTTTCAATTGTTTTTTCACTTACTCCTCTAATAGAAGACAAGCCAAATCGAATATTCTTATCTTCAATAGAAAAGTCAACTTCAGAAAGGGTTAAGCTAGGAGGCAGCAACTCTACTTTTAAGGCATTCATTTCTTTGTGAATTTTGGATATCTCGCCAATGGGGTCGGGTTCATGCCTAGTCATTTTCAATAATGACAAATAGAACTGAGTGGGATGATTAAACTTCAAATAGACTGTCTGCGCGCATAGGACAGAATAAGAAAAGCTATGAGATTTATTAAATTGATAGCCGCCAGAGTCTTCAACGATTTTCCAGAAGACTTCTCCCACTTCTTTTGGAAGGTTATTTTCTTTAACTTTTTCTTCAATCTTGGCTTTCCAAGTCTTGATTTCTTCGATTTTCTTTTTACCAATGCATCGACGAATCTGTTCTGATTCATCCAGAGTAAATCCAATTTTATTAGCCATTTTCATAGCCTGCTCTTGATAAAGACACAATCCACCAGTTTCACGCAATACATCGTCAAAAAATGGGTGAATTGAATCTACCGTTCCAGTATTGGAATAATTAGCAAAATTATCGGCAAACTGCAAAGCTCCTGGTCGAGCAATTGCCAATACAGCACTAATTTCAGACAAACTCTTTGGTTTAACCTTTTTTGCAACCTTAAAGTTAGTCTCCGCTTCAATTTGGAATAGTCCATGAGGATGTTTTAAATCCTGCAAATGCAAATAAATAGATTCATCATTGACATTGATATCTTGAGGTTTAATACCCAAAGATTTACAGCAATCATCAATTACAGATACGCTTCTTAAACCAAGTGCGTCCAGCTTTACTGCAAATTCTGCGACCCAGCCCATGTCATAGCTAGAAACCTCTTCTTTGTCAGAAGAAAGTTCTGTTGGACAACAATCCTCCAATTTATCAAAAGAAATAAGAATTCCAGAAGGATGCACTCCCTTGTTTTTAATTAAATCTTTTAATTTTAAGGCGGTATCATAAATCAAAGAGTTGCTCCTGCACCATTCCTGAAATTCTGGCGAAGTCTCATACGCCTCTTTCATATCCATGATGACTCCATGATTCTTTGGAATAAAACCTGTGACCATAGTCATTTCTTCTTCTGGTTTCATGCCCAAGACTTTGCCAACTTCTTTAATGCAAAGCTTTGCAGAAAGAGTATTCAAAGTAAGAATTTTTGAAGTTTTACCTTTGTATTTTTGATTGATATAATCAATAACCTTTGAACGCTGATAATAATCAAAATCAATGTCCACATCCATCAGAAGAGAACCTGCAAGATAAATAATTCCATCAATGACTGTCTTTTTTGAGCGAGTCTTTGAAATGAAGCGTTCAAAATATAATTCGTTTTTTAATGAATCAATTTTTGTTACACCAATGAGAAAAAGAACAAGGCTTCCTGCCGCAGAGCCTCGACCTGGACCAGTTGGAATATTTTGCTCTCTACAAAAGTTTACAACATCCCATACCAATAGAATATAATCAACAAGGCCAAGGTCATTAATTGTATCTAATTCGTATTTGACTCTTGTAGAATAGTCTTTGTATTCCTTTGAGCCTTTAGGATGCCCCAAAGCAAGAAAACCTTTTTTACAAAGAGAACGCAAAAAATCAAAATTAGAACAATCTTCGCCTAAACCTAAATCTTTTCTATGTCTTTCTTCAATCTTGATTTCTGGAAGACGAACTCCCTTGATTGGGCTTTCAATAGCGGAGAATTGACTGACAAAATCCAAAGTATTCATATTTCTATTTGATATTTTAGCTTATTCCAGACTTTGAGATTTAATTGCAAATCAACCAGTGCATTATGCAAGTTGTCATAGTCATGATCTATATTATACTCCTTACCAAGAGAAGTCAAGTTTGTTTTGATGCCTTTTATATGTGCGTTCGCCATTGTATACTGATAATCCATCCAAACATCATCATTTGGTCGATAAGGGCGATTCATCTTGACTCCTTGTGCCACGGACTTTGTGTCAATTACTTTATTAAGGATAAACGACCAATCTTCACCCATGTATTCAAAATATCCTTTTAATAAATAAATATCAAATCGCAGGCCATTATGCATAATGATTTTATCTGCCCATTTTAATGCTTCAAGAATTTTGGGAAACGCTTCGTCGGGCGTGACGCTATTCTTATCAAAATGAGCTTGATTGAATTTCGTGACCATTGCTGCCCCCGCTCCTATTTTAAATTTACAATCATCCCATTTAATCAATGAATCTATTTCTTCAATGATTTCTTCTCCCTCTACCTTTAGCACAGCAATTTGCCAAGGTCTATTTACCTGAAAATTTAAATTTAAATTAAATGTTTCGCAGTCAATAAGAGCAATCTTTGCTTTTTTATTAAATCTGATAAGATGTTCGTCCATAATATTATTTGTTGTTTTCGATTAACCAGCGGTCATAATTAAATGAATCGCTACAAAGATGATTAAACTCTGGCTTTTCTATATTTGTTCTTTCTGAAATGCATCTAAAAGTGTTATAGGCAATAAAATCAAGTTTTGATTTATAATAAATGCTTTGCGCCTCAAGAGTTTCTAATTTATTATTTTTGCTATAGTCAATAGCTTTTTTCCTGAGCAGCCCATCAAATGGGATACCATTGTCTTCTAGAAGCATTATTGGCTTAATTGCGCCAAACTCGGGAACATGAAAATGACCTTCGAAAGAATTTAAATGGAGAAAAGAATCGTAGAATGGGATAGCAAGACTCAAATCCTCAGACCACAATCTATGAAGATTTTCAAAGTCTAGACAAGCATTATAGTAAAATCCTTCTTTTGCCGCAACACTCCATAGTTTAATTAAAGCTTGATAACCTTTATTGCTCTTGGCAAAGATAATGTATTTGGCTCGGTTCTTTAACGAGTCGCCGTTCTGATTTTTAATGTCTTTGGTGATCGAAATCCTTAAACCAAATATTAATTTAAGTTTATTCTCTGTGCATCGGGCAATCGCTTCTAAAAAAGAAGAGACATTATCCTCGACAAGACAAAGATGGTCTTGCTTGGAATGAAGAACTAAATCAATTATAGAAACAGGATAATTTTCAATTGAACCCGATGATTTATCTAAAGTATTAATTGACTTTCCCAAAGAAAAGTGGCTTTTGTAACAAGCAAGTTTTTGCATATGTTATCATAGTGCCATTGGTTTAAAAAAAGTCAAGCTTAAAAATCATCCAGTGCGTCTTTATATTTTTTTTCTACCTTTGTCTCTGGCAATTCGCCTATTGCATTACAATATCTTGGACAACCTTTATAAACTGCTTCTTCTATGATTTGCCCTTCTTTGAGAATAATATCTTCTTTCTTTTTGTAAGACTTGATTTCTTTTCCATCTTTTTTAACAATATAATAAGTAAAGCCAAACTTGTAACTGCAATGCCACATGGGAGAGCCATCTTTTTTTAATTGACCAGGTTGTTTTGCAAATCCACACATGAGCTTCCCAGAAAAAGTTCCGTCTGTTGGCATTCCCTTATCTGCCGCCATATTGGAATAAGCTTGCTTTTCAGAAAAATTCTCTAATCTATTCTGAATGGATTCAAGATAATATTCCGCGCCTTTTAATTGGTCTTCGTTAAATGATATTTCTACGATTGGGTCTTCTGGGAATTGTAAAAAGACAAATCTAACTTTTGGGGTTAGCTCGGGCCATATTTTCTTACAGGCAATCGAATATATAATGCCCTGAAGATTAGAGTCAATATCCTCTCCTTCAAATTTCTTCTTTGAAGTTTTATAGTCATCAATGATAATCTCATTACCCTTTTTGGATGGGCGGTCAATAAATCCACGAATTAAATATCTGGGGGATTCATTTAAAATATTAAACTCATATTCTGGTTTGATGAGTTTTGCGCCCTTAACATAAAAGTCCGCCTTCAATCCAACAAGAATCATTTGGTTAATATGGTCATAAACTTCTTTTGTATTTGGAAGCTTATACTTCTTGATTTTAGTTTTAATAAATCTGTTCACCGTGGGGCATCCAGAGATATGGTCTTGTTTAATTATTAATTTATATTTATTTTTGTGCTTTGGTAGAATCAGCAACTCAAATAAATCATGGACAACGGAACCTTTTAATGCTCCATCGTTCGTGGAGTCAGGGACATTATTCTTATACTTTTGAAAATATGTCCAGCTACAGCCCTCAAAAGTCTTTACTTTCGATGCGGAGATTGCCGTAAGTTCTAGTTTAGGTATTGCTTCTTCCATGAATAAATTTCCTCGCAGCTCATTTCACCAAAATCTTTGGCAGTCGGTAGAGCAATAGTGACTTGACTTTCGTCAAAATAATTTAAAAGTTTTTCTTTATATTCTAGTGATGCTTTGTTTCCAACAAAGCTGTTGTATTCGTCATTATTCAAAGAAATAATAATGCGTCCTGCGTCTAATCTCAAAAGATGTTGTATAATTTTGGCGCTAAGACTCACCCCAAAAGACACAAGAACGTTGTTTATTCCACACTCCATCATCTTTAAACAGTCTCCAATTGATTCAACCAGTATAACTGAGTTGGTCTTTTTGATTTCTTCCGAGGCGTTGGTGGGAAAAATGAAGTCTTTCTTCTGCCCAAGTATCTTCCATTTCGGCAAAGAGTCGTTATTTTGCAAAAGCCTTCCAGCAAAACCAATTAAATCCTCTCTGTCGCTAAAGATTGGAAATACATATCTGCCCTTCATCCTGCCATTTTGGGCTACTCCACCGCGAAATTGATTTAAGATGTGGTCAGAAATGCCTCTTTTCTTCCAATATGAGTTATCTTTTAACAATTTAATTAAAAGTTCCTTATCAAACTTCTTAGTATCGCATAATTCTATGGATTCTGAGTTACTTATAGATATCGGCAGGTCTCCAATGTAATTTTTAGTATCTCTTATAGAGGGCAAATTGAGGGTTTTTTGAACCAACTGTGCCAAACCACCTCCAATTCGCTCTGCGTGGTCATACCATTGACCATTTGATTTTCTAATACAAAGGACAGTTGGGTTGTCTGAATCACGATACAGGGGTTTTGCCCTCCATACATCTCCAGAATCAACCAGAGTGACATATCCAATGCTATTTAATACCGAAAGGACGTCGCTCATAGCGTTTCCTCTCTGATTGTGGGTTGGTCAGCTACCAAGAACTGAGAGTTTTGCCTATTGATTGTATCAAGTAGAGAGCCTCTTTCTTCTATTTTAAAGTTATTAATATTAAAATTAATAAAATTAGGCACATATTTCTGAGTTCCATCTGGGAAAGTCCTACGAATCAAGTTATTGTGTCCCGCAGCATTTCTTCCTTGATAACGCGCCTTGATTTCAATCAATTTATGCGTTCCACTTTCTGGAGTATCCATGACCATCTCATCTTCTGTTCTGCGACGGAAAATGCCCAAATAAGTTGTAAACCACATCAATCGGTCTGAAAGAGCGATGGCTGAACCGTCATCCGTGACATCCTGAGCTTTTTTATTTGTATTTTCTCCAGAACGATTCAATTGGATGGCCGTAAGCAAAGGAAAGTCAAATTCGACAGAAATTCTTTTAAGCTTGTCCACCTTTTCTCCTAAAGCCTGATGCTCCGCCCAGTTTTGGGCAAGCTTTTCTCCCGTCAATTTAAGATAGTCATAAACGACAATAGCTTTATTACCCCTTCCAACGACGTTCAAATACCAACGACGAATGATGGAACAAACTTCATCGACGTTTTTATTGCCAACATAATAATGATAAGTTCTATAATCTTTCTTGAGATTCTTAAGGTGCTTCCTTACTTTTTCAACGTAATCAGGATTCTTTCTCCAATTACCGCTTTCAAGATACCAAAGGGGAACTCCTGAATTCGCTGCTGCGGTACGAAATTTAATTTCTTCAGTTGTCATTTCTGTGTCAAGGATAAGAACGGGGACCTTATTAATCCTTCCTGATTCATTTGCCCAGTCATTGAGGATAGTTGTTTTGCCTTGTCCTGCACGAGAAGCAATCGCATAGATATTTCCTCCGCGCAATCCACCATAGCAACGATTAAATTCGGGATAAGGAGTAGTTAACCCGTTTTCTTCTTGAGGATTATTGCCTCTTTCTTCAACCATTTCTAGAATATCTTGAAAAAGATCGGCGGGTTTACCATCATTATCAAAAGAGATGATCTTTTCTCCATAGATTGCGTCTACTTCTGAAATGGTAGTATTTAATTCTTGATTGGCGGATTTGTTGACATGATCTTTGATTCTATTGCAAGATTCTTCAATATCTCTCAACGCCCTGAGTTTAACAAGCTCTCTGCAAGCCTTAAGAGTTGCGTCCTTTGTGATTGATGCAAAGGAGATACTTTCTACATAGGAGAAAATATCAATATTATCTTTGAATGAAATACCAAGGTTTTTAATCTTTTGAGCTAAGATAACCTTGTCAATTTTTTCATTTTGAAGAAATGAAGACCTGATGCAGCTATAAATTGTAGAATGTGGTTGAGCGACGAAGTCTTTTTCGGAGACGAAAGATTCTATTTCAGATATTGCATCTTGATTTTGAATCAATCCTGCTAAAACGTGTTTTTCTATCTGTAATGAATGTAAAGGCATACGATACTTTATAGTATGCCCCAAAATTCGTTTTTAGTCAAGATTTAAATTACGTCTGAATCGTCTTCACCAGATTCAGCTTCTTCATCTCTTACGGATGTTTCAATATTGAATCTTGCGCTTTCGATATTCATGTCGTTTAAAGCCACTGCCCAATCTGTTATATGCTTTTGCAAAGCTAAACAATGCGCAGGGGAATCAAACGTCATTATATTTTCTGGTTGGCCATCTTCATTATTAAAATAAAATAAAATAAACCCTCCAGCCGTATGCTCAACCAATTGATTGATTATCTGGTCTGGAACCGACCCATTGTTTTTACTTTTTTGCTTCGACATCTTACTCATAATTACACACTTATATCCATCAAGTATATAATATTAATATTAATGACTAATATTTAGAAAATAAATTGGTCAGAGTGTAATATTGAATCTCTCAACGAAAAAAGTTACAGATAATTCCTTAATTTCTTTTGTATAAATGATAACCTGTTGGAATTTATTATCCAATAACCATTTGGATTTTATTTCATCATTTTTTATTCCTTTTAGAAACGCAGCGCGGGAATTATTATGAAAATAATGAAAGTCTTCATGTTGGGGACCATGAACTTCAATTGCTATTTTTCTTGTGGCATTTAAAATATCGACTTTTAATAAACTTCCATAAACAGGGAACTCTTCATAAACAATATTATTTTTCCAATAAGGATATAAAAATTTTTTTACATCTGCTTGGGCAATGGAGCGAGACTTCTTATCCCACTCGATAAGAAATCTCGTTACATTTTTATTCGTCAATTTACCGTTTATACTTAAAAGTCTCATGCTTTGTTTAACGCATTTCTAAATTTATTAAAAAGATAGTCTCTAATATCGGTATGCTCTTCCAAGTACTTCCTTAGATTATCTGAGCCTTGGTGCTGCTTATCCATATCTAATTTATTTTCTTTTAATTCGGTCAATAAAGAGTCAGAAATTGTTACCCATGCGCCTTTGGCAAGCGCAAACTGCCAAGACAAAAGCTGGTCAATGATTTCATATTCAATCCAGATACTTTGTCCATCCTTGCGACCATATTTAATTGGATACTTTACTTCTGTTCCAGTCTTTTCGTTTGGGGTCTTGCGGAACATTATTTTACACCAGTGACCAACGGGCTTCTCTTCCTTATCTTTAATGATATCTTTTTGCCATCTCTGCTGAAATTCAAGAATCCAATCGCTGTAATGCAAAGCGGCATTTCCTCCTGAAGCATTTGTAACCTTTGGGTCACCCTTGACATATTGGCTAATCTGAATAGATGAGCGAACTTGAGAAATTAGGAAACAAATGTGCCCTCTGCTTGAGAAAGCTGCCGCCATCTTCCTGAGAAGGTCTGCCGTCAACAACGCTGCTCCAGCAGTTTTATTTGCTTCGGTTGCAGACTTGAGCAAGTCGTTTCTAGGAACAAGAGCATCAAGAGAGTCAAGGATAAAGAAATAATACTTATCGTCTTCCTTATCTCTAATGAGGCCCCTCATTAAATCAATTACAAATTCATAATCATTAGTGGGGATTACTCTCCATTGATTGGGGTCAGTAGATACTCCTGACCTACAGATGATGTCTGCGCTTAATCTTCCCTCTGATTTGATATAAATTACTTGCCCCTTCTTTGGATGAAGTTTTTGAAAACTCGCTGCAAAAGCCATTGCATTGCTTGTTTTGCCACCCTCTGTAATTCCACTAGAGCGCACGATTCCTGGACGAATCCCGCCTCCCATTTCAATATCTAAATTGAGACTGCCGCTGCTGACGACATAATCTACTGCTTCGTCAAAAGCATAATGATATTCAGAATTATCCTTGAGATACTTATCTAAGACCGTCATTTGCTTGTTATCGGGTTCTTCTTTTTGTTCTTTGATTTTTGCCATAATGTTATTTATATAAATTTAAAAAGTCTTTTAGGGATTTGGGTTGTTTTTTAAAAACAGTGTCTTCTCCTATCTTATTTTGAGATAGCATTATCTCCTGATATTTAGGAGAAAAATCTGAAATAGATTTCTTATAATTAAAAAACTGTTCTTGTAAATACTGCTGACCATAATCCGCAATAAAATAAGCAAGAGATGGGATTTTTTTATTATACGGAGGGATAACCCAAAGAAGAAAATCTGGATTATACTTTTTGCAAAGAGTATTTGCAATCTTCATTTCCCTCGGCCAGAAATACTTTTCAGAAAAACTAGCGGGGTCAACGAATTTAGAAATGATTTTGTGCTGAATCTTTGGCTCTTTTTTAAGAGGTTTTTCTTGAATTAATTTCATTGATGTCTGATAGTACCATACGTTCTACCAGTTTGTCAAATGAAATCTTTGGGTTCCAGCCAAGCTCAGTTCTTGCGAGCGTCGAATCTCCAAGAAGAATATCAACTTCAGCAGGGCGATAAAATTTTGGATTAATTTTGACCAAAACAGAGCCTTTGACATTCAAATCTTCCGCCAATTTATTTGTGATTGAATATTCTTCGTTCAACCCCTTTCCGTGCCATGCTCCATCAATTCCAGCGACTTTAAATGCTTTTTCAATAAATTCTCTAATAGAATGTGTTTCATTAGAAGAAAGAATATATTCCTTGGGTTTTTCTTGATTCATCATTAACCATACGCCTTCAATAAAGTCTTCTGCATGAGACCAGTCACGTTGCGCATCAATGTTTCCAAGTTCAAGCGGGGCAAATTCTTGATTATTATCTATTGCATTTTTAATTCTTGCCGCATTAGTGGTAATTTTTCTTGTAACAAACTCAATGCCACGCCTTTCACTTTCGTGATTATACAAAATACAATGCACGGCATATAAATTATAAGAGTCTCGGTAGACCTTTGTTAAATGTCTTGCCGCAGCTTTTGCTGCTCCATATGGGCTTCTTGGGCGAATGGGGTGACTGAGGTCTTGGGGAGTATAAATTACGTCTCCCATTTCTTCTGAGCTTCCTGCGCTATAAAAACGGCAATTTGGCGCAAATTTTCGTATTGCTTCTAGGCACCTAAGTACTCCCATTGCACCTGCATCAAAAGTTTGTTCTGGAATTTGCCAACTGATTCCTACAAAAGATTGAGAGGCAAAATTAATAAAATAATCTGGATTAACTTCTCTAACAACGTTCTCTATTGATTGAGAATCGCACAAATCTCCTGTAATTAATTGAAACCTGGGATTTTTTAATGCATTTTCTATATTTGAATAATCTGGTTTAGCGGATCTTCTGACCATTCCATAAATCTGATGGGGGGTGTGTTCCAGTAGATAATCTACCATATAAGACCCATCTTGACCAGTTACCCCAGTAATAATTATTCTTTTTTCCATATTGTTTTGTTCATCTATAATACCGTTCTATATTAGATGTATTTTAAAATTTTTTCTACTTTCGCCGTCCACTTCATTGTTTCAATGTCTCTAACGATTGGTTCTGAGTGCTTCATCGCTGCGTTGACGGAAGATATCAAGGATTTCTCTAAGTCAAAGAGGTCGTAAGTGTATATCCCAGCTTTCGGGGAATTATAGGCTAAAAGAGTCGGCCTTTCCATACTTACCATAGGCGTCTCACAAGCATATCCCTCGAAGAACCTTTGACCGAGCATATCCTCTTCCATCGGTGAGATGTCTAAGAAGCACCTTGACTGCGCGGCAGCAGTCCTTATACCGTCGAAATACGTATGTGGGGAATGTAGGTTGAAATTTTCTTCGACAATCTTTAGGATTTCTCTCCTAATGCCTTGCGTTTTTCTACCACCGACAAAGCATACGTCATATTTTTTATCGAGGTTTTCTTTGTAAAAAATTTCTTCATCACATCCCATAGCAATGAAAATGACCTTTTTGTCCATTTTTCTCCACCAGTGATACCCGTATTCAAACGCATCAAATACGATGGATACATGATTGGCGACATCCATCCACCATCCTAGACGGGTATCGAACCCTTGCTTAAATAACTCAAGCCCGTTTTGGTAACAGTCGATTGAATAGATTGCTGTTTTTTCTTTTGGAGTATTGATTTGGTAGCAATGCGCCGAATCGACGAACAAATATTTATCAGCCACTACGGACGCCGCATCGTGAGGATGAGCGAATACGACTTTAAGCCCAAGTTTTCTAAATGCCTTTAGGATTAGATGCCCCGTGGTCCATGGACAATCTGGAATAAATGATACACAGAAAGTTCTGTTATCTTGAATCATCAGATGAACTCCTTATGGTCGATGTTCTGCGGAGTCCTTGCCTCGACTTCTCGTAAGAACTGCTCCTTGTCTTCTGCCTTATGATAATCCGAGTATAGCTCCCAGAGAATCTTGTTGCTTTCGTGGGGCTTACATAGTTGAGTGCAAAAGGCAAACTTCTCTTTTTCTTCAATCAATTTCATCACTTCAAGCTTCAGACCTACATCGTTCCAGATGTCAATGAATGATTTTTCGTAAATGGAGCCGTAGCTATATTGTTTATGTCCACGATGATTCGTGCAGACGTAAACTAGCCCATCTGCTCCGATACATGGAGAGACTTGTGAGCCAAGGCACTTTTCGTATTTGCGCCCATATTTCTTTGGATCATCAATTAGGTCATCCAGCTTATATGTATTAGCTTGATACTTGCTGCCGAGAATAATGCTCGCTTCCTGAAGAATGTCTTTGGCGACTTTCCAAAAATCAGTATTCCTTTGAATACCAGACTCCCTTTCGATATTAACAATTTCTGGTTTGAACTGGCAATAAGTAATATCCATATCTTTGAAGAGATTGGCGAATGGGATTACTTCATTTACGTTTTCTGGGGTAACCACAAATCCAACTCCGACATTAATTCGATTGCCATGCGCTTTATTCGCAGCAATCATCTTTTGGATATTGGACATTACCTTATCCCAATCACACGATGACCTAGTGTGGCGAATTCGATTGTATGTGTCTGGAAGGCCAGCGTCTATAGAAAATCTCATCCAAGAGAAGTATTGCGCGATTACATCGAAAAGGTCGAACTTATCCAACAGGCTTCCGTTCGTGAACATGCCCATCTTTATAGAACCTTCTTCTCCGATTTTTATGATAGCCTTCTTTAAGTGCGGATTTACAGTTGGCTCCCCGCCCCCCGTCCAATTAATAGCCTTCGCTTTAATTTTGATGAGTTCATCACATAATTTCAACAAGGCGGCTTCTGATAGAATTTGTTTCCCCGCGTGAACGTGTGAAGCTAGACAAAAATTACAAGCATGATTGCATACGTTACTTGGGTCAATCTCCACCAGAATCGGCGGAGAGATATTCGCCTTTAACAACTGTTTAACGTAGTCGAAATTGGCTAGGATTTTATCCTGTGGCGAAAAGATATTCATTAGTTTTTTTCTCCAAAAATACAAAAGGAGTTATTTATGTCAACTTGGGAATTAAAGATTTTTTGGTATCCGGCTCTATCACGTAATCCTTTATGATGAACGGGGAAAAGATATTGCTGTATAGACTTTGTAATTTTCTTACTCATAGTTCATTATAAATCTGTTTGATGCCATTTGTCAAGCTTATTTTTGGATTCCAGATATTTAAAATATATTTATCTGGGTCATTCTTTTTATTCATTTGAATGTCGTATGAGTCTCCAATAGAAATTGATGCACCAGATATTGAAGAGATTAATTTAGCTATATCAATGATCTTTGTCCATTCAAAGTTTGTAATATGAAGATTTTCATTTCTGGGAATTTCTTGGTATTTATTCATTAAAATTTCAAGACATTCTGAGCAGTCGTCTGCGTGTAAAAATTGCCTCTCTTCTTCTCCAGAGGTTTTTATGGCGATATGACCCTTGTTTTTTGCTGCTTTTATAAAATCAGTGATTACATGGAACTTCTTTTCATCTGTCTCTAATCCGTAAACATTCCAAAATTTAACAAGCAATCCACCAAGAGTTTGAGTATACTTCTCTCCTATAGACTTTAATAATCCATAATTTGAATAACTCATATTTGCCATTTGACTAGAAGCAAACAAAAATGGGGTCTTGTATTTTTCTAAAGACTCGAAAGTATAAAGCATAAGCTTCATATTATTATCCATAAATTCTTTGGTATCTTGATATTTCTTCAAATATGTTGAGCCGCCAACATCAAAAGACAGGAAAAATACAAAATCTATATTAGGTAAGATAGAATCTAAGACAAATCTATTTCTTAAGTCTTCTTCTAAAGAGTTTTCTATATCAAATCCAATGATATTATATCCTTTTTGAGATAAATAGTTTTTGAGGGAATGTCCTATTTGACCGCTAGAACCAAGTATTAAAATATTTTTCATTTTATGCGTGTTTTAAAAAACAATTTTCGTATAGCCATTTATCGGGCGAAGCGAATTTTTCAAATTTATCAAAATTTTCTTCAATTACTTGCTTTTTGTTATTATAGTCTTCTACGCTAATTTTTGCCAGTATTTGTTTCAGGTCTTCTATTGTTTCCCAAGTATAAAATCCATCTTTATTAAAATGATTTGACATATTTGGGTCTCCCCAATAAATAGGAATACATCCCGAAGCAAAACAATCAATAATTTTATCTGTAAAATAATTGGGAAATCTACAGTTTTCCGCAACTATCATATACATATAGTCTTTAAATGGCGCCACTCTTCCATCTGGCTCATCGCTAAACCATTTGTAACCACTTCCCCAAAGTTCAAGTTCGGGGTGCAAATTCATGGATATCAATTTGTGGCGAAGCTGATGTCCTGGAGCATAATTTTTATTTGATGCAACAATTGATAATAATTTGCTCTTGGGATAGATTTTGCAATTTTGCTTTGGTATCCAACAAGCGCCACCGCAATAAGCTTGTTTATATTTTGGATTATTTGGGATTGGAGTGTAAGTATAAATATAATCAAATTTATGTTCTATTTGATGAATATGATTGATTACATACGGTTTTATTATTGGGCTTTCTGCTGCTAGTGCAATTTTGTATTTTGATTTAACTTTGTCTACAATTGGGTCAAAACACATTTCATCTGTAAATAAAGATATGCCGTCAAATTCCATTAGCGGGGGCTTGATATATTCTACCAAAGGCTCTGGCCAATGCATATTAATATAAGGTCCATCTCCAGTATTCTTGTCAAAAAAATTAATTTTCATATATTTTTTTTGTGTTCGTCTATCTTTTTCTCCAATTCTGTTTCTGTATAGTCTTGAAAATGCTGAAAACCTCGTGGGGACATTTGGCGACCCAGATAATTAATTATTGCTTCTGGATTATTTGAAATATCATGGATATGAGAATATACGCATTCGTTTGCTTTGGCCGTTATATATCCTTTTGTTGCGGCTCTGTATGCAAGCTCTCTTTCGCAGCCAAGTGGGGAAGCAATTTCATCATAAACATAATCTCCGCAATCTTTTATCATTTTAGATTTTAAACCCAAAACAAATCCCTGCGGTATTGATATTATGTCGTTTGGTTTTCCTCCCATTCCTACGCATGAAATTCCTATATTATCTGGTATAAGTGTCTCAACTAAAGACTTATATGTCGCTGGATGAACTGCGCAATCGTCACTCAACATTATTAAATATTTTGACCAAGAAATTTTGTATGCTAGATTTATAGCTTTTGCAAATCCCATATTTTGACTGGAAAAAATAAATCTTGTTATTCTTGGCTCATTTTTTGCATATTCTAATATTTTCCAACTTTCTTCTGAGTAAAAATTTATAATTAAAATAAATTCATCGGGTGGGAATCCGCTATATGCTTCCTCGACTCTTTTTTTGATATTATCTAAAGATTTATAGCCTATCGTTAGTATTGCATAATTATTTTTATTATCCATAGAGTTCCTTATAGTCATTTTCTATTGTTTGGAATTTATTTCCATTTCCATACTTGCATGGACCGGCATAATGAATAAAATCGGAGTTATATCTATTATTCTGTTCGTCAAATTCTCCCAAATCCATTCTGTTGAAGCTATGAGATAAAGATTTAAATGGAATTTTGTTCTTGGCTACAGCAAAATTTAAAGCAGTTTGCTCTCCTCCGTCAATGCTAAAGCATTTTTGTGTAAATTGAATTTTTGAAATCAAAGAAAATAGATTAACATGAGGCTTTGAATATAAAACGCACCCAGAATTAAAATACATTTTTCTGTTATCTATCAACGGCCATTCAAAATCTGGACTATAAGTATCAATCCAGGAGTCCCTTTTCATATGTTCTGCATTGCTGTTTTCATTGAATGCGTATAAATAATTTTCGTCTGGATACTCTTCAAATATATTTTTTGCAGAAGGGGTGACTAATACGTCTGCATCTAAACATAATACTCTATCATATTCTTCCAAGAGTTCCAAACATTGAAGTTTTTCAAAATAGTGATTTATAAAATTATATTTTTGCCCATTGCACAAAAAGAAAGACAATTGATATTTTTCTGCGTATTTTGCTATGGAATTTAAACAAAATTTATATCTGGAAGGATCTCCAAGAGCCAAGCTGAATATTGCTAATTTTTTCATTATTTATAACTTCTTTTATTATATATTCTGCGAGTAATTTCGGAGATAAATTCTCGCATTCTCTTTTGCATGATTGAGATAAATTTTCTCCACCAAAAGCTTCTAAAAAATATGATGGACATTTCTTTCTGCATTCTAAATGCAAATGACTTGGGAAAAATGAATTCCCAAGTTTAAAAAATTCTACTTTATTAATTAAACACGCTTGAAACAAAACAATGGGCTTATTTCTTATATTAAATGCATGATGTACTCCGCCATCACTCATTATTCCATAATCCATATAATCTACATTCCTTATTAAATTAAAAATGTCTCCTGTGTCTGGGCAATGCTCGTCTCCAATTCCAAAATTTTCTTGAGAAAATTCAAATATTTTTATTCTAGGATTGGAATACTTTAATGTTTTTACTAGCTCTTTCCATGATTCTAGCCCTTTCATACCATTAAATCTGAACCCTTTTCCATCGCAATAGGGGTGAGGCGTTGTTTTGCCTGAAAGTTTTGTGGTGGGAACAATTCCTACGTTAATAAAATTAGTATTATTTTCGTATTTTGGCACATTTATTTCTGATAAAAAGCTTTGTTTTTTATCAAAAAGTAAGTTTTCTAGCCCTAATTGAAGTAGGTAATTCAATGTGATTATATTTGCTGTTGGATGGTTTTCTAAAAGTTCTGCATTATCTTTCCAGAACGCAAACGTCTTTGGGTGCCAATCTGGATAAATTACCTTTATATTTTCTATTTTCTCATCTGAAAGGGCGTATTGATGATAATTAACGTATATTTCTTGCTGATTCGGTTCTCTAACCAAGTCTACGTTTTTATCCAATTTAAATATATCTATAAGAAATCCATAAGTGATTACTTCTAGGGTGCAATCTGGATATATTGATTTTAAAATCTTGGGAACAAAAGTAAAAATTAAACTATCCCCAAGGTTTTTTGGGAATATCCATCTTGGAAAATATAATCGAATATTTTTCATCTTTTATTTTATTAACTCCTTTAGTCCATTTTTTATGTCTATTTTTTGGATAAAGCCTAATTCTTTTATCTTTTTGCAATCTAAGACCATGTCTTTCGCCTGTACTATTTTATGGAAGCTTGATGCCTCTAAAGGAGTAATTTTACTGGTGGAACCAGTTTCTTGTATTATAAAATCAATCATTTCTCTAAAGTTTTGTGGAATTCCGCTCCCTATATTTATTATCTGATTGTGGTCTGAATTATTAATACATAAATTGATTGCATTACATACATCAGAGACATGCATATAATCTCTTACAAATTGTCCATCATTATATAATTCTATATCTTCTTTATTTTTTATTTTTTTGACAAGATACTGTAACGCATTTTTTTGTTTAGATATTCCTTTGTCATTCTTACCGTAAACATTACATAGTCGAAGTATTCTATATTTTATATTAAACGTTGCGCAGTAGCTTATAATTAAATCTTCTGCGCATTTTTTTGTTATACTATAAAAACCTTTTGGATTACAGCAAAAATCTTCCTTCGCTGGTAAATCAACATTTCCATAAACAAACCAGCTGCTTATAAAATTAAAAGTAATATCTTTGTCTTTGCAGTGACTTAATACTTTTAATAATTTAATTAAATTTGTATTTACATCTTTGTAGATATCATCAAATACATGATAATTATGAGTGGTGCTAATCATGTATAGCACATCTTTAAATAAGGGAATATCGCCTGCCCTGTTGTGTATATGGGTAGATTCAGGGTACAGATTATAATAATTGCTACCTATAAATCCTGTGCCGCCAAATAAGTCAACTTTCATATTTCGACAAAACTTCTTGAATATATTCTATATTTTCTTTTGATATTGTTGGGGAGCATCCGACAAAGAATACTAAATCCAGAACTTTATTCGATTCTGGATATTTTTGATAATCATCAAGGTGTTTATAGCCTTTATGCATTAGGAGATTGCCTGCAAAATAATTACGGGTCTGTATTCCATTTTTCTCCAAATAATTAACTAGATTGAGCTTTTGAGTCTTATTGTTGCAAATGATAGGTACTCCAAATGGAACCCAATCTGTATCACTCAAGCATTTTGGAAATCTTATGTCTTTTACGTTATCTTTGAACACTTTCCATATTTCTAATAAATTATCTGCTCTTTTTTCACAAATAAATTCAAGTTTTTTTAATTGTTCAATTCCTATTGCTCCTTGCAAGTCTAAAGGTTTTAGATTGTATCCAATTCTATTGAATACATATTTATGGTCAATTATTGTGTCTGGAAAGTCACTTAGCCAGTTTGAAAATCTTTTTCCACAAGAGCCATTGGCCAAAAGATTACATGTTCCTACGCACCAGCAATCTCTTCCCCAAGTTCCATAGCTTCTAGCTAATTGAACAAGTTCTTCCATATTAGAAGATACCATGCCTCCTTCAAGGGTAGTAATTTCGTGAGCTGGGTAAAAAGAACATGATGAAGCTACGGCATACTCATTTAAATATCTACCTTTCCATTTTGAACCCAAAGAATCGCAGTTATCTAGCAAAAGACTAATATCTCTTGATTCACAGATATTTAATAAAACATCCATGTCGGGTGGATTACCCAATACTGGGCTAAGAAATATTGCTTTTGTATTATCCGTAATCTTGTCTTTTATCTTGCTAAGGTCAAAATTTAATGTATCCCATTCAATATCTACAAATACTGGCTTTAATCCATTTTGGACGATAGAAGATACTGTCGTTGGGAAGCCCACAGCGGAAACGATGATTTCGTCTCCGTCTTGCCATTTAAAATACTCCTTGCAAGCAGCAATTAAGAGTAGGTTTGCTGAACTTCCGCTATTAGTAAAAAAAGAAAATTTTTGATTTATTTTGTTGCTAAATTCCTTTTCAAATTGAGCGCAAGTTTCTCCGGAGCTTGACCATTTTCCAAATAATAGGGTTTCGATTGCTGCCGCCATTTCATTTTCATCAAAATAAGCTCCAGAATAATATACTTTATTTTTTGGGGCATTTAGATTATGGCAAAACTTTGGAAGATTTCCATGCTCTTCTTGGAGTTTTAATATAAAATTTTTTATAATTTCTCTTTTGCTCATAGTCTATTGTGATTTTTGTTTGTCGAATCCAATTCTATCATGATTGGTAAGAAACTTTAAATATATTTTTTCTGCACCTTTGTTTATTTTTTCTGAATATTCTGGGCTTCTGTTTTCGTAGTCATAAGTATAATTGACTAAAAGCTTTGGAATATTATAAAATTCATAATGTTTCACCGCTCTGCTAAATAAATCATAATCTTCGCTGACGCAAGAATCGTCGTATCCTCCACATTTGGTTAATATTCTTTTATTAAAAATTAAAGATGGATGAGCCATTGGATTATTACCTATATGGTAACTATGAAGAATTTGTTCGTGTGTTTCTGGATAAAAAACTTCTCTAATGCCATCTTTCGTATAGAAAAACATACCTGTTCCACAAACATCAATTTTATTTTCAATTACAAATGGGAATTGAATCTCTATCTTGTTTGGCAGCCATTCATCATCACAATCAAGAATAGAAAAATAATCGCAGTGATTAATTTTCATTGCCGCAAAAAGGCTGGTATTTCTTCCTGCAACCAATCCTTTTTCTGGACTTGTTGCGTAAATTATGTTTTCATATTTTGATATTACTTCCAAAAGATTATCTGTTGAAGCAAGGTCATTAACCACGACTATCTTGTAATTGAATATTCCTTTTTTAAAAACGGTTTGATTAACTACGGAATCGAGGGCTTTTTTTATTATTTTTGATCCGTTTTTCACCGTCATTAATATTGCGATTGTTTCCATATTTTTGCCATTATTGTACTTTGACTATCCAAGAAGAGTCTCCAAATTGCTGATTTATTCCCCCCAGAGTATCTTTAATGGCGTTTTGAACAGTTTGCCAACCAATATCGTGTCCACCAATAAAGCCGCTTTTCTTTATTTTTGGAAGCCAATTATTAATATCGTCTTTTAAATCTTGATAAGCGTGAGAGCCATCTAAATATACAAAGTCTAAACTATTTTCTTCAAACTTTTCGGACGCTTCTTTACTTGTCATTTTCATTTTGATGATTTTTGAAGAATCTTTTATGTTTTCATCAAAGAGGCTCTCCACTTCATTCATATTTCCTTTTTGAGAAGCTCCATCGTTTGGGTCGTAAAAATCTTTCCAGGGGTCAACAGCAAAAATTTTAATTATTTTATCGCTAGACTCCCACATTAACGTGGATTCACCATAATAACAACCCACTTCAACCATGGTAGATTCTGGATTTAATAAAGAGATAATGTCTTCAATACCAAGTGATCCCTCTGGTCTCATTCCTGTGTTTGGTAAAGTTTTACATATTTTTTTCATATTTTATTCGGTTATTGTATTCCAAAAGTCAAAAGATGAGCTATTGCATTTATTTATAAAGTCATTCATTCCCAGTCTTTTCATTTCGTGGATACATCCTATTTTATCATTAATCATCATTTCCATTCCTGATAAAGCTGCCTCTCCTGCGGCTCTACAAAAAGGTTCATCTATTCTAGGGAAATATATAAAAGTTTTATATTTATTATATAGTTCGGGCATCTTTTCGTGAGATACTTTTCCAAGGAATTCTATATTTGGAATGCTTGTGGCTAAATGTTCAAAAATCTTTTCTCCCCATCCAGCGACGACAAATTGTATTTGCGGATTATCTATAGCGTATCTAAAAAAGTCAAAAGTGCCTTTGAATTCGTGCATGAATCCGACGTAAAGGACTTTATCTTCCCTATTATTCTTATTATCAAAAAAGATAGATGAATCTATTGGGTCTGGAACTATTCTAACATTAATAAAATAATCTCCGTAATGATTTTTAAATAAATTATAATGATATTCAGTTAGGAAGAATGCATTTTTACAGCTTGTGTAAAGCTGATGTCTTTTAGACTGAGAAAGATATCTATTCATATCATGCTCGATTCTTGAATGAGCTTTTGCAGAAGATAAATAATCAATTATAAATGGATATTTCTGGTTTAAAAATTCAAGATTTGCAGAAATCACATGGTCGTAAGAGTTTTTAAGCGATTCTGGGTCTGAATCACAAGTAAAATGAGTTATATTTAAACCCATCTGCCTTCCCTTTTTAATAATAATCTCATCGCTTCTTTGAGCGCCTCCAGGACTATGCAAAATTGAAAAATCAGAAATCCAAAGAATGTTCATATACTGTAATTATCTATTCCATATAGCGGAATATTCTCTAGTTAGACCAGAGTCTTTGTCTATATATTCAAATTTAAATTCTATTTGGGGTATTGTTGTGAACCTGGCCTCTCTTAACTTGCTGAATAAGTCTTTTAAAGAGACTGTTTTGGGTATATTTACGTCTGCCACTTGCTCTCTGTTCGCTGAATAACCTATTACCTTTTTTATATAGATGTGAGACTTTGCCTGTTTTAGAAGATTGGATAGTTGAGAAAAGAATGGGTCGTTTTTGCTATTAGAATAAGATGCGGGAGTAGAGAATCTAATAGAGTTAAAAGCAACCTCTCCATTAAATTTATCTAAACCAAAATTAAAAACATCATCGCATTCAAATTTATTACCTTCTTCATCCAAGAAGTATCCATAAAAAGTAAATATTTCTTCGTTTGTTTTTATATCTTTGGAGGCAGAGAAGACAAATGTTTTTTCTTTTATTGTCCATTCTGCGTTATTGCCACTATTTGATGTATTATATATTGGACCAAATCCCAATGGCAAAACAGTATATACTATTTCTTCTCCGACTGGTTGATGCTTTGGCATCCATTTAAAATAATATTCCTCTGCGTCTTTAAATCCAAGATTTTTGGACAAATTTTCTATATGCTTTTGCCTAGGATGAATTATTTTTTCTTGTTTTAAATGATTAAATATTCCTTTGGCAGTAAGAATAAAATCGGGTAATATTACAAACGGGCACTCCTCTAAGACTTCTCCTTTAGAGATTGGTGCATTGGCAAATACTCCAAATCCTTCTACTGGAGAGTTTCTTACTTCTATTTTAGATGAGAAAGTCAGTCTGTTTTTTTGCATGGGGATGTTTCTTTCCAGTTTTTTGTTCGTATTTTAACTCTGCACTTCTGCGCATTTCGTCTTGTCCAGAATTGCCACCTCTTTTTTCAGAAAGCTCTGCGCTTTTATCCCATAATTGACCTAAAGAATAATTTTTGTGTCTTGTTTTTCTTACAAAGTCTTTTGGATCATTTAGGCTTAGTTGTGTGTCTATTGAAGCCTGCGGCTTGCAAAACTCTCTTTGCCATTTAACTCCTTTTTCATCTACGTAGACGTGTTCTTCGCTCATAGCCTGAACGATTTCTATGATTTTTCCATTTTCTGGATGAGAGAATGTATAAATAGGCATAATTTAAAGATTTATATCAAAATTATCTGAAATTGGAACACGAGAAGCAATAAACAAAGTTCTTGATTTTTCTTTTATTGGGATGGAAAAACAATTTACAAATCCCTTTACCCCCATAACTTTTTTGAATTCAATAAATTCTTCTTCATCGCAAGAGACTTCACCGCAAATAGATTTAACATTCTTTTCTATGAGATTTGAATTGGTAAGGATTTCTCTTTCTGCATATCCTATATTTATCTTCATTACGTCAATCTCTTCTCCATAGCAATACTCAGTTAAAATTGTATCTAAGCTATGGCACTGACATGGGTAATAATTTTCCTGCTCTTCCTTAATCAATCCGACTGAAGATAAATCAAAATAAATATTATCAACGAATTCTGGGGTGGAGAATTTACCAATTATTGATTCGGTATATATCCCCAATTGAAAAGGAGTAACTCTTCCAACAAAGTCTAGCTTGTAAGAATTTTGAAGTAACGACTTAAAATTATCTAAAAATGGTTCTAGAGCATATACCTTTCTTGCACCTAGGGTAAGCGCAGTAAAAGAGAAAAAACCAGCGTGCGCACCAATATCCAAGAATATTTTGGAATTGTCTTTGTTTGCTTTTAATTTATAATAATTATTAAAAAAGACATTATCAAAAATACCTTGGTCATTAGTGAAACTTCTAGTTATGATTTCTGGGGTCATATTTATGATACCGATACAATAACATTTTCAACGAACTTTTCTTTAGAAAAAGTCAATTGTAGAGACTTTCCAGCCTCGTTCTGTCTATTAGATAACGCTTTTTGACAAGTTAATTCACAAGCAGAGATAAACTCTTCTTCGTTGAAGTCGTATATGTTTCCTTGATTGAATGGTTGTCCCTTTTGAAAAAAGACTCCATCATAAGCTGGTATTTTACCAGAAGGATTTACCCAAGTGACCATATCATTTGTTGCCCAGTCTTTGTAGGTATGGGCATTTAGCAATATAGCATGTTTGCCTATGGCAACGCTTTGAAACTCTGGGAGAGCCCATCCTTCTCCACCAGAAAGGCCAAGCACGATATCTCCGCTATTAAGAAAATCATTATACATTGAATTTTCATTCATTGGAGGGTAAAAGCTTACATTAAAAGGCTTTTCTCCGCCAAGAATTCCACCAATAATCTGCTGGTTCTGCTGCTCAGAAAGGAATCCATTATAAATTGCGCATTGGAGGGAGTAATTTGGTTTATTTCCAAACTTCTTTATCCAAGATTGGATGACTTTGGCATGGTTCTTTCTTTTTTCAAACTTTCCACAAAGATTAAAAACGACCCTTTCGTCATTAAAAAATTTCTTCTTAGCAGAGAAAAAGTTAAAAGAATCAAAAGCCAATGGCAAATATCCTGTTTCAACTCCTGCTTTTTTAAATATCTCACAACTGTACTTGGACGAAAAGTATGTTTTATTATTCTTTGCGATATTAAGCTCTACATTAGTTGGTTCGTCCAATTCATGGAAAGATAATAGGCTTTGATTTTTAGAAAATGATTCTAGTGAGCCATTTAAATGCCAAAGTTTAAAAATTGGGATATCTCTAGTATAGTTTTCAAGACCATTAACGATTTTAGAATTAACCCAGTCACTAAATTCTTTTGTAACAGTTTGACTAGATAAATCTACTTGGCCAATAGGAAATAAATAAATATCATGTTTTACCCCCGTAGACTTTTCTTGTTCAAAAATAGTACGGAGCAAAAGAGACGACACTTGACCAAAGCTAACTCTATTGAGTGGTAAATTTAATGCTAATTTCATATTTAATTAAAAAAGGGAGGAGCTTTTGCTCCTCCCCTATATTGGGATTAGATGAGTTCTTCTGCATCTTCTTGCTGAAGTGGTGCTGGAGCAGTCTTTACTACCTTTTTAATAGCCGCTGGAGCAGCTGCGGCAGAAGCTACAGGGCTATTTGCACTGGGTCTGGGCTTAGACAAGTACATTCTCAAATCAGGATGGTTGTCAGCCTTCTTAAATTTATTAGAGAAAATGACGACCTGAATATCCTCATTGCCCTCGGGGAGTGCTGAACGCTTGATTGTGCCAGACAAGAACTTCTGTCCCTTGCCTTCCTTCTTCCACAATGCGCCAAGCTCAATTTGATCCGACTTAGTATTAGTTTGTTCCATATATTTAGTTAGTTTTATAGTTAAAGCTTATTTTTTAAGCTAGTAAAATTATTGTATTGTATAGTTCTGATAAAGTCAAGTTATTTTTAAATCAAATCACAAATATTATCAGAGTGCTTCATTTTATTTTTAATTAAAATTAATCCCTTTTTGTGAAGGCACATCACCGTTTGTGGAGATGCTTTGATTTTTCTTGCTATTTTATTCCAAATCATTTTCTTTCCTGCAAAATATCTATATTCAAATATGTCTTTAATCCTTGGGTCTTTCATTTGCCCCAATATATCAAATATGTAATCCTTACTCTCTTCCAAAGAGTTTTGGGATTCAAAATAGTTGTTGAATATTTGCTGCTCTTCTATCTTTCTCTGTACATCTTCATCACATGATGGCATTATAAATCTTCTTGAATTTATTGAATTAAGGCAAAGATATCTTGCGTAATTGCCAATCCAAGAAGAGAGTTTTGTTTTCTTTTTAGGGTTAAAAGTCTTTACGCAGTGAAAGATAATCATGTCCTTTTCATTAAAAATATCTTGTAGATTAAATCCACAATTACTTATTGAAGAAGAATATTTTTGACACATCTTATAAAATACATTCTCGTATCTCCTGCAAATCTCTAAAAAGCATTCGCTGCAAGCTTTATTTTTTACCTGCCTAATCAAATAAAGGTCAGATTTGTTTTCTAATGAATTGTTCAACAGTTTTGACATATTTATTTAATCCTGAGTTTTTTAAAGAGAAGTTCGGCTGCTTCTTCCATTCTATAAGAAGGTCAGAGTTTTCCTTCAAGAATGGGTCGTTTTTCTTTTCGTCGTTATTTGCTGGTGCAACAGTCTTTCCATTATCAATCATTGATATATGAATCAATTTTCCGCCAAGAGTATTTCTTACCCAAAAAACTTCATCTTTTTCATATTCGCAATATCTGATATCAGTTATTACTGCAATATTCTCGTTTGATTCCCTAACATAGTCTTGTATATGACTGGTTACAAGATTTGTCCAATGAGTTCCATCGGACTGCTTTCTTCTAATCTTTCCATGCTCCACAAGGATGGGTCTAACTAAATCTTTTTCTTCTCTTGAGCAATTAAATATATCTATATTATATAATTCTTTAATAAATGAAAATAGCTCCGTCTTTAGGGCGTCAGCTAGTGCGAAACGCTTAATATTTGGGTTATTGAAGTTTAAGAGAGAAAACATGGTGTCTTTACCAGACCCAGCAACGCCGCATAATCCAATAATTTGATTCATATCTAATACTTAGACTATCAAACGCCTAAAATTGTTCAAGCTTTATAAAACGTGAGTAGAATTGCTTCGCAATTAAATCCTGCGGATTTATGGGAGGTAGGAAATTATATTCGTTAATATTGACGAACGCGTAAGCCTGTTATGATTTCTTTAAGCAAAAATAGAAAAAATACCCCCAATATAATAATATTTTTATTATTACTTGGGAGTATCCTGAAATAATTTCTTCGAAGGGCATTATTATTTAATGGTCCTAGCCAACGGACAGAAATCCAGAAGTGATTTTCACACTAGACAGCTACCATATAGGTGATGAGAGAGATTCTAAAACTCATTTACGCTGCCAATACCTCGTTTCCGAAATGTCGGGCAAACTCCACAATTTACTTGCAGACTCTTTTATTTTGCATCTGACTATGCAGCCGTCTTCTTTGTCAATTAGGAATCTCCTTCGTCCGTAGACTGGCTTAAGATTCCGCGTCAAAACAATTATATTGTTAAGGCCAATGGGTTTAGGCTTCTTGTAGAACGCTAGACTTAGCAAACCTTATCTGATTTCTCTCAGTAGGCTAAAAGGCGACATCACCTTTAATTTACTTATACTAATCATTTATTTACAAAAATGTCAATATAAAATCTATAATAAGATTGAGTTATGAATAATATTTTATTTATCTTTTGGAATATTTTAATTTTATATATCTTGTTGGAGACTGACGCGATATATAAATGGGCGAAGCTTTTTAAGTTAAAATGCTTTAAATATCAAGAATTTGAAGAAAAACAGGCAATATTTCAGCGTTACCAATATTTCTTATCAAGCAAATATCCAAACTTTATTGTTTCTCTAGTTACTTGTCAAGAGTGTTTAGCTATTTGGTTAAATATAATGCAATTTGTATTCTTTTCAAATTTATTAGGGGGATGGATGGCTTTCGGATTAAATTGTATTGCAACTTTATATGGGGTATCTGTTTTTAAATATCTTTTAAAAAAAACTTATGAGTAACATAGTTTACGAAAGAATAGCAAGGGAGAAAACTCAAAAAATAAATTTTACACGAAAGAAAGAACAGCCAAAAGAAATTGATGAAATGAATCAACAACAAGAAAAAGATTCATCCCCACCAATCGAACCAGAAAGATTAAAACAAGAACTTTTAAAAAAAATAAATCCAAAGCCTAAAATAATTATGAATGAACAACCAGCGCAAATAGAAGAACCAGTAATTGAATTAATTCATTTTTCTGCATTAATAGAATTTGTTGGTTGGTACGAACAAAACAAAGATAAATTTTCAGAAGGGCAAAACAGGGCACTAAAGACATTAATAGAAGCAAGGGACATGACTGTCGGAGGTTGCAACTGCGATAGAGAAAAAAGAAAATACATTGCAGAAGATTATTTTAAGAAATTTTGGATGACAAATCAATCCACAGACCTGCTTCCTACACTATTAAAAATAGTAAAATCAAAAAAAATTATTTTTGGAGATTTTTTAAGTTATCCCTCTTAAAACGTTGTATCTATCTTTGCATCAAAAAAAGTCTTGCGCTATACTCAAAAGTAGCGTAAGATAAGAATAGATTTACTTTTTATGGACAAAAACAATTTTAACGGTCTTGAGGAAATGGCTAATTTTACTTTTACCACAAAATACGCCAAGTACGATGAAAAAAAGAAGCGCAGGGAGACTTGGGACGAAACTGTTTCTCGCGTGGAGAAGATGCATCTAAAGAAATTCAATTATCTTTCCGAAAAAGATAAAGAGCAGATTGCGAAAGCCTTCGATTTCGTTCGCGAAAAGAAAATTACGCCATCAATGCGTTCGATGCAGTTTGGTGGTAAAGCTGTCGAAGCCCACAATGGCAGAATTTTTAATTGCCTATCTAAAGAAACCAAATTCATAACAGAAAAAGGAGTAAAGTCTTTTTTAGATTTCAAAAATGGTGACAAAACAACTGTTTTGACGCACAAAGGTAATTGGAAGCGAGCGGTAGTCAGGTATTATGGATTCGATGATTTATATCCAATTACTATTTCGAGATGCAAAAATAAACAAATTGTTTTCGCAACAAAAGATCATCGGTGGATTCTAAAAGATGGGTCTTTTACCCCTTCTTTAACCGAAGGTCAAATACTAAGAGGGGCAGAAGATATTTTCTCTTCGTTTTCTTATGAAGAAGCCTCTCCAATGGAGAAATTATACTGGTGCTATGGATATGTGTTTGGAGACGGCTCAATTGTTACAAGTGGAAAAAACAAATATTCAATGGTTCGTCTTTGCAAAAAAGATAGTTCCCATCAAAAAAGATTTGAAGAAATGGGATTTTCTACCTCTCAGCCTCTTTCTTGCGATGGAGATTTCTTTGCCTACACTGGGTCATATTTAAAAACAGCGCCATGCCCAGGACAAGATTCTCCAACTCTAATTAGGGCATTTGTCGCGGGGTATTGCGATGCCGACGCATCAAAAAACAATAACTCTAATAGAAATTATAGCACGAATAATAAATATAACTCTATTCAAGCTACGGGACAGAACCATATAGATTTTATTCGTTCTTGCTTCCCTATTGCGGGTATTTATTTAGTTTCCGAAGAGGATTTGACTGGACAAGAGACAAATTTTGGTATTAGAGGAGACGTCACTATAAGATTTAGAATATTTAACGCGCCAAATAATAAAGAAAATAGTAATACACCTTTTATAGTTTCTTCTATTGGAGAACCAAAAAATGACGAAGTTTGGTGCCTTGAAGTTGAAGACGATGAATCTTTTGTTTTCCCAACTGGATTAGCTACTGGGAATTGCGCTGTGCGTCACATTGATTCTCTTCGCTCTTTTGCAGAGTCTTTTTATACTTTGCTTTGTGGTACTGGTGTCGGTTTTGGCATCACCAATTTCTTTTTAAACCGTCTTCCAGATTTAGTTAATACAACAGATAAGACTGGAACAGTGATAACTTATGTTGTTCAAGATAATATTGAAGGGTGGGGCGATTCAATTGAAGCATTGATGAATTGTTATTTTAAGAATACTCCTTATTCTGGCCGAAAGATTGTTTTTGATTATAGTCGTATTCGCGCCAAGGGAACAAAATTGAAAACTGGCGGCGGCAAGGCTCCTGGTTATAAAGGCTTAAAGAATTGCCACAAGAAAGTCAAGGCAATGCTCGACAAGATTATTGAAGATAATGATCAGAAAAGACTCAAAACAATTGATGCTTATGATATTTTGATGCATTGTGCTGATGCAGTTCTTAGCGGTGGTATTCGTCGCTCTGCCTGTAGCGTCATTTTTGAAGCCTCTGACGAGGACATGATGAACGCAAAAACTGGAAAATGGTTTGAAGAAAACGCGCAGAGAGCAAGAAGCAATAACTCTGCAATCATTATCCGTGAGAAAACTTCTTATAAGGAATTTTGCAATCTTATTGAAAAAACCAAGCAGTTTGGCGAACCAGGATTTTTGTATGTTGTAGATGAGAAGCAGCTTTTAAATCCCTGTTTTGAAATCTCATTTATTCCAATGACTGCTGATGGGCGTTGTGGTTTTCAATTTTGTAATCTAACATCTGTCAATGGCGCAAAGACTACCACTCTTCAAGAGTTTAAGGATGCAACTTGGGCAGCATCTCTTATTGGAACATTACAAGCGGGATATACAACCTTCCCATATTTGGGGCATACTTCAGAAGAGTTGACTAGAGAAGAATCTCTCCTCGGCGTATCAATAACGGGAATGATGGATAACCCAGAAGTTTTGTTTAACGCTAGGAATCAAAAAGAAGCTGCAAAAATTGCCGTTGAAACGAATAAAGAATGGGCAAAGAAAATCGGCATCAATCAAGCCGCCCGTGTGACCTGCATTAAGCCAGAGGGGACAAATTCAATTGTACTGTCTGCTGCATCTGGTATTCATCCCCATCACGCCAGAAAGTATTTTCGCCGCATTCAAGTTAATAAAGAAGACAATGTCTATAATTTCTTTAAGATGTTTAATGACCACGCTTGTGAAGAAAGCGTTTGGAGCGCAAATAAGACTGATGATGTTATAACCTTTCCAATCGTCATCTCTGATAAAGCTAAAATCAAGAGCGATTTAAATGCAATTGAGCATTTAAAATTAATTAAATTAACCCAAGAAAATTGGGTTAATACAGGAACAACAGAGGTAAATAAAAAGCCTCTCAACCATAGTGTTAGCTGCACCGTAATGGTTAAAGATGACGAATGGGAAGAGGTGACAAAGTTCTTATTTGAAAATCAAAAAGACTTTACCGCCGTTTCTCTTCTCCCATATTCTGGCGACAAGATTTATAAACAAGCTCCTATGGAAGCGGTAATTACTCCAGAGGATGAAGCCAAGTTTGATGCCTTATTGAAAAATTGGAATAAGGTTGATTATAAAAAGCTCGAAGAAGACGAAGACACAACCAATCACGGAGCGGAGGCCGCTTGTGCAGGAGGGGCTTGCGAAGTAACAAAGATATAGTATGTATGTTCAATTAGAATTTCCATTTGTAGACCAGTTTTATATAGAGATGGAGACAATATCTCGAATATATGAATATGGTGTAACTATTGTTACGATTAAATAATTTTTGGGGACGTACTGGTTTCGATTTGCGAAAAACGACCTTAATTGCACACAGAGGATGATGGTTGGCCTCTTAAAATATCTATCAAAAACTCAACTGCTAACGCATTGAAATCGCTCGCTTTTGTGCCTGTCGTGGGCAGAGAAGTGGCTGCCGTAGCCTAATTGTTGGCTACCCGTTTGTCTCTTGATTCTCGCTATAGAGAACAAACGATATTAGCGAGAAAAAACGCGGGGGCTAATGTGCGTAATCAGGAGCCGAAAACTCAAAAGGAAAGGAAAGTCAGTTCCAGTCTTTTGTTTTATCAAGTCTGACTAAGTGTGTAGAAATTTTGGGAGTTCGTTGCAAAGACGCGGGTTCAACTCCCGCCGTCTCCACCAATTTATTTATTTGAATAATTTATTCTATCATCCTGTCTAATATACAGATGAACACACCACCAGAAGATTTAAAGTCTCAAATGCTTACAGAAGCAATGCTTATCCTAAATTCTGTAGCCTTTCTTGAAAAGCAAGTCTATAATAAGATAGCTGAAATCGAAGAAGCCACAAACAACAACTTATATGAAGATGTTGATAGGTTAGAGAGAGAAACAAAAGCCCTTCTTCGAAAAATCCAGTTGGAGAATTCCAACATGGACAGCTTTACAAAAAAGTATCAAGAAAAGGTTAATAATGAAAAAAAAGCAATTTTATCTAGTTTTAAACAAAAAAAATAAATATACATACGGCGCGTTCCCCAGAACAAAAAAGGGAAAAGAAGAAGCGGTGGCGTACAAGGAGACACTTAAAAAAACTAATAAAAAATTAGAATTTGTTATAAAGTGATTATGGACAACGGAATAGATAAAAAAGAAAAAGTATTAGAATTAATAGATCAATTGATATCTCTTGAGAAACAAGTTGACCTTGAATACAAGAAACTCCTCTACTCCCAAAAGGGAGAAATGGTCGGGGCAGGGGATAATGTCGTGGTCTTTCATTTAAAAATTTTAAAAGATTTAGTCAAGGAACTATGATTACAATTGGTTTAATAAATGAACTTAAATTTATTGCTGAGTCTTTAAAATCTCCTGTATCAATGGAGCTAAAAACAAACAGGGTAAAAGAAAAAATAATTGTTAAAATAGAAAATGACTTTTTAGACATATGGTACATGGATAATCATATATGGACTGAAACCCTAAAAGAATCAACCAGTATGTTTGGAATAGAAAGTTGCGATAATATCGCAAAGATAATTTGGATGATTGATTCTGGAGACAAAGAGAACTGGAGACGCTTCTCTTTTTATGACGAAAAAACTTGACACATAAATAAGTATAAGTTATTCTTTTGTCATCAAATGACAAACCAAGAATTTTCAGAAAAGATAGAGTCTTCAATTCAAAAAGGAAAAGCTTTTTTACACACCAAATTTAAACTTTCTTCGCATGACGCAGAAGACTGCGTTCAAAATTCAGCAATAAAAGCTTACAAAAACCTCTCCTCTTTTAATTCTAAGTCTCAATTTGATACATGGTTTTTGACCATCGTAAAAAACGAAGCATTAAATTTTCTTTCAAAAAAACATTTGCAATGTGTTGAACTACAAGAAGCTCTAACTGTAAAATCTTCAGAAGATGACTCAAATAAAGACTATATCTCATTGGTAGAGCAGGGTTTAAAGCAGTTAAACGAGAGAAATAAGACAATTATTGAGATGAGCGTCAAGCAATGTTATTCGACAAAAGAAATGTCAGAGATTTTAAATATCCCAATGTCCTCTGTGAGAACCCGTCTTTTTTACGCAAAAAAGAAATTAAAAAGTATAATAAAGAGCAATGCACACAAATCAAACATACAACTCCCTAATCATTGAAAATATAGGAAAGATTCAGTTTCCCCTTTCGTTGAAAAACGTTGTAGAGAAAGCTGACTGGTCAAAACAGTCTTGGGCGTCTATTGGTTTGCCAGCCTTTGGCTCCACTTTTTGTGTCTCTAATGACATTTTGTATTTTCAAGAGGACGCAGAGGGAAATACGTTGCTAAAATTGAGTGAGTTTACGGGAGAGGTCTTGGCAAACACCACTTTGATTTCTGAAGAAAAAGGGCAAGATAGCCATGTATTTTCTTTTAAACTTTTATTTTTTAAAGGACTTCTTTGTGAATCTGAGATGAAAGAGTTAAAAACTATTACTTATGAAGACTATTCAAAGGGATATGAAAAATTTAAAATTGAAACAGAGAAAAAAATAAATGTTATCAATAGCTTCTGGTATAAGAAAATTTATAAACCCTATTCATTTTTGGTAAAAGGCGTGGCATTTATCTTTATTGCCCCAGTAGAATTCATTACAAAAATAATGTATAAGTCTTTCGAGGCTATGCTCTTTATTGATGAACCTTAAAAAAATTTGACAAAATGCAAAACTCAATTAATAATAACTATATGAATCAACAAATGGACCAACAAATGGCTCTAAACGAGCTACTCAAGGATGCGACAGACATGGCTTGTTCTTGTGGTAATATTTATTTTACCCCAGCAATTAACCTTAAAAAGGTCTCGGCCTTGATTTCGCCTACCCAAAAGGAAGAACTCGCGCAAATGGGCGTACTGCTATGTTCAAAATGCGGCACCAAGTTTGAACGCCCAACGATAATTTCGTAATAGCATTAGAAAACAAAAAACCCGCCAGATGAAAATCTAGCGGGTTATTCTTTTTTTACTCTTTACTAGAATTTGTCTTTTAATTCTTTTTCTCTCTCTGGATTAAGGGGTGCGTCATAGGGATATTCTTTTCCAGTATTGTTAACTGCAACTTCGTCGTCATAACAAGGTTCAACATTACGCAATTCAGGCAATGATTTAAGAATATCGTCTTCGGAATACCATGTATATCCATCCCAATCTTCATCTGCGTCAACATGAACAGGTTTTTCATAATAGTACTCAGTTAATTCTTTGAGTCTTGATGGCTGTTCTTGAACAAGAGGATTGGTAGGGGAAATAATTTTATTCAAATGATTCATTTCATCACTCAAACCAGCAACATCTCCAATCTTTGTTGGAGAGTGCGGCTCATGTCTGGAAGCGATTGATGAAACTGGCTTTGAACTCCACATTTTGCAAGACCAATAATTGGCTTTCCATTTGGGCCCAGGAGTCTCACAATGATGGCGCGCACGATAACTTTTTTGGCGCTCTGGATTGTCACGCTTAATCTCCATATTTGGGTCACCAAATGTAACTTTAACGATATTACCCTTGTCGTTCTTTACATAAACGGCAAACTTTTTGGGGCCATCAGGAGTGCGAAAAGGCTTATTTAAAGCCCTTTTTTGTTTTGTGGCGGCAAGACTGTGTGAAAAATCAACAATGTATTTCATATAATTATATTTATTATTACACTTTTATCCGTTATCTTACAGGGCTTTTTCTTTCACCTGTTTTTCAATAATTTCTCCCAAATTTATCAAAGGCTTCATCTTTTCTGTTGATTGGAAGCTGTCTTGAAATCCACCATCATCAAATTTTTGGGCATCCCAACCACTAGAAATCTGTTTGTTTGGAGGGGTAAATCCAGAATCAAATGAATCTTTTGGCAAATAATTGTCGCCAACAGGAGTAACTTGATTTTCTCCTTTTATTTCTAATTGCAAAGAATCAACTACGCCACCCTCATAAGGATAACCGCCTTTGTGGTCATCTCCAGAGGTTTGTTTTTTAATATCTTTTGATTTGGGTTTTTCGCCATGATATTCAAGATTGCCGCCTTCATCACGATAAGTTTTTAAAACCCAAAGGTTCTTGACATAAGAATTTTTTTCACCAAACTTCTCATTAGCCCTTTGCTTTACTCTTGATAATTTATCTTGGTCTCTGTAAGTTACTGAGGCAAAGTCAAGCTCTTTTTTATGGATATCTGAAATCGGCTTCATTGCCGCGCTTTGAGGAACTTGATTTCCATATGGATAAATTTCCATAAAAGCATCTTGTGGAGTAGGCTTCATCTTATCCAATTCTTTTGGAGTCAAGAAATCAGCAGGGCGATGATGTTGCTGCTCAAATAAAGTAGTTTTATTGCTCTTATCTATTTTTTCTTGTTCGGCAAGGGTTTGAGTAGGCAAGACATCCTTCGTCAAGTCAAGTTGTGCTTCAAAAAATACCTTGCTATCTTCAGTATAATCCCTCTTTTTTAACACAGTATCAACGGACCCCTTGAAAAAATCTATCTCATCATCAATAAAAGGATTTTTATCGTTTCCAATGGGATTTTTTGACGCAGTATTAATTTCTTCTGAAATTTCTTGGACTGCATCTTTATTTTTATTTTTCTCTATCCAATATTTTTCTCTCCAAGAATCATAAGGTTCATCTTTAAAGAGGTCAATATTCTTAAATATATTAGCCATATCTAATTATATTACACAAAAAACGCCATTCTATTATTTTATTTATGTGTAACTATTTTAATGAATGAAGAAGATAAATCAAAATTGAATGAGCCAGAGCCAAATAAAGAAATTCCACCAACGAATGATAATTCTTCCCTTTTTGGAGTTACAATTAGAGGATGGATTGCAATGGGTGTCGTGGCAACAATCTGCTTAATGTCTGGATTAAAGATAGATATTAAAGAACCCTTATATACTTTAGCTGGATTGATTGTTGGGTTCTACTTTGGGCAGAATCCCAAAAAGTCATAATTTATATAAAGGAAATAAGTTTTAACTCTATAATAGGTATATGAAAAAGTTTTTAACTATTATTGGTATTGCATTAGTTAGTTTTGGTCTTTTAACTGGCTGTGTCACAGCTTCAAACCCAAGTGGTCAGGTTGCTGTTGGTGGAGTTCATATTGACCCCGCCGCAACAGGTAATGCCGTTCGCATTGCTGCCAAATTAGGCGCAATGGCGACAATTCAACATGACCCGAAAACGAGAGAATACTTTCAACTTTCAGCGGCAGGAATCGGCGCAATTATTGCAGCGGGAAATTATAACCCAACAAACATCCAAGCTTCACTTGATGGTTTGACAGGTAATTCTACAGTTTCCATGAGTATCGCAGACGCTCTTTCTCTTTATCAAGATTTCTTTGGTAAATTAGTTGCAGAGAAACTTGACGCACAAAGCCCCTATACAATTCCTGTTCTTACTGGTCTTGCTTTGGGATTGCAAGATGCCGTAAATTTGACTGCTCCAGCGGCAAATAATACGAATGCTACCACTCCTAACACAATACCCTCCCCAACAAAATAAACTGTTATGGGCTTTTTATCTGGAATATTTACTGCAATAACTGGAGTTTTTAACTATATAGTTGGACGCTCCAATGCAAATAACGCTGCTGATGTTAAAGCTGCCCAAAAAGGCAAAGATGAAATCATTCAAGTAGACAAAACAAATAAAGCCATTGAGAAAAGGGATACAAAGGAAATTCAAAATGAACTTAGTGAATAAATATGTTTTGTTGCTGTGTGCAACTATGTTTTTAAGCATTGGGTGCGTTAGCACAGTTACGCCAGTTCAAGTTGTGTCAACTGGGGCTTCATTTGATAATGGAGAAAGAAACAGTGGTTTCATTGGTTGGACAACAAATAATTCAATAACTTACGCTATCATTTCTGAACACGCAAGGGACAGATACAATTCCTTGATTGATATTTACGGCAATAAAATTATACCACCCATAAAAAAAGACTATGGAGTAACAGATAATAAAACAAATTGTTTCATTACTCTGGAAGCACTCTCTAACTTTGCCAAAATGAATCGTTGGCGCAAAAACGGTCAATAATCAAGCATATCAGCCTTTATTTTGTGTAATAAAGGGGGAATATGGAAAATTTCCTACTTGACAATTCTAATAAAATTTATTATACAATCTCTATTTTAACAGCAATTATTACTTTTTTAGGTTTTTTATTTAAATATCTAAGAAAGATAATATTAAAAATAAGAGAAAGAAATGCCAGAGTTGAAGAAATTCACACCAAGGTGGAAAAAATCTTTGAAGAAATTACCCCCAATCACGGCTCTTCAATAAAAGACAAGATAAATTCGTTGGACAAACGAATGGATAAAGTAGATGAAAACCTTGTTATAAACAATAAACTTACCGAAAAAATATTTTACAGACAAAGATGGATATTAGATAACCAATCTGCGGCGGTTTTTGAAAGCGATACAAAAGGAAAATGTATCTGGGCAAACGTTAATTATTTAAAATTAGTTCAAAGAGATATGGGTTTTATTTTGGGCAATGGCTGGAAAAATATTATTCACCCAGAGGATAGAGAAAGAGTGGTTCGCAACTGGGAACTTTGCGTCAAAGATGGCATTGATGCAGAAGATACATACAGAATCATTGATATTGAAGGAAGAGTTTATAGAGTTTTCTGCTCTGCTACTAAAACAGAAGGTAATGGATATATTGGTTCAATAAAAGTACTTGACAACGAGTAATTTTTATTTTTTATAAAAGAATCATTTTTTGCCCTATAATAAGCATTATGGAGCAGAAGAATGGAAATCGCACTTATGTAACAATGAATTGTTCGGGGTGCGGCAAATCTTTTGAAAAAATTCAATACGAATACGAAAGAAAATCTGCCCAAGGTCAAACAAATTTTTTTTGTAGCGAAGCTTGCGCAAGTAAATCAATTGGATTGGCGAGGATAGATGAACTTAGCCCATTTAAAATAATTTTCTCGACTTCAAAAAGTGGTGCAAAAAAGAAAAAACTAGAATTTAATTTGACCCTAATTGAATTGAAAAAGAAATGGGACGAACAAAAAGGAATTTGCCCTTATTCTAAAAAGAAAATGGTTTTACCCACAAGTGCTTCCAAAAAAACTGTTATACCTTCACTAAAATCTGCCTCTTTAGACAGAATAGATTCTTCAAAGGGTTACACATTGGATAATATAGAGTTCGTTACCAGATTTGTAAATTTAGGAAAAAATACATACCCAGGAGAAGAGGTTCATAGTTTTTTAAAAGAAATGATTGAAGAATGGAATTGTAACGAAATTGACTCACTACCACCCATATAAAACGTGTAAGTTAAGATATAATGAAATATCTTAGCGTATTTATATCAGATACCCACATTGGAAGCAAAAATACTAATATAAAAAAGCTTTTGTCTTTTTTAAAAGAAGTAGAATGCGAAAACTTATTTATCGTCGGAGATTTTATTGATGGATGGGAATTAAAATCCAAATGGCGTTGGAAAAATGATTACAACACGCTCTTACAAAAACTCTTAAGAAAAAGCAGAAAAGGAACAAAAATATACCTATTGATTGGAAATCACGATGATTTCCTTTTTCCTTTTAAAGATACAGAATTCGGCAATATATCAATACTGCGCGATTATGTTCATGTTACTGCAAATAAGAAAAAATGTTTAGTTATTCATGGCGACCAGTTTGATGGCATAATTAAATATGCAAAATGGCTGCAACACATTGGCTCCCACCTTTATAATTTAATCATTGACTTAAATACCTTAATCAATAGATTAGCTAGAAAATTTGGCAAAACATATAGTTTCGCAAAAGCAATAAAACAAAATACAAAAGCCGCATTAAGTTTTATAAATAAATTTGAGCAATGCGTAGTTGATGATGCAAAAAAGCATAACGCAGAAATTGTAATTTGCGGTCATGTTCATACCCCGTGTCATAAAAAAATAGAAGGGATTGAATATTTTAATTGTGGCTCTTGGCAGGAAGATGAATTTCATGCTGTAGTAGAGACCCAAGATGGAAAATTGAAATTGATTGATTTATGAAATGCGTATTTATTATTCAAGGAGAAGGCAGAGGGCATTCGACCCAAGCAATAGCGTTGGCGCAAATGCTAAAAGAACTTGGGGTAGAAGTTGTCGCAGCATATATTGGTAAAAATCATATTGGACGCAACCACGATTGGGTATTTAAAGAAATTGGAGTAGAGCCTAATTATTTTTATAGCCCAAATTTTGTTTACAAGAACAATGAAGTATCCCTAAAAAGAACTGCTTTTAAATTGATTAAAAATATTTTTCAAATAAGAAAATCAATAAAATACCTTAAAAATGAACTTAAACAAATCAATCCAGATTTTGTGGTCAATTTTTATGAGCCACTTGCCCCTTTTGCTAAATCTGGCTTACAGATTCCTACTGTAACCATAGGGCATCAATTTTTAATTGACCATCCAAGCTATCCGCAGCAATTACCAATGCAAAGGAAATTAATCAGTCTTTTTAACAAATTAGTATCCTACCATAGCGCTAGAGTAATAGCCCTTAGCTTTTATCCTTTAGTTGGTCAATACAAACACTATATCGCTCCTCCTCTTTTAAGAGAAGAAGTATTAAAAGCAAAACCAAAAACTATTTTCAATAAAGTTGTCGCATATGTAATTAATCCAATTTTTGTTCATAGTATTACTCAACAAGCATTTTGTTATTTAAAATATAAATTCATAATTTATAACGAATTATACGAACACAAAGGATTTAATTTTCAATCCAAGAAAATTTCTCCAGCTTTTGTTGATGATTTATTATCTGCCGAATACATTGTAACATCAGGGGGTTTTGAAACAATTTCAGAAGCTCATTATCACGAAAAAAAGATTTTAGCCGTACCTATAAAAAATCACGCAGAACAAATTCTTAATACCATAGATGCATCAGAAAGAGGAATCATATTAACAAATAATGATTATGATTTAAGTAAATTGCTTTTAAAAAATAATAGATTTCAAAAATCGCAATTTTCAAAAGAAGAATATAAAGAATGGTATATTAGATTCTTTAAAGACTTTATCAAAAATATTTGAGATTTAATAAAAAATAAGCGTATTATACATTAAATAGAGTTTTAAGAGTTGACAAAATTTTAATGAGTTGATATAGTCATTTGGGCTTAGACCAGTAGGTGTGCCATAACACCATGCTGCGTTCTGCGGGGTAAACCCGCGTGAGCGACTGAATAAATGTTTGACAGTTCATCGGTCTATTATAAAAACTGTATATTTTTTAATTTCAATCATAATAATAGCGAGTTCTTAGGGCAGCATCTCTATGCCCAATCAGAGCCACTTTCGGCATGGGAGTTCTGGGGATTTCGTCTCGCCCCTAGCAATTATGATTGGATTTCGTGTCGCGCAGTTCTAGGGAACAACTGAAACTCCAAATCTCAGGGGCGAGGAGCATAACCTCGGCGCGATGCCATTTTTTGCATGGTTATTCCGTAGGAGTAGCGGGACAGACTGTAAATCTGTTGCTTAATTGCTCGGGGAGTGCGACTCTCTCACCATGCACCATTTACGAAGCGTAGGATAATGGCTATTCCGCCAGTTTTGGGTACTGGATATTGTGGATTCGAGTTCCACCGCTTCGACCATTTGCGGTAGTGTTGTAGTAGTAGCAAACGAGTTTTCCAAACTTGGAGTGACGGGGCAGAACCGTCTTACCGCACCATTTTACCCCCCGCAACCGCTATGCTATTGCAAAATAGCATCGACGCAGCATGAGACTAGGACACATGATGGTCTAGTGGACGCACTAGAATGGGGGTTTGTTAATTTTATTCCAGAATAGCTCAATGGTGGAGCAAGATGCTGTTAACATCAAGGTTCTAAGTTCAAGTCTTAGTTCTGGAGCCAATTCTAATTATATGAAAAATATCAAAAAATGCATCTAATTATATGAAAATCATCTTTTAAGAGGTTTTTTAGAGTCTAATTATATAGAAATCTTTTCGCGGGTGCGAAAATGGTGGAGGCGCGGGGAAACCTGCGCCCTTTTAATTTATGTTCAAATATTTAATAATAATTCTTTTGTTTTTGATAGCTGGCTGCACCTCCAGTCAAAAATACCAAGATTGTAACGCCCCAAATATGATGATAATTGGAGGCTATGTATTGGTGATGCCAGAATAGAGTGTAAGCTATTATCAATGGCTATGCTTTGGATAATTATAGGTATTTGGTTTTTGATATTGTATTTTTTTGATAAAAAGAGATAATTCCCGCTTAGTATAATAGTATTACAAGAGACTTTGAATCTCGAGAAATTGGAGCGTTACCAATAGCGGGAACCATTTAATAGGTGTAATCAATTTATATGCCATCTGTAAGAAAAAACGAAACAAAGTCTGGGTATCTAAGTCGTTGTGTCCCCATGCTCATCAAAGAGGGTAAAAAGCAAGACCAAGCAGTAGCTCAATGCCTTTCTATGTTTAAACAAAAATGGAAAGCTAAGGGTGAAGAAGTGCCAGATGAAGCATCTGCTGAATTTCAAGCTGCCTTAGCCAATTTTGATTGGGATAACTGCCCCGAATGTCTCGTTAGAGAATCAGACGCAAATCATAATGCTGGAATTTTTGAACTTGACATTCCAAACAAAAGACTTTCTTAAATTATGAACAATATCATTGAAATAGATTTTAGTGAGCTTAAAAGTTTCGGTTCTTTAGATTTTAATAAAGAATCTTTAACAAATACAATTAATTATTTATCAAATAAAAATAAAGTTTTAATTTTAGCTACCTCTAATCGCTGGGAAGGTGGCGATTATGAACCAGCAAAATCAACACAGCTTGCCCAATTTGTTACTAAAAAATTAGGTTCTAAAGCCTCTTTCATTGACGTTAGCAAATTACATATTGAAATTTGCGAAGGAAATGTTTCAACTAATTTGGGCAATCGCTGCGGATTAAAAGATGCTTCATTAAAAGACAAAGACAAAAATCCAAGTGGATACCATCGTTGTTGGGCAAGCATAAACAATCAAGATGATGAATTATGGAAAATTAGCAAAGAGCTTTTTGAAAGCGATGCAGTATTATTTTTTACTTCTATCCGATGGGGGCAAACAAATAGTATTTATCAAAAATTAATAGAAAGATTAGATTGGATTGAAAATCGCCACACCACCTTGGGCGAAGATAATATTGTTAAAAACATAGACGCAGGAATTATTGCCATTGGTCAAAATTGGAATGGGAAAAATGTAATAAATACAGAATCTCAAGTTTTAAAATATTTTGGCTTCAAAACCCCCAGCGAATTAGCTTGGAATTGGCAATATACAAGCAATGACTTGGATGAATCTCAAGAAAGTTATAAAGCGGCAGTCAAATCTTTTGATAAAACTTTTTTAACTTGACATTTCTAGCCGTAAGAGTTAATATAATTATACAGAGTCACCCTTAATTTTGCTGTTTCTTGGGGGCTTATATTTGCTGAAGCACAACAGCGCCAAGCAAATAACTTTGTATTTTGTGTCGCATCCCGATAGGAGGATTCCATAAGGGTCGGCACATTTTTTGCCGGATAAGCATAGATAGCGATGCAGGGGTTTTGTAAACCTCAGAGGAGAGCGCAAGTCTCTCATTTGGCTCCATTTTGTCAGAAGACCCCTGCCGCCTCTTAATAATGCGTAATCGTGGGGGTGTTTAATTTTGGGAGATTAGCTCAGTTAGTAGAGTAGCTCGCTTACACCGAGAAGGTCACAGGAGCAAAGCCTGTATCTCCCACCATTTTAAATTGGATGAGTAACCAGACAGGCGAACTGGAACCGACTTGAAATCGGCTTGTTCCTTACGGGAATGGGTTTCGACTACTCACTCATCCGCCATTTTATCAAACATTTTATCTTTTTTTGTGTAATATAAAGTATATGGCAAACCCTTTTACAAGAGATTACGTTGATATTTTAAATTTCCGCATTGAACAAGAAGAAATTGCTTCTCGTTTATACGAATCTATGTCGCTTTGGCTTGACAATAGCGGATATGTAAACGCTGCAAAAAGATGGAAGCAAGATTCTTTAGATGAACTCGTTCATGCGGGTTGGGCAAAAGAATATCTTTTAGACATGGGTATTACGCCAAAACTTTCTACCCTTCCAGAGTGTCCAACAAGCTTTAAAGGATTCCCAGATGTTATCAGACAGACCTACGCTTTAGAGATTAAAGTTACCCAGCAATGCAATGAATTATCTGAATTTGCTATGAAAATAGGCAATCACTTGCTTCATCAACTGGCATTAAAGTTTTTGGCTGAACAACAAAAGGGAATGGGAGAAGTTCAGACCCTCATGGACAAACTTGCCACTTTTGGCGAAGATAAGATTGCGATGAGAATGTTTGACCATGACTTCCAAGAAGATCAAGAAGGTTAATGAAATAAAATAAAAAAACAAATCCCGCGCCTTCAATCTGGAGGGCGCGGGTTTTTTATTGACACACGTCGAAAATATGTTATTATCATATAAATTATGAACGAGCTTAATGAGCATTTTGCCACAATAGAAAATTCAATCAACTGGCTTACTAAAGAAATTGAGACTCTTCAAAAAAACAAATCCCCCAACGAACCGCTAAATAAAGAAAAAATGCTCCACGCAATTAACTTACAAAATAAGTTAAACTGGGAGCGCAAGCAAATAGAAAAGTATGAGTAAATTAATTGTTGATAGACAAAAACTCTTTAAATTTTATTTAGAAAAAGTTAATCATCTTTGCGAAAGCTGCGATTGGGTCACTTCAGTATCTCCAGAATTAATCATTGATATAATTGCAGAAGCAATAGAGCAAAATCCCGAAATAGTAACTGAAGATACAACAATGCAAATAATAGAAGAAGGCATAGAAAATTTAAAAAAAGGAAAAATTTCAAAGCCAATAAATAACCAACTCAATTAATGAATAAAAAAATTAATAAAATTATCTCAAAACATATTACAAAAATAGAAAAAGTTGATACCACTCAGTCACTAGCAAAAGTCGTTAAAGAAATTGACTCTATAACGCAAGATACTTATAGAGAACTTTATAATTATCGAGAAAAGAAAGAAACTCCTGACAAAAAAGGTCATTGCTGTTAATATAAATATATGAATAATGAACTAGACACAAAATCAAAAAGAATTTACGAAATTGTCAATAATTGGCTTGAAGTTGTTGAAGGCGGAGACCCAACACAGATAGCCAATCTGTATGCAGAACAGGGAGTTTTGCTTGGAACAGTCGCGGAAAATGTTAAACAAGGCAGGTCAGTAATCAAGACCTACTTTGATATGTTCGTCCAGAAAAACCCACAGGGAACGCTCAATAGCATCATTTTTAAATCTCTTGGGGACAAGCATGGCATTGCTGACGGCAATTATACTTTTATGCTTGACGACAAAGAGGGTAGAAATCCAGTTCGCGCCAGATTTACTTTTGTTATAAATTTAGAATCTGAGCTTATTGAGACCCATCATTCTTCTTCTACTCCAGCAAAGCCCAGTCCAACAGATTTTTGATTTAGTGTTTGACATAAAAGGCAATAGCTGATATATTGCTTTATATGTCAGAATTTATGAATCGGAATAGCGTATTGGTTCTTAACGCTCTGTATCAACCAATAGGAACAGTTTCTCCCAAGAAAGCCCTTATTGCCCTCAATTCAACGATTGATGGAAACCAATATTCTTCTAAAGCTATTGACATTATTTACGCCAAAAACCCAGACGGGACATTTGATTTGGAAAATGTAATAACTTTTCAAAATTATAATTTTGAAGAATGGCTGATGGTTGATTTTCGAGAAGGTCTTGACCAAATAGTTCATACATCAAGACTGCAAATAAGATGCCCCACCATCATAATGACTAACTATAGCAAAATGCCTATGCGCAAATTTAGAGCAACAAAAACGCTGCTTTATGAAATGCAAAAAGGCATCTGCGGTTATTCAGGCAAGAAAATGCCAATGAAAGCAATGAGTATAGAACATAAACGCCCCAAAAGTAAGGGCGGCGGCGAAACTTTTCAAAACTTGATGGTGGTTGACAAAGATATAAATAGCAGGAGAGGAAACAAACCCTTGAAGGAGGTTGGTTTAAAAGCTCTTTTTAATCACAGAGAGCCGCAACCATTGCCTGTCGCTTACGCAATAAAAAGCGCAGTTCATCCAGATTGGAATTATTTTATTGCCAAATAAATTATGAAAAAAACATTTAATATCAAAATTACAGAAGACGGCTTAAACTCTATTATGAGGGCACTTGAGTGCTATTCTCGCCTTGGCTTAAATCAGTTTGCATATTGCCTAGAACACAATCCCAAATTTGGTAGGCTAGATTGGGACGATAAGCGTGAAATAGAAGATTATTTACGCCATAAGATTGATTCTCGCAATTTCGGTATTTATCACCCAGAAGTCGCCAAGTTTAACGAAGCATTCCAAATAAAGAAAGAAATTCAGAAACATATTGCCATTTCCAAAGAGCCAATCATGGAACACATGACCAACATTTATGATGGTGCATTAGCAGATTACGAATATATCCCAAAGTTTTATGATGATGCTGGAAATAAACTTGAACACCAAATAACTCAAGATATTCCTAAAAAACACCAAGAAAAGCTCAAAAATTTTGGAAAAAAGAAAGATTTTGAGGGTTTATGGCATTATGTAGATAAGCACTTGAAGATAGGCGTTAGAGGAAATGCAACCAGAATTTCAAATGATTATACCCAAATAATTATTGTTAAACCTTATAAATTAATTAAAACTGAGGAGCCTAAAAATGCTTGACAGTTAGCCAAATAAGACTTATTATAAGATAGTATGAGAGAACAAAAACATTCTGGTCAAGTTTGGGCGATGAAGATGGGTATTCCCATTGTTGACCCAAAAGGCTGGGAATCATACGATGATTATAATCATGTTTTAATTACAAAAGAAGAATTCATTAATCGTGCCACCAGCAGCAAACTGTTTGTTCCTAAAAATGCTACGCGTAGAAATGCAAGCAAAATGTTTAAAAAGATTTAAATAATTTACAAAAAATACTAAATGGTTTAGTATTTCTTGTATGTCGGAAAAAATAAAATATATATGAATAAACTATTCACACTAACTATCGGAGCTATTCTTGCTTTGACATTGACTGCCTCGGCGGTTGATTTCTCTTCGCAAGCATTATATAACCACAACTTCAAGAGCAGCGAAAATGTTGTTGGCGCAGAAATTTCTGCCTCAACAAATCTTTTTTCTGATGTAGTCGGTCAGACATCTCTTGGCATCAGTCAAGCCTATGGTTTGACAACTGATGGTGCAGATAGCACAGGCATCACAAGCCTTGCCTTCCGTCAAGATGTTGACAAGTTGACGTTCGGTGGTTTTGCGCCGTTTGTCGCAGGAGAAACTTCTCTTAGCTACGGCGAAAACCAAAAGGAAAACTGGTCGCTCTCTCCCGTTGTTGGAGAATCCTTCTGCTACAAGGGAGTAAATTTGTTTGCTTCTGTCGCTTATGACTTTAGCCTTCAAAATAGAGGAGATGGTTTGACTGCTCGCGCTGGTCTAAATTGGAAGTTCTAAAAAAACTAAAACAAAACACAAACCCGCTAGTGAAAAACTGGCGGGTTTTTTATTGACTTTGAAATAAATAAAGTATAATATCTGATATGGTTATTCAAAAACAACAAGATATTAAAGAGTCTTTCTCTTATTTTATTTCTTTAATCAAAAATAAGCAATTATCAAAGACTTGTCAAGAATTATATAATTACCCAAATTTCTGGACTCATGCAGCCTCCCTTGAACATCATCATAATTTTAAAAGCGGATTGATACTGCACACGCTAGAAGTTGCAGATAACGCAAATTATTTGAGTCAAAGATTCCCTTATTGCAATAAAGACGTTTTAATTTCTGCGGCTCTATGGCATGACTTGGCTAAGATTTGGGAATACGAATGGAAAGAAAATAATGGTCTTTCCTCTTATCATATGCCAAAGTTTCAAAAAACTGATTATGTTAAAAAAATTCACCATATTTCTGGGTCAAACGCCGAATTCACCGCAATGGCAATTAAAAATGAAGTAGATAGAAAATATATAATAATGGTGCAGCATTGCATTATCTCCCATCATGGAATAAAAGACTGGGGTTCCCCAGTTCTTCCAGAGTCTCTAGAGGCAATCATTTTACATCAATCCGATATGTTGAGCGCAATGTATCCAAAATATAACCAACAATTTTAATATGAAAAAAGAATTAGAAGAAACAGTTATTCGTCTTCGTAAATTTAATCAATGGCGCAGGGGCGCAGAATTAACTGAATTTAATACATTAGATTACTCTCCAAGACAAATAGGGCTTGACCTCGACTATGTTTTAGATTATTGTGAAGGTAGATATGAAAACAGAATTACAAAACAAATTAATAAATAAATATCCAGAGCTATTTAATCTGGAAGAAAAGTCTCCGTTACGCCATAGAGGTATTGGATGCGGAGATGGCTGGTATAATCTATTAGACAAAACATTATATTTAATTGATTATCATGCCAAAAATCCAGAATGGCATCAGGAACGCTTTTATCAAGTCAAAATTTGGTATAATAAAATATTTTGGAATAATTTGTTTTTTCGCATTGCAAAGTTATTTCCCGAAAAAACCTATCGAATACTCTTTAAATATTTGAGCGCAGACCCTAGATACATTAATCCAAAAATTTCTTTAAAAGTAAAAGTAATGCAGATTAAAGAAAAATTTGCAGGATTGCGTTTGCATGTAGATAGGAGAGATGCTTACATAGATGGCATAATTTGTTTGGCAGAATCATTGTCTTATGGTCTTTGTGAACAATGCGGCACAAACGAAGGAGTATCGCAAAATAAAGAAGGATGGAACAAAACCCTTTGTAAAAAATGCAGAAAAGGTGTTGACAAGAAAGTAAATAAACAATAATATTAAAATATGTTAAAACACAATCATAAATTCATCTACGAAGTTCAAGAATCGGATATTGAAGATGTTCCTCGCCAAACAGCAATAGTTGGTATTGATGGAGATGTAACTCTGCCCCAGATGCTTGAGGCATTTGAGAAATATCTTCTTGCCGCAGGGTTTGTTCCTCCAGAAAACTCTTATCTTGACTTTGTATCAAAACACGAATGAAGCACAGGCCCCTGAGTAAGGAGTTCCTCTTGAAAAGGGGTTTTTGTTGCCACAATGGATGTAAAAATTGCCCATATAAAAAAATTAAGCCAAATGAACCTAAGCAGCCAAAACAAAAGAATACTGGTCTTTAGTGACCCGCATCAAAATATTCCTTATGTTGAGCATCTTCTCAACAAAGAGAAATATGATGTTGCTGTGTGCCTTGGCGATTGGTTCGACAGCTTTAATCTAAATTCAGAGAGGGATTTGGAATTAACTTGCAACTTCTTAAAGAAGTGGCTTTTTAAAGACAACTTTTATACTTGCATTGGCAACCACGATATACAATATCTTTTTGATAACAACTCCACTATATGTAGTGGTTATAGCAGAGATAAAGACTTGTTTATAACTGATTACTTGGGTAGCTTTTTGCCCCCAATCAGGGATAAATTCTTATGGTATTTGTGGATTGACGATTTCCTTTGCTCCCATGCGGGAATTAACAGTCGCTCATTCCCCTTTAACCAAGAAATAAATAAACCTGCCATTACAACTTGGTTAGATGAGCAAGTAAATCAAGCAGTTCCCAAATTAATTAATGGAAGCCACCATTGGTTCTATGGTGCAGGTGAGGGCAGGGGCGGCAGACAAAAGATTGGCGGCATCACTTGGCAGGACTTTGACACAGAGTTTGAGCCTATTGACGGCTTAAAACAGCTTGTTGGGCATAGCAGCCATAATATAATTTTAAATCACCATACTGATGGCAGTTTAGATTTAAAAACCTGTGACAATCTTGATATAGATTGCCATTTAAATGAATACTTAATAATCTCCAACGGAAAATTAGAAATAAAAAAATTGAAAGATTTATAATATGAACAAAACTCAAATAAAAAAAGAAATCAAAGACATTGTAACACAAGTCCAAATTATTCAAGAACAGTCCATCTCACCTTTGGAAGATAAAGTAACTATGTTACTTATGGAGCTTTATCCAAAAGCTACCCAAGCCAATGCCCAAGATTGGATGTTAGATGTCTTATATAATAACCCCAAGGGTGCGTTAAAAGTAATGAATAAAGTTTATGGCGGATAAATCACAACCAACATCAGGAAAGGGTGACAAGCCACGAAATTGCTTTTCTTCAAAATTTAAAAATAATTACGACGAGATTGATTGGGGCAAATCAAAAGCCCCAAAATTGAACGCTAAAGAGTCAAATAAGAAGAATCCTTATGAAGCCCATCGCCAAGTATAACTTGATAATTACCCAAAAGTGTAATTATCTTCTATATGGGTTATAATAAAAATATTGAGTTAAAAAGTGAGGATTTTGATTACTATGGTAATCTTTTGCATCCAGTAGATTTAAGTGATGTCGGAGGCAGTTTAACGATTGAGCATAGTGGAACCTATGATGGAATAAATTTTTTTTGGCTCCCAGTTTCTTTGCCTAATGCCGTAAAAGTATCAGGAAATATTAGTATTCATGCTAGAGAAGTTTCTTGTGGTGATTTTATTTCTGGTGGAGGGCAAATTAACTCAATAAATAGTATCTATGCTTTAAATGATATAAAAGGAAGTTATGGTCTTAATTGCGGTGGAGAAATAGTTTCTTCAAGTGGAAATATCCTTTTTAGCGGTCAAGTTACTGCGGCAAGGGATATTAAGGCGGTAGGAGTCACCTCAAGCGGTAGTATTAGTGCTAATTTTTTGACTGCTGGTGGAGATGTAATTAGTTTTTTTGCTGATGCAAATAAAATAGAAATTGGTGGAGATTTAAATGTTGCAGATGGTTGGTTTGGTTCGGCTTATATAGGAAAAAATGCTTATGGAACATTAGATTCACTCGGTGACTTTACTGTTAGAGGTAATGTATTTCCTGGAATTCAATCTGGATTCGGTGGCGGAGGAGGAATAGTGTCATCGTCAGGAAATTTAAATATCGGAAAAAACTGCTATACTGCTCCTTGGGCACCAAATGGAAACATAAATATTGGTGGAATATTAAGTTTTTATTCTGGATATCAAGTAACAAATTCTGCTTATTGCAAAGGAATATTTTCTGTTTCAGGAATAGCGGGTAATAATGCAGACATTACTGCTGCCTCAATTATTATTGATGGCTATGCAAATTGCGGAGCATTACACGCTACTGGCGGAGCAATATATTGCATCGGAAATATTAATGGAAGCGGATTAGATAGTGACACTTCATCAATTTCAGCAGGGAACATCAATGCCTCTTATATTTCGGCAAAGAGTTTCATAGAAACCACGGGAAATCTTTATAGTGAAAGAGATGTTATTTCTCGCAATTCTTGGATAAGAAGCAAGGGAAATATAACTTCTCATGTGGGTAAAGTGATTGCTTGTTTAGACATTACTGCGGCGGGGTATATCCTTGCAACAGGAGGAATTTACGCAGGAGTATGCGAAAAAACTGCCCCAGAACCAACCAAAATTATTTGCCAAAATATATCTGGATTAAATATAGTTTATGGAACACCTGTAGAAAAACCATTTTCAACATCCGTAAATTCTCCTTATTATGGGCTGTTATTAGGATATATAACAGCGTATGATGGTAAAAATAAAAAAGTAATTCCAATTAAAGAATTCACAAATTCTTATTCATCATTTATTTTTTCTATAGATAAATTAACAGTTCCAAATACTATTTTAATTGATTTTATTAATTTGGCATATTTTGGTTCAAATAATTTTTTGGCAAAATCTTGCGAAAATCAATTTGGACCATTTAATACTGAAAAAACGGCATCCCCAATGGGAGGAAACCATTATTATGTTAGTTTTCCATATACGGGAGCCAATTATTTTCAAATATATTTAACTTGATTTTTATTTAAAAGAGTGTTAGTATTTTTCATAATCGTTTAGAAAGATAGTATAATAATCTGGACAAATATACAAATAACTTGTATATTTATGAAATCAGAGAATATAAAATACACGAATTACATGAATACTTATAAAAATGCAGTAGAACTAATTGGACACTATGGCAGCGATGAAATTCACGCTTGTTCTGCATGGACTTCTACAAGTCGAGATATTACTGCTGAAAAACGCGACAGAATCCCCAAATTGTTAAAAATGCTTGCTGAAGCTGGACATCATACGCCATTTGAAAAATCAAATTTACATTTTCTTGTAAATTGTGATATTGCTTCCCATATACATATTATTAAGCATCGCGTTGGTGTGTCTGTTAATGGCGAGTCGGCTCGTTATAAAGAGCTAAAGGAGGATAAGTACTACTTGCCAGAAGATTGGAAAGGAATCTTAGATTCCGAATTGGAAAATGCTAATGTTGAAGTAGAATGGCTAACGCACCTTCAATCTTATGTAGAACAAGGTAATGCTCTATATCATAAATGCGTCAAAGACCTTGAGCCAGTTCTAGGTCGTAAGCGAGCCAAAGAGTCGGCTCGATTCTTTAAAACTTATAATTCTCAAATTCAAGCTGATGTAATGTTTAATTGGAGAAGTTTTGCTCACTTCTTGCATCTGCGTAATAAACCTGATGCTCAAAAAGAAATCCGCGAAATTGCCGCCGAAATGTTGTTTCAAGTTCAAAACATTGAAGGCAATCCTTTTAAATATACCATAGAAGCATTTAATTTGAATAATAATGACACCAACTCCTCGATTAATGTGTAATAAAATTATATGGGAAGAAAAAGCAGTATATATTTAGGCCAGAAATTCGGGAAATTAATTGTAAAAGAAATAATCCCAGCTAATCAATCTGGAAAACATGTTAAAGTAAAATGCAATTGCGAGTGCGGCAAAGAAACAATCGTCTCTAGTCATTTATTAAAAAATAAGATAAAATCTTGTGGATGCAATCAGAAATATTATAGAAATTTAACAGGCAAAACTTTCGGAAAAATATTTGTGGTGTCTCTTTTGAAAGAAAATTCAGAATTTGATAATCATCAAGGGCATCTATATTTATGTGAATGCCTTGATTGTAAAAGTCAATATAAATATCAAGCATCTAGTATTTTGAGGGAAAGTTTTTTGGGTTGCAGATGCGATATAACATCTTCTGGAGCCAAAAATAAAACTTTTGAATCTTACAAAAAGAATGCAAAAGATAAAAAAAGAAAATTTGAATTAACTTTTGATAATTTTGTAAAAATTTGTGAACAAAAATGTCATTATTGTGATAAATCTTGGAGCAACGAAAGTCGAACTAGTAAATTAAATTCTTGGAAATATAACGGAATAGATAGGCTTAATAATAATATGGGGTATGAAATAAATAATTGTGTCCCTTGTTGTAAAATTTGTAATAAAATGAAATGTAATTTATCCGAAAAAGAATTTTTCTCTCATATTCAAGAAATACTTTTTAAACATTTCCCAAATATAGCTGAAGCATTAAAAGAAACGGCATAATGGACATATTCTCTTGGTCAGCATTTATTATAAATGTCTGGGCGGTATATCTTAATATCCATAAAAATAAATGGTGTTGGATGTTAGGATTTGCCTGTTCTTCAATGTGGACGATATATGGAGTAATGACTCATCAGCCTCCCTTGTATCTAATGAATGGAATTTTTATCTTTATGAACCTTTATGGGGTTTTTAAATGGAAATAATTTATTCTTGACACATCTACAAATTTCATGTATCTTTAAAACATGGAATACAAAAAATTACAAGATTCGTTTAATAAGAATGGCTTTACCTTTGAGCAGGTATGGCGCGAAGGAGACTTTGCAATCTACAAGCAAACAAAAGAAGGCGTAAATAAACAATGGTATGAAGCCATTAAAATTACTCGCCATAATGGATATGAGATTGGTGGCAATGTAATTGAGCCTAGCGAAGTCTATCCCTCTAATGAAAAGTGGGGAATACTCGGATTTACTTGTGTAGATTTGCTAACTGCCCACAAAAAGATTGGCTATATGAAAGACCATCTTGACGAAATAATTAACAAGACCAAAGAAGTGGATGAGGGTGGCAAAGTTGTTGTTCGTGGTCAAAATAAATTAACTTATCCCCAAGATAAAGAATTCTCTATCAAAGATTTAGAACTTTTAAATAAAAATATTAAAAAGCATAACATTTACCCCGCAATTCAAAAATTAATCGAAAAGGGCGAAATAAATGAATCCAAAAGAGAAAAAGTAGGCAAAGGTAAGCCAACAGTATTCTATAAGTCGTCATCTTTGACTCATTAAACATGGACTATAAATTAAATAATAATATAAAACCAAATAAATTTATTATTGAAGCCGACCAAAAACGCCGCGCAAAAGTAGAGAAAGCAGCAAAGAGAAAGCTAACAGATGAGGAATGGGCTAATTATAAATGTATGACTACCCCAAAACCTAAAGATAGTTGATAATCTTGTTGACTATCCTGTAAAGTTCCAATATATTCCTTATATGAATTTATCCCTTTGTTGTATTTCTTTGCGTCTCCAAGAGCAGGGTTATAAGTTTCAAACCATGACTTACACCCGCTTTGCCTCCCTGCCACGCAAAGAAGCATTAGAAATTCTTTCTGCACGAATCCTCAATAATTTTGAGGTTACAGGTGAAATAATTCAATACTGCCACGATTCTGGCATCAAGGGCTACCGCCTTTCTTCTGGACTCACTCCAGTAATCAATCATCCAAGTGTAAACATGAGCATATCAGACCTGCCTAATTCTGATAAGATTTTTAAGGAAATCAACAATGTCAAACAAATTATCAAAAATACTGGAATCCGCATATCTGCTCATCCTAGTGAGTATATTTCTCTTACCAATACTAACAGCAATGTTATTAGCAACTCTATTCGTGACTTGGAGCAACACGGCGAGATATTTGACCTCCTTGACCTACCGAAATCGCATTGGTCGCCGTTAAATATACATTGCCGCCAAGATGGTGAACCAGAAAAAGTTTTCCAAGAGTTTGCCAAAAACTATGCTAAATTATCTGATAGCGTCAAAAAGCGTCTTGTTATAGAAGTTAATGACAACAAAGATGGCACATGGCATATTCCTAATCTTATCCAATACTTTTACGATAAACTTGGTTTGCCAATTACATTTGATTCCCTGCATCAAAAGTTTTGTCATGGCTCCCTGACAGAAGAACAAGCCTTTAAAAAAGCATATAGCACATGGAGCGAAACCCCTTTGTTTCATTACAGCGAAGGCGTTGACGGCACACGCAAACACGCCGATTATGCTACTGGAGTGCCAAATAATTATGGTATGGAAGTCTATTGGGATTGCGAACTAAAACAAAAAGACCTTGCAATCGAACAAATTTTAGCCAAAAATGCTTCGCATCAACCCGTTTAAAAAGAAAAAAACTTTTGAAAATCTGCCTCGCAATAAAACATTGCACAAGCATATTAAATTAAAATAAAATTGTTTAAATTTATTCACTAAAAGTTATTACACTTTTGCTTGACTTTTAGAGAGGGGCTGGTAATATAAGATATAGAGTTTGCGCTTGTAGCTTAATTGGATTAAGCATTTGCCTTCTAAGCAAAGGATTGTGGGTTCAAATCCCGCCAAGCGCACCAATTTAGTAAATTGGCTCTGTGGTGGAAAGCATACACATGGGTCTTAAAAACCCACGCCGAAAGGATTGCGATGTCGAAGTCGCCAGAGCCACCAATTTATTGACCCTTAGCTCAACTCTTTGCTAGAGCAATCGTCTCATAAACGATAGGTTGTCGGGACAACTGCCGACAGGGTCAACCATTTAATCGTAGCGTAGCTCAAATATAAAGAGCAAATAGTCTATAACTGTTAGGATGTGGGCGAAAATCCCACCGCTACGACCATTTTAAAATGATTAAGTTTAAAATATCTTCAGATATAATTCAAGAGGCTGAATCTCGCCACAAAGAGCTTGGCACTTTAAAAGGTTCATTTATGAAAGGCGAACGCCAAATAAGTGGGCTAATTGGTCAAATTTTAGTCAGGCAATATCTGGGGGCAGAAGATGTTAGCAATTACCATTATGATTTAATTCGTAGCGGCAAAACCATTGATGTAAAAACTAAAACTTGTGGAGTTGTTCCCAGAGTTGGATTCCTATGCTCTGTTCCAATCGGTTGTGCAGAAACAAAAAAGTGTGATTACTTTGCTTTTATTCGCGTCCATAAGAACTTTGACTATGCTTGGTTGCTTGGAGCAATATCATGGGAGAGTTTTAAAAATAAATCAATTTTATTTAACAAAGGAGAAATAGACCCAACCTCTCCTCAAGACAATCCTTTTGTATTTCAGCAAACTGAATATATGATTTCCTCTAGCGAATTAAAACCTTTTAATTCTTTCGTTAATAAACATTGCCCATTAATTTGTTCTTGACAATTAACAAAAAAATGTTAGCTTTAGATATATGAAACTTTATTGGTCGCTGCATCGCAAATACAACTCAATACTAGACTGGTTTGCTTTTAAATTTCAAAATCCTTATCAAATAAAAGTAGGGGGAAATTGCCCAGTTGAAGCCGAAGGCTATCTTCCAACAGGAGAATTCTATTATTTTCGAGCTAGGGGTTCTCATTGGCGTTTGGAAATTTCTAAAAACGAACAAGAATGGGCTAAAAATAAAATTATATTTTATTATGGCGAAAAATACTGCTATGACCAATTTGGTGCTGGCTGGATGACTTGCAGAGAAGCAATTAAATTTACAAATATGGCAATCAAATTTTATTACCAAAAGAGGGAACTATGAATAGAGAAATTAAATTTAGAGTTTGGGACATATTTCAGAAAAAGTTTTTGGTTTATCCTTGCTATTTTAATAACAAAGATTTTAATGAATTTACTGCCTTTGATAGATATTTCAAATGTGATGAGGATGAATGTATTGTTCAGCAATATACAGGAATCAAAGATAAAAATGGTAAAGAGATATATGAAGGTGATATAATTAAAACACCATTATCTCACATGTTTCGTAGTAATATATATGAAGTAAAATACCACCAAAATAGATTTACCCCTGATGATATTTGTGATGGTGATGTTGAAATCATTGGTAATATATTTGAAACTTCAAATCTTCTTGACAATACCAGCAAAATATAATATACTCTTTATATGAATAGAGAAATTAAATTTAGAGTTTGGGACAAACTTCCTAAAAAGTTTTTGGATTATCCGTGTTATTTTAATCACAAAGATTTTAATGAATTTACCGCTTTCGATAGATATTTCAAATGTGATGAAGACGATTGTATTGTTCAACAATATATTGGACTTAAAGATAAGAATGGTAAAGAGATTTACGAAGGTGATATTGTAAATTTCACTAAACGTGGAATGAATCATGGGCCTGAAGTGGAAAATATAAAAAATGCCGAGGTATGGTATTCATCCGAGGATTGTGCATTTGTTTTTGGAAAATACAAATCTGCAGATTATACATGGTGGTATTCAATGGTGGATGTTTTGTACGATTTCGAGGTGGTTGGCAACATATTTGAAAACCCTGAATTGTTAAAATAATATGAATAGAGAAATTAAATTTAGAGCTTGGGATGAGAAATATAATTGCTGGGACAAAGGAGGCTTTTATTTCTACGTTAATGACCCATTCCAAAAGCAAGGATTCGTTATTCAACAATATACAGGACTCAAAGATAAAAATGGTAAAGAAATTTATGAGGGTGATATAATTAAGCATATAACAACAAGTGATGAAGGCATCTTTTCTGAAACTGTCGGAGGACTTGTAATATTTGAATCTGGTAGTTTTATGTGCTATTTTAAAGAGGCTAAAATTAAAGTAAAATTAGAGGCGTGGCTATTAGAAACAACTATGACTATGGTTGGTAATATGTTTGAGAACCCTAATCTTCTTGACAATACTACCAAAATATAATATACTCTTTATATATGAAATACTCTTGCGAAGAACTGACTCCTAGCCCCACATTGGACTACGACTGCATTCCAGAACATATCAAGAAAAAAGCTATGGAAATTTCTAATTATTTTCAAGAGCAGGGGTCTAAAAAGTGGAAGCTCATGGGCATCCAATCCAGAGACTTTAGCGATGAGCAGTATAATAATCCTGTCGTTAAGGGTTCGACATTGCATCTTCATTCCAAAAGAACAGATGGAACAATTTGTGAAATGACATTGCCAGTTGAACCTGCAAGAAAATATTGCTGGTATAATACAATAGAAGAAGCTCAAACTGCTATAAAAGATAAAAATTAAAATTCTTTATATGAAAATACTATTATTAGTTCTTTTTTTTGCTTGTCAAGGCTGCGCGAAAAATGCCCAATTAGTTTGGACTAATGAACCCTACCTCAAATCAACTAACATCGTTGTGGAAATTTGGTCATCCCCCGATTTAAATAATTGGTCATTAAAAGATACAGTCCCCGCATCACAAACCAATTACACAATCAGTTATAATTTGCCCCAAGAGTTTTTTAAAATCAGAAATAAAGATATAAATAATGGCATGACGAGTTTTTGGTCTAACTAATACATCTTGACAAATATATAAACATACTATATCTTTAATTTATGCCTAATCATACATCAATCAATCTAAAAATAACTGGCACAAAAGCCAAAATTAAAAAGTTCGTTGAAACTGTTAATCATGGAAAAGTGGACGAGAACACAGAGGGTAAGTTTGATTTCTCTACCATCGTTCCTATCCCCAAAGAGCTTGTTGGAACAACCGCTCCAGTTGACATCTTAACCCAAGAAGAACTTGATAAGGAGTGGGACAAATATAACAAATCCCCTAAAAAGGACAAAGAAAAGCGAGACAAGATTTGGGGCGAGCCTACAAAACATAGTTTTGGCATGACCAAAGAACAGAGCGACAAATTAATCAAGGAATATGGTTTTAATGATTGGTATAGCTGGCAAGTGCATAATTGGGGAACAAAGTGGAACGCTTATCAGATTGGAACTTGGAGTCTTTGCACTTTTGAAGCGGATATTAGTTTTTGCACAGCTTGGAGTCCTCCGACTGCTTTCTTTGTAAATGCAAGCAAAAAGTTCTCAGATTTGACTTTTGAAATAAAGTATAGCGATGAAGGCGGGGCATTTGTTGGTAAAGCAATTATTAGTAAAGGAGAAGTCCAAGAGGAGCTTGACCCTGATTGGTATAGCTTTGATGGAATAGCATTGAGGGAAGATTTGGGTTCATACTGCGAAGGTTCTGATTTCGAGATTGAAGGTCGCCTAGAATACCTCAAGGAAAATCCACAAGATGCCAGAGAAAACGAAGTGAAAAATTTAAAGAAAGAATTAAAAAACTTTAAAAATAATAAATAAAATTATGAAAATAGAACTTGATGCAGCACAAAAAGAAAATAAGTCTGCTCATATTGCAGTAGATTTTGATGGCACTCTTGCCCACTACGAAGGCTGGAGTAAGCAGGGTAACGGAGTTGGTAAGCCAATCAAAAAAATGGTTGACAATATCAAATCTTGGTTGAAGAAAGGTTATCATGTTTCTATTTTCACCGCTCGACTTGCACATTCCCCTGCTGAAGCAGACCATAATGTTCATCTCATCAGCAATTTTCTTGAAGAAAATGGGCTACCAAAAGATATGCAAATAACTTGCATGAAAATGCCTTATTTCACACATTTTATTGATGACAAAGCATATCATGTAAAGATGAACTCTGGAATCATTGAAAGTAATCCCGACCTCTAATTAAAATTAAATAAAATAAATATGAATGGTAAAAATGCAAAACTAATCCGTAAAAAAGTCGCCGATACTCATGGCATCGAAAAAAACATTGAAATTGATGGTAAGTTGCAGACCAATCCTCAATTCAAAAAGATTGTTACTATGGTAAAGAAAGAACTCCTTTCCACTCCATTCAACCAACGCCAAGAATTTAAGAAGTCAGGAATTTAATGCTTGACATTTTTAGAAATAAATAATAATATACAAATATGAAATATCATAATGTTCGTAATTCAAAAGGTCAGTTCACACGCAAGCTCAAGGTTGCTCGCGCAAAGGATGGTAAGTTCTCTAGCCCATACAACATCGTTGCAGGACGATTGTATGATTATAAGGGAGCAGTTGTTCGCGCTGGTCAAAAGAGCAACAGCGGCAATTATCGTCGCGTTTCGTTTCACAAAACTTTGACAGGTATTGTTAAGGATTGTGAATTAAAAAAAGTAAATAAATCTGCTGTTGAAGCGTATTTGTCTAACGCGCAGTAGTGTAATATATGGTAAGAGCAGTATATGGCAACAAGCTAGTGGGGCTTTCCCACATTGATAGTTTAAATGCCATTACTGCTCTTTTCTTTTCTTTATGTCACAAATAATTCGACCAAGTTGGGAACAATACGCCCTTGCCCTTGCTAAAACTGCTTCCACACGCTCACAAGACCCATTTGTTAAGGTTGGTGCGTGTGCAATTAGATTTGATAAATCTGTTGCTGCTCTTGGTTACAATGGTTCTCCAAAAGGAGTAGAAATTGATTGGTCAGATAGGGATGAGCGCAGAAAGCGAGTCATCCATGCCGAAATAAACTGCCTTGCTCATTGTAAGCCTAATGAGGTTGAGTTTATTGCAACAACTCTTTTGCCTTGTCGTTCTTGTATGCAGACTATTGCTGCTTATTCTATTAAAAAAGTTATTTTTAATGAAATATATAAACAAGACGATTTTGCAATCGAACTTGCAAAAGAATTTGGTATTGAATTAATTCAAATAAACATTGACTCAAAATAAAATTTGGGTTATAGTAGAGAAGTAATAACATCTTATGGCAACACCAAAGAAAACCGCAGCAAAGGCAGCTTCTACAAAGAAGACTTCGCCAAAGAAGGTCAAGGCGACCACTTCCAAGAAGGAAGTAGGAGAAACCGCTGAAAACCCAAGCAAGACAAGCTCACAGAGTTTGCCTTCTTGCAGTCGTTAAACCAAACTCGCCACCGAATTATCGGTGGCGAGCCTTTTTATGAAAAACGGAACCTATAATCGTAAAATAAATTGGGAAACATTTAAAGTTAAAAAATTTCCAATCCATATATTTGATGTAATAGAAAATTCATTAATGGGATGCGGAGCAAATGCTCTTGCAACGATTTTAGGCAAATCCCCTGAAACTTTAAAGACAAGAAATAATCATTATCCTGATTCTTTTATGCTAAAACATTTAAAGAAAAATGGAATAAAGTGTGTCGAAATAACTAAAAGCAATCTAACAAATAACAAAAAAGCAACAGCAAATTTAGATGACAGGAATGTAATTTTGTCCAGTCATTTGATGGCAAAAGGAGATGCGTCATGGCTAGTTAGTTTTGGAGGAAATATAATACACAACCATGAAATAACAAAATGTAATTATTGGCAGTTGTTAAACTTTCCAATAATTTCAGCCTATTGCTTGGTTCATACAGATTGGAAAAAATAATTTAATAAATAAAAATATGCAAATCTTAATTAAAAAAATCCCTAATTTAGTTGTTCCTTTTCGAGCCACTCCTGATGATGCGGCGTATGATGTTGTTGCAACAAGTGACCCTATCATTGTTGGTGAAAAGTTTGATAGATACCTTGATGGCATTATGAACGCATGGTCAAAGATTGATTACATTGCTTACAAAACTAATCTTTTCATTTCTCCCCAAAGTTTAACCAAGTTGAAGCAAATAACGAAATTCCATACCCTTTTGTTTCCCCGCTCAAGCATTTCCAAAAAGAACTTGATTTTGGCAAATAGTATTGGTTTGGTTGACAATGGTTATCGTGGGGAAATTGAGTTCCGCTTCAAATACATTGTTCAACCAGAAGATATGCTTATTGTGCCAGAACAGGGAAGAACAAAGGTCTATTGCCAACTTTCTCCGCATAATGTATATGCAAAGGGAGATAAAATTGGTCAAATAATGGCTCAACCCAATATAGACATTGACTTTCATTTGGTCGAACAATTAGATACTTCGTCAAGAGGAGAGCATGGTTTTGGCAGCACCAATTAAATAATTTGTGTATATTCACTTATGAAAGCTGATAAATTACATAATCAAATAGATAAATTAATTGAAAAAATAAATGGCATTGATTTTAAGTTTCAAGAAGAAACCTTGCAAAGCGATTTTGACGAAATAAAGAATGATGCTGCATCCCTTCTGGAAGAATTAAATGATATGATTAGCGCAGAAGCAGACAATAGTAATGAAGAAAACGATGAGTAATTCAGAATTATTAAAGAAAACATTAATTATATTAAAAAATAAAAAGGCGGGTAAAAAAATAACCAAAGACTTTACTCGCTTTCTTATTGAATATGAAGATTTACGCAAATCTTACCACTTGACATTTCCAGAAAAGTCCCCTAGTATAGAGGCATGATTAAAACCTATCCCACACTTTATTCCAAAGACACTACTGGTAAAATCCGCATCTGGCTTCAAGAACAAAAAGGTGCAAATTATCGCACAGTTGCAGGTGTAAAAGATAGCGAAAATCTCGTCTATTCAGATTGGTCTGTTGCTGAACCAAAAAATACAGGCAAGAAAAACGCCACCACCGCTGAAGAACAGGCAGTTGCCGAAATTGAAGCCAAATACAAAAAGCAACGCAAAACTGGCTATTTTGATTCTATCAAAGATGTAGATACAGTTCAGTATGTTGAGCCAATGTTGGCAAAGAACTATAATGACTATTCTGCAAAGATTGATTTTTCAAAAGAACTCTGGGGTATTCAATGCAAGTTTAATGGCAATCGCTGTATTGCAACCAAAGATGGTCTTTTTACTCGCAAAGGTGAGAAATATGTAAATGTTAAACACATTGAAGAATCTCTCAAATCTTTCTTTGCTGAACAACCTTTTGCAGTTTTAGATGGCGAACTTGCCAATTACGAACTTCGCCAAGAACTTAATGAATTAAATAAACTCATTCGCAGAACTGTGAACATCACTCCAGAAGATGTTGAAAAGAGCAGAGAGATGGTTAAATACTATGTCTATGATGGATATGGTTTTGATACTCATGGACAAGCAATCCCCTATAAGACTCGCAAATATTGGATTGATAACAATGTAATTAATAAATATAAATATATTGAAGAAGTTAAAACTTATCCAGTTAAGAGCAAGGTTGATTTAGATAAACAATATAGTATCTTTGTGCAAGATGGCGAAGAAGGCGGTATTCTCCGAAAATTGGACGAAGGTTACGAAAATAAGCGCAGCAAATATCTTTTGAAAATCAAGCCAGAAGATGATGCAGAAGCAATCTTAACCAACATTCAAGATGGGGACGGCAACTGGAAAGGTGCTGCCACAATAGCAACTCTGCTATGGAAAGGTCAAAAGTTTGATGCCATGTTCAAAGGCACTTATGAGAAACGAGCAGTTATTTTAAAGAATAAAAAAGACTGGATTGACAAAGAAGTAACCTTTTTATACAATGGGTTGACTGGCTTGGGAACTCCAAACTTTGCCAGAATTGACATTAGCAACTGTTTCAAGAAATAAATTATGAAAGTTTATCTAAAGAAAAATGTTAAAGTTGGGGACAAAGAGTTTTATAAAGACTCCTCTGGCTATACTCGCGCCGTTACTTGGGGAGACAAAACAAATGGCAGCTTTGTGTATCTTGTTGACTTTGAAGACTCACCAATGACTCCTGTTAGTTTAAGTAATTTATCTTTTTCTGCGTCTCCTTTATGAAAACAAGTATTAAAAATTTAAATATAAATGAGGAGCATCTTGAAAAGAAGGAAGATACATGGAAATGCCCCCATTGTGGTAGCGACGAAGGCACTTGGTTTTCTCGCACAATGCCAATGTCCAATGTTTGCTATGCCTGTAATGAAGATGTAGATTAATATGAAAACTCAATTAACAAATACTATTAATAATTATTTAACCAAAAATTTAAACATTTACCTAGACGACTCCCAAAACTGGACAGTTCAGGAAATGCTTAAACAAGTCCATGAATGGGGAATCAAAAAGGGTAAAGAACAAAAGGCGGATGAGATTAAAGAAGTATTAAATATAAAATAAAAAATCTTAAAAAACATTTGACAAAAAAATAAACCCCTGATAGGATATGATTGTTCGTTAAACTAAACTAAAAAATAAAAACTATTATGAAAAATGCACCTGCTTATATTGTAACTGATGAATCCATCACCATTGTGGTTGGTGGCAAACCCTACACCGCCTCCGTTTCCAATGCCAACTTCCCCCAGATTAAGGAACGCATTGTTAATGAGGATTTTGATGAGATTGAAGAACTGTTTGATACTGGAGCAGCAGTTGGTCAGTTCACCAACGGAAACATTGTTGTCCAGAATAACGCCGTCCTTTACAAAGGCGAGAATGTTGATAACCATGTTGTTGACCGCATCCTCGATTTTATGCGTCAGGGCTTGCCCTACAAGCCTCTTTGCAACTTCCTTGACAAGTTGATGCAGAATCCTTCTCGTCGCGCCGTTAGCGAACTGTATCGTTTCCTTGAGCATAAGAAGATGCCCCTCACTCCTGATGGTAACTTCCTTGCATACAAGAGTGTTCGCGCCGATTGGACTGACCATCACACGGGAACTGTTGACAATAGTGTTGGAGCAACAATTCCTCGCATGGGACGCAACTTGGTTTGCGATGACGCAAATATCGCTTGCTCTAGTGGCTATCATGCTGGCAGCTTGGATTACGCCAAGAGTTTTGGCGGCGGCGATAGTCGTTTGCTGATTGTGGAGATTGACCCCACGGATGTTATTAGCATCCCTCACGATTGCAACTGCCAGAAATTGCGTTGCTGCTTCTACAAGATTGTTGGCACTTTTGAGCGTCCCCTTGAGGAAGCACTCAATACGCAATACTCTCCCGCTGAAGATGATGGCGTTGAGTATGAGTGTGAAGATGAAGGTCTTTCTGCTGAAGATTCTTTTGAAGAAGGATATTCATTGGGATGGTCAGATGCAGAGCATGGTTTTAACCAAGATGCAGATACCACCCTTGAGGAAATTCAAGATGGCACATACAATGATGACGCTTTCATTGAAGGATATAACTGTGGGTATGAAGAATATCAAGGTGAAAACTTGATTAAGCCTTCTTGCGAAAAGAATAGCTGTTCTTGCAAGACCCCTGTTGCAAAGTCGAAGCCTAGTGTTAGTGAAACAACTCGCGCCAAACTTCGCGCTGCTGCACTTCGCCAACGCCGTGACGACAATGGCAAATTTATCTAAAGCTAGGTAAAAACGAACACGATGCCGCCGACTTAATTGTTGGCGGCATTTTTATTTAATTTTAATTACGCAAAAACATTTTATCTTTTTTCTAAAACCCCTTGACAAAAGATGAAAGGTCTGGCATATTGGTCATGTCAGTTAAACCTATTTAAACAAAACCTATTATGATTACTATCGAAAAACCTAACAATGTAGTTTCCTCTGGAATTAAAAACGCCGTTTCTTTTGGCATCAAACAAGAAGGACTGGCTCACATCTTCTCTGTTCTTCGCAACCAACTTTATTCTGATAAGATTCTTGCTGTTATCCGCGAGTATTCGACCAATGCTGTTGACGCTCATGTTGAAGCTGGTAAGGCATCGTTGCCCATTCATGTGACTCTCCCCTCGCGTTTCAATTCTGTTTTCAAGGTGCGCGATTTTGGTTTGGGTCTTTCCGAACAGGACATTCAAGACATTTATGCGTTCTATGGTGAATCTACCAAACGCAAGAGCAACCAGATGATTGGGCAGCTTGGTCTGGGCAGCAAATCTGCCTTTGCCTATGGTGATAACTTTGTTATTACTGCTTTTGTGGATGGCGTAAAGACCACTTACAATGCTTTTATTGACCCCTCGCAGATTGGTAAGATTGCTAAACTTGCCTCTGAACCCACCAAAGAAGAAAACGGAGTAGAGATTTCTATTGCCGTCAAGGATTATGATGTTCAATCGTTCCATGACAAGGCTAATAATTTATTTCGTTATTTTAAAGTGAAGCCTGTTGTTAATGGTTCGCAGGTTAAGTATGATGAAGCTGAACCCATCATGCAGGGAGCAGATTGGAAAATTACTGGCAAGTCCAATACTTCCATTGCCATCATGGGCAACATTGGATACCCGATTGACAATCACTTTACTAGCTATCCAATGTTGCCCACGGAGGAGAACATTACCAATGCGTTGAGTTGCGGGATTGAGGTTGACTTTGCGATTGGCGATTTGGAAATTTCTGCTTCACGCGAAAAGCTCCAATTTACTGACCGCACCAAGAAGGCTATCAAAGACAAGATGACTCGCATCATTAGCGAAGTGTCTGCTGAATTGAATAAGAGGTTCAAGTCTTGTCAAACAATGTTTGATGCTCACAAACTGTATGGTGAAGTGATGGACTATGGCAGCAACCTGTATATGCTTCGCAACCTTGTCAAGAGCAATCTTGTTTTCAATGGCGTGAAGATTAACTCTGCGAACATTGGTTTTAATCCTCCTACGGATGGTAGCTATGCAGTCAAGACCTATGAAAAGACTTGGCGTGGCAACAAAGTTCGCTCTTATGAATCGCATGGTATTCAATGCAACTCAAACACTTTGCTGATTGACAATGACCTGAATATCAGTTCTGCAATCGTGAATCGTGTTCACACGCCCATCTCTAATGGTAAAAAAGTTTGGCTGTTGACTTATCGCACTCCTGCTGATAAAGCCAAGTTCCTCTCTGATACTGGTTTGATTGAAGCAAACTTTGTCAAGTTGAGTTCTTTGCCGAAAATTAGCTTGACAACGACATCTGGTTCCACCGCCGTAAAGAATACCAAACACTCCAGCAAAGAGTTTGCTTATGACTTTGATTTTGCTGCCAATGCAAACAACTGGCATCGTAAGCAGAGTGACTTTTGGAAATCGGAAGATGTTGATGTTGCCAATGATTCGGGACTGTATGTTATCATTGACAAGTTTGAATTCAAAAATCAGGAAGGCAAGATGACCTCTCCTTCAGATTTGAAAAGCATCATTAATTCCTTGAAACATTTTGGGATTGACATTACCAAAGTCTATGGCTTCAAGCAGAAGCATGAGACTGAATTAAAAGACAATAAAAACATGGTCAATTTGTTCGACCATATTGCTAGTGAGTTGACTATTTATTTTAATAAAAATAAAATTGCACAAAAAGTTGCTGACCGCATTAACTATGATGCAAGTGTGACTGATTGGACAAGGTTCATCCAGAAGAATAGTGGCAAGGCAAATGCTAATACCCTGTTCCGTAAGACTGCCCTGATTGCCGACAAGATGCAGCACAAGAGCGATAAGGTTGTCTTGGATGCGGCGGTTCAATGGAAGGCATATTTTCAGCCTGTTCCTCCTTCTAATGACATGGTAACGCTCATGGAGGCACTTATGGAGACTTATCCCTTGTTCAATAGCATCTCCATCTGGGAGCGCGTGGCTGATAAGAGCAAGATTGAAGCAGTCATGCAGTATGTCAACTTGATTGATGGTTAAAAAATTTGACTGGCGATTTTTTAGTAGGTTTTAAAATCGTTAGTCTCAAATCGGGAGGGAGTGGGTCAGTAGGTTTTCCCACTCTCTCCTTGACTTTCATATAAAATTATATTATATTTTAATTATGCAACAACTTGATTTCATTTCAATCGCTCCTTGCGTTTCACCTGTTAGCGAACAGTTTGACCTCTGGAATCTCAAGATGGATTCCAAGAATAAAGTTCGCGCCAACATTAGCTATAACAAAGTTGAGAAATTCTTCAATTCATTAGATTCAGAAGTAATTAAAAATTATAAAAATTATTGGCAGTCAGTTGCACCTGTTACTGATTCAGAAAAGTTTCAGCGTTGGTTGTTTGCGTTTATGTCTGTGCATACGAGTTGGGAATCGAATCTGCGAGGCTATCAGGCAATCAAAGACTGGACAGGGTGGTTCAATCACCCCGACAAGCTAAAAGCTCTCCTAGAGCAGAGCAGGGTTGGTTTGCACAATAACCGCACTCGCTTTGTTGATACCTTCTCCAAACAATTTTGGAGCAATTCATTAAAATTTAATAAATTATCTTCTGAATCTTGGGCAACTTATCGCAATCGTCTTGAGAAAATGATTCTTGGTTTGGGAATGGCTAAAACAAGTTTTGGATTGGAGATGATTTATCCTAATGAGTGCGAAGTGACTTGCATGGATACTCACCTTTTTCAACTGTATGGGCTTGACCAAACACGCGACTCCGCGCACTACGAAGCGATTGAGAAGCATTGGATTAGTATGTGTAAGGCGTGGAGTGTGCCAAGCTATGTGGCTCGTTGCATCTGGTGGGACATTAATCAAAACAAGACTGACTCAAGATACTGGAGCTATGTTTTAGAAAACTAATTATGAAAGTTAAAGAATTAATTACCAGACTACAAAGTTTTGACCCTGAACTGATGGTAGTTTGTCATGGATACGAAGGCGGGGAACACGAAATTACAGAATTAACTATAATTGGTTTAAAATTAAATGCTAATAAAGCATGGTATTACGGCGAGCATGAAAAAACTTATGGCGATGAAAAATCTGATGCGATGGCAGTAAAAATTAATTAAAATATATATGATTAACAAAATTATCAAATTCCTAAAAGAACTATTCTGTTGCCCTGTTGGGTATGAAGATGAGACTGGTTTCCATTATGGCGAACCTCCTGTCACGAAAAAAGAGAAAACTGTCTTGACAAAAAAGAAAATTCATCCATACTAGAGATATGAAATATCAAATCCCCTGCACTTGGTCAGTTTGTGGAGTATTGGAGATTGAAGCTGCCTCACTTGATGAAGCAATTATAGAAGCCGAAATTGCTCCATTGCCTACTGAATTTGATTATATTGATGGTAGTTTTGAAGTGAATGAACCAATGTTAGAATTTTATAACAAAGAATAATTTATGGATTATTACGACAAAGAGTTGAAAGAAGCATTAGCAAAGATGCTGCCAGAGAAAACTGTTCAAACGCTTCCTTATGGTAGAGAAGATAATTTGATTTTGTGTTGGGATTTCAACAAACAGCCAATTTTGAATAATGAACTGTTAGACCTCTGCAATCAGGTTGAATTGACTCTTTCTTGGTCAGAGTATTCGATTTTCAGAAAAGGATTAATGAATCAACTAATGAGGATTGAATCAGCATCATGGCAGCAGCGTGTAAAGTCACTCGCAATAACAAAAGGAATTAAAATATGAGATATACTCCTGATAACATTACTAGTTTGGCTAAAAATGAAGTGTTCGTATTCGGTAGCAATGAATCTGGCGTTCATGGTGCTGGTGCTGCTCTCCTTGCATGGGAAAAGTTTGAAGCAAAGATGGGGCAGGGATTTGGTTTGCAAGGAAAATGTTTTGCTATCCCCACAAAGGATTGGAGTATAAATGCTCTGCCCATTAATATAATTAATTTTTATGTTGAGCGTTTTCTTCACTTTGCATCAAAAAATCCTGATTCTATTTTTCTAGTGACGAAAATTGGTTGTGGATTGGCGGGACGCTGTGTTTGGGAAATTGCTCCATTGTTTTTCCAATATGGCAAACCTAAAGACAATATCATTATGCCAGAAGATTTTTGGATAGCCATGCAGGAGGAAGCAAATTATGATTGTATCTCTTGAAACATTCAATGGGGACAAAGATGAATTTATTAATTTTAAATTCCATTTAGAAAATGCCAAATCCCACCTGAATACTTGCATATTGTTTGGGGCAAGGGATAACAAATTGCTAGAAGAACTGGATGACATTAATTATTATTTGAGAGACATTGTGGTAAAAGACCTTGACAAAGAATGAGAAGCTGGTATATTTGATTATATGAATACATTAACCCTAACATCTTCTGATTTTAACTCCAATGGAACTTACATTGGTAAAACTGACCTATCCAATTTTGATGGAAATTTGATAATTGAGGCAAGTTATGCTCGTTTTCCTAAATGCGTCATTGTGACAGGCTTCATTGAAGCTGGTTACTCCATTAAAGCTGGTGACTCCATTAAAGCTGGTGACTGCATTCAAGCTGATGGCTTCATTGAAACTGATGGTTCCATTAAAGCTGGTGGCTCCATTCAAACTGGTGGTTGCATTAAAGCTGCTGGTTCCATTCAAGCTGGTAGTTCCATTAAAGCTGCTGGTTCCATTCAAGCTGGTGAATACATTGACGCTGGTAGTTCCATTCAAGCTGGTCTATATATTACTTGCAAAGAATTATCTGCAATACTACGCATTTTTGCAGGATTATGCTTGTGGAAAATACCTGATGAATCGGAAACTCTTATCACTTGCGAGAAACTCATTATTGGAACTGTTAGTTATGGCAGATTGAACATCGTAGAAGCCAAGAAAGAAACACCAAGTTGTGCTGGTAAAGTGGTGGAAATTGATGGTAAAAAGTATAAATTAGTTGAGGCTTGACATTTTATAAAAAAATTAATATATTTAATTATATGAAATTAACAAAAGAGCAAAAACTGGTAATTATGTATGCGTTAAATTTTCTTTATGAAAATGTTGGTTCTGATGTAACTCTGGAAAATGGAAAAACTTTATCGGATAGTGATATTCGCAAGATAATTGTTGACATTTTATAAAAAGCTGGTATATTAATTTTGTTGTTTAACAGCCAGCATTAAGACAATGAGGGCATAAGGGAAAGCCGTTAGGTGAGTGGATACCACGATTGTAACTGAATGAGAATCCCAAGTGAGCGACCTGATTTTTAATGTTGGCTTTTAGACAATTATTTAATTATATGAACTGTGGATGCGGAAATTCTATTCACCCAGAGAGATTATCTCTTGGATTTAAAGTGTGCGTCATTTGCGGCGAGAAGTTTGCCCAACAAAAGAAAAAGTTTGGCTATGTGTCCTATGGGCATAAGACTGCTGGAGCAATCGTGATTACCTCCAAAGCAGCATTTGACAATTACAAAACAGTATCTTCACGCATGGCAAAGGGGAGCAACATGGGATTTGCTTCCAGAGTGGGAACATTAATTGCAGCTTAATTAAAAATATGGATTGCAATCACCAACCAGAAGAAAAACTTGACAATCTTCCCAAGTTTGAGAAGTTCCAAGATGATGATTATTTTGATAATTATTGGGGTAAAAATTTGCCCTACACTCGACTGAAACGATGGGTTGAAAGTCAAGAAGGAAATCACATTGATGGAGTATTTCATAAGTTTGTCAATTTGAAATGGTTACTGCCCGAATACCGCACCAAACAGCAGTTTCGTAATCATGTAGAAGTTGATACTTTCATTGGTGAAGATAATAAAATTTATTATTATTCAAAGTATTCTTGGAGAACAAAAAGTGCAATGCCAGTTGAAGGCAACATAAAAACTGTCTATGTTCACCCTAAAACTAAATTGATTTGTGTTTATCACCCCCAAACTCTCAAAAGTTACAAAAGTAAATGGTTAGAGGAACGCAATAAGAAAGTTCGCATTTTGGGAGCATTTGACCAGTTTTACAAAGATAATGGCATTTGGTATCATGTTCAAGCTGAACCTGTAATTGACTTTACCAAAACATCTTTGCATGATGCGCGACTTGGCAGGAAAAAATCAGATTCAATCTTGCTTGAAACAACAAACTCTGATGGTAGCTTTGTTAAAATTACCTTGAAACGCCAACTAAATGGCAAAGAATTAAAAAAATTTAATTTAATTAATGATTAAGATGGGTAATATAGATGATGAAGATATTAATAGGTTTGTGTGCAATTTTATCTGCTGTTTTTTTATTTAGTTGTTTTTGGGCTTTCCTTGTGCGTTGGTGGGATGGTGATATAAATGATGATGACTACACTTAACCCTTGACAAAAAACGAGAATCATATATAGTTAGGGTATGCAAAACAAAAGTTTATATGAAACTCACTATGAAATGCTTCTAGTTCAGTTAGAAAATCTTGAAACTGACTTGGAAGGTTATGCTGGTCGTAACTGGCAGGATGAGTATAAAAATTATAATAATCTCTCCACCATTAAAAAGATAAATGTTGTTTCGGCGGCATTAGAGCAATACAAAGATTAATTATGAATACCCTAAAAGAAGAATACTCTGAATACTTGAGTGAAATTAGGAAACTTGATAAACAATACTTTAAAAAATGGAAAGAGTATTTTGAATCTTATGGATTTAAGATTTTTAATGTGAACCTTCTTGGATATGGAAACAGTTTTGAGATGGAATATGCAGGGAAACAATTTTATGTGTCTGCCCAACCTCAAAGGTATCAGGGCGTTACTGTAAGATGGTTAGTTAAAATGGCTCAATATGGAGACGAATACGATTTTAAAAAACTAATGTCTGAATCTGGGGCAATTAAATGGATGAAACAGAACAATGTTGGCAATCTTAACTAATTTATGCACATTTCTGAACAATTCACCTTTCCTTTTGAGAAAAACTACTTGTCTGGTGACAAAATTGTTATCAATGGCGATTCTGAACCCTTGTTTGTAGAAGAAGTATTGCATGATAGGCTAATGGTAAGGGATTGGCGAACAGAAGAAGTCTATTCTGTAATGTTTAATGATTGCCGCCGCGCAAATGAGCTTGACTATCTTTAAAATTCCCATAATATATTTATATGACTGCTGAACCAAAAGAATTGCCAATTTATGTAATCACCAGCTCCAACTGGACAATGGAAGTGCAAATGGATGAATATAATTCAAATTTTGACATTGAATCACAAATCATGGAAGCAGGAACCATTGCAGTAGAAGTTTTCAAAGGAATCAAAGATAAACCTTTTATTCAAATGAACCCTGATTCTGGCAATGACGAGCCTTACATGGGGACAACTATGCTCATTCACCCCAAAGGGGCTGACCCTGATGATGCGGCGGTTGTATTTACCCATGTTTGTTATGCCAATGTGGGACTCTACAAAGAATCTTTTGAACTGCAAAAAACCCTTGAAAAACAAATTGAGGACATTCAAAAATCTCAATTAGAAAAAGAATTGCAGCGCAAAAAGGAGCATGACCAATCCCTCCAGATGTTTGATGAATTAAAGAAGGAACTGGCAGCAAAGAAAAAGATTAAGAAAAAGAAGAAAACTGATGATGAAGATGATGCAATTTAATTAAAATTTAATATAATTATGAAATCTACCAAAAAGATATTAGAGAAGTTCACAGTCAATCAACTCAATAAATTAATTGAAAAAAATGTCCCTTGCATGGTCTATGAAAATTATCATGGTTGGATAATGGTAGAAAATTGGCAATGGTTGGAGCCTAATGAAAATTATGCTGACCCCGAAAACGAAGAATACCAATACAGCGATGGGTCTTTTTGTGGACTGGTTGCGGAAGCTCGTGGGCATCACTATCCATACATGACTCTTGGCAAGGTTATGGTGGGAAAAGAGATTGGAATTAAGTAACAAATTTACCAAGTGCAATGCTTGGCAATGAGGTGGGTTGGGAGAACTGGAGTGCTGACCTTTAAAAGTTGGCACTCCTTTTTGTAATTAAAATTTAATATAATTAGATTTTGTATCTGAAAAGGGGCAAAGTGGGGCGAGATGGGGTATATGAGTATCTTTTGATATATAGATGGGCATTTATAGATATATAAAACTCTTTTGTTATTAATTTATCCTATGTATTGACCAATTACAAGGAAGAATTTTAAAATGTCAAGGGCGGGGCAACAAAGGGCTGGAGGTATTGATTAAGGATTAGATGGGGGAAGACACAAAAAAGGATAATTTTATAGGTTTATTTTTTTAATTATAAATACCCCCAAAAAACCCAAAATTTGAACAAAATTCTTTTTAAATAACCAACCTTAAACACATATAAATCAACGATTTATGCTGTTTCCCTTGACAAAGAATGAAATACAGCGTATATTCATCTCAAGGAAGGAAAAAAGCCAAAGACCAGAGTATAGTATAAGATACCATAAGATAAAGAAACAATTAATAAGTAGATACAGATACATAAAGGAATGTATATAGATATTTATTAATGATTATAAAATTGGGTCGTATGCGAAATTTATTTAATTTATTATAATTTAATATAATTACATTCTTGTCAAACCTACTTTTGTTCATTCCCTACCTATGAAAACTATAAAAAAACATAATGTTTATCGTGTTAATAATCGCCGTGTGGGTTTTTGGTATTTATCTAAAATCTGAAAAAAACTATTGACTAAAAATTAAAACTCCTATATATTTACCCCTATGAATAATGTTATCCCCAACTACAATCCCGAACAACACAAAATTCCTATTAAGTGGTTTAATACCAATAAAATCAAGCATATTAAGTTTGGAAAGAATGAAGAAGTTGTTAAAAACTGCACCACACTTAACTATCCAGCAAATTCAATCTTAATTAAGTTTCATAGTGAAAACTTGGTTGAGGTGAACTTTATGGGCGTGCCCAAATTCCCCAATGCAGTAGATTGGTGGAGCAAACGAGTGCCCCGCGACAATGTGCTGGTCTATAAGAGTTCCACCAGAGTGCCTGATAACAATGGCGGATACACCTTTATTAAATCAAAAGAATTTAATGAATTGCAGTTTAAGACTGGAGTAAAGGTCAATAGGCATGAGGATTCCCTAACCTTAAATGAAATGATGACTTATATTAACTATATAATTAAGCAAATCAGTTAAAAAAATTTGAACAAAATAATTTTCAAATATGCTTGACCTTGATGTAATCTTATGTTAAGATGCCATCATCAAGAGTAAAAATCAAAAAACCAACAATTAGGCACAAAGATTTATCAGGTGATAATGTGTATGGCTATGCCATGCAAGAAGATTTTGAAATTGAGATTGACCCAAAACAAAGTAGCAAAGAATATTTAAATACTTTAATACATGAGATGTTGCATTGCTTCTTGCCAGATTTGCAAGAAAGGTTTGTAGTAAGGATGGCAGACATTATGGCTGATGAAGTATGGAAAAGAGGCTATAAGAGACTTTCTAAATTGAATAAGAAAATTCGTAAATAACGGCAGATTTGAAAGATTTTTTAAGTAAATAACGAAAAAATAGCAAATTTCTTTAAAAATTAATAATATTTAATATAATTACATAAACATGAGCGAAAATCCAAAATTGAATGAAAATGGCGTAAATAACGCTACGGCAGCAACCCCCACCCCCGCAAAAGAGACCAAAAGTTTAACAGACTTGTATTCAAAGACTTACACAGAAGTTTTTAATAAATTAACAAAAGCAGAGCAAGATAGGATTTTAAAAGATTTGCAAAAGCCAGCAGAGGTTATCAGAGGCGAGGAAGTGCAATACCCCGAAGTTAGCAAGTTTCTTAAAGAAGTGTGCCGCAAAGCAGAAGGTGAGTATGATAAGCAGTTTGTTAAACAAGAACCCAAAAAGTAATTATATTAAATAAAAATTACTTTAAAATTATTTTTTTTATTGTTGACCCCAACTGAAGTCTCTGGTAGATTACTTGCCTATGGAAAACCTATTCCCTGATGTTATCGGTCAAGATGCAGCCAAGAAAAAATTGGCTTTCTACTTGAATTCTTATCACTCCACTCGCATCATGCCCAATTTGATGCTCTGCGCTCCCAAAGGTCAGGGCAAAAGTATGTTGGCGAGGGAGGCGGCAAAGCAACTGTATCTCTATGAGGATGGCAAGCCTGTCCTAAAAGAGAATGGCAAAGTCAAGAAGAAAACCTTTCTTGAAATCAATGCCAGCACCATCAAAGGCGTTCGCCAGTTTGTGAACAATGTGCTTGTGCCTCATGTAGTTGACAAAGATGTCACAATCTTTATTGACGAGGCATCTGAAATCAAGAAGGATGTTACCATGAGTCTCCTGACATTGTTGAATCCCAATGCCACCAACAAAAATACATTTGTCTATGATGACTATGCTTGTGACATTGACTTCTCGCGCCAGACCTTTATCTTTGCAACATCAGAGTCTCACTCTGTATTTGCTCCCCTTATGGATAGGTTGACTCGCGTTGACTTGGAAGATTATTCTTACAGTCACTTGGGTCAAATTGTTCAGAAAGCAGCACCAGAAGTCAAGTTCAAAGATGATGTTCTTTTGGAGATTGCTACTGTATTGCGCGGCAATGCTCGTCAGGCAGTCAAAACAGCAGGGGACATTAAGACATACCTGTGCGGCGGCAAAGAGTTTGGCAAGCAAGATTGGCAAAAGTTAATTGGTTTGTTGAGCATCCTGCCGTTGGGACTGTCCCCCATTGAACTGAACCTCTTGCGCTTTATGCGTCAGAACAGCGATGGTAGCTCCCTCACCAACCTTGCCGCCAAGACTGGTTTGAGCCGCGAGGCAGTTCAGAAAGACTATGAGACCTATCTCCAGAAACATTCCCTGATGGAGATTACTGCTGGCAAGGGACGCACAATTACTGGCAAAGGTCTTGACTACCTCAAGGGGTTTGAAGCCCTACCCCAAGCAGCATAAAAAAATAAATTAAAAAAATAGTTGCATATAAATTAAACATCTAGTATATTCTGTATATGGAAATTGTTAAAAAGAAAGTAACTCGTAAGGGGGCAGGTCGCACCAAAGGCAGTTTTAGCTTTGTGCCTGTTACCCTTGGAATCCTAAACAAAAAATTTGCAGGATTGCCTGACCTAAAGATTCTTGTCTCGCGCAAGCAGATGGAAGCCTTTGGTTTAGAAAATCTTGTAACAGGAGCAGCAACAGATTTGGTCTCCAGCATCTCTGGTCAGACTGAAGAAACCCAAGTCAAAGTTAATCTAATTGACCTTGACTAACAAACAAAAACAAAGTAGTATTAAATAGTAATGAACAAAACATATCATTGGTATCGTATTAACAGAGATTCGTTCCTTGATGCTTGGGACAATCTTTCAAACACAGACCGCCGACTGTTGGCAGAAGATGCAGAGCAAAAGAGTTGGGGTTTTAAAAACTTCATTAACAAAGTGAATGCTGATACAGAAGGTCGCTACAATAGCCCGACCTATTACCTGAACGACCCTTATTCATTTAAATACGCATACTACAATGAAAACTAAAAATCCTAGCGATAGCCCCATCAAAGACCAGATAACTGTTTGCGGCACTCTGGTAACATTCCACCAAGACGGCTCATTCTTGATTCATGCCAAGTCTATGGAGCAAGCAGAGAAAGTTCAAAGATACTTGATTGATGAGGGGGTCTTTGAAATGGAAGAGGGAAGCCCAGAATAACGGGAGCCCTACCCCCAAAAGATATGGTTTGCGGTCATCCACAAAACCGCTTGACTTTTTTATAAAATTATAATATATTATACCCATGAACGATAACTCTGTAATGGTATTGAATCCTTATTTCAAAGATAACACTTGGGTCTTTGATGATGTTGCAACTGGCTTAAAGGCTGAAGCCTTTGTCTTTGGTATCCCAGAGATGATTGATTATGCCATTGCCAAAAAGAAAATCCCCAATGCAAATAAAGGATTCAAATTGGTATTTTCTAAAAATGCTTTGCCAAAGTATGATTTGAAACTGGAATGGAGTCACGAAGATTGTGGCGGCAACTGGTATAAGTGTAATGAGACAAAGACAACTGGATGGTTGTGCCCCGCTTTGTTTAAATACTTTAGCATTGCACCAAAAGAATTGTATGCCTTTGTCGAACCAATAAAAATATGAAAAAAAAATCAAATAAAAAAAATACCAAATCAAATAATAATAAAGTTATTATCTTTTGCACAGTCGCAGCAGCAATCATTATTGCAATCTTAATAAAGAAATATCATTGACAAAATAAGAGATTCTGTTATATTAGCTATATGAACAATAATAAAAAGAATTGGTATCCTGCTGTGGCAAAAGCAAACATTGGGGCAAAGCGCAAAAGCACCAAGCCAAAGGTTGCTGCCAAAGACCACGGCGAAAATAAAGGGATGAGCATCTCTGAACAATTAAAATTTTTGGGTTACATCCCGAAATAACTAATTTATCCCGTTCCTATGCCGGACGAGTCTCGGGAATATACTAGGCGATACGCTAAGGAAAGCTCGAACGAAGTGCAAGTGGGCAATAATCTGCTGGATTCTGGCGGACGCTTGCAGCGGGATTTTACTTTGGCAGGTTAGGGGAAAAGGAGGCCTAAGTCTCTGTGATTCCAAGTGCGTAGCACGAGGCAATCCTACCCTTAACTTGCTTGACATTTAAATAATAACTTGTTATATTATCACCATTATGTATTACCACCAAGAAGAAGATGTAATGGCAACACCAATGGACGCTTGTAGGGAATATGCTCGTAATGTTGGATATGAGCGTCCTGAACACGCATGGATTTTAACAGATTATGATACTTGGGAACCCAATCCATATTATCATGGTCCTCCCCAACAGCATCCTGAATTTGATTGCCAATAATTGTTGACTCTTTATAAAAATTTGGTATTCTCGTTATATGATTAATTCATTCCATATTGGCGACAGAGTAACATTCAATGGCTACAAGGGCACAATCTGCTCCCCCGCCATCTTTGCCCAAACTACATCCCACCACAAGTTCTATTGCTACCTTGTCTGGTTTGATGAGGTAAATGATAAACAGATCAGATTTGAAAATCTAGAGTTGAATTATAGCTCAAACATTGCATCAATCAATGAAGCATTTCTCTCCCCTTTAATAGAAAAAAATATAAACAAAACCCTTTACACCGAGGGCTATTGCTGATACCTTGTCCCCGTATGAAACTTACATATCAAAATTACGGCTCATCAATCCTGCTGTTCGTCAATGCAGAATCAGATGAGATAGCGCACGGCAAATACCTGTCCCTCTGGAATTGGAACTGCACCTCTAGCGATGCAAACTATGTGAAGGATGGGGTGATTGCCTGTTGGTCAACTGTTCAGCGTTTAAAGGATTACTTATTCAATCGTCGAGTGATTGAGTTGAGTGATTCTGCCCCCAACAAGGGAGTCAAAGGCGGAGTCGCAACAGAAGCTCACAAGTTGGCGGAACAAGATTTCCTCGCCATTGAACAGGAGCAGTATCGCTCCATTAACAACTCTGGCACAGAATATGAGCTTGGTCTCATTAAAGCTGAAAAGCCTGACGACGATTTCAAAGATTCCGTTTTGAAATACGCTTTCGCAAATTAAACAAACCAGACACGAAATAAGAAAAGGAGCAGGGAGAAATCCCTGTTCTTTTTTTGTTTTTCAAATATTAGAAAATCTAATTTAAATAATAAGCTATGCAAATATAAGAAGGGATAAAGAAGAAGATTGGGATAAATAATATATTAAAAAGGGGGGTAGGGGGGTAGGGATTTTTGGGGGTAGGGGGCCCCCTACCCCCGCAGAGTGTGCGAGGAGGCTTGTCAAGCTTTTTCTGCAATAATCTTTTTAAAAAAACTATCAAAAAAAGGTTGCGCGGGAATGAATAGTCTGATAATCTTTGTCCGTTAGTTAAACAAACAACAAACAAAAAGATAAAATTATGGCTCAACTCGCAAAACAATCCTCCTCGTTCAATTACTCTGTGGAAGCTGCTCCCTCATTCATGCAGCTCACTGACGGCTCATTCGTCAAGGATGGGTTCACTGTTAACCGCCGCACTGACACTCTTGAAGTGTTGGGCAAGGTGACTGACCGCTACGGTATCGTGCAGAACGCTGACCTGATTCAGGTTGCGGAAGATGCGTTTGCTGCAAAGAAAATGACTGACTACACTCGCAAGGTTGTGGTGACTGGTGCTGGTGAAAAGGTTTACGCGGTTTATGATTTCAAGAATCATACCAAAAAGCTCAAGGTTGGCGACGAAGTTGGCTTGCGTCTCACCTTGCAGAATTCGTTTGACGGCTCCCTCCGCGCTTCATTTGGTTTGGGGATGTTGCGTCTGCTCTGCTTGAATGGCATGACCACCATGGAACGCGAAGTGGGCATGACCAAAAAGCATTCGTCTGGTATCAGCGTGCAGTTTGTTTCTGATGCGCTTGAAAAGGCGATTGTGTCTTGGAACAGTGCCACTGCTGTTTTTGACCGCCTGTCTGATATTAAGGTGACTCAAATTCAGGGCGCGAACATCCTTGCCAATCTGGAAAAGCAGTCTGTCATCTCTGGCAAGTTGCGCGAAGGCATCGGCGGCATCTGGGCAAGCCCCACGCATCGTGAGGATGCTGGTCGCAACCTGTTTAACCTCTACAATGCCGTGACTCAACATCTCACCCACGATGTTGCTGGTGACCGCTTTGAATTGGCAAACCGCGTCTCCTCTAATGTCCTTGCGGCATTTGACCGCGCCTCGCAAAAGTCTGACCGCTTTGCGCGATTGGTGACCCCTGTCAAGGATGAACTGGCAGCAGTTAGCTTAAACTAAAAGTCAAGCAAATAAATCACAGCCCGCTTCGAAAGAGGCGGGCTTTTTTGTTTTTTGTCAAATAAGCAAATAAGGGGGTAGGGGGTAGGTTCTGGGGTAGGGCATACCCCTACCCCTAAATTATATAAAAAAATAATTAAAAAAACCCTTGACCTTTTTACCAGACCTGATATCTTCTTTGTATGGTTAATAACAAATCGCACTTAACAGCAATCAAACGCAACAAACTATCTGCTCCTGCCACTTGGCTCTTGACCAATGGCTTTTTCAAGGATGCAAAACAAATCCTTGACTATGGGTGTGGGCGCGGTGAGGATACAAAGTTTTTAACTCATGTAGGATACCTGTGCTATCCTTATGACCCGCACTACCAGCCTCTCCCTGCCCCGCCAAATTTCTTTGACAAAGCAATGTGCAACTTTGTTTTGAATGTGGTGAATGAGACTGTGGCAGATGTTATCATCAAAAAAATCCAAGCACACTTGACCCCAACTGGCGTGGCTTACCTTACTGTTCGCCGCGATGTCAAGAAAAATGGTTTTACCAGCAAAGGAACTTTTCAGCGCAATGTGGCGTTGAGCCTGCCAGTCCTGCGCGAAACAAACGGATTTTGCATTTACAAACTTGACAAATATTCTGCCGTAGTCCAAACTCATTGTGTATGAAATATAACGTGTTCGTTAATTACCTCGGTGATGGTGGTTGCTCCTTCCATTACGAATCTGATAGCCCTGTTGAACGGGTGCTGGAAGATGTGTTTGCAATGTTCAACTATGGCAGCGGCAAAGAAAGCCCCCTGTTCCTAGCTCGCAGGTTGCGCTCACTTTCAGTCCATGATTGTGTTCGCGTTGGTGAAGAATGGTATCAATGTGCTTCTGTTGGTTGGCAAAAGGTCACAGCAGAGTATGTTGATGAGTTGGAAAAGAAAGTGGTGATGCACCCCTTGTTTAAATTGCATGGTAGCTGGTTCGCCCTAAATGATGTAATGTGGACAGAATACAAAAAAATATGAAAACCTTATCCTTCGACTTCCGTTCTGGTGCAGACATGGCAAATTTTGTTGACCTGATACTTGCCCTTCAATCCAAAGGGGTTGAATACGAACTGACCCAAGACAATAAATGGGTCATGGTTAATTTCAAATAAAATAACAAACTCCTCAAATAGAGGAGTCCTTGGGGGGGTAGGGGGCTACCCCCTACCCCTATAAAAAATAGCGCGCCACCAGTTGAATCTTATCAGAATTTACGCTGAAAAGATTACGGGGCATGGAGCCCCTTAAAGGTGGCCGCCAAATTATTTTAAGAACTTATGGATGTTGGTTTTCCAATTTTTGTTTCCAACAGGGTCGGCGGATTTTGGACAATAGACATCCGCGAGAAAATTAAGATAATCTCCTTTGCTCCCTGCATCTTTCCAGCGCACTTCGTTGTGGTAGATTGTCACAAGGCAAACTTTGCGCGGGTTGCTAGTCTTGACACTCAAGATTCCGTAAGGGTGTTTTGTTTTCGCGCCGCCTTCAACTTTGTAAATGGCATCGGCAATCTTGCCATACTTGGCTTCTAGTTGTGCCTCGGTTAGCGGGGCAAAGCGACTTTTCTTTGTTGGTTCAGCGTGAGAAGATTTCACGATGACAAGGATTGCAACGAACACGCACAGGGCAGTAGTTAAGTTTTTCATAGTGGTGATAGATTATTATATTTTGGTGGAGTTGTCAAGAAAAATTAATTAACATAGTCTTTATATTCAGTCTCTCCCTCAAACGGCTCTGCCCAGATAAGGTCAAAAGCATCATCAGCTGATATTTCTCTATACCAAGTTTTACTGAGAATATCTTGCAGTTCTTCTTTGGTCATTGGTTTTTTCATAGTGGTGATATATTATTATATTTTGGTGGAGTTGTCAAATGTATTTTACACCAAAGCGCAAGTAGTTTCCTGAATGTTCATTGTGCAATGGTAACAGTCTAAAACTTCGCCATCGCAACTAACAGAAGCATGAAAGCCGTGGGAAATTAAGTATTCAACATATTCCAATGCCGCAATTAAACTTGCTGATGCTTTGGGATAAGAAAAGCTGCTGACGGCAACAGTCTCTAATGTTTCGGTGCTAACTGCATTCACAGAGTATGTTTTATTCATGGGTAAAGTTTAGCTGATTATCAAAAAAACGCAAGGGAATTTTAGAAAATTTTTTAAATATATTTTACGATTTTTCTTGACAAAATACAAAATTTCCCTGAAATACTAAAATATCCAAAATAGTCTAAATAGACTAAATAGCCTAAATAGGGGTTTTTGGGGTTATTTTTCCCAAAAAAAGCAACTTGCGTAAGTCGTTGATACTCAAGGGCTTTTGGGGCCCCCCGCGTAAGTCGTTGAATTTCAACCACTTATGCAGGTCTTTGTTAGCAAGCCCCGTGCCAACTAGTCCACCACCTCCACAAAAAAAGTTTGTTTTTTATCGTGACAATCGTAACCCGTAACATTGAATCTTTTGCCGCTCCCGTCTTCCCGTTCAACGGAGAGGATGTTATGCAAAAAATCATTGCCAATCCGATACCATTGGTCGCGGTCAAAAGTAAAAAGAGCGTCAACAAGGTTTTGGCGTGTGGTGATTGAGTAAAGGTTTTTATTCATGTAAAGAGTATAGGTTGAAAGTGTGAGATTGTCAACATTTATTTTAGTGTTTCCAATTCTTTTAAGAGTTTGGCAAGTTCTGCCCCTGCCTTGCCACTCTCTACTTCTTTAATCTTGTTCTTGTAGTAGGCAATGTTTTTGCGGAGAACTCGGCGTTTATCATTCAGCTCTTCATTCTTTGCATCTGCGTCACATTCAGCCCACCACTTAAGAATTTTTTGTGTCTCGTCAACATTTTTGTGGGCAGTCTTGACAACCTTTGCACCATTCTCAACAGTTGTCTCAACTTCGTCCCAAGTGTGTTTGAATTTAGTAAAGAGTTGGCGCGGGATAACATGACCAGTCCCATGACCTTCTAAAATGTATTCACCGCCAGATTCAAGCAACCCATGAGTGTTTGCCCTGTGACCTTTTTTGTAGGTCTTTGGTCCGCACATTGTCTCAACAGTAAAGTCGGCTCCCAGAATTGCGTAGTGTTTCTCGTTTTTAATTTTCATAAAGTTATTTTGGGCTAAAAGTTAGCTCATGTCAACAGTAAATTTATAATTACATTCTTTGCAACATTCCGTTTGAGTATTGCCCGAAGGGGAAACCCACAAGCGGGTGATTTTATGTTTCATCGCCAAACACTTTTTAAAAGTTGCGTCGAATTCAGGATTATATCCGTTTGCCCATCCGTAATCTGTCATTTCGTTCTCAATCTTCATGACTAAAGATTACCTGATTTTTTAAAAATGGCAAGGGATTTTTAGTAAATTTATTTTTCTTTTTTTTGCAATTCCACTTGACAAGTTTTAGCGTTTGTGGTAGTAGGGCAACTTTTGTAAGTCGTTGATATTGAAGGGGTTAGGCGGGGGGCCCCATAGACCGTTGATATTCAAGGGTTTACGCATTTTGCATCTAGCAAGTCCCATGCCAACCTGCCCCTAGCAAGTGGCGTGCCAACCTAGCTCATGTCGGTGGAAAATTTATAATTACATTGCTTGCAACATTCCGTTTCCCGATTGCCTGACGGCGAAACCCACAAGCGGGTCAGCTTGTGTCCCATCTCTAAACACTTTTTAAAAGCTGCGTCGAATTCGGGATTGTATCCGTTTGCCCACCCGTAGTCCGTCATTTCGTTCTCAATTTTCATAAATTTATTTTACGCTTCAAACCCATCTTTGTCAAGGACAATTTCAATGTCTCCACCCTCTTGGTCTATTGCAAAAGCGATGTTGCCCACGATTGCATCTACAATGCACCATCTTCCGTTTACATTTAGTTCAGTTCCAATTTCAATTTTCATAAAGTTAATTTATTAAATTTACACTATTTTGTCAAGGGGCAATTACTTGTTCAAAGGAAACTATTCCTGCCGTCAGGTCACGCAACAGTTCCCTAGTTTTGCTGTCAATGGTTTTTTTGCCAGTTAATTGCTGAATGATTGCGGCATCACCCTTGTTAACGATGTAGGACAATTTGTTGCCGTAAACTTCGCGGGTGTAGTATTGGATCGTTTTCTTATTCATTTATATAGTTTGTTAAATTTTCAGAGAGATGTCAAATCTAAATTCCAATTATTTTTTGCAAATCTTTTGAGGGGATGCAATCCCTTTTCCCCATTATGAAAAGAATAAAATGGCTTACTTGAATCAGGAGGGAAAATTTTGATTGTGCTGTTTCCAGACTTGGAATAGCTCAACCGGAACCCCAAGGCTTTTAACGCTGACAATATTTGATTAACATTTTTCATTGGCTTTAATATATATTATTTCAAAATCAATAGCAAATAAAATAAATATGTTCTTTTAGGGGTAGGGCCCCCTACCCCCATTTGATAGGAAAAATGATTGGGCGCGTTTAGCTCTCCCCCTCGCTGCTGGTTTAACTTTATCGGAGACCTTTGCCGAACTCCGCTTTTGTAAGATGTGGCAGTTTTGAGGGTCTGCCAACCTTGTTAGTTATGCCGCCAGAAAAAACGCATTAGGCTTGCGACCACGCGAGACAATCTTTGACTTGCTGCGTGCGCTCAACGCTTTGCAATCCACGATTCCAATAGCCTTGAGTTTATAAACAATGTCCTTGACATATTTACTGTTGGTGATGAAACCCTTTTTGTTCAACTCCTCAATGAGTGCAGAGATGGTCAGGGTGCTGGTGGTGCGGGATGCCAAAGTTTCCACAACTAACTGGTGCATGGGGAACGGATTGCGAACATTTTGCGTCCAGTTGCTGTTCAGGATGTTATAGCTGCGTTGCAGACCCTTGGCAAAGGGCATAACGGACTTGACTTGCTTGCGAACGATTTGTTTCTGGTTCATAACTAACTAACTTTTTTCTAGGTTTATTGTGAAAGACTTTGTGTCCTTCATCTGCAAAGAGAATATCAGACCTGCTAAAGAGTGCAATCTTTTTTTAATAAATTTTTAGAGTATATTTTAATAAATATCAAATATTAACTTGACAACTGTAAATAGACTTAGTAAAGGGGTAGGGGTACGCCCCTACCCCACCAAGACCCATTGAGGGTTGTGTGATACAATTATATTTTAGTGGGGATGCCAAGGACTATTCCCCGCTATTTTTAATGGCGCGTTTTGCTGCCGACAAAGGTTTAACTCCATCTGTATACCATTGCATATAGCAACAGTCCTCTAAGTCGTCGCTAGTCAAGCCGCAAAATGCAGAGATGTTCTTATCAACTTGCTTCTTCCATTGTTCGAATGTTGTTTTCATACAGATAAGTTATTATATTTTAGTGGCGGTGTCAAGAGTTAACAGAGGAAAGATATACTAAATATTTTTTGCATTTTGGGCAAAAGCGTCGTTGACCATTTTGAATCTTGCGGTGAATCAAATTTGATACATGGAACTTTTGGCAACTACAGACATAAGTGTGCGGTTGTTTTGACGGCAGGTGCATAGAGTGGCAGCGAGTTGGCTCTGTGCCCAATTTCACAGCAACAGATTTCCATTCTGGTCCATGATGCTGCTTGGCATAGGGATAAACCTTGTAAGCGACCAAGTGTGCAACTTCATGAGGAACTGTGCGAGAAATTATCTTGTCAGGATATTGTTCAAGAAATTCAGGATTGATTTTGATTTTCCAGTCATGCAAATGAGCCTGACCAGCAACACGAGATGAGTTGAGTTCAAAAGATAATTTGGGCAGTTCAAAAACTTTGCCAAACTGTTTTTGTGCCAACAGGAATGTTTCCAAGATTTTATCTTCAACCCGATTAATGAGTTCGTTATTCATTTGCCTAAAATTTATCAGTTCCAAAAAAAATAGCAACATAAATAAATAACAATCTTTAGGGGTAGGGCCCTACCCCTTTTGGCAAAAGGTAGGCCACCCAGTTAGGGTGACCCATTGGATTAGGCTTTCTTATAGATTGCCAACAATATTATCATTAGTAATGCAAAGAATATCATTAGTGTTGTTTATAGTTGATGTTCGCGTTTTCTTTAAGCCAGCAGGCGCGGCAATCGCGGCACTCATTGTTTTGCTTTGATGCTGGACAAGTGAATCCCTCTTTTGAAACGCCGCTGGTAGTTAAGCCAAGACGATTGGCAATCGCAACAGGCGGTTGCCCCTCTAACATAAGGGCAGACAAGCGCACAGTCAAGTTTTCAGGGAAAGAATTTTTCGCTAAGTATTCGGAAACGAAAGAATATTCGCGGGTGGGCAACCAATGTTTAACGGTGGGAGTGAGTTTGCAAACTTCCACAATCTTGGCAAGGTGGGCAACAGATTGAATGTCCCCAGAATCATGCCAGCGAAAGAAACCAGATTTTTCTTTCTTATTAATCAGGAAAGCCATTGCAGAAACCCATTCAGCGTGGGTTAATTTTTCCCAGCGACGCATCAGGGCATTTTTGACAACAGGAAAGCCATACATCCCCTTCATCGCATAACACTTTGAACAGATAGAGTCTACAACTTTCCGCAACTTCATGCCCGTGATACATTTGATTGCAGGGATGGAAAAGCCATAGCAGGGCATTTTGCTAGGGTTACTCAATCCGCCGGTGATTTCAACAGCCAGTGATATATTCATAGGCAAACATTCTACCAGAAGACAAAAAAGATGCAACAATTAATTTTTATAAAAAATATTTAAATAATAATTGACAAATATCAAATAGTGTTTACGGGGGGTAGGGGGGTACGCCCCTACCCCACAAGGGGAGTTACCACTCCTTGTGTTTTTGTTTGCGGGTGTATTTCTTTTTATCCTTGACAACTCGTGTCACAGGATTCAATTCACCCCAAGTTTTCCGCACAGATTTAATGATTTCAAGTTGGCGTTTCATAAACAATTACCTTCCCATACTAGTTCATTTTCGCAAGAAATGCGAACAGTTTTTCCGCGTTTCACAAACCTCTCTGCCATTTTCATTGCAGAGTCTAGTGTGGCGCGAACATCCCTGCCCACAAAGTTCATTGTGAAGGTGGCTTCATTATCTTTGATTGTTTCCAGAGTGTATGTTTTTTGCATATAAGAAAAGGTATCAGATTTACAAAATTTGTCAAATATTTTTTAATAAATAATAAATAAGAGCTTTAGGGGGTAGGGGTACGCCCCTACCCCTTTTGGGAAAAGAAAACCGCCCTGCTCTGAACAGGGCGGCGTGGGTTAAAATGCGGAGTTGCGTGCATCAGCTTGTTGGTCCGCCCAGACATTTACAATATCTTCAAAAGCAGACAGAGCTTTTTCTTTGGTGGTCACATTACATAGTGCAAGGTGCTTTTCAATATCCTTGTCGCTCCAACATTCAACCAAGACATCCCAGCCTCCGTCATCGTAATGTTCAAGTGCGTATTGTTTAATGTATTCAACTAATTGTTTCATACTAGTATTCCTTTATTGGTTAACATTGCACAGAATTCAGCATAGACCTTTTGCTTGTTGCCTGTCAAATTAAATTCCTGCTTAACGATAGAAAACGCAGACTTGCCGCCGCGTTTCATTCCCAATGTTTCCAGCTTGAGCATAGACTTTAATGCCAAGAGCCGGAATGCGTTAATCTGTTCTGGTTTGTCCAACACCAATGTTTCATTCATAGGAGATAAAAATACCAAACTTGATAAAATAGTCAAATTTAATTTAATAAATATTAAATAAGATTCTGTGGGGGTAGGGGTACGCCCCTACCCCGCAGGGCATAAAAAACGCCAGCCCTGCTCCGACAAGGCTGGCGAGTTTTCAGTAGCGGCGCAAAATCTTTTCGTCAATTTGATCGTTGATTTTGGCGCAGGCAGAAATTTGTTCGTCAATTTCGCTGTGAATTTCACTGAGCAAATTCCACAGCCTGGAACTGTCAAAGATTGGCACTTCGAATTCGGGCGTGATGGTTTCCTCGACGCTAATGTGCGCGAGCCGGCTTTCAATTTGTTCGTTGTTCAATTGTGAATAGTCATTCATAACGTTTAGAGTATCGTCTATTTTAGTTTCGCAGTCAACAAATTTTTGAGAATAAGATTTGCCCCGACCGATCGTGCTTGCGTCCAAGACGACACTTTTTATTTGTTAGCATCTTTGACGATGCAACAGGATCTTATTCTCAGGGTCGCCCTTGCGCTACGCACTCAGGTTAGACCAAAATTAAATGTTGGTCGGGTTTGTCGTTTTGTGACGCTGCGATTTTCACGCAATCTCGCTGAATAAACAGACGGCTCTAAATTGAGCTAACGGCACTTGATTCAGACTCCCGACCAACAAAGAAAAGATACCAGAGCCCTAAAAATAGTCAAATATATTTCAAACTATTTTAAATAACAATCCAAGGGGGTAGGGGGTACGCCCCCCCTACCCCCCATGGGCATTGCGCCAGCGAGCCCCCGAAACTCGCCAGCGCAAAATTTATTTTGTTTTAAAAATTGAGACAAAAACCATAAAAACAAGTAAGAAAAAAATCATGCTGCCACCTCACTTTTCGCTTGCTTTTTAATTGCTTTTAAGGCTTCCGCCGCTGCCGTTCCTTTGGGTTGCGTGCCGTGCAAAAGTAGAGCAAAAGATTTTTTGCCGATTGCGGCGTGGCTGTCGTCGTGGTCAATTTCCAAACCTTTTTGCGCGGCTTCGGCTTCGCTGAAAACTACTTCCGAACATTTCAGCCCGTGCTGGTTTATCATTTCGTCATATCTTCCGCCCCGTGAAGCTGTCAAAACAAAGTTTTCAGGGATTTCATTTTTACGAGAGAGCCAAAAGGGAAGGCTCTTGGTATAGGCATAAAAAGTTTTAGAAGGATTTTTCTTTGAGACTTCAATCCATGCGTCAAAGTAGGCTTGGCTAAAAAAGTCGCCGCCGATATGAATGCGGCAGATATTAAAGTATAGGGGAAGGCTTTTGCAAATTTCGTCCGCGATTTTTTGGTAGTCGTTCCCATGCTGGCGGATAGTTTCAAAGTTATTCCAAACCATTTTACGGAGGGAAGGATAAAGAGCTTCCGCGCTGGCTTGAAAGCAACGGAACTTTGTTTGCAAGCCGTCGGAGATTTTTCCCGTTTCCCTATCGGCACGGCTCAAACATTCCAAAGCACCCGAGCAAGTAAAGCCCGAGGGAAGGGAAAAGGTTATCACTTTAGCTTGCAAGGCGATTTCCAATTTTTTGAGTTTTGCGTTTGCGTCACCGAATGTTAATTTCATGCCCAAAGATTAACACAAAACAAAAAGAGAGCAAGAGATTTTTCAGAAATTTTTTTGATAAAAAAAACTAATTTTATCCTTGACATGAACAAATAACGCCAGTGGGGGGTAGGGGGGGTTGGCCCCCTACCCCCAAAGAAGCCTACCCCCTACCCCCACAGGGGGGGAAAAGCAGAAAGCGTGCCAACCTTGCTCCGAACAAGGCTGGCACATTGGTTTGGGTTAAATGATTTCTAGGTTTGCCGCTTTGACAGTCATGCAACCTTCCGCATTTTCGCGCGCCTTTGCTTTGCTGCCGCAAATTTCTTCCGCTTGTGCGCGGGAGATTTCTGCGCCGTCAAGATAAAACTTCACGCTGGGCTTGCGGCAAAAGCCAGAGTCTTGCTGGGCTTGGCTGGGCAGATACAAGCGGATATATTCTGCGCCTTTGTGGGAGATGACAAAGGGAAATTGTTTCCATTCGCCCCATTTGAGGGAGCCAACTTCGCTGCGTTCGCCAGCTTCAATGGCTTCGCGCACGTCCTTGCGATTTTCAAAAGACACGCCAGAGATGACAGTCATTTCTGTAATCTTTTGAACAAGTTTTCCAGCGTGGGATTTGAGAGCTTCAATCTCGGACACAAGGCGCACATTCAGGGACGCGCCCCGCTTGTCTTGAATTTTTTCTACGATTTGTTCTGCGTTCATTTTTTACCTTTGGTTTATTGGTTTAACTAACAAGGACACTATCGCAAAGATTTTGTTTCGAGTCAACATTTTTTTATAAATTATTTTCTAAAATTAGCTTGACATTTGCAAATATCTCTATGGGGGGGGTAGGGGGGGTTGGCCTTGTAAACCAAAACAGACCAAATAATCTTTGGGAGGGGGTAGGGGGTGGGCCCCTACCCCTTTAGGCACAAAAAAGCCGCCCACTTGGGCGGCGTGATTTTAAATGTCGTGGTGGTTTCCAAGCCAGCCATGATACCTGAAACATATCCCGTGAGGAGCGTCAATTTCTTTGCCAAACTTACGGGCAATGTGTTCAGAATTCCAGTCTGTCAATAAACCTCCGCGCCAGTAGATGATAGTTTCCGCGCCTGACCAGCGTAAAGTCAAGATAACTTTGGCAGTCTTAAACTTGGACTTGCGAAAGTTGGTGTTGACGCAAATGGCAGGGGAAAAGCAATTGCCCCAAACATTAAAACCAAAGTAGAGACCGCACACGCGCACAAGAGTGCCCAGATTTTTAGAAGATTTATAACTGAATAATTTATTCATACAAAAACAATATCAAATTCTAGAAATTGGTCAACAACTATTAAATAATATTTTTAAGGGGGTAGGGGGTACGGCCCCTACCCCAAAAACAAAAAAAGAGGCGAGCCACTTGGCTCGCCCTTGTTTACTCGCCCATGTCACCGAGGTCAGTTTGGGCTTCCCAATAGGAATCCAAACCAGCATCCTCCGCGCCCTCATCGCGGTAGCTGTCTGCCTCGTTGGCATTGTAGTCCGCGAGGTCGTCAGTCCCGCTGCCATCACCAGCCCAGCCGCCGCCATCATAGGCGGTCTCTAGGGGTTCCACTTGTGCCAGCCGCGCCTCGCGCGACTCCGAAGGTAACTGAATGAATTGATTCATACAAAAAAGATAATACAAAATTTAAAAACCTAGTCAACAAAAATTCAAAATTATTTTAAAACATTTTAAATAATCTCTGTGGGGGGTAGGGGGGTACGCCCCTACCCCAAAAAGGCAACAAAAAACCACCCTGCTCCGAACAGGGTGGCTTGTGAGAGATTTATGACCAAGAGTGATTTTTGTCCAAGGCAAGTTGAATGGTCACTTCCATTTCAGCCAGCCTCTTGTTTACGGATTCAGGAATTTTGTGGGCAGTATCTTTGTAAGCCCAAGCCATGGCTTGCGCTTCAATCAAAGTGTCGCGCAGGTTTTGAATCTTCGTCCGCAGTTCATCCATCTGTATTTCAGTTATTGTTGTCATATTTTTTTAATGGTTAAAACTAACAAAGACAAAATACCAAATTTCTAAAAGGTGTCAAATATTTTTTTAATTATTTTAAATAAGCCCACAAGGGGGTAGGGGGTAGGCGGTGGGGTAGGCCCCCTACCCCCACAGAAAATTTGGGCACAAAAAAGCCGCCCTTTCGGGCGGCGTGGTTTAGTCCATGTCTGCCTCGTATTCTTCAAAGGCAATTTCGATTACTCTCTCGCACTCGCTTTCCGTGAGTTCGATTTCCTTTCCGTCTTCACCCTTTGCGGAAAGAATTTCAAACTCGGCGGGTTCGGGCGGAGTCTCGCGGTCTCCGCTAAATGCCTTGTGATATTTCAAGACAACATCCACTTCCTGTTCGGTGTCGTTCCGTTCAATTACGAATGATGTATAATGTTTCATACAAGAGAAGATTCTCACAGTTTTGATTTTTTGTCAAATATTTTTTTGAATATTTTTTTAGCAAGGGCAAATAAGCCTGGAAGGGGGGTAGGGGGGTTGGCCCCTACCCCAAAAGATAAAAAAAGGGCGAGCCTCTCGGCCCGCCTTGTTTTAGCCTTGGTTATCAGGCAAGTGATTTAATGATGGTGGGTGAAAGGTGCTGCCGCAAAGCACCTTGGCGTCAGGATAAGCAGCCTGCGCCTCCTCTAGGGTGTCAAAATCGTCAAGCCACAAGCGGCGGCGTTGACCCGATAAAACACTGCCCCGCGAATAGCGTGAGTGTTCGTAAACAGTGTAGCGGTCATTGGCGTAGGTTTCCCCGCGCCCCATTTCGATGGTCTGATTAGGTTTAACCATAACAAGGAACAGTATCAGCCAATTTAAAAAAATGTCAAATATTTTTTAATATATTTTAAATAAGGGTTTAAGGGGGTAGGGGGTTAGGCCCCTACCCCTTTTGGGCAAAAAAAGAGCGACCCTTTTGGGTCGCCTTGATTTTACCAGCCTCGCGTATTTTCGCGGATGTTGTAACCGCGCAAGGCGGTCTTTCTGCTGAGGTGCCCACAGTCGCACTCGTACCACTCGTACCCACCCTGCACCGCCGCACCCGCGTACTCCTGATAAGGCCGCTCATACTCAACAGTCACAACCGCGCCGCACTGGGAACACTTGCAATTTTTATTTTCCATAGGCATTAAGATTAATAGGTTTAGCAAAAAGGTCAACAACATTTTCAAAATTATTTTCAAGTAAACTAAATAAGGATCCAAGGGGGTAGGGGGTTAGGCCCCCCTACCCCCCCTTGGGGGGTAGGCGTTAACGTTAACGTAGAAAGGCAAAAAAGGGCGACCTTTGCAGGTCGCTTGGCACAGTTTAAGCTACCACACTGTAGCTCACTATCCTGTCACTGCGCAGCATCCGTGGCGCAGCCCGTTCTATGCACCATCCCTTGTAATAGGTGATGCCATCCTTGTCCCATGTGGTGAGCCTATCCGTGAGCGTATAGGTCGCGGATGTTTCGGCATCTTCCTTAAGGTAACGGAATGCCACTGTCTTAACTTCACTGATGTTTAATGGTTTAATCATAACAAAAACATATTAGTCCATTTCCAAAAATTGGCAAGAGAAAAAGATAAAATCTTTGAATAAAAAGTTATTCACAATTTGAGGTGTTGGCATGGAGATTGCTAACTAGCAAATGCCAAACTTTAACGTTAAAGCCCAAATAAAGATAAGGGGGGGTAGGGGGGGTTACCCCCAACCCCCACAGCGTTAACGTTAAAATTAACGCTAAAACTCCAAATAAACCCCAAGGGGGGTAGGGGGGGTTGGCGTATGCCAAACTTTAACGATAAAGGGCAAATAAGACCTGTGGGGGTAGGGGGCAGGGGGGTAGGGTAGGGTAGGGGGTAGGCGTTAACGATAAAGCTGGGGTAGGGGTAGGGTAGGGGTAGGCGTTAACGATAAAGCTGGGGTAGGGGTAGGCGGGGGTAGGGGTAGGGTGGGGGTAGGGGGTAGGGTAGGGGGGGCCTTTCGGCCCCTCCCGTTTTGTTAGTATTGCACTACAATTTCGTCCAGTATTTTCCGCGCATCTTCTAACTCTTTTAGTCTTTCTACTTGCCAATCGCTAGGGATTTTTCCCTGTTCTTTGATTTCCTGCATTTCAACCTCTAGGCTTACAGTGCCCGTGCAAACGGCGCGCGATAATGTTTGCCAGTTTTTCCAAGTCATTTTCATCATAATTTTTGGGGGTAGGGGTAGGGGCCTTTCGGCCCCACCCCGTTTGGTTTACTTACTGGTCACCTCGTAGGAGATAACACGGTCTGAACGAAGGACACGCGGCGCTTGGCGTTCAATGCACCACCCTTTAAAGTAGGTGATTTCCACACCTTCGACCTCTTTTGTCCAAGATAAAAGCGGGGCAGGTTGCGCGCCCCCGTTGCTGGTCAGGGTATAAGTGCGAGGCTTTTCAGCGTCCGGCTTCAAGTATTTGAACTTAATCCGGCTTGCCGTTTCAATGTTAATTGCTTTTTTCATTTTCTGTTTTTTTGTTTTTTTGTGGCGCGCGTCGTGCGCTCCATCTGGGAACATATTAAACGAAAACAAATTTTGCACAAGTTTTTTTTGAATTATTTTTGCAAGTTTTTTTTTGGAATTTAGTTGACAAGAGACCCCTAATTTATGAAAAAATTTTTGGATTGGAGACCAGCGGCACGGCGCGGGGGGTCTTTTATAGATCTCCCCTTGAGTTTGGGTCAAATCTAATTATATTAAATTATAATTATAATTACATTACAATCTTAAAATCTCCTATTGTTTCTCATATCACTTAAAATCATCTGGGAGAAAAAATCGGAAGGGGTCCATATTTCCAAAGTAAATTCTAATTATATTAAAATATATTAAAATATATTAAAAGATATTAACATATCTAGTATATATGGGTGGGCTGGACCCCCCATTTTAAAAAAATAAAAACAAAATCAAAAAAAAATCAAAATCATTTGGGAGAAAAATCCACGGGGGCTTTTATTTTCTAAAGTATTTTCCCTGGTGTAATATAAGATAAGATAAAATTATGTATTTTACAGGAACATTTCAGGATTATGAGAACAGGTTGCACCAATTTGCCTCCAATCCAGGCCCAGGAGAGACTGGAGTTCAGTCATTTAGCGGTTTTAATCAATTTATAATTGAAGGTTCAGGGTATTTAGTCAGCTCTGCTACCAATACTTATGATGTTACTGGTTTGAGTGGCCAATACAGCACTTTAATCAATGGTAAATATACTATTTCTGGCACGGGATATCTTGCATCTCCTTACTATCTTAATTCTACCACCCCGCTTACTTTTATTGCAACTGGCGCATCAGGCACTTGGGTAATCAAGTCTGGCGTTTCAAATATATTAGTAAATACTGGTTCAGGATCAAACGTCTCTTCTATTGTTCCTATAACAGACTGGACATCAACAGGGGTCGCAACTGGTTTAAGTGGGTCTGCAATATTTTCCTCCTATAATTCTGGACAATTAATTTCGGGCATGGGTTATAGATGGGAGCGCGAGGCAAGATTATCTTACTATAGACTCAGCGGCGATGGTGCTCTTTTAGCAAGATCTTTACTTTCCACTGGAATAATAATATAATAAATCATATGAAAAAAACTATCTTATCTATCCTTATCCTAGCAACAGCATTTTGCTCTTTTAGTTCAGAAATCTCTCTTACAAAAGAAGACGTTCAAACAATTATTAACAATTACAATTCTTCCCTTAGTCTAACCAGCACAAACAAAATAGATGCTTCTTCTGAAAATTTAACCATGTTATCTTTAAGAAAAATCAATATCCCGTATGTTATTCAAGTAACTGATGGAAATGGTATCGCCCACACAATTTACACAAATGGCAGTTATTTTAAACTAGTTTACCTCAATAAATAATCATGAAAAAGGCAATCTTAGGTTTTTGTTTTTTAATTTTAAGTATTTTTTGTGTTTTTGGTGGCAGTTGGACAAATTATCCAGTATCCAAAACCCTTAACCCGTCTGATACAATTCTTTTTGGTACTCAAACAAACAATCAATTGATTCAAGCAATTGACTTGGCGGGTTATACAGGCAGCAATGGCGCCCCAAACATAACCGCCAATCAATATTTTTATTGGAAAAGTACATACAGCGGAAATGCAATTGAATTGGGTAATGGCTATTCTAATAATTTTTCTTTAAATTCTTATCTTTCGCTTACTGATTCAAATATTTTAATTGTTTCTACCAATAATTTTCTTGTATATACTGGCAATAACAACAATTACAGAATATTCCCACAATTAAATAAATATGATTACTCTGGAATTTATTACTGGAGCAATTCTTTAGGTTATTATTTTTGTCCAGGAAAAATAGGATCAATTTATTATTGGAGCGATCAGGGATCTTGGACCATGACCACCAACATCTATGCAATGACAAATGCCGCAGATGGTTCTTTTGCGGACAGTTACAATCAAACAGTTGCTTATCCAACATATCTTTTTGGATATTGGGCAGACTTCATTACTGGAAGTAATAATTTTTCTGTTAATTTTAGCAACATTATAGTTTTAACAAACAGTACCTATACAGAAATAACTCCGTATAGCATTAAAAGTCCATATGTTTCAATTGCTAACTTAAACATGAATTCAAATGGTTCAATTTATTTTAATGGCACCGTTCCAAGTGGATATATTAGTAATTTAAAACTCATAAATGGCGCCACAGTTGTAGCTGGAAATACGATCTCCTCTACCCAATTTAATGCTTTTTTAGATATAATCTATACAAATACTTCAACGGCCAATAGCATTGTAACTGTTCATCCCAGGTTATTTTTCACAAATTCCGTTGGTTCTTCTGGATTGGCGGCGTACGTTGATTATTCAAAAAAGGGAGAGTGCTCCATTACAACCGCCACCAACACTCCAATTGGTTCATCAATTGGAGAATTAACTATATCTGTACCAAAAGACTCAACATTTTATTTCTCTGATGTATCTACTGGAACAAACAATTATTCTGATTCATCCTCAATAAATGGCACAAGAGCAAATTTCCAATCTTTTGATGGAACATTCCCAGTTTTTCTTCGCATAAATGATTTAATATCAAATGTCAACTATAATCTTTCTAGCAGAACAAATGGCAAAGGTTATATTTTTGTAACTGGTAAATCAACGAATACAGGACAAGATGGTATTGAATTTTTCACTTCCCCCACAAATATTGCTGTGCCTGCGAATTTTTTCTTAAAAGATGTTACAAATATCACTGGTGCAGCAATGGGCAGTTGGTCTGTTGGATATGGAAAATGGATGGTTGCCCACGCGGGCATTCCTCTTTCCCCATGGCATTGCATTGGCGCCGCCCACGTAGGTGGACCTGGTGGAACCAATCTTTGGCTTTTGCCAGATGGAAAACTTTACACAAATAAAGTTTTGTATACCTATACCATACCAAGTACAGACATGATGATCAGTTTAATGGATAAGACTAATCCTTACGTTGTAAAATGGCTCCCTGATATTCTTTGGAAAACGGAAAATAATAATATTGCAAATTCAAATTCTTTAATTGGGGTACTTTTTCATCCAACTTCACTTGTGACAAATTATACAGTTTTTCTTGAGCCTATGTATCAAGGGGGATTTTATAATGGCGTAGCAAATTTAAATATTTGTACTGGCCCAACAAATGCAGTTATAAGATTTGGAGACTATAGCGTAGGCAATATATTTGTTGGAGGAGATTCTGGTGCTCCCAATCTTACCGTTATAAAAAATGAAGCAGTTTATCTTTTTTCTACTTATACCCCTGGCGGAGGACCTTCTCCTGGTGCATCATTTGTCAAAGTCAATGCCGCAATGAATTATCTTTCCACAAATTATAGTGCTCCAGTTTATAAAATTCAGTTGTATGATTTAAGTCAGTTTTATGACTATTAGTCGTATAATAAATTAATAACAATTATTATTTTCATGAGTAATCTTATATAAGACATTAAGGCTTATATAACTTCTTTTTTATGAGTAAAAAACACAAAAACAAAAACGTTCCTCAAAAAGACCTTAGCCCAGTTGTGCCACAAAACTCCAAAATTAAAAGTGAGTTGCACATTTCTGAAAGACAATTAAATGAAAAACAAAAACAATTTTTAGAAATTGCCCTCAATAAAGAAACTAAAATGATTTTTATTTCTGGCCCCGCCGGAACATCAAAAACATTCCTTGCTGTCCTTGCCTCATTAAAGCTTTTGAATCAAAGAAAAATGAGTGACATCATTTATCTGCGCAGCGCAGTTGAGAGCAGCGATGCAAAATTAGGCTACTTGCCTGGAGAGACTGCCGATAAACTTGCTCCCTATATGCAGCCATTGCTTGACAAATTGGGAGAGTTCCTTGGCAAGGGAGAAATTGAAGAACTCAAAAAGTCTGGCAGAATAGATAGTGTTCCAATTGGTTTTTTAAGAGGTCTCAGTTGGAACGCCAAATGCATCATTGCTGATGAAGCGCAGAACTGCACCCAAAAAGAATTGGTAACTCTTATAACCAGAACCGGTGAGTTTAGTAAAGTATTTATATTGGGCGACCCAGAGCAAAGTGATATTGGCTCAAAGAGTGGTTTCATAAAACTAATGAACATCTTTGATGATGAAGATAGCCGCAAAAATGGCATCTTTACATTCAGGTTTACAGAAGAAGATATTGTTAGAAGCGGTCTTGTTAAGTTTATTATCAAAAAGATAAAAAACCTATCGACTTGAGCCAGCTTTCAATTGGGTAGAATCGGGGCACTCCTCTTTTGACAGAGAGAATGTACTTGATTCTATCCTCTTTGTTTTCTTTGATAAATTCAAACATATCAGTTTTTTGTCTCAAAGCAACAAAGTCAAAGCTTACCCCATTGTAATCTGGATGCGGCGGCTTATAAGCATTGTCTTTTAATGATTTATTAATATCATTATTATCCGAAATATATACATGATTCCATAAGACGCACATGTTGTCATTCATATAATAATAGCCCTTGTACTTGCCTATATTCTCATATACCCTATCTAATATTTCATTAAAATTACCTTCTCTTGCTAAAAATTCACTATCAGGGTGATATTTAATCAGTAGTTCTTGGCATTTAACAAAAAAGTCCACCTTTTGTTCTGGCGTTAGTGATAGAAATAGTTGCGGCATATGTATGTGTATTAAAAAATATAATTAAATTTAATTATTTACTATACAATATATTAAACATTTCAATATGAATATCATTAATAAATTTTGCCACAACTGCGGAGTAAAATTAGTACCCACCGCAAAGTTTTGTGGAGAATGCGGAACTTCTCAGGCTTCTTTGGCTTCAAAACCCCCTGAACCCGCCTCCAAGCCACAGCAGAAAAAACAAAATCAATCATTTGAACCATTTGTTGCTCGTCGCAATGGCGATAATGGTGATGATGACGATGATGATAGTTACATTGACCACATTGATCATTTAAATATATCAATCTCATCATTGGATGTTGATTTGGGTCAGCAAGGTAGACCAGTAAAAGAAACATTTGCCGGAGTAATGTCTCATGGAGCTCAAATGGGTCAAAATGCAGATTCATTTACTAGACAAACTTTTGATCCAGGTCCAGTTGATCAACAAGCATTTTTAAAACAATTTCAACAAGAGGCTGGTACTTTAAGAAATAAATAATCCATGACAAAAATTAAAAGGCCCAGGTTTGAGGATAGCCTTCCTTTAATCAATCAGGAGATAGCAAAGAGAAAATCCAAATGGAGTTTATCCTCAATAGCTTGGATGGACTATGATGATGTATCTCAGATAATAAGAATACATATTCATCAAAAATGGAAACAATACAATCCAGAAAAACCATTGCAGCCGTGGGTGGGAATGATTATAACCAATCAAATAAGAAACCTAGTTAGGAATCATTATACAAATTATGCCCGCCCTTGTTTGAGATGCGACGCAGCAATAGATACAGATGGTTGTAAAATTTATAAAGAGCAGTGTGAATCCTGCCCACTCTATGCTCATTGGAAAAAGAATAAGCAACCAGCAAATTTTGTTAAACTACCACTCTCAATAGAAAATCATTCTCACGAAATACAAGAAATATCCGAACAATCAAGTTATTCTCGTGATGACGAAGAAAAGTTACACATCATAATGAAAAAGATTTTAAAGGCTGTGGAATATCAAGTTTACAAAGGCTTGTATATTGACCATAAAGAAGAATCTGATGTAGCTAAAAAACTTGGGTTTATATCTAATGAAAAGGGCCGCGCCCCAGGATACAGACAATTAAAAAATATTCAAAAGTCTATTATTAATAAGGCTAAAAAATATATGAAAGAAGAGGGGCTAAATTAATATGGAAACAGTGCAAGAGGCATTAAATCCAGAACAAGAAAAACAAGTTTTAGATCTCTGGAATAAAAACCCAAATAGTCCTCCAGGATTAAAAGAATTAACCCAAGGAATTTTTGGCGGCGAATATGATGGCAGAAGCTGGCAAGGCAGAGTCATCAAAGCTTTCCTTGCGAAATGTAATTTAAAAGCCAAGGCTTCTAGCGATTACTCTTCCAAAACTCAAGAAATTGTTTTAACTGAAGATCATAAACAGTATATTATTAATAATACTTCCACCATGACTTCATTAGACATGGCTAAAATTTTATTCAATAATAACGGTTTAACAAATCTTAATGCAGAGACCCGCGTTGTTAATGAGTTTACAAAAACCCTAGATGGCAGAGTCATTTATAATCAAGCCCAGAATGAAGATGTCCCTACTGAAAATTATCAACCCCCCGCCACCATTGATAAAGTATTAAGAAGGGTCAATAAATATGTTAACTCAACGCTAGATAAAGAAAAGTTAAACGCAAGACAAAAAAAGGGATTAGAAATGTTGATTAATTATCTTCATACCTACCGATTCATTAGACAAATGAATACTTTTGAAAGTCAAGAAGATAGGAATCTTTGTGAAGACTCTTTCATCCGTTATACTTATGATAAACCAGATTTGACGCAAGAAGAAATTGACCAATACATCGAATTGTCTAATCAAACTGTACGCAGCTTTAGTATCAAAAGAAGAAGTGAGCTGATGCAAGCAAGACTAGAAGAATTTACTACGGCTGATCCAGAGTCAATGAAGGTTTCAATGGGATTAGTAGAAGCAATTGGTAAAGCTGGGACAGAATATGACCAATGTTTAAAAAGATGCAACGATCTTCTTGATGACCTTAAAGAAAAAAGGAGCACGCGCCTTTCTAAACAAATAAAAGAGAATGCTTCTATTTTAAATCTTGTTGAAGATTGGCGTAATGAAGAGCAGCGTTTAAAAATGCTTAAACTGGGAGAGTTAGAGCAGGTTGCCATAGCAAACGAAGTTGAAAAACTCACAAGCATGGCAGAAATTAAAGCAAGAATTTTGGGTTTAGACAGGGATTCTATTTTATATGGATAATATTATTTGCAAGGTTTGCGATAAAAAATTTGATAACGATGGTGGTCTTCATAAACATTTGAAGACCCATAAGATGACCCAAACAGAATACTATCAAAAATTTTATCCTAGACGCGATAGGTCTGATGGCTCATTAATCAAATACAAAAACAAAGAATTTTATTTTAGCACAGAATTTAATTCTAAAAATAATTTAAAAGCATGGCTTGCCTCTGTTGCTCCCATAACTGGGGAAATTTATACAAAAGATTTTCTTTTAAAAAGAAAAGAAAAGAAAGGATTGGTTTATGCCCCAACGCAAATTGAATTAAGAACCTTAATGGTACCTGGAATAAAATACATTACCGAAAACTTTGGTGACTATAATCAATTTTGCAAAAACTTAGGTTTTAAAGTTCGTTTTCCAAAAAAGCAATTAGATCAAAAAGATTTTAAAGACATTTCTAAAAAAGTAATATTTGCCGATTCAAGAGAACAAAATCCATTAGACTTTAACAATACTACTAGAACGAAAGGCATGAGTTTTGGAGATTATAGAATGGCTAATTCTAATATCTATATTGAACGTAAAAGTCTTGGGGATGCATGGGGGACGTTGTCTGGGGGAATAGAAAGATTTGAGCGCGAAATCATTAGAGCCAAGGAAGCGGGGGCTTATTTAATCATATTGGTAGAGAGCTCTTTTGAGTCATTGGAAAAATTCCCTACTCAGAGGCAGGTTTATGGTAAAATTAAGATACCCATAGAATTTATTCACCATAATATAAGAGATTTATTACAAAAGTACGAAGGTATCCAATTCCTCTTTGTTAAAAATAGGGATGAAGCAAGTCGAATCATTCAAAAAGTATTCTCTGCCGATGAGCAAGTAAAAGATGTTGATCTTCAATATTTATATGATATAGGAGAACTATGAGCTGGCATTCTCCCGAAAAATATAAAACCCCAATAGAAGATGTAAACAAAATCTTCTTAGACTTAAAAGGTGAATTAGAACCAAAAGAGGCAAGGATTACTCTTGCTAGGTTTCTTCATCGCAATTTAGGTTTGACTACTGAACTATTAACTGGAGTCAAGCTTTATCCTGACCAAATTATAAATATTAAGGGCATGATGCAAAGTAATTTTACTCTTTGTGTCTGGGGTCGCGGTCTTGGCAAAACTTTTTCTGCGGCAATGTTTTGCATATTGCAAACTATCTTTTATCCAGGATCAAATATTCTTATTGCTGGACCAACATTTAGAACTGCTCGCTTTATCTTTAATCATATTGAAAAAATATGTGACAGCCATGATGCCCAATTACTTTTTCAGGCGATGGGAGTTAAAAGTAAAAGAAACGACGAATTTAGATGGAAAATTAATGGCGGCGAGATTGTTGCTATTCCTCTTAACGGAGAAAAGATTCGCGGTTTCCGTGCCAACATATTAATCATTGACGAGTTCCTTTTGATGAATGAAGACTTGGTAGAAAAAGTATTGATGCCATTCCTTTTGGCTCCGCAGGATATTAAAGAACGCCAAATCATTAGAGCAAAAGAAACAGAACTCATTCGCAGAGGGGTTTTAAAAGAAGAAGACAGGATGGAGTTCTCTAATAAAGCTAAACTAATTGCACTTTCTTCTGCTAGTTACACTTGTGAATTTCTTTACAAGAAGTATGATGAATTTGTTAAACAAATTTATTCACCGGAGATATCAGAAAATGGGGCCAAGTATTTTGTAAGTCAAATGGCTTGGGACGCAATTCCTCTTGACCGCGTGGATAAGAATATTATTAAACAAGCCCAAAGCAATGAATCAAACGCCGCCACATTTAAAAGAGAATATGGAGCCCAATTCATTGATGGTTCGGATAGTTATTTTTCAATGAAGAAAATGATTGAATGTACTGTTCCAGATGGAGAAACTCCAACTCTGTTGCTTCAAGGCAAAAAAAATAGTAAATATATCTTAGCTATTGACCCAAACTTTTCTAACTCTGCCACCGCCGACCATTTTGGTATGTGTGTTATTGAATTGGATGATGAACCAGGGAGGATTGGTGGAACAGTGGTCCACAACTATGCCAAAGCTGGCAAAGACTTAAAAGACCATATTAATTATTTTTATTACATATATAGCAATTTTAATATTGATATGATTATTATTGACTATGCTGGTTATCAATTCCTTGAATCAGCAAACGAAAGCGAACTCTTTAGAAAAGATGGTATAGAGATAAAGGTGTTTGAGTTTTATGGGGAAAAAGATGGTGCCGAATTAGAAGATCAATTAAAATTAGCCAGAAAAGGCTATAATAAACAAATGCATAAGATTGCTTTTACCCAATATTTTACATCAGACTTTATCAGAAAAGGAAATGAATGGCTACAAGGATGCATTGACTATAAAAAGATTTGGTTTGGTGGTGGCATAAAAGCTGACGGTTCATCATTTGAAAAAGCTGTGTCTGCAAATGTTGATTTGAATTTGATAGATGAAGAAAGCGTGTCCGACTTGATTGATACCCAAGAAATCTTGCTCAAAAATACAAAATATGAGTGCGCTTCTATTGAAGTTAAAACCACGGCGAAAGGGACTCAAAGTTTTGACCTACCGCAGATAATGAAAAGAGACAATACATCAACAAGAATGAGGCGCGACTCTTATACTGCTCTTATGCTTGGTTGCTGGGGAATGAAATGTTATTATGACATTACTAGGGGCCCACAAGAAGAAAGTAACTCTACTTTTGAACCAGTGCTTCTTTAATTAATATTAAAAGTGTAATTATTCTTTAGGATATGGCATTTGATTCAACAATTAGAGTAAGGCAGATAAACCAAACAGAACTTTCGGGTTTTGTTGTTGGTGTTGTACCGTCTTCTTCGTATCTTTTATCTGGCAATATTACTCCTTCTGGTAGCGGGGTTTATAATTTAGGTTCATCAACAAACTATTACAAAAATGTTTATTCAAATGCTATTACACTCCCTTCTGGTAGCGGAATTCAAATTGGAAGCTCTTTCCTTACTGCTTATAGTTCTGGTGGGGCCGGAGTTGTTCAAATAGATGGATACAAAATCACATCTTCTGGAAACTTTATATCAATTCAGGGTCCGCAAGGTATCCAAGGACCAAGCGGCGCAACTGGTATAACAGGAGCGACGGGAACAAGTGTCACGGGCGCATCGTATAATTCATCAAATTATCAATTAACTCTTTATTTTAATAATAATACTTCTTCTATACTTGATATTCCTCCGCTGACAGGAGCAACAGGAGTATCTCTTACTGGATTTTATCAAAGTGGTAGTTATATCTATCCTCAATTTGATAATTATCAACCTCTTGGTGCGCCAGTCCAATTGATTGCTGGTCCGCAAGGACCACCAGGGTCAATTAATTTATATTTTAATTCTGGCTCTAATGTTCCTTCTTATCCAGGGGTAAACTTTCCAAGCGGAGTAACTGTTGATAGTTATTACGTTGGAACAATTAATCCTCCCATATCTTTAATGAGAGGTATGGCGTATACAATTGATGCTAGTGGATTAGGTACCCATAGAATCACTCAATCAGATATTGATATTTTAACTGGTTTATTTTTTACGGGACAAGCTGTTCCATTTAATGTTGGTGACTATCTAAACTATTATACTGATCCCACAAATGGCACAGGATATTGGAGAATGGTATTTTTTCCAAATGGAACAGTTAGTGGATATTATGATACTTCCACAACTGAAGGTCAAGATTTAATTAATAATATAGAAACTATCAATAGTGATATTTACTATGACACTTTGCAGAACAGCGCCGCAAGAACAAAAATTTCATTTACAACTAATTTCACTGCCCTAAGTAATTACAAATATGGTTTTGCTCTTTATTCTCTTGGTGGAGATACAACATTAGATTATCTTGTTACTTATCCAACTGGGTATGCGATTGTTTGTGGAGATGTAAATGTTTCTTCTGGTATTGGACCCATTGGTCCAATTGGTCCATCGGGAGCGCAAGGACCTTCTGGTTTACAAGGTCCAAGCGGTGCAACAGGAATTGGGGTAGGAATCTACTCTTCTCAATATCAAGAAGTTGGTACCAATGCTTATCAGTTAAGATTTTTGAAGACAGATGGTAATTATACAAGTTGGGTTCCTTTACCTAGCGGTGGTCCTTCTGGAGCAAATGGCGCACAAGGTCCCGCAGGATCTTTAACTAATTATTTTTCTGGAGAATTTAATCCCGCCCTTGATTATGGAGTCAATTCCACAATATCTTATATTGGTTCTACATATATAAATACAGGTCCTTCTGCTTTGGGAATTTATCCCCCTTCTGTGCCTTGGCAATTACTTGCTAAATCTGGTGCGGTTGGCGCAACAGGAGCTTCTGGAGTGGCGGACCGATACAGTTCAAGTTTTTATGTTGTTTCTGGTTTTCCAACTGGAACAGGTACATACGCAAATAATATAACTGGTATAACCGTAAATGGATCTGGATTGAGTGGAACTGGAGCGAGATTTCAAACTGGTCAAATTGTTTCTTTTAGAAATAGCGGACTAGTTGGATACTCTTATACGCCCTATCAAAATATTGTTCTTGTCTCAAATACTTATACTGGGACTTATTGCTGGGGTCAAGTAAATTCTTATAATTCAACAAGCGGTATTTTAAGTTTTACTGTTCAGTCTGGCGGTACAGGAATAACTGGAACATCTAATCCCACCTTATCTGGGAATTATTTCTTATGGTATAACTATGGTAATTCCACGATAAATCTTGGAGCAAATTTAATGACTGGTGCGCCAGGACCCGTTGGTCCACAAGGCCCAGTGGGACCATCAGGTCAGCCATCATTATTAAGATATACTAGCGATTACATATTAAATTTTAATGGAGATTATGATTCAGTTCTTTTGCAACCTTCTGGATTGGACATTTTTAATCTGATAGTTACTGGACAATTTAATGCGGGAGCACACCAGCCTATAATAAATTTTGATTTTAGTAACTTCTATACTGGAAAATCTATAATAATGAAGGTAAGGAATAGTGGGGTAAATTATAGCGATATTGCTGATCCGCCGTTATTTTCATTTACTGGTAATGCGACTGGCATCAGATGGCCATCAGACCAATACTCTTTTCCTAACAATGGATATGTGTATATTTATACAATAATAAGGTTCCCTGATGATAATGGGATCACGGGATTGTTTGGAACATATTCTAATCCCTATACCTATAATAGGTAATCGAAGATTTTATGAAAAAAAAGAATAAAAAGATAGATAATTTGCAAATGACCGGATCTCACGGGGGCGAATCATCTATTGAAACAAAGAAAACGACTAAAAAGAATAAAAGCTCTGCATCTTTACCAGAAATGGTTTCTGAGGCTTCCTCTTCGCCATCTGGGGGTACAAGAAGAGACGTGGCAGGTAGCATAGAAAGAACAGATAGATTTGTTAACATTGAGAATGGTCTTGTTCCATTTCGTAATTCAAATGCCATTTATGGTCCTGCAAGTTCAACCGTTGATATTCGTGATGCAGTTATTCTTTGCCAAAAATGCTATTGGAACTATGCCCTTTTTCGTAACATCATTGACTTGATGACAGAATTTTCGGTGGATGACATTTATTACAAGGGTGGAAGCAAGCAATCCCGTTCTTTTTTTGAAGCACTATTTTCAAAAATTAACATTTGGGACTTGCAAGACAAATTTTTTAGAGAATATTACCGCAGTGGAAATGTTTTCATTTATCGCTTTGATGCAGATGTAGAAGTAAAGGATATTAAAAAGCTAGTTCAGAGTGTTGCTGCAAGAAAAGACTTTGGTAATCCAGTAATGGAACAAAACAAAGAACTCTTAACTGATAAGACTAAAACAAAGGGTGATCCAGCTTTAGACAATGGAGATCAAATGGGTTATCCTACTGGTTATCCAAAAGGTCAAAGTGGTAATAATAATCCTTTGCTTGAAGATGTCCCAATGAAGTTAGAGGTGGAACCAATGAAGATGCCAGCAAGATATATTATCTTAAATCCTGCTGATATTAACATGTTGGGCACTGCTAATTTCTCCTATGGTATTTATTATAAAGTTTTGACCGAGTATGAAGTTTCAAGACTTCGCAATCTTCAAACAGAAGAAGATATTGAAGTATTTAATAGTTTACCTAAGTTCACCCAAGACCAAATTAAAGCCGGTGTTCGCAGTGTTTATATCCCTCTTGACACCAAAAAGGTTAAAATTGTATTTTATAAAAAGCAAGACTATGAACCATTTGCTGTGCCAATGGGTTATCCAGTATTAGAAGATATTAATGCAAAAATTGAAATGCGCCGCATTGATATGGCTATCACCAGAACAATGCAACAAATTGTTCTTTTGGTTACGGCAGGAACAGAGCCTGACAAGGGCGGCATAAATCAAAAAAACTTAGAAGCTTTAAAGAGTATCTTTGCCAATCAATCTGTTGGAAGAGTATTGGTTGCGGATTACACAACAAAGGCAGAGTTTATTGTTCCAAAAATTTCTGAATTACTTGATCCAAAAAAATACGAGATCATTGATAAAGATATTAACATCGGTTTAAACAACGTATTTATGGGCGGAGAAAAGTTTGCGAACCAACAAAATAAAATGGATATATTTGTTAAGCGTTTGGAGCAAGCGAAGATGGCATTCTTGAATCACTTTTTGATTCCAGAGATAAAGAGAATTTCTAAATCTCTTGGTTTTAAAAATTGCCCCACGCCATATTATGATGATCAAAATTTTATTGATGATGTATCCTATACCAAGATTTATTCTCATTTGATTGACATTGGCGTTCTTACTCCTGAACAAGGAATTGAAGCAATTCAAACCAATCGTTTACCAGAAGCGGATGCAGACGAAATGGAAGAAAGACAAAGGAGTTATAAAAGATTAAGGGATCAGGGATTGTATACGCCACTTATTGGTGGACAAAAACAACAGGATGCTGGTCGCCCACAGGGGTCAACTGGTATTCCGCAATCAACTAAAAAGATTTCTCCCATCGGTTCAAAAGCCAGCGAAGAGAAGCCAAAAACAAGTTTTAGTTTAATGAAGCTTAAGGAAAATATGATTCTTTCCCAAGGTATTGAAAAAGAAATTTCTAGCTTCCTAAAGAAAAAATATAAAATTAAAAAACTTTCGGAAACCCAAGCTTCTGTTGTTAATGATATTCTCAATGTTATTGTGGCTAATGAAGAGCCCGAAAATTGGGAAAAAACTATGCAAGAATATTGCGAAAATCCCATTGATAAAAATCAATCAAGAGTAAATAAAGTTCTTGCCGTTGGAGCAGAACATCAGGTTGATACTTATATGGCTGGATTGCTTTATTCTAGCAGAATATAGAAAATGTCCTTTGGAACTTTTGGTTTATTTAACTTTTTCCAACAACCAAACACTGGAAAAACTCCGCAACCAACTAGTTTAACAAACGAAGATATTGCAGCAATTGTTGCTGGTACAAATCATGGTGGGGCAGTGGCCGATTTTAATTGGCCATTTCCCTATGTACTCACTAATACTCCCGCAATTATCATATCTAATCAAGCTAATCCTCGTATTCCATTATACTCTGATAGCTATCTTGGTTTAAGATATGCAAAAATTACCACTGATTTTTCTGGATCTTTTTATAAAGATTATGAATATGCAAATATTTCTTCTGATTTTCGTGGAATTTTTTGGCCAAATGGTGATGGCGCGCACATAGCTCAAATTAATTTTTCTGGTTATGTGACGGGTTCTCCATTTGATAATTCCCAAAACTATATAGTTATTTCTGGAGATATAACTTCGTCAGCGCCAGATTCCACCAATCAATACTTTGTATTTTCCGGAGACTTTGCTAGTGGTAATCCAGATGCAAGTTTATTAAATACGATTGTATCGGGATCTTTTTCCGGTATTCAATTTGATCAATCTGACATTCGTTCTTCATTAAGTGGTTCTTTTTACCCAGTTAATCAAGATAAAACTAATATTTTATATAATTTGTCTAGTTTTTCAGTAAAATACAATACAGAAGTATTGCAGCTCTCTGGTCAAGATGATTATAATATCTATTATGATCTTTATGGATTTACTGTTAGCCAAAGATAATTATAATAAGTGTAATAAAAATAATGAAATCAAGTTTAAATTGTGGATTAAAGGGTTCGTATAAGGTAGATTTATACAAAGGCGCTGGAAAAAACAGGGAATTTGTGGAAACTACTGAGTGGTTCGACAATGATATTACCAACGTCGGATTAAATTATCCATACTATTATCCATTTGCAAGCTGTTTCATGTTTTTGTCTTTGGGTTCTGGAGCAGGAGGAAACAATGGAAATAGACAAAATTCTACAGGTTTAAATTTGCCAAACAAAGGATTTCCAGTTTTTAATAATACATATACTGGGGTTCCCCCAGCAGGATATCCTACCGGAACTTATATTCAAAGTGGTCAATATATTGGATGGCAGGGTTATGAAATTGGTGGGGTTCATAATGGGGGTAATGCAACAAGCAGTCTTGCACAGTCAACTTGCGGAACAAAGTTTACTCCAAGCGGCATTAATTTTTATAGAGGATGGACGATTCCCACTGGAGCTCAACCAACCGAAGGGGCAGAAACTATTGCTGATCCAGCGGGATTAGTCATACAGGGATTAATGGTCTCCCCTTCAAGTGGGACAGATGCAACAGGAAAATATGCATTTAGTCTTGTTGATAGAAACATTACTATTCCAAGTGGATATACTGCAACAATTACTTATAATCTTAGTTTAAATTTTCAGGATTATGCAAATCCATATACATTTTTCTCTGGAATTTACGGAGGAACAAATGGATATTTTAATACCGGCAACGCCTATTCTGGAATCAATAACTCAGAACTTTCATTATTATCTGGATGGAGTAAGCTTTCTGGTTTTTATCGCATGCTTTTCCCAGGAATAAACTTTGTCAATTATTGGGGAGGAGTTGAATCTTCATCAGATAGAGGAAATGAATTGGAGCCTTATATTATACAGTGTTTAAAAACTTGTTTTTATCTGTCACCAGATATTGCTCAGTTTGCCGTTAATAAATTTGGTCCAGAAAATCCAACTTATTTAACCGGAGAATCACAAGCTTATAGTTCAAATGGA
>Ga0214919_10000059_pt1 | contig 168274 bp, 183 predicted proteins | sample LL1503_MetaG_FD_177994 | JGI IMG/M metagenome (GOLD analysis project Ga0214919, IMG submission 177994) | Freshwater microbial communities from Lake Lanier, Atlanta, Georgia, United States - LL-1503 | ecosystem: Environmental > Aquatic > Freshwater > Lake | place: USA: Georgia | collected...
TTTTTTTTCAACAATTATTTTGAAAAAAAGGTGCATCATTCTTTAAAAAACTTTTTAAAATCTAGAAATTGAGAATGGTGGTAACGACGGGGCAATCGTAAATATTCCCATAAAAGGAGGAGAAATGGTCCCTTTTCATGGGGTTGAATCGGTAGAGGAAATTTTTTCCACGGATATTCCGTTTCCTATCCACCGCATGAATCGTGTGTTCCTGTTCCTTGTAATACTGGACAAAATCCTCCAATTGAATAATGGGGAGGATCACCACGCCTTCCCATTCTTTTCGTTTGCCGGTGAGGTCAATCTCAATGACATCGGGAAAATATTTCTTGAGATGCGTCGACACATTACCCAGCGTGCCCGGGATGAGACTCTTGCTGTTTTCAGGGAGGACCATCATCAGCTGTAAAAAGGGATCCACGGGATCGTGCAATTGAAATGAACGGCTCTCATACGTCTGTAGCACCTCGGGAAAATCCGTCAAAAACGGACCATAAAAATAGGGGTAGAACCACGTCCAATCGGGGATGCCATTCTTGTAGTAATTCAGGATCCAATTCATACCATCGAGGTACTCGGAGACAATGGTGGTGGTCGATTTACGAGGTCCCCAGAACTTGGCCTTGTAGTAATCCGTGCGGTACTTTTCAAAATGAACGACATTTTTCTGGTTGTGGATCCGAAGATTGCGCAGCACCAAAGGGTCGGGAAAAAATGCGTGCTGTGAATTGTACTTGAGCTCAATCAGTTCCTTTTCACGGCTGCTGAATTCACGGAAAAATACTAGCATGGATTCGCGTCGAAACACAATCTGATTCGTCGAGGGGTCCACCGCCGTTAAATGACCCATTTTTCCACCCATGCCGAGATAAATCTCCAAGACCATATCGAGGGCACCGTCCAGGATAGTGACCGTGGGCAGCGTAGGTAAAAAGTCGTTGCCCACCAAAAAACTCATGAGAATAAAATCCTGAAGCGCCGTCTTGGGTTCAAAGGGTGCAGCACCCTCCACCATGGGCCACCGCATCATGTTGAGGAGATTGGTTTTGAGCACCTCGAGATGAATGTACTCGATAAAGCCGTACTCGGGTTCACGGGCCACATACACATTGCTGAGGGGCAGCAAGAGACCAATCATGATGAGATCGGCATCGAGGCCGTAGACACAAATATTTTCCGAGGGATTTCCATAGACACGAAAGTATTGCATAATCTTGTGCTCCCCCTCACCCGGCACTTTTTCATTGGAAAACACCACCTCGAGATCCTGCCACGCGCGGCTGTTGGTCATCATGTTGCGAATGTACCAGTCCACGTACTTGGTGAGATGGTCCATCAATTTAGTGCCTGGAGTGAACGAGTTGGGATTGAAACCATTCACGTCCATGGTCAGGCCGGTCTTGAAACGCCGCTGTCGTTGTTGATACATTTTTCCGCACCCGGCAACGCCATCGACACACAGCACGAGTTTCTTGACGGGGCGGATATCGTTCCGCAGCCTCTCCATCTTGGCACAAATTTCTTTAAACAGGGCAATATTGGTCCGGGACGACGACGAGGCATTCATATGTTTTTGCATTAAAAGGGAAGGTCCGGTGCCGTACCGGTACACTTTTTGTGCACAGAGATGAAACAAGCCATTCAAATCAATGGCCAGTGTATCAATGCGCTGGGGACACGGGGAGATGCATTCTCCACACTTTTTCTTGTACCATGGATAAAAATGTTTGACACCCATACTATGTTATGATTCTTACTCTACGTTTTTCATGGATTCCTTTAAATCACTTTTTTTGTGGAAAGAAAAAAATATTTTAAATAGGATCTTGTGTCTACATAAAATGGATCTTTTTCACGACGATGAGAATCGTTTTTGCCTTTTTCCGATTCAGCATTATGACATTTGGGAGGCGTACAAGAGGCACAAGAATGCCTTTTGGACCGCAGAAGAGCTCGATTTTTCAGCCGACAAGAATGATTGGGAAAAGCTGACCAAGGAAGAAAAATATTTTGTCGAGCACATTCTCGCCTTTTTTGCAGGAAGTGATGGCATTGTGCTCGAAAATCTCGTGCATAATTTTTGCAAAGAAATTACCTTGCCGGAAGCGCGTTGTTTTTACGCGTTCCAGGCCATGATGGAAAACATTCACTGTTGCAGCGCCGACACGGAAACCCTGACCGACCAGGGATGGGCGCGTTTGGATTCGTTGCTCGATGGACCCTGTAATGTGTGGAATGGGGAAGAATACACTCCGGTCCAGGTCCAATACACTGGTCAACAACCCCTCTACCGGGTCCATTTCAATGTTTCAGGGGTGTACCTCGATGCCACTCCAGATCATACCTGGTATTTGTTGGTAGAGGGTCGTGAGATGCGTGTCAAGACGACGCAGCTCCTCCAGGGAGACCACATTTTTCCCTATACGCTCCCTCCCGTGGCCGGAAAAGAATCGCGGTTCGAGGCGTTGCAGGGTGTGGTACCGATCCAGACCAATGCCGTCTACGTGGTGCGGATGGAAAAATTGGAGGGTGAACATCCCACCTATTGTTTTCACGAGCCCAAACGAAACCGGGGTGTGTTTCACGGTATACTCACGGGTCAGAGCGAGGTGTACTCCCTGATGATTGACACGTATGTAAAGGAGCCCGAGCGTAAAATGCACTTGTTCCAGGCCATTACCGAGATTCCCTGTATCAAGAAAAAGGCGGATTGGGCATTGAAATGGATTCATCAGGAAAAGCCGTTTGGGACGCGTTTGTTTGCCTTTGGGATTGTCGAGGGACTTTTTTTCAGCGGGAGTTTCTGCGCCATTTTTTGGCTCAAGGAACGCGGATTAATGATCCAGTCGCTGGGTAAGAGCAATGAATGGATTGCCCGGGATGAGAGTTTGCACACGGAATTTGCCATCTTGTTGTACACGCGCTATGTACAGGACAAGATGCCCGTGGAGGAGGCCCATGCCATGATGCGGGAGGCTGTGGTCATTGAAGAGGAATTTATTTGCGAGAGTTTACCGGTGAGCCTCATTGGAATGAATTCGGATTTGATGCGTCTCTATCTCCGCTTTGTAGGGGATCGTTTGCTGACCCAGTTTGGGTACCCCAAAATTTTTCACCAAGAAAACCCGTTTCCCTTTATGGAAAAGATTTCCCTGGATGGCAAGACCAATTTTTTCGAACAGCGCGTAAGTGAATATTCCATGACGCAGCACGTGACCAGCAACGAAAAACTGTTTGATCTCGGCCATGTCGAAGACGATGATTTCTAAAACTATTTCTTTTTTGCCTATAAAAAAGAAATGCTGCGTGGCCACTTGTGGGAACAGCTGTCCTCGGTGGATTTATTAAACATGTCGCATGTACCTTCCGAGATGGATCTCATTATGAGCGGGGGTGGATTCCTCGGATATTATTTGGTTGGTGTGGATCGTGTGCTCCGCAAGCTGTGTCGGGAGGAAAAATTGCGTGTAGAGCGGTACGCGGGAACGAGTGTAGGCGCTCTGGCCTCGGTGGCCATGGTCTGTGGTTTGGGGGATCATATGATTGAATTGTATGATCAGTTGCAGGGAACGCCCGACTTTTTTCCCAAGATTCGAGAGTATTTCATGAAAATGCTCCCTGAAAATGCGTACCAGCAATGCTCGGGGCGTGTCCATATTGTCATTAGCACCTTGTCGTGGAAATACCAAGTCCTTCCCCGATTGGAGCCCATGGTCGTCTCCCATTTTCGAGACAATTGTGATCTCGTAGAAGCGTGCATGGCCTCCTGTTCCGTGCCGTATTTTGTGTCCTCCCAACTTTTTTACCCTTTTCGTGGAAAGTGGTGCATGGACGGATTTTTTACCCAGAATGTACCTCTCCTCCCTCCTCGTCCACCACGACCCCAGATGGTGGTTCGTTTGCACCGTGTCCCCTACTCGTGGTGGACCGTCTTTACTCCCTATGAACACATGGTCTTGCCCCTCATTGTCCAGGGTGCCCTGGAAACCGAGCTTTTTTTTCATCGACCCTATGGTGGTGGGCATGTAGGAGCCCTGGAATGGTATGACGAAAAACCCTTGAAAAAACGTCGCGCCCTGTTTCTTTTCCTGCAAAAATTGGGACTCTCACGGGTGTTGGGTGTGGCGGCCTTGGTCGTCATCGTGGTGGGGGCCGGTACGTTCAGAGCACGGGGACCGGGATTATTTCCTCTTGTTCGTCCTTATTCCTCTGTGAGAGAGGGTATACCCTCTCTTGTGGTGGAATAATACAATACATGCGGTAGTACACGACAGCCGAAATAGCGGTGGTTGTATAAATGCTGCCCATCAATACCCAAAAGAGCAACATGTTGTTTTTTTTTTACCAACCGTTTAAAAAAAAATAAAACTTTTTTATTGTGGAGGTTTTACTAATAAATCTTTTTCACGAAAGGATTCCAACAAGAGCGAGCACAGGTCTTCTCGTTTCATGGGTTTGGGTTGGTAATACAAGAAAAACTGGAGACTGGCCTCCTGGACGGGCACTTTGTTTGAAAATTCCATCCATGTTTTCCGAGAGGTTTCATTCTGGAGGAGCTTGTCCAATTGCTCACGGAGGGTCTTGGAAGCCGTCCATCCCTGGATTTTAGTAAAGGTTTCGACCAGCTTTTTCTTGTCCGAAGACGGGGCCGACGAGGGGAATCGGATACCCACCAACCAGAGCATGTAGAGCACTTCCGAGGTGCGGTAAGAGGTGCAGCTCATTCCCGAGGTTTTGCTTTTTTCATCCTTGACATGTTCCTTGGTGGCATCCCGAATCTTAAACACCCCGTCTTTCAAGTACCCATACCGTTTCACGGGATTCTGCGTAATGTATTTCAGGATAAACGCGGGATCGTTGTGATCTTCAGTCTCCATATCATCGGCAGACTGTTCTTGTTTTTCTTCTTCTTGTTCTTCTTGGGTGGTCTCCGCCTCTAGGTAGACAAAGTCTCCATCGACGACCTTGACGGCGGTATTCTTTTCGATAAAATATACCCAGTCCGTGCCTTTTTTCACCACAACACCCTTGTACAAATGTTGCAGTGCCCACTCCACCCATTCTTTGGCCAGAGGAGAGGCGTTTTCGGGATGTTCCAAAACCGAGAGGACGACCTTGACCACCTCTTTTTGCACGGTTTGGGAGAGCAGAGCATAGTTCTGAATGGCTTCCTTGTCGCGCCTTTGCACCAATTGTTGGAAAAAGGGGACCAAGAAATTCTCGAATTCGGTCATGCGGGTGGACAATTGGGAAAATGACATGCCTGCTACAAAAGAAGGGGTTTTGGCGTAGGACGACAAGAAATTCTTGTGGTCGACCCATGTCAGCACATTGCGGTCCGCGACCAAGAACAAGGTATCCCCCTTTCTGGTAAGAAACAGATTTCTGCGGTCCCGGCTCTGCAAAGGCAGGGGAACGTCCATCATCAAATGCAGCGTTTCCAGGATTTGTCGAGGCGTAAAATCCCGTTCCGAACCTTTTTCCACCACCTCTTGGAAAGAAAGGGTCCACGTGTTGGAAAATAATTCCTTGATCCATTCCATGACGTTGCCTACGGAATCCTTGACATAATACAAGTCAAACGTGGTGGTATCCAAACTCACGGGAGTGGTTTCCGATATCCCCTCACATTGGTAATGACAACGTCGGTACATACAGGCGGCGCTTCCATCGACACCCTGTGGATCCTGATTGTTGGCATATTGGAGCTGACAATCAAAGGCACTGGTTAGAAGAGCATATTCCACCAGTTTGATATTGTAATCACGGAGTTCAGAACGAATGTATTTGTAATAATCAATCGACTGACCAAGCTGTCGAGGGGTAAACGACGGGGGAGGAGTGGTGTCTTGGACCACCTCGTCCAGCCAATCCCACTCGTTTTCTTCTTTTTCTTCGGTTTCGGCTGCGGTTTCGGTGGTCGTGGTGGTGGTGGTGGTCGTCGTAGGAAGGAGGGGTGCTGCTTCTTCTTCCTCTCCCCCCTCGACCACTGGTTCGTCCAAGGATTCCAAGAGGTTGACGTTGGTTTTCATCGCTTCTGAAGGCACCGCACAATGAAAGGAAATATCCACCACGACATCTTTTCCCAGAGCCTCGTGGCTCAGCAAACGGACGCCTCGTCCAATGGCCTGTTGAATCTTGCCAAAATTCCAATCGGGGGAAACCACGTGAATGGAACCAATATTTTTCAAGGTGATTCCCTCCCGTGTCTTGTCGGTCCCAAAAATGACCTGGATGTAGTCTCCAAAACGATTGCGTCGATCGTTAAAGGTTTCAATGAGACGCGGAATATCCGTCTTGGTGGTGCCCATCCCCGTATCATTGAGAAAAATGCAACGTCGTGCCGGTTGTTTCCAATCCAAATTCTTGGACGCCTTGAGAAGAGAAAAACGAAAGCATTTGGTGAGTAAGAGGACACAGGTAAACAAGCCGCTCCCATTAATCTTGTCGCAATACACATAAAACAATTGGTGGGGATTCAGCACAATCTGTCGGATAATGTGGGCATAGGTGGTGCTCAGCTTTTCCAACAAGGCAAGGTTGCGCTCCACTTCGTCATGGGAAAAGGCCTGGCGCCGCAAACCCGATTCCGCAAAAAAGGTGGGAGAAAATCCTTGGGAGCCAAAATATTTTTGCGTATTCTTGATGCCATAGCTCCCATCCGGGAACACCATCAGACTCGCCTGTACCGCGTGGCTGTAAAACGAGGCTTCGATTTTTTTCTTGCCCTTGGCCAGTTCCGTGTCTTTTTCCAACGCCCGCTCGTATCCCAATGTCTGATGACTGGACATGCCATGTGCCACCAGGGGAAAGTGTTTCATGGGCAGATAAATCATACCCCGGTAGCGGACCTCGACACTGACATTTTTTTTCACCACGGACACGTAGCCCTTGACCGCACGCTGAAAACGTGTTTCCATGGTCGGTTTCCATTCCAAGACGGGAAGGATCGAAGCGGTATGTCGTTTAAAATATTCCATCTCAAACGCGTCGCCAATGGGAAACTGCTTGTCCAGGGGAAGCATGAGGTTGAGAAGAGGTGCAATCTCCCGAGGAGAGTTTCTCATGGGGGTGGCGGTCATGAGCAACAGTTTCTTGTGCTGGACCGCGTGAAGAAAGGCATGAATCTCGTGGTAATCTGTATCCTTGTCTTTTCCCTTTTCCAATTCCTGGACCACGAGATGATGGACCTCGTCGAGAATAATGAGACTGTTTTGGTACTGTGTGGCGTGTAGCGTGCGTCCTTTGGTCAGCAGAGAGGCAAATTTCGAGTAGGTGTAAAAAGAAAGATGATTGTCTCGCAGCAATCGATTTCGTTGCGGTACATATTGATCCGGAGAAACATCCAATAATTTCCATTGTTGTTGAAGGTAGGGGGACCGCCTCAAAATCTCCGTCTTGAAATTTTCCAAAAGGGTGTCGTTGTTGGACAGATAGAGGGTACGAAGATTGGGACGATACTGAATGAGCCCGTCAAATACGGCCGTGGCGGATCCACTCTTGCCCGTACCCGTATCGTGGATGAGAAACAGGGAATTGTACTGGGTCCAATGGGAAATAAATCGTGCCACGAGTTCTTGGTGATCAAAAAACGGGCCCTCTTTTTCTTTGGGTGGATCTGTTGCGCGGAGTTGATAAAATTCTTTTTTGCGGTAAATGGCTTCGTAAAAGTCGTTGGAAGAAACATTGGGATAATCGGGAATATAATCGGCAAGTTCCATTTTTTGTTCCAAAATTTTTTTTTTTAATTAACACTAAAATGAAAAAATATTTCTTGTTCTTGGGCATGCTTCCGTGGTGTGCCTCATTCCACGCCCGCGCTCCCGTACCCTTTCCCCCACGTTTGCACCGACGCCTTCGTCCCGATCCCACCCGACCATTGTGGTCGCCTTCTTCCCCATCCTCCAACGAGGACGACGTGTTTCCCAACAATCGTTCATCGTCCAATCCCTACCTGGAAGAGATGCAACGCCGATCGCAACAGAGTTTCCGACGTCGAGAACAAAGTGAACGTCCCCGTCGTCCTCGTGTACAAAAAAGGCCCACCCCTGCTGCTGCACGCCGGGAGGACGATGACGACGAAGACGACGACGCGGTGATTCCCCTGGAAGAGTCCGTGTTTGGCATCTTGTTTCGGCAACATAATATGACACAAACCCCGCGCCGCGTGCTTTCTCGAACCGAAAAATCGTCCGAAAGTGGAAACTTTCATCTGGAACACGTCAAGGGCGAGTACAATTTCACCCGGGTCGGTGGCTACCACGAGGTCAAGACGGAGATGAGCCAGGTCCTCGATTTCATCTTTCACCCGGGCAATTACACACCTTATGGCGTGCGTATCCCCCGCGGAGTCATATTGGAAGGTCCGACGGGCAATGGCAAGACGCTATTGGCCAAATGTTTGGCGGGAGAAGCCGGGATGAATTTCGTGTCTTGCTCGGGCTCGGAATTCAATGAAAAATATGTAGGTGTCGGTGCAGCGCGTATCCGAGAATTGTTCAAATTTGCCGAGGACAACAAGCCCTGTATCATCTTTATCGACGAGATTGATGCGCTGGGAAGGACCCGTACCAATGACGGGGAAGGATCGGGCGCTGAGCGGGATCAGACGCTCAATCAGTTGTTGGTGAATATGGATGGGTTTTCTTCGACGGGAGAATTATTGGTGATGGGGGCCACCAATCGTATCGACATTTTGGATCGTGCGCTGATTCGTCCCGGGCGCATTGACAAGATTATCCACGTTCCGAATCCCGATGCGGAAACGCGTGCCGAAATTTTGGAGATTCACCGTAAGAACAAACCCCTCAATGTTTCGATGCCCTACCTGGTCAAATTAACCAATGGTCTGAATGGGGCACAGATGGAGAATTTGTTGAACGAGGCGACCCTCTTTGCCATCCGCAACCGCAGTCTACCCGTCACCACGGGAGTCTTGGATGTCATGAAAGAAAAGCTGTTGGTCGGACAAACGAGCGGTAGCAAGCGCAACGTGTCCGCCAAAACCCTGCAACGCATTGCTGTCCACGAGATTGGTCATTTGGTGATGGCGGTTCAATCCTTGTACTATGAAAAGCCGTGGAAGGTGACGGTGGATTCCATGAATCCCCAAAATTCACTGGGGTACACGATTTTTGAAGCGGACGAAGACCAGAACGACGGCATGTTTCTCCGAGAATATTACGAGGACAAGCTCAAGGTGTTGTTGGGTGGACGGGTGGCGGAAGAAGTGTTTTATGGTAATTCCATTTCGTCGGGTGCCTTGTCGGATCTAGAGAGCGCCTTTTCCATGGCCAAGAAAATGGTCATGGAATATGGCATGGGGACCGATATTATCTATCCCTATTTCAGTGAAACGTACAAGAAACGGATCGATGAACAGATTCATTTTCTCATTCTGAAAGCGTACAAGGCCACCAAATTATACATGGAGATCCACAAGGATTTTATCAAGGCCATGGCGGAGGAACTTGTGGTGAAAAAGACCATGCACGCCGAAGATATCCGTGCCTTTTACGATGCATCCATCTAATTTTTTTTTTTCTTGTTTTTAAAAAAAAAATGTTCAAAAATGGAATTACTGGACCCACCGGTCCGCGAGGCAAACGTGGTTGCCCCGGTATCGGCTATCCTGGATTCCCTGGACCACCCGGACCCACCGGCCCTGGCGGTGGTGGATCTGTCATCATTGGGACGGGAGGAACCGGCAACGTGGTCGTGTATGATACCACCTCAAAAACCTCTGCGTATTCCGATATTATTCAAATCACCGATAACGCGGTCATCCCCACACAAGATAACGTATTCTCTCTCGGATCGACAGGTGCTCAATGGAAAGATATTCACGTGGGGGCGGGCACCCTCTATATTGGCGGCACGGCGAGCATCGGAGCCGATGCACAGGGAAACCTCGTAGGGCCACAGGGTTTCTTTGCACCTTTTATAACGGTGGGTGGAACCGGTTCTACCGGAGGATGGCAATTATTTTCTACGGGTACACAGGGAACTCCTGATTTTACACTCGTCACCCAACAAGTCAGCAACACTGGAGAACCTACCGGTACCACGTATAACCTTACAAGTGTCCCGGGCACGACGGGTCCTACCGGCTATACCGGTCCTACGGGAGCGACAGGTACACAGGGAGCTACGGGTCCGGTAGGATTCATGGGTGCGACAGGAGGTGCCTGCACGGGATACACTGGCAACACGGGTCCTATGGGCAATACAGGTTCCATTGGTAATACGGGTCCAACTGGCTACACGGGTCCTACTGGGTTTACGGGTCCAACTGGTTACACGGGAGAAATGGGTCCTACAGGAAATACAGGACCTACAGGCTATACGGGTCCAACTGGAAACACGGGATCTACAGGGCCCACAGGCTACACGGGACCTACAGGCTACACCGGAGCTACTGGGTATACGGGTCCTACTGGTTTTACGGGTCCTACAGGTCCTACTGGGTTTACTGGACCTACAGGATATACGGGTCCAACTGGATATACGGGACCTACAGGCTACACTGGACCTACAGGATATACGGGTCCAACTGGGTTTACTGGACCAACAGGATATACCGGACCTACAGGAAATACAGGACCAACTGGGTTTACTGGACCAACAGGATATACCGGACCTACAGGAAATACGGGGCCGACCGGATATACGGGTCCAACTGGATATACGGGACCTACAGGCTACACTGGACCTACAGGATATACGGGTCCAACTGGGTTTACTGGACCAACAGGATATACCGGACCTACAGGAAATACAGGACCAACTGGAAATACAGGACCTACAGGAAATACAGGATCAACCGGTAATACGGGACCGACCGGATATACAGGTCCAACTGGCTACACTGGCCCAACAGGAAATACAGGTCCAACTGGCTACACTGGCCCAACAGGAAATACCGGTCCAACTGGCTACACTGGCCCAACAGGCTATACAGGTCCAACTGGCTACACTGGTCCAACAGGAAATACAGGTCCAACTGGCTACACCGGTCCTACTGGTTTAACGGGTCCTACCGGATATACAGGTCCAACTGGCTACACTGGTCCAACAGGCTACACCGGACCTACTGGTTTAACGGGTCCTACCGGATATACAGGTCCTACTGGCTACACGGGACCTACTGGTTTAACTGGACCTACTGGTTTAACTGGCCCAACAGGCTACACTGGTCCTACTGGGTTTACTGGACCTACAGGATATACGGGTCCAACTGGATATACGGGACCTACCGGTTTAACTGGACCCACTGGTTTAACTGGTCCTACCGGATATACGGGTCCTACAGGATACACAGGTCCCACTGGAAATACCGGACCTACTGGTAATACAGGACCAACCGGATACACTGGACCCACTGGTTTAACTGGTCCTACCGGATATACGGGTCCTACTGGGTTTACTGGACCAACAGGCTACACTGGACCTACTGGTAATACTGGACCTACTGGTTTAACAGGACCTACCGGATACACCGGTCCAAGTGGTACTACAGGTCCTACCGGATATACGGGTCCTACTGGTTTAACTGGCCCAACAGGCTACACTGGTCCTACTGGGTTTACTGGACCTACAGGATATACGGGTCCAACTGGATATACGGGACCTACCGGTTTAACTGGACCCACTGGTTTAACTGGTCCTACCGGATATACGGGTCCTACAGGCTACACTGGACCTACTGGTTTAACTGGACCTACTGGTTTAACTGGCCCAACAGGCTACACTGGTCCTACTGGGTTTACTGGACCTACAGGATATACGGGTCCAACTGGATATACGGGACCTACCGGTTTAACTGGACCCACTGGTTTAACTGGTCCTACCGGATATACGGGTCCTACAGGCTACACTGGACCTACTGGTAATACTGGACCTACTGGTAATACAGGACCAACTGGATACACCGGTCCAACTGGATACACTGGACCCACTGGTTTAACTGGTCCTACCGGCTACACGGGACCTACAGGCTACACTGGACCAACCGGTAATACAGGTCCTACCGGCTACACAGGACCTACCGGGTTTACGGGACCTACCGGTTATACGGGACCTACTGGTTTAACTGGACCTACCGGGTTTACGGGACCTACAGGCTACACTGGACCTACCGGTTATACGGGTCCAACTGGTTTAACTGGACCTACCGGGTTTACGGGTCCTACCGGTTATACGGGACCTACAGGCTTTACGGGTCCTACAGGAAGGACGGGACCGACGGGCTACACGGGACCTACGGGACCCAGTTTTGCCACGTCCAATCAGTTGGTTTATACTGGATCCACAGGAACCTATATTCCTTCCTCGAACATGGTTTTTTGTCAAGTGCAAGTGGTGGGAGGTGGTGGTGCCGGTGGTGGGACTTCAAGTACAAGTGGCGCCAATGAGGCTTGTGGAGGAGGAGGAGGAGCGGGTAGTTATGTAAGCGCTTATTATACGTACAGTACGATTGGAGCGGGGGGAAAATTTTATTCCGTGGGAGCGGGAGGTGTAGGTGTTTTGGCTAATAATGGAGGAAATGGAGGAGCCTCGCAATTTGGAGCTACAGGGTCGGTATTAATCTATGCTTTGGGTGGTAATGGAGCACTGCAGGGTCCTTCCGCTCCTATGACTGCAGTAGGAGGAGCATTGGGAGGAGGTGTTCCGACCTGCAATTCCTCGATTGGAACTCCGACGCTTGTTCAGGGTGGAGGAGGTGGAGGAGGATATGGTTTTTACAGCTCTGGTTCTGCCAACAATGTAATATCCGGAGCCGGGGGAGCTTCTTATTTTGGTGGGGGAGCTCCTAGTAGTGCATTAGGAGGGGCTGGTACGGTCAATGGTATAGGAGGACTTGCCTATGGGAGTGGTGGAGGAGGAGCGGTTAGTTCACAACAAGCAACTCCCACCGCAAAAGGGGGAGATGGAGCCGCAGGTGTGATTATCATTAACGAATTCCGGTCCTAAGCTCCTCTTGATTTCCTTTATAGAGGATGAAAAACAGCCTATACAGGAACCTCGTGGGTAGAAAACATTTGATTTCAAAAATGCATTTTGAAATGTAAATCTAAATAATTAATTCATGCACACTAAAAAATAAAATGTTTCACGAAAATTGGTACTCCGATGCACAAGTAGGGGATTTACAATTGTTGGTGGACAAGGTTTCCAAAATTCCCAAAAAAGGGGTCTTTATCGAGGTGGGTTGTTGGGAAGGAAAATCTACTGTCGCACTCGCTAATCGATGCTACCCCTAAATTTTATTTTGTAATGATACCTGGAAAGGAAATGTAGAAGAATCCAAAGCCACGGGAAAAACGCATCCCACCGAAACCATTTTAAAAGAACGAAATGTCTTGATGGTTTTCAAGCACAATATGAACACCTGTACACGAGGGAATTATTCCATCGTTCAGGAAGATTGTCTTACATGGCTTGCCAGTGTTCAAGATCCTATCCAATTCATCCACATTGATGCTTCGCATGAATACGAGAGTGTGAAAAAGACGGTCAATCTTGTCAAGTCCCGGGTCGTTCCGGGAGGCATTATTTGTGGGGCGGACTTTATCAGCGCTCACCAAGGGCGCCTCGATCTTCACGGCGGTGTAGAACGAGCGGTTCGAGAATCGTTTGGTAATGAATTTCAACAAAAGGGTAATTTATGGTACTGGCAAAATTTGGTGTTTCCTATTACATTTTCCATCCCCGAAAGCAAGATGGTCACCACGCTTCCTCCCAAGACCAAAACCATGTCCGGTCAGATCCCTACAAATACCAAGACGTATACTTACGAGAGGGAAGCGGATTACTATGGCGAGTACCAATCCTCTTATTTTGCCACCACCAAAAAAAAAGGGGGTTGGGACTGTCTACGGCATTATGAGATTGTCGCCAATGGTTGTCTGCCGTATTTTGAAAACGACCCGACAGAATGTCCGAATCGCACCATGGCGTTATGGTCCAAAACATTGTGGATGGACGCCCGTCGATTGTATGACGCGTGGAAAGGGACCCCCGAGGACCACAATACATGGGAACGTCTCATGAACCAATCGATGGATCATGTGAAAAAACATTTGACCACGAAACGCATCGCCGACTATCTTCTAGACACGACGGGTCATCACCAAACCCAACGCATCCTGTTCTTGTCGGGAGACCTTTATCCTGATTATTTACGGTGTCTCACGCTTCACGGGTTAAAAGAGCGAATGGGAGCACATTGCCACGATTATCCTCAGGTGTCTCATCTGTACGAGAATTGCTCGATCCCCAATGCGTCTCTTTACGGAAAAGGAATGACGTACGCCAAGTTATTGGATCCCTCGTTGCACGATGACCGATTGGATGCGACCGTGGAAAAGGATATTGCCGACAAGGTGTACGATCTGATTATTTATGGCTCTGTGCACCGCGGAATGCCTTTTTACGAACAAGTGGCTTCGATCTACGAACCGCATCAAATCATTCTCTTGTGTGGGGAGGATATTCACGACAACCATTGGATTGATTGTATTCCAACATGGATTTCCAAGGGACATTTTTTGTTGGTCCGAGAATTAGTGTAGATTTTTTTCAATCAAAAACAACATCCGGGGATTGACCACCATGTTTTTCAAATGCTTGTGCAAACGTGTATGTTCGCACACAAAACGATCCGAAGAATAGGAATACTGTGCATTTGCCTTTTTCAAGGAGGAAAAACGGTACAAACAAGCCCCCCCAAACGCCGAAACCACCGGATCCAATTCCATGTTGCCCTTTAAATACTTTTCCGAGGTGTAGCGGAGGACCTCGTCGTCGTGGGAGCGTTTGTCAAAGAGTGTGTTCCATTCTCCTTCTTCTCCGGGAGCGACATAGGCAAACGAATCATAATAGGTCAGCGAGCCACCACCAGAGGAGGAGGGGGATAGGATCATACCGTTGCAGGCGACGGCATCCAGGGACGGATTTTGTTCCATGCACGCCATGGAATGACACACGCCATCCATGAAAAGTTGGCCTTGAAGGTCCATATCGAGAACGAGGAGATAATCGGGGCCATGGTCATGGTCATGGTCCTGGTCATGGCCATGGTTCTGTTGAAGGTAGTGCAAGTAGACATTGCGCAACATGGCCATTTTTTGAATCCGTGGAGAAGAGGGTGTTTTGGAATATTCTTTGGAGAACAATTCATCCTGGGTATTACATTCAGGGGCATTGGGTGGGGCGGTTGCGCACAAGACCACTACGGAGGAATCCATTTCGTGCCAGTCCAACAATGCTTTCCGTGTGCCATCCTTGGAATCGTTTTCGACAATGATCAACGAGGAAATTCGGAAAAAGGGTTGGAGTTGATGGTAGAATTTTTGAAGATGGGGAATATTTTCTTGCCCATCCCGCAAGAGACCGGCGATGGCGATGGATTGGGTCTGCATATACTGACTACCCTGTTTCACCTGATAGAGATAGTCTCGTACATCTTTTTGAAGAAAGGAAATGTCCTTGTCTCGATAATAAGATTCAAAGACAATGTCAATAGGACGCCACAGATATTTTTGGTAAATCTTGTCGATATGGTGTTCCCAGCCCTCTCTCTGGCTCCGTAGCCGCATCCACATGTAGACAACAAGAAGGACAAGAACCACAACAAAACAGAATACAATCGGGAGGAGCGTGCCCATTTTTTATTATAAGGTGCAAGAAAATAAACAATTGTCGATTTTTGAAAACCATCGAGAAACCACCTCGTGATAGGTCGTTTCATTCCGTGCCATCTTATCCAATTCGTTTTCCATGGCCCCCGTAAACTCATTTTCAACGACCCATGGAACGTGTGTCTGAAGAAACGTCAGGACCTGTTGACCCCGATCCGTCACCACATACTTGCCATGATCCGCACCAACCACCACCTTTTCCTGTTGTGGATGAACCACAAAATTCTTGTCGAGGTGGAGACATTGTCGCTGAATGGAAAGACCGGCTACATTGCCCATGGACGCATACTTTCGTTCCAAGAGCTTGGCACCCAGCGACGCAAACGTGGAGGGTCGACCAATGCCACGCTTTTCCAATTCACGAATCAAGGTGGCTTCCGAGTGTCTCCCCTTGTTTTTTTCCACCTCTTCCACCACCTTTCCTTGCATCCACTGTACAGTACAGGGAGGATCGGGTAATATTGACGAGGATTCTTTCGGGTCGTCGTCATACACGAGTTTCCATCCTTGTTGCAGGGTGGTACGACTCGTTTTTTGAAATTCATATTTTTCACCACCAAGAATCGTGTACACCGACTCGGTAAAACGATGGGTCGTCATCTGCGAGGCGAGGGTGCGTTTCCAAATACATTGATACAATTTTTTTTCAAGGTCGGTGCATCCCGCGGGCAATGTCTCTGTAGCCATCTTGGTAGGACGAATGGCTTCGTGGGCTTCTTGCGACGTGGCCGACGAGGCAAATACACGGGGTTGGAAAAGAAGGGCACCAAATTTTTTTTCAATGCATTGCTGGCATTGTTGCACCGCCGTTTCGGATAAGAAGGGAGAATCAGTGCGGAGATAGGTGATGCGTCCTTTTTCATACAGGGTCTGCAAGACCGACATGGTATGCGTAGGGGACAAGTGGAATAGATGATACGATTCCTGTTGCATGGTCGAGGTGATAAAAGGAGGAGGAGGATCCTGACGGCACGTCTTGGTGGTTTTATGGAGGACCTGGAAACAGTGTGTTTTTGACAGCGCTTCAATCATGGGGGCCACATCGTCCCACGAGACGAGTTTTGGGTGGTGGAGGATGCATCCAGAGAATCCCTGGTCAAAATCCGCCGTAACGACCAGACGGCGTTTCAAATCTCGGGGATCTTTTACAACTCTCTCTTGATCCACGAGCATGCGCAGGGCCGGTGTTTGACACCTTCCCGCGGATAATTTAGGGGCGATATGTTTCCACAGCAAGGGGCTCACCTTGTACCCTACATACAAATCCAGGACTTGTCGGGCTTGCTGGGCACGGACGAGGTTCATATCCAGCACGGTGGGATGATTCATGGCGTGTTGAACTGCCGTCTTGGTGATTTCATGAAAACGGACACGAGGCGTGGTCTGGGGACACAAGCCGAGAAAGAGGCATAGGTGATAGGCAATGGCTTCCCCCTCCCGATCGGGGTCTGTAGCCAAGTAGACCGAAACTCCACGGCATTGTTGCTGGAGGGCTTGAACGATGCGTTTCTTGCCCTTTTTCACGGTATAGGAAGGTAAAAAAGTTTCCGGATGTATACCCTTTAAACCCTGTTGTATGTCGACAATGTGGCCTACGCTGGCGAGGCATTGGTACTCTGCACCGAGAAAGCTCTTGATTTTTTTACACTTGGAGGGGGATTCGACAAGGAGGAGTTTCATGTGTTTTTTGCCCTCGAATGAAAAATGTTTTTGAAAAACATTTTTTTGGGCAACCACAAAGATCGATCCATGTGGTTAGAAGATTGTATTCCCTTGCTTCGTGAGATTTATAGCTATGATTCCACCTACCACGAAATATTTCAAAAGGTGGTCCAAGGGGGTGCCCATGTCTATCTTCGTGCAAATGGATCCTATTTCATTATTCCCTGTGGTCTCATGGAAAAAGTGGAGCATGGTTGGATCCTCATGACACTGACCTTGTATCGTGGCGCCATACTCTTTCCCCAACCCACCCTAAACTGGAAAACCGTTCGACCTCGATCCTTGGGTATACAATATCTGTATCATCGAGACGAATGGAAACAAGAGATTCGGAACCGACTCGCTCACGAGGAAATGTATTTTTTGTGGACCATGTCCCGTCAAGACCTTGAAAATTTGTATCATTACGAGTTTACTTGAGGAATTGAAGCTTGATCAGATCGCTGTCAAAATTCTGGGCTTTTTGATTGTAGAATTTCATCCAGTACTGATCGTACTTGGTACGCACTTTCTTGGCGGAGTGGATGGACGCACAGTCCTCACAGCCCGTCTGGAGCTGTTGAACGGTGTGGGCCGCGACGGGGAGGCCAAAGGATGCACAGTTGGATCCGGGAGGGCATTGGTAAAATTCTTGGGAACTCATTTTCTTATTTTTAAAAGAAGATTGGATTATTTTTTTTTTTTCATAAAAAAAATAAATGTCGAGTTTCTTTTTCCTTCCCCTCATGGCCATAATGGTCCTCATTGTTTTTCTGGTGGGGATATTTTTCTTGGGTGCGTCCCGAAAAGAAACCCTGGCATTGACGACGACGACATTGCCTCCCCTCGACTGGATCGACCCCCAAGAACTGTCCACTATATTCCCCGATACGCATTTCACCCTTTGGAATGGCTATTATGTCCTAGTGTACGATGCACCTCGTTTTTGTATCTGTGCCACGGAAAAAAATCACGGGTATTTCAAGATTCAGGATGCCTACCTCCCTTTTTGGCGGGATACCATTCATCCATGGATCCTCTTGAAAAGTCCACGCATGAAAAAATATTATTTCATGTTTTCCACCATGGATGGGCCGTACACCAATACGCCACGGTGCCGTGGAAAACCTACCCTAATGTTGCAACCTCCCTTGTCTCTGGAAATCTTTAAAGCACAAAAACAAGGGTCTCCTTGTCTCTTTCCCGTCCTTCACCCGCATCAAAAGATTGGTTGTTTTTCCATGCATCGGGGGGATCCGATTGCCCTTCCATTGTTGGATCCTGAATTTGTCATGACGCGTGGACATTTGGAAAATCGACAATGGATCGATCGAATGAACACGCCGTGGGAAAAAAAGATGGACAAGATGGTGTTTCGTGGCAATCTGGGCAATGGATCGGTGTACAATTATGGAGACACGGTGCCCACCACCACTGCAACGTCCAAGACGCCACGACAGTATTTTGTCGACGAGGTGGCTCCCCAATTTCCAGAGGATATCGATGTCGGCAAGGACGACAAAAGTGTGGTCGAGATGTGCCAGTATCGATACCAGATGGATATCGATGGACATTCCAATGCATGGAGTGCCATGTTTTGGAAATTATATTCGGGGTCGGTCGTATTGAAACAGGAAAGTGAGTGGGAGCAATGGTATTATCGTCATCTGAAACCCTATGTTCACTATGTTCCCGTCCGCCCCGATTTTTCCAATCTAGGGGAACAATTACAGTGGTGTCGTCATCACCCCGAACAATGCAAGAAAATTGCCGAGAATGCCAAACAATTTGTCCGAAAACGTCTCTCCTGGGATCAAGCCGTCCACGATATGCAAAACATGTTGTGGAAAGAATACTTTTACCGAATTTCTATTTAAAAGAATATGGATCCAGAGACAAAATAGGATGTTAACACCGTTAGAGGCAGCATGTACGGAAAATTACATTTCTTTGTTGGCCAAAGAGATTCCGCTTCTTCGAACGGGAGTAGAACCACAAGGGAGTTGTTTTTTCCATGCGGTGTATTATGCGTTTCGTTCTTTCCGCAACCTTTCAGCCGACGAAAAAAACATGTACATTAAGAAAAAACGGAAAGAGCTGGCCGATCATATTTCGGTGGCTACCTGGTTCCAGATCCAGAATGGAGACGTGGCCTTTCTTCAAATCATTGAAATGATGAGGATTATGGTGTACCTCATCCCCTCTTTTTTAACCGATCCGAAAGAAACCTCGGTGCTGATGAGCTACAACATTGACACCAAGGTTCTCGAGGTGCTTTTCCATCTGCTCGACCCTACCCAGGTGGATGGACAGATGTTGCCGGATTGGGACGTTGAATGCTGCAAGATGGAAAAGAAGGAGATGAGCAAGGACATTTTGTTGCACCGCATGAAATCCAAATGGCACCAGATTTATCAGGACAATATTCGGAAAGCGATCCAGAAGATTGAGCAAGATTTGGATCCCGGGGTGGAGAAAATGTGTGAAACCAAAAAATTAGCCGTGGTGCACAAGCTGAGTGAATTGAGTTATTTCTTGTTTGATTTTGTGGTCGAAAAGGCGTTGCTCAATTTCAAGGAGGACATTTCCAATTATACCACCTGGATCAACACGTTTCACTACCTCTATCTCGTCGAATCCATGAATCTGGATGCCGATATTTTGTTCATGGATGCCACCACGGGCTTGCCGTACGAGGGTATGCGGTATTTTTCCTTGGAATCCAAGGCTACCAATTATTTGGTTCTTTTATATTTTCCCGATTATCATTTTGAATCCCTGGGAGAAAGAACTACCATGCATGGCAAAAAAGTCATTAACCGCATTTTTCCCTCGGATCATCCCTTTATTCAGGCGTTTATGGACCACCTCCATGACAAGAAAGGGAAACATTACAAGCACGTGGCCGAGTATGAGGACACGGGAGATTTGTAGGTTCCGTTGAATTCGAGTTCATGGAGCGATTTCCGAATCTTGGCATCGTCTTCGGGGTCCATGATGCTCGAGTGCGACCACACCAGCATGGTTTTATTATCGAGACCGGACCAAAGGAGATAGTGGGGTGAAATTTCTCGGAGCCAGAGAGGCACCACCAGTGGTGATTTTTTGTTGATGGGTTCGAGAACGAGATTGTCTTGGAGCGACGGCCACGATTCATTTTGTAGCGCGACAGTATACGTATGGGTCCACTCCACTGGCTGGAGCATGTTGCCGTGTTGGTACGCTTTTTTGTGAATGGTGACGGTAGGCAGGGGCGTGTCGGGGACACTGGCTACCACGGCGCGTACACAGTGATAATCAATCTCCGAGGTGGTTTGCACATAACGATTGCTATAGATTTGCAGCCACGAGCCCTGGATGGAACTGACCGCGTCGTCGTTCTGAGCACGCGTGCCCGAAGCCGACAAGAGGAGAAGAAACAAGAATGTCCACATTTCTTTTTTTTTTGTTAATACCTACAAAAAAAAAATTCAATACGGGGGATGAAATTTTGATTCGATTTAAGAACAAACCAGATAGAGTCAAAAAATGCCCACCACCAAGCAAAAATACATTCTTGGCCAGCGCCACCAACTGATTGATCTCAACAAGACGTTTAAAAATTTCAAGCTGCAATTCCAGGTGGTTGCGACGGAACCCAATATGGATTTTCATGCGATTGTGCTCAACCAGGAACAACTGGATGGCACGACCGATCTTCAACAGGTGGAAATGAAACTGGCCAAGGGTCGTATCGGAGGCACCATCGTGGCCGACAATGATAAATATCAAAATTACTTTCTTGTCTTAAAATCGAGCCCGGCAAAGGACAACACCGAGGTCGAAGTGACCACGACACTCGAAGAGGTGGAACCCCAGCCCACTCCCTCTACTCCCGTCGAAAAAGAAGAAACCAATGAAAATTATGTCGAGACCGAAGCACCCAACACCACCCAAAAAACCATGTGGTATCAACAACCGTGGTTCTGGATACTGGTGTTGGCCTTGGTGGTCGGAGGGGCCTATTACTACTATTTTTACATGTACAAAAAGGATACCCTCTCCTGTGTTGAAGACATGATGGTGGAAATACCAACTATTGCCGCACCCGTCTCCGTACCGGAGCCTGTTCTTGTACCCGTCGAAACTACCGTTTCAGTGCCTGAAATACCCTCTCGTTCTACTAAAAAGGCGTCGAGCAAGCAAACCTTGTACGACAAACTTGCCGAGATTGCCTAGAGAGTAGACATGTCGATGACCAGTGTGTCGTCTTCTTGTTCTTCTTGACCCTCCATCAAGGCGTTGACCCCGTGGTCTTTGAAAGAAATTTCCCCACGGTCTCGAAGCATGGTCGCTTCTTCGGGGGTGTACTTGTGAATCACGTCGGCCTTGTTGTCTTGAAATTCGCGGAGACTGATGAGGACAATATCACCTACTGTCATCCACACGCGTTTCTTGAATTTTCCACGAATATGGCAGATGCGTTCGGTGCCATCCGTACATAAGCATTCGAGACGACAGTCGCCCAATACTTTTTGGACCAGGGCGTAATCTTCCAAATCTTCCTTGAAACGCAATTCGCGCTTGTGGGTCGAGAGACTCTTGGTTTTCTTGTGTTTTTTACCACCGCCTGTATTTTTTCCCATTGTTCTTTTTATTTTTTTGAAAAGGTTTTGTTAAAAAAAAAAGAGATACAACGACAAATGTTGATCAACTGTGTAGAAAGGGATGGCTTGCCCATCAATTTTTTCTTTTTTCCTACAAAGAAAACATACATGGCTGCGACGATTTTTGTACAGATTGCCTCGTACCGCGACCCTCAGCTCGTACCCACCGTGGAGGATATGTGCCGACAAGCGGAGCACCCGGAAAACCTTTTTTTTGGGATTGCATGGCAACACGGCCCGGAGGAAACGCTTCCGGAAACGTGGTTTTCCCATCCAAATTTTTCCATTTTGGACATTCCCTACACAGAATCGCAGGGAGCCTGTTGGGCGCGGAATGCGCTGCAACAACGGTATCGGGGACAAACCTATACCCTCCAACTGGACAGCCATCATCGGTTCGTCCAGGGATGGGATCGAAAACTGATTCGGTGGTTGCAGAGGCTTCAACGCCAAGGTTTCCCTAAACCCATGTTGACCACCTATCTGCCCGCGTTTGATCCCGACAACGACCCGGCCGCGCGTGGAAAAAAACCGTCGGGGTTGGCTTTTGACTGTTTTACTCCACAGGGTATTCTTCTTCTTCAGCCTGAAAAATGGCGTGAATGGAGACAGCTGGACAACCCGGTGCCTGCACGATTCTATTCGGCCCATTTTTGTTTTACCCTGGGTTCGTTTTGTATCGAGGTGCCTCACGATCCTGACCTCTATTTTCACGGAGAAGAAATCTCCATCGCGGTGCGCGCGTATACGCACGGGTACGATCTTTTCCATCCCCACCGTGTGGTGGCGTGGCACGAATATACCCGCAAGAACCGGGTCAAGCACTGGGAAGAGAAGGAGGACTGGAGATCCAAGGACACGCAATCCCACCGTCGGGTCCGTGCTCTCCTGGGTATGGGTATGGGTATGGATGCGGTGGACATTTCCGAGGGAGGATTGGGAACGGTGCGCACCCTTCAAGAGTATGAAACGTATGCACGCCTCTCTTTTGCCCAACGAAAAGTCCAGTCGCCGTGGCCATGAAAAAAAAATTGCAATATTTCCATTTAAAGAGTTCATGTTCTTTATAAAAATGAATGATCCATTTAAAGATATCCATGAAGAGGACTGTCGGCACGAGAACATGGTGATGGAAGGGGTCCACACAATCTGCACCGATTGTGGAATGATGATGAACAAGGACATTAGTTTTGAGAAAGAATGGAGGTATTACGGTCGGATGGATACAAAACACTCTTCGGATCCCAATCGATGCAACATGAGGCGTTCCGAGGACAAGACCATTTACAAGGATGTCGATAAACTGGGGTTTTCCGACAAGGTGGTTTCGTTTGCCAATACGATTTATGAGCAGGTGACGCAGTCCAGGATTTTCAGGGGGAATACGCGCAAGGGGATCATCTTTGCGTGTATTTTCCACGCCTACAAGGCCAATGAAAACCCGCAGAGCTGTGAACGGCTCATTGAGATTTTTGAGATTGACCGCAAGGTTGCGCTCAAGGGTCTCAAGTTTGTCAATCTCAATGCCCCCAAAGATAGTCCGTTTCGTAGTTTTCAGATTAGCACCGAACATTTAATTCAAGAAATCATGCAAAAGTTTCACGCTACACCCCATCATATCGATGAGGTGCTCCATATTTACCAATGCATCCGAGACAAGTCGTCTCTTTTGAACCGATCCCGTCCCCAGTCCGTCGCCTGTGGGTTGGTGCGGTTTTATATTGCACGCAAGAATCCCGATATTTCGATGGATTTTTTTAGGACCAAGATTCGGTTGAGCGAGTTGACTATTTCTAGGATTGTCAAGGAGATCGGACAGATTCTCGAAAACAATCCGCACACCTTCCAGTCCCTGTCCGAACCCATGAAAACAGAGACCACCCCCGTCTTTTTTGCCCCGGTTTGAAAACAAATTTTTTTTTTTACTCGCAAGATTAAAAAAAGATGTCCATCATGCTCCCCTCGTTTCAGAAAATGAAACAGGAAACCTCCACTCTGCACCAAAAGGAAAAAATGTCTCAGTTGTCCTCCCTGATTCACGACGCCCATCGTCGCCTCGCCATCATCATGGCCAAGGCCAAGAAAAACGATGAAAATAACGTGGATTTTGTCTCCTTGGTCATCCTGTTGGAAATCAAGCATTTTGCTGAGAGCGTGTTCAACATGTACACCTATACCCGGGACGATCCCAAGCGCCGAAAAAAGTTTGTGTCGGCCCTCGCACAAACGTCCTTGACCCAATTGCGCCAACCCCTGAAGCGCATTGAAACCAACAAGAAACGCATCGCCGCCATGTCCGAGGACGAGAGTGAGGCGTACGCGGAATCACTGAAAATTCCACTTTCCAAGTACCTGTTCAAGAAACGACATCAGCTCGACGAGTTGAAAAATTGAAGCCTTGTTCCAAAAATCTCCCTTGAAAAACAGAGATATAACATTGAATAATGAAACCAAAATTAAAACGACCGACCATCATGACCAAGCCTGCCCAGGCCATCAAGGCCTCCCAGGCCAAGACCAACAACAACAACAAAACACGGGTGCCGCCTCACCAAAAACTCATTACACCCGAGGAATACCTCCACTATCTCCTCTCCAGGGTATAGTCCATGAGAGTTTACTCCACTACTCGAAATTTGCCGCTCTACTGGCCAAAACACCTTGATATTTTTATACAAGAGGCTGTATAAAAACTGCTAGACAATGATAGGACCGTTTCATGAAAAATACAAAATACCTGAATTTTTCCTAATCCGTCAAGACAATTTTGTGCACCTCGAGATCTTTGCGCACCTCAATGTTTTCCATCTTGGTTTCGTCGTCGTACTGATAAATGTCGACATGGGTAAGGAAAATTTTGCGGCAGCAGTACCGGGTGATTCGCATTTCCTCGAAAAATTCCACGTACGGCTTGTTTTCAATGTGCTCGTATTTTTTTTTAAACTCGTCCAGCACAAACTCGTATCTCGCAAGGACCTTATTACAGGTATAGCATCGGATGGGAAGCATGTTTTTTTGAGGATTGTACTAGGCGTTGGAAAAAGGATTCATTTTTTGATTGGAAAGAAAATCCTCATAACGAAAGGGAACATTGGGTTGTGGGAGCAAATTCTGATTGATCCAATTCTTGAGACCAAAATTACACGAATCAATGTGGAGACGCAACATATCCTCTTCAGAAAACCACTGGGCCAACTCAATCTCATTCTTGTCGGGAATGTTCATCTCTACGGGAAGAGAATGTGTCGGCATGTGCACCACAAAATAGATATTATTCCGGAAACGAATTTTCTTGGTCAATGGACCTTGGATCTCGATCCCTGTTTCTTCCTTGAGTTCGCGGAGAGCGGTTTCTTCTTCCGTCTCCATGGGTTCCATGTGGCCCTTGGGAAAACCCCATTTGTGTGATTTTTTACCGTACACCAGCAAATATTTTTTGACATCGGTGTTAAACACAATAATACCACACTTTTTCATCAGTTGTCGTAATAAATAATTTTTCATTTCTTTAAATAGATTTTTCATTTTTTGTGGTCTAAGAGGAGAAAAGCGGGTCAAGAAAGTATGCGTGTTTTGGTCGATTCACGAGAATCGGCACTGCTCCAAAATCTCGGGGAGGAATGTACCAAGGCCTATTTACCGCTGGGGGACATTCTTTTTCGTGAGGACGAGGACGACAACAATGCCCTCATGGTCGAGCGGAAAACATGGTGTGATTTATGGGCGTCGATTCAAGACGGGCGTTATCGAGAGCAGCGTAGCCGGATACAGGAAAGTGGCGCGTCGGCGCTCTACCTCATCGAGGGGTCTTGGACCACCCTCCCCGAGGACGCGGTGGACACATGCCGTCGCACTTTGTTGCGTCTTCAATTGGCCTACAAGATCCCCGTGGTCTACACCTCGTCCACCCAAGAAACGGTCGAGTGGGTGCGGTGGTTTGTCAAGAAAAATATGGAGGTGTACCGGAGGATGTGTGATCCCGAGGAACAGCGTATCGAAAGCATGCAACAACGTCTCGACACCAAGAAATCGGATATCCAGAATCCCAAAACCATGCTCCTCCACTTTTTCCGATCCATTTCCGGTGTCTCCTATGCCGTTGCCAAGACAGCCGCCGAGCCCTATGCCTCCCTCACCGACCTTTTGGAACGCCGTGAGGAATTCATGGCCGCGCTTCCTTCCATGGAGTACACGACCCCCTCCCAAAAAATACGAAAGATTGGACCCAAACTCGCTCAAAAAATCTCCACCTTGTTGGGTTTATGACAAATTTTTACGGAAACATGCTCTATCGCAACAGGAAAGAAAAATTAAAATATTGCTAGAGAGTAGCCACGAGAGAAAAATATGACACATAGCGAATACTCTTCTGTTTCCGACATGTCGGGAAACCACCACCACCACCACCACCACTATGATGGACCCTACTGTTGTCCCTGCGCTCCGTATCGATTTGCCAGGTCTATCCGACCCTGTGAAATCAATACGATTTATCCTTTCCTCAACTTTGGAACGCCCTTGTATCCTTATTCCTATCCTCTCTATTCTCCATTCTTGCTGCCTCTCGCCACTCCCTACCTCGGACCCGTGGCTTGCGGCTGCGCTCCCCGCCGCAACTACCGACGCAATCCTAGTTCTCCCTGGTGCTAAGGCTTGTACCAAGGCTTGTACCAAGAATCCGTTCCACCTCGTGTCGAATCGGTTCTTGTTTGAGGGATAGCGTTCCCTCTTCGAACAATAGCGGTTTTTTCAAAAACACGAGGTACTGAGGCCATTCATACGGTTGGAAACCTTTTTGTTCCAAATATTGTTGGACACGCTCCAAATCAAGAGGACGTGGAGAGGAGGAGGACCACACGGCCAAGCCCAGTTTTTCCTTGCCGTTTCCTAACAGGCATGCCTGTTCCACACCCTCGATTTCCAACACGGTTTTTTCGAGAAACACGGGATCGACGAATTTACCACCGGGCAATTTCCACAAGCCACCACGCCGATGCTCAAAAAACAAGTGCTCGTTTTCCCATCGAAAGGCATCCCCCGTGGAGAACCATCCGTTTTCCAAAAATTTTTCACGAGGCCGCCACACGGTATTGTCAGGTCCCAGGTACCCCTGACAAACACTGGGACTCTTCACCCAGAGTTCTTTCTGTTCACCGCTTTGAACCTCTACTCCTTGGAGTGGACGACCACAGCTTCCCTCGGGGTAGGTTTCTTCCGGTCCGCACAAGGAAATCATGGGACCCGTTTCGGTCAGGCCGTACCCCTGAAACACGGGGACACCCCATTTCTCACGAAAATACAAGAGGGTCTCGGGGCGGATGGCGGCGCCGCCCACGGACATGAACCGTAAACGGTCGCCTAGACTGGCTCGTTTCGATACAAAAGAGGGTAAAAACCAGTACGTGGTCTGACAGACATGCCGCACCTTTTCCAAAAATCGCGGGACGGTAAACAGCACCGTCGGACGGGATTGTCGGATCTCGGCAATGTAGCGGCGCGGATCGCGTGTCTGAGGAAGCACCAGGGACGCCCCTCGGGACATTAGAAAAAGCAGCTCCCCGACCAGTCCATAGGAATGACACCAGGGCAGAAATGCATAGCTCTGGTCGTGTTCCGAGACAATGTGCTTCGGAATGCGTTGGTCAATCATGGCGAGATTGGAGAGAATGTTTTGTTCGGACAAGAGGACGCCTTTGGGCATGGCCGTCGTGCCCGACGTGAAGAGGAGGAGCGCCAACTTTTCACGCGTATGCCACCCTTTGGGGGGTTCTTGAAAATTTACCATGGATACGATGGCGTGTTGTTTTTCCCGAGGGAGATCCGGGGACAAGGGAACAAAGACAGCCCCCGAGGCGCTAGTGGCCAAGAAAGACGAGACCAGGGACACGGAATTGGGACCTGCATGCAAAATGCGGTGATGGGGTGGATACTGCGGCCGCAGTGCTTCGACTTGGTCATAAATGTCTTGATACGTCCATCGACGGGAACCCTCGACTAGAAAAGGGCGTTTTCCCCACCGTTGAACCGATTGCTGAAACAAGTGAAAAATCGTCATCTTTTTTTTTTTGATTGTTCTTGTTAAACAAATAAAAGATGACGATTTTTTAGAGGTATTGGAGGACCTTTTGCAAAATCACGATGGAGTCGGAAAATAAAAATTAATTTTTATTTTGGCTAGTATAGAGAAGAATGAGGTGGACGTCATGGTGGTGGATGCTATGTATCGTCACCGGTGCGGCGGTGGTCCAGGGTTTCCATCCCCGCACCTTGTTTCATGACTTTGTAGAAACCTATCAAAAATCCTATCTACCCGATACACCCGAGGGCGAAAAAAAGTATCAACAATTTTGTTCCAATCTGGAACGGATTCAAAAACACAATCAAGAGACCAAGGGATACAAGCTGGATGTGAACCAGTTTGCCGATCAGAGCCTCGTACACCTCGAAAAGAAACTCCTCGTCTGCAACTTTACTTTTCCGATACCCCTCCAGGAACCACTCGGTACCGATTCTACGACCACCAACTTGACCACGACCCGCATCGATTGGACAGAAAAAGGCATGGTCAGTCGTGTCAAGAACCAGGGTTCGTGTGGCAGCTGCTGGGCCTTTAGCACCGTAGGGGCCATTGAATCAAAACTTCGTACCCGACACAACCTTTTCCTGGACCTCAGTGAGCAACAGGTTGTCGATTGTTCCTTTTCCAACCACGGATGCCAAGGAGGTCTCATGGACCGCGCCATTCACGATATTCATATCATGGGCGGTATCATGAGCGAAAAAGACTATCCCTATACGGTCAACAAAGGAACCTGTCGTATCGATTATCTCAAAACGGTTCCCCAGACCAAAAATATCCGCTACCACTTTGTTCGTCCCTACGACATTGAGGGGATGAAGGAAAAATTGGTATCGCACGGCCCTCTCTGCACCGCCGTCGAAGTCGATCCTCTCCATTTCCTCTTTTACAAGGAAGGCATTTACAATCTTGAAAAAAAAAACCACCGACTGAATCACGCCGTTCTCCTCACCGGTTTTGATCACGGTGTGTGGAAAATCAAGAATTCATGGGGGACCACCTGGGGAGAAGATGGCTACATGAGGATGGCCATGACCAAGGATGGAGGTGAAGGCGTCGCTGGTGTGCACCTGTACAACATGTACCTCGACTGATGGACAGTACAATTATTTCCCTGTGGAATAGAGGCTATTCTTTGGACTCCTCGGAGACTACCATCTCCTCCTCGACACGGCCCTCTTTTTTATCCGCGATAGGGGAAGGTACCGTCTGGAGCTCTTCCAACTCCTTGGAAAGTTCCTTTTGTAGCTCCTCTTTCGTAAGAGGAATCATTTCCTCCTCCTCCTCGTCGTCGTCCTCCTTTTCCATGGACGTTGCAGGTGGCTGGATATGCTGAAACATGTTGAGAATGGTACCCATCATGGGTCCCAGAGAACCCGAAGAGGGGAAATCAATGGTGGGTGAGGTGGTCTCCCGCGGCTGTGGTAGGGGTGGTGCTTGATTTACCGTGGACGACGTCGTGTCAATGTCGGGATACGATCGTGGAACGCCCAGTGTCTGACTAAACAGCTGGTCGTGTTTTTCCAATACTTTTTGTTGAAAGAGGAGATGGGCGCGTATAGATTGTTGTGTGGTTTGGATCCCTTGGAGCTGACGATGGATGTAATAATAAAATAGACCCAGGACCACCAAAAAACAGGTGCCCAAAAGAAGGTAGGTCCAATTTTCTGGCATTTTATTTTTTTTTTGATAACATGGATAGTTTTTTTAAATCTCTATTAAAAAAACAAGGAAAAAATGGGATTCAAGACCTGGTTGTTTGGATTCGAAATGGTTGGAATGACCGCTGCCTATATCGCTGCTTATACGCTTCCCCCCCTGGGGTATTTTTCCGTGTATGGATCCATCATGTTGACCTATTTCATCGTACAGACCCTCACCTCTTATTGGAACGATTGTGCCATGAAAACATTGTTGCCTCCGTCACCGTCCGTGTCTCCAAAGACCTTGGAGGAATTGGAAGACATTCCCCTCGAGGAGGAACTCGTAAAAAAGGTGGTGCTCCTGGTGGTGGGCCACCGTGAGAGACCCGACTATTGGAAAAAATGTCTCGTGTCGGTGAGCCAATTAGATCCCTCCAATCTGCTCAAAGTATACTTGTGTATTGATGGAATCGAGGAGGAAGATCGACCCATGTACGAAATGGCGTCGGAGATGTTGGAGGAAAAGCCCCTAGCATTCGAGGTGGAAATATCACGCGCGGAAAAGCGTGGAAAACGTGGGGTCATGTACCTCGGGATGGAAAAGATTCGGCACGACTTTCGAGATCGAAACGAAAACAATCTTCTCGTAGCCGTCACCGACTCGGATACCGAGTTGCGGTCCGACGCATTGATGGAGCTTGAAAAATGTATCGAATCCCATCCCCAAAATGGATGTGCCACGGGCTTGTTGACGATTTACAATCTCCAAGACGGCCTTTTGCCCAAACTCATTTATGCACGCTACCACTATGCGTTTGCCATGGAACGCGCGTGTCTCTCTTATTTTGGATGCATGACCTGTTGCAGCGGCCCGCTCAGCATGTATCGCCTCCAAGCGCTCCCCGAAACCATTATGAAACGATTTGCTACCCAATCCCTGGGCGGTGTCCAATGTGAACCCGGAGATGATCGTCATCTCACCAATCTCGTGATGAGCCAGGGATATTTTTCACGACAAACGTCGTACGCTGTCGCGGGTACCGAAGCCCCCGAAACCATGATCCGCTTTCTCCTCCAGCAGCTGCGGTGGTCGCGCTCTTATTACCGCGAAATCAAGTGGCAGATTCAGTGTATGGATCATCAATCCTATTTCTTGGGCTTTTCGACCGTCTACGAATCCCTCTTTCCGTGGTTTGTTCTTGTCTGGGTCCTTAGCGTCTTGTATTGGCCCCATCCCCTTAAAGTCTATGTCCAGGGACTGGTGTTATCCATGATGATCCTGACCATCCGTACCCTCTTTTTATTTTTCCGATTTCGTGAAACGACGACGCTGTACAATTTCTTGTATTATTTCATGTATTTTTTGTTCCTGCTTCCGACCAAAATTTTTGCAGTCATGACGCTGCTCAATAACACGTGGGTGACTCAGAGCCGGGATACCAAGAAATGGTCCTGTTCACGAGACGCCATCCTCTACTTTGGTTTTCTCGGCGTGTGGCAGGTGTTGTTGGGTGTCGGGGTGGGATACACCATCTATCGTTTGTGGTAAACCATACCCATCACGAGGAGGAGGAGGAGGAAAATACACAACGAGGCCCACAAGAAAACGGATGCAGTGGGGTGGGGATCGGGGGGTGGTTCGTACAATTCCAAATGATCAAAATCCTCGTCAAATTCCACACCCCACTTGGCATACCGAAACGTAAAGAGAGGAATGTGGGGTATCCCGGCCACATACTTGACCAGGATACCCTGGACAAGTGCATCCCCCCAACGATACTTGTAGATCCCCCCGACCTTGTCGATATGCGCCAGGTATTGGAGAACGAGGGGTTGTTGGTACAGCGAGAGATCCACGACAAAGAAATTGTTAAAGGGAATCACATAAAAATCAGGATCCTCCTCGGAGGGACACGGGAGTCCCTTGGAAGAACAAAATTGTTCCAAGGCGGCATGAAAGAACTGACGAAAAGGTTCACTCTCCTTTTGGGTAATCCGTGCCTTGTAGGGATGCGTAGGGGACACGCTCCCAAACAAGGGAGGCAGATTTTCCAGGGGAAACGAGTCGTCGTCGAGACGCATCATTTTACGGTACCCCCATTCGATGAGTTTGGGATACAAAAGAAGCGAGTAAAAGCGGCACATGTGTCGGTAGCCCATATCCCGCCATCCCGGTACGTCGCTTTGTTGGATGGATTCTTCCACTTTTTTCTTGTCCAACCACGAGGGAAACTCGAAACGGAGGCTGTGAAAAAAAATGTGGAATCGTTTGGCCGTTTTCGCAGCGCGCAAGGCATGATCGGTCGTCAGATCTCCTTCGTGAAAAATGTGAATGTCGACCCCCACATCGTCGGGATGAATATGATCCACAAAGTAGGAAAGACTTTGGTGGAAAAGCTCGATCCGACTCGAAACACTTTCTCGGGCTAATCCAAGTTGATGTTTTGGGGTAAATTTCTTGTTTTGGACGAGATAGACGAGGGCATTGTCGTTGGACCGTGTAATAAAATTCGTGTGGGTGATGGGGAGCATTTTCGTTATCTTGTATTTTTTATTGAGAGAAATAAAAAAAGACTATGCAGAATAAGAAAAGCATCCCGACGCGTCGGCGGTCCACGTCGTGGTGGTGGGATTCGGTATACCAGAATTAATTAGTACAAAACCCGAACAGGTACTTGTGGTGCAGCCATTCGTGTTGGAAACATTTACATTTATTTTAGAAAAGGAATTGTTGACAATTTGAAAATTGCATATCCCGTAGGTATTGGCAACATTGAATTGATAGTTGATAATATTTATATAGGTGGAGAGAAAGGATACGGTCACGGTATTTCCGGAAATGTCGGGTATCAAGATAAGACACGTGCAGGGGGTCACGGGGCATACAGAGGGAGTACTGGTGTTGGTGAGAGTGCACGTCAAATTTCCGGATGCATCCTGACCAATGTCCAAAGAATAGGTGCACACCAGAGGAATGAATCCTATTATGGTGGATGAATATTGAAAGGAAATACTCGGCAGTTGAAGTGTAGACACATTGTTATAAAAATACAAAGGGTAAGAAATGCCACTGAGGCCGATGTCGATACAAGAAATTGTACTCGAATTAGAAGCCGTAATAAGAACAATACTATTTGCCGATATAGTTCCACCATTTCTAGGTATGATATTGAAGCTACTGGGAGATTGGAGGTTGAGATAATTATTTAATCCTGCGCTACTCCCGCTACTCGATATAGAGTAATTTACTCCTGCCGCGTCATTGACCACCCATCCCGACAAATCCGAGTAGGTGCATACGACAGTGGGTGTGGTTGTGGTTATTACCACGTCGCTCAACATTGTTTCTGGCATGTTTTATTTGTTTCAAATAGAAAAATAATTATTTTTCTATTTAATAAAGATGGGCTCGACATACCTATGCGATATAGTTATTGAATCTTCTATGGGTCCTACGGGTCCTACTGGTCCTACTGGCCCTACTGGTCCTACGGGTCCTACGGGTCCTACAGGTCCAACAGGAGAAACAGGTCCTACGGGTCCTACTGGAGAAACAGGTCCAACTGGTCCTACGGGTCCTACAGGAGAAACGGGTCCTACTGGAGAAACAGGTCCTACGGGTCCTACAGGAGAAACGGGTCCTACTGGAGAAACAGGTCCTACGGGTCCAACAGGAGAAACAGGTCCAACTGGTCCTACGGGTCCTACTGGAGAAACAGGTCCTACGGGTCCTACAGGAGAAACGGGTCCTACGGGTCCTACAGGAGAAACGGGTCCTACGGGTCCAACAGGAGAAACGGGTCCTACGGGTCCTACAGGAGAAACAGGTCCTACGGGTCCTACGGGTCCTACAGGAGAAACAGGTCCTACGGGTCCTACGGGTCCTACAGGAGAAACAGGCCCTACGGGTCCAACTGGACCTACGAATAATGCATTTGTCGAATGTCCTCCGAGTCATGGGAGTGGAAATTATGGAATCGCTTTAGGTGGGGGTGGGTCCGTGGCTTTCTCAGGGAGCATCGGATTATTTCGTGGTCTCCTTTCCCTGAAATCTCAATTACCCAATTTATTCCAAAGCAGTGCGGGTGCTTCCAATGTTTCCGGAAGTTCATGGTTGTGTTCGCAGCTTTTTTACTCGAGTTTGTCGACCGATACATTGCTGGGAGAATATCTTTCTCCGGGACAATGCACATTAGCGGCACTGTCTTCTTCCAATCAATCCAATCCTCAATTTGTGGGTCAGTGTGTCGTCACCGTGGATATTGTCCAGACCATGTTGGAATTGTCGTTGATATACCCTGCAAATCAGTTATGGATACAAGCCATTTCAGAAACGTTTCTTGCGCCGTACCAATTGACCAATGCGCTGGTGGAAAGTCCCCAACTCCTCATTTCTTCCGTGAATACCATTCCCCCCACGTATCAAAAAGTAAGCAATACGAGGTACCCTGATTTTCCAACATCGATTATCAATGGAACACTTATTCAACCCGAGTATTCCTCTCAAGGGTATGTCAATTTATATTTTAACGAGACCACCAGTGGATTATCTTCCGTGATTCCAAGTTCGGTGGATTCTACCGTTTCGGTGGGTGGTGTCTTGATTCAGAATTTTAGTTTGGGATGCGACGCGGTATCGGCGTCCGTTTGTCCGACGGCATCGTATCAAAATGTTTCCATGCCGAGTGAACAACCCTATTTTACGCTGGCCTATATGACAGGGATTAGTTCATGTGCGTTTGCGTTGGAGGTGGAAAAAATCACCCCCCTTACAGGATTAACACCGATTCTGAATTTATGGTCACCCGCTTCCTTGAAAAATGTTTCTTGTGAAATGGGAGATGGTGGATTCAACTCATCATCGGGTGTACTGGCCCTGTTGGCCAAATCCATGAAAAAGGTGTTTCTCTTTTATACGCGTACAACAAATGCATCTGATAATTCACCTACCATCATTCCCACACTTCAAAAATTATTTGGAGTCTATCCCATTTCCCCTACGGATCCCAATGCCAATTCGATCCAAGTCTTTCCTTCCAGTGAATATAATTCCTTTCAAAGTCAAATCGAAACATCGTATGCAAGTGGAAAACCCACATGGGCAAGAATGTCCTTGAACGTGTTGGAAAATACGCTGAATAGCATTCCTGGAAATTATACCGTGGATTTTATGATTTTCGTCACCAATCCTTGTTCTACTTATAACTCTCTTTTACCCTTGGCAACCCGACTGGCCATTAAAACACCTACCTTTCCTTTCTTTCCCAACTACCCCTTGGTCTTTGCGAATGGAACCAATCTTTTGTCCCTCACCCTGGCCCAAATCAATCTCTTGGCGAATTATGTCCAGTGGGCCGTCACCACCTCTCCTCTTCGGGAAAATCTGATTGACATGTACTCTTGATTTTCTTTTTTTTTTTCAAAACAAAAAAGAAATCTACCTCCCCACCCACTAAGGAAACGAGCTGGTCTGGATGCTCGACACTGGATTGAAACGATCGGCGGTCAATTGCAAGGAATTGCCCATGTTGAGATTGTCGATCTTGGCCTGTTGCAGAGCCTGGAGGTTGGCCACGGGGGTATTCACTGGCAGAGGAAGTGCCACACCACCAAAGGTATCCTTGGCACCACCCAGAGAACGCATCTGCACCTCGGCGGTTTGTTGAGAGGTGACATTGCCGACTCCCGCAATGACATTGATGGCACCGGTGCGTAGGTTGGTGGCCACATTCACCGAGGGTCGGAACCACACGTTGCTGTTGGCATCGCTCGAGGGGTTGCAGGGTACGCAGGGTACATCCCCACGGATGGGGTCGCCCTGGCCCTGGAGGCGGTTGCGCTGGAGGGCAAAGATGAAGCGGTCATAGTTGGTGTAAATGTTGGGGTTCTCCTGACCGGCCGTGGCGCCTCCCGCCATGGTGGGTACGGGGAGCTTGTTGGCCACCTCGTCGCCCTGTTCCTTTTGCTTCTGGTAAATCTCGTCGTACTGGTAGGGGGTGTTGCCCTTGAATGAACTCTGTTCAAAACCCTCGCGGAGTTGGGGCCTTTCGACGCGGTCGGCCATCATCAGGGGATCGTTGGGGCGGGTGCCGAGGTACTTTTCCTCGGGCAGATTGTACTTGACAAACGAGTTGTAGCCCTCGGAATTGAAACGGGGGGTCAGGTAGGGCTGGTAGGTGCCGGGGACAGTGTAGGTGGGGGGTACCATGGTGCGTCCCGCGGGGACGTTGGCACTCCTCTCGGATCGCTGGGCCTCACCCGCATAGTATTCGGTCGTATCGATGGAATTCTTGTTGGCATTGGGAAGGTGCAGAGACGTGCGGTAGGCGGCATTGGCCTCGCTCGAGGGAGGGGCCAGGGAATCCATGAGGAGCTGGCGGTCCCGGGGGGCCATGATGCTGGTGTTGATAATGGGGTTGGGGTTGACAAAAAGCTGCTTCTGGTTATTCTGGGCGACACTCTGTCCCGTGGGTGCGTGCACCACATCCAGCGTAGGGGAAAACATGGGAAGACCACCCCAGAAATTTTCCACGAGAGGGGCCTCTCCACTGGAGATTTTGTACAAGGCAATGGCTACGACAATAGCCACACAGAACATGACCGTGTTGTGGCGGTTGTTGGACATTTTTTTATTTTTATGGATAGCAGATTTTTTTTTTTTTTTCATGCTTTCCTTAAAAAACAAAACTACCACCTTAAAGCCATAATTTTATTTAAATAAAACATGGGAATCAAGAACCTGCATAATTTGTTGCGCAAGCTATGCCCGCAGGTATATCATACGGTCCCCCTCACAAAATATGCCTTTAAGAAAATTGCCATTGATTTATCGTTATTCATGTGCAAGTACAAGACTTCCTACGGTGTCCACTGGCTGGACGGTTTTCTCCAGATGATTACGGTGCTTCGGCACAATGATGTTCATTTTGTCATTGTGTACGATTCCAAGGCACCCCCCGAAAAAGACAATGAACGGAAGCAGCGGAGTGAGGCCCGGGCCAAGAGCCGTTTACGTGTCGACAAGCTGCAAGAAGCGTGGGACTTGTATTGTTCCTCGCACGAGGAAAAGGACATTGTCCATCTCGAAGAATTCCGGGAAAACGATGAGACCCTGTACACCTTTCTCCAAAAATTCATGGAGGGATCTCCCGACGGTCTCGCTCCCTGCAAGATACAAAACGAGCTGGAGCGCATGCAGCAGAGTCTCCTCAGTATCAAGGCGGAAGACTTTGAATTGACCAAGGAATTGTTTCAAATCTGTGGGGTGCCCATTCACATTGCCGCGGGCGAGGCCGAGGCGAGCTGCTCCGCCCTCAATTGTCAAGGCTTTGTCTCGGCGGTGTTGACCGATGATACCGATGTCATGGCGTACAGCGCCCCCATCATGTTGTGCAAGGTGGATTTCCAGACCCACACGTGTATCGAACTGGACTACCAGGAAATTTTACAAGAGCTCAAGCTGACCTCGAGTGAGTTTTTGGACTTGTGCATCCTGTGCGGCACCGACTACAATACCAATCTGTCCAAGGTGGGGTGTGATAAATCCTACAAACTGATTCAGCAGTACAGGACATTGGAAAACATTCAACAGGCCCTTCCTCATCTCAACTATGATGTGCTCAAGTATCCTCGTGTGCGGGAATTGTTTTTGACGCCCCTGTCGTTTCCCGAGAATAGCATTCCTTTTTGTGATTTTCCCGATCCCTCCAAATTGTATGAATTCTGCTTTACGCACAACTGCCGATTCGATATCGAGACGGTCATGAAGGCGTGTTGTATCAGCCAATTTCATGAATTCGAGTTGGAGACCGAAGACGTGGAAAAACAAAAAAATAAAAATAATCTGTTGCTGTGCAATAAATAAATGAAATCGACGATTCTCGTTTTTTCCGTCATCATTCTCGTGTTGTTTCTTCTCATCACCATTATCGCCTCGGTCCAATACAGCCAATACAAGGTGGTGGACGGTACCGCCATTTGTGAAGAATTTTTCAATCGTTGTCTCCTTTCGTTTCCCTACCAGGATGCGTCGGGCGACGTCAAGACCAAGGTCTCCCCCATTGCTTACAACGAGATCCACCAATCCGGCGTGTTTAGCGTCCGCGTGGCTTACAAGATGGCCAAGGAAGCCACAGAGCCCTCCGAGTTTTTCATTGTAGGTTCTCCCTATCACGTCTTTCTAGGTACCAAGAGCATGGTGGTCATGTATGCCATCCTGACGTTTTTGGCCCTGTTGATTTGCCTTTCGTTCCTCCCCGCCTTTTCCGGACCACAAAAAGTTAAAAAGTAAGTAATCGGCAAGTATATTTATTTTTCAAAAAATAAATAAATGGGAATTTCATCTCAGTTATGATGCCACAATCTAGTGCGCAAACATTTCCAGGAACCACAGGTACATTTGTTTTTCGGTGCGCACACTCTTGGGAAACGTCAGATCCCAGTAGGAATGGTTCTCCCGTGTTTTGACCGTGAATTTTTCAATGAAACGCGTCTGATGTTGTTCCAACAAATGTTCGAGGCATTTGGTGGTTTCATAATTCGACGAGGAAAGAGAAGAACACGTTTCCAAAATCGTCTTGGCGTGCCGCAAAAACAGGTACACCATGGGAAACTCTCGAGGGAGGGCATCGAATTTCAGCACCATCTGATCCATGATTTGACGGATTTCGTCCAGAGTAAAAGGTTCCTGGAGGTAGGGGTGCGTAGGAAGACGGAAAGCCTTGGTCAGCGTCAAAATGTGGTACTGTGGTTCGTATTCGAGAACGGAGCGGGAAAGATCATTATGAAAGATGGACAAGATCTCTTCGAGACGGAAGCAAAAGACATTGTGTTTCCGCTGGACCAAAATCAGTTCTTGTACTGAAAAATCACTGACAGGATCCAGGTCCAACAACGTGTCGTTGACCGAGGAGGGTACCGAGGTGGGAAAAGGAAAAAGCTGGCGGTAGCAGTGTTTGAGCGCCAGCACTTGGAGGACCGGCCATTTCTTGGTCGTTTGCTGGGCGAGTCGTTGAAGAACCGGGGATTGAGAAAGGTGTTGGGGCTCCAACACATTTTTTCCAAGGCGATAAAAATCTAAAAACTCCATTTGTTTTCTTTATCCGCATATAATTTCCTAAATACAAAAATACAAAAATACAAAAATACAAAATAGAAAAGAAATTTTATTTTTTTCTTGTTCGGCAATAAATGACTGAAAGTGTGAAACCACGTCAAACCTACCTGACCGTTAGCCAGCTGGGGCCGGATTGGCAGCCTGCGGGCGTGCCCAGTATGTACACCCAGATTGTACCCATCACTCCGGATCAGGGGTATGGAGCCCTGACCCATAATGTCGCCTCCCCCGGTTCCGGGTATTTCAACGAGACAGATGCGTACGACAACGAGTACATCAAGGTGTGCGGATACAAGTTTCTCAAGCGGGCCTGTGATGGCACCCTTCCCCTCAAGAAAAATTGAGGACGATATTTCTTTTCTACACCTTTCCATAGGCAATCAAAAAAGAAATGCAACATATTATCATGGAACATCCGGGCTACACGTGGGTCTACCGGGAACCCCATTGGGTGCTCGATTGGACACCCATTCCGGGGATTTATTCTCCTCCCTGTCTTCACAAACCCATGCGGTTCCGCACGGTACCGGTGGCGTCGGACGTGCTCCCTATGATTGGACGCGTCATTGGAAAAGAAGGCAAGTTTCTCAAATGGATCACCGAGCGGTCGAAAACCACCTATATTTTTTTCAGGGAGGGTATGTGGGAGATTTGGGGACCGTCGGACCGATCCCTTCGTTTGGCCGTGTTGTTGTTGGAAAAGCACATTCAACATCACCTCGAATTAAAAGACAAAATGAGTAGGGTCGGGGACCAGGCGCCGCAAGAGGTCCACCTTGAAAGTGTCGAGGTCGGTCCAATTGTCGAGTAGTAGACCCGCCACGTCCCCCGAATTGGGTCCGAGGGACCATAGAAAATTACTGGTGGAATTGTTAGCCAAGAGATAATCCACAAAGATATTCATCCAATCCGCATCCAGGTACGTTTGTCCACCCCATTCTCCTGGAACAAACGTGTACCCCAAATCCAGCAAGAAGCCAAAATCGGTGTTCCAATTGTTGTGCAACACATTGGGATCGGACGACGTGGAACCCACGACACTTTTGCCATAGACATGGGGACTAAACACGATGCGGTGCATCAGGGCCGTAGGAAGATCCAAGGGATGCGAGGGATAATTCCGAAACGTGTGTCCCCATTCGATGCCTTCAATGAAAAAGAGCCATTGCTTGTCGGGGTACCTTGCACTGATCTTGGGAAGGGCTTGTTGGACAAACAGCCGCCAATCCGTGGAGGGATCTTCGCTTCCAAAGGTGGCCGCGCCGTGGGGTTCATTGATCAGATCGATGCCCATGAGGTTGGGACGGTCCGCGTACCGATCGAGGATAGCAAACCATGTTGCGTAGAATGTGTCGGTGGTGTATTGATCATCGGTGGGAGAGTACCACAGCTCGGAAATGTACTCCTTGTGGAGACGGTGGAGATCGAGCAAGATGACGATCCCATGGGCCTCGGCCTTTTCGAAAAAACGATCGAGGATTTCAATGGATTGGAGATGTTGCATGGAGGAATCCGCGCTGAGGAGGCCGTCGTAAGGATAAATGTCAAAATGGTAATGGATCCATTCGGAGGAAAAAGGGACACGGAGACTGTTGATTTCCAGACGCTGGAGGAGAGCAAAATACCAATCCATCGTGTGGGACCAGAGACCATCGACGACGTAATCCTGGGTCTCAAATCCGAACCAGGAGAGCCCGCGCAGTTTCACCTGCTGATTATTCAAGAATAAGGCATTGTCCTGTGTTTTCCATACGGGTGCCGCAGCTGCCACGATGCCCGTGAAAGAAACCAAAAGAGTCCACAGACAAGAGGATTTCATTCTTCTTTTTTTTTCTAAAGGAGAAAAAAAAAAAAGTTTCATGGTTCTGTGTCTTTAAAAAGGCCAAAAGGAAAAACGTTGTGGGCTTCACAGATGGGTCCTAGTAAATCCCCGAGACTTTTACATGACTTTCAAAAGCTACAGGGCTACCCGAGTTTATTCCCCTGTCCTGGAAAAAGAGTCGTTTGGTGGATGGATCGCGACGAAAATCGACTCGGTGCCACAAGGGTTTGTTCCCGAAAAGTTTTCGGAGTAGAGACTGGAACCGCCACAGGAGGGCGCTCCTCAAAATCCACCTCACAATCCGTTTCAATAATACAGACGGCCTTGTCTCGTGTTTCTGGCCCTACTTGCAACACCTCGAGGGAATAACCGTCCATGACGACAATGTCCCCCACCGTCAGGCAAGAATGGTGTCGTAATCCTCTTTCCAGCACCGCACGCATGTCCACCACCTCCCAAAGAGATTCCGTGAGGATGCGGAATTTGGCATACGTGGCCTTGGGAAGGGAGACATTGCCCACGCGTACAATATCTCCTGGTGTTGTTTCTAGGTGGCTGGCCATCCAGGGAGGAACGAGGACGGAACCTTCGGGGGCCCCAAATTCCAACACCCCGGAATGAGTGATTTTTTCTGGCTTTCCCATACTGGACAAGCGGAATAAGAGCGGGTAGTCTACATTTTCTTGAACAAGGGCTTCCAACACGGAAACGGGTAGCATGATTTTATCTCCCTTGTCCTCCTTCTTTTTCAGACGGAGGGAAAACAGGTCGTGCCACATTTTTTATTTATCATGGAAAAGAATCAAGTCGTTGGAAAAGGAAAATTTAACGAAAAAAAAAAATATTTTTTTTCAATAAACATAAATAAAAAATGTCCAATCTTTCTCTGAATGGATCACTCCGAACATGCAAGGTAGACCAGGGATGGGCTAGCCGTATCCAGTCTGACCGCTTTGAGAACCCCGATCTGCTTGTCTGCCCCGTGTGGAGCGGCTTTGATCTTGCCAACCGCCCCGTGTGTGTGGATTCTTTCTACACCAAGTCTCCAGGGTGCAACAGCCCCCTCGACCGTGTCGCTGTCGAAAACTTTTTGAGGCCCCAGTACATGGAGTACATCAACCTCGATGCCGAAGGTTTCCGCTACAATGAGGACATCAAGTCCGGCCACGTGGAGGGTTTTGAGACCTGCCACGACGCCAACACCAACATGGATTGCTACAATGCCGGTGTCCGCACCGTGGGCCTGAACCAGCTCAATACCATCACGGGCAACTTTGGCCAGGTGCCCTCCGGTGCCGAGGTGTACCCCCGCTGTGGCAGCCAGCCCTACAACCGCGCCATGCGCCAGGAGGAGGCCGTGGCCAACCAACAGAGCCGCAAGATGCAGGCCGTGCAGCACGCCATGCAGTCTCAGTCCATGCGCAAGACCTCGGGCATGTAAATCATAATCCGACGGGGTTTTCCAGGGTCGGTATTATTATAGTGTTGAACCACACTTCCTTGGCGGTAGCATTGAAAAATGCCACAGGCAAAGGACACTTTTCCCTCTAATTCAGGGATAAACGTGACCGATCCACCCCCACTTTGTTGATAATTAAAAGAGTACTGGAGGACGCCCAGGGTGTTGTTGCTCGTATCCGAAACAAAGTAGGTGTAGGTATCGAGAATGGAGCTGCCATTGGAGGATTGCACCGCATTAACCACGATTCTGGTATTCGCGGAGGGAGGAGACACCGGATCGAGTACCTCGAAAGGGCCTTCTAAATAAAATACCTCATAGTTGGTTTGTTGGCTGGAAATGTCAATTTCCGACAAATCATCACGAAGATATTGGAATTGAAGCATTGGTTTTAATTTATTTTTTTTAATTTCTAGAGAAAAAATAAAACCAATGCCGCTACGTTTTCAATACTATGCCAACGATTTGGATACGATTATTTTGGATTCCACATCCTCCCCCGGCTACCTCGTTTTTATATCGAATGGACCGTTTACTCTGGAAGGAAAAAATTATGCCAACACCCGTTTGAATGTCACAGACATTGTCAATGGAGGAAACAATGCGGAAGCGACGTATCAATTCAATGTCTCGGATGTGAGCAACAATACACTGGGTGTGCTTCAATACTCGTTTAATTTTATAGAGGAAAATGCAGGCGTCATTACCACGGTTCCCCAATTGACTGGACACGTCTCGTTTGCCACGGGTATTTTTGTTTGTTATCCGAATGCCTCTGTTCTCCAGACATTTGACAATGTGTCGGGGTTGCGGCAAATAACCATTACCCGTGAAAAAAAATGACGAGAAATACGCATTTGTTGTTGGAGAGGATGTATTCTCTCACCCCCTAATCAGCCTACTGACGATTTCTTTTTTATTTTCAAAAGAAAAAAATGTTCAAAAGGAGCCTGGAAATGTTTTGGGAGACGCGAAACGAGAGGCGGCGGTACCTCGAGGATCGTAATCTCTTTGACGATCGACTGCACGTGTGCTTGATAGAATACCAGGCCGCCGTAGAAACAAGACAGCGGAGGCGACAGGCCATGCTTTTCCACCACGTCCTCCAAGAAATGACCGTACGAGCCATGGCGCATCCGAGTTTGCGTCCGGACCACGTCCAAGACCACGTCCAAGACCACGTCCAAGACGTTTTGAGGCTCCCCGCCATGGTGTTCTTGTCCCTGTGTATGGTACCTGTTTTGATGGCCGTGATGGGGATGGTATCGATGGTGTCGATGGTGTCGATGGTGTCGATGGTGGACGGCATTGCCAGAATGCGGATTTTTTCCTCCACACCAGTTTCCAAGCGGCGGGCACGCAAGCGGTTGGTGTATATCAAGAATTGGAAACATATTTCTCAACGTCCCTACTCTAAAAAATTCAAGCGGTTTTTTCAGTAAAACAAAAATATTTTGGAAAAAGAAAGAAGAAATGGAATTTAACCCAAAAAAACCGTGTGGTACTTTTCAAAAATCCAAGGATCGGTACACACGGTCCCAATTGATGGCCATGGCCAAACAAGTTCCCATTGCAGGATGTACCACCATGACCATGGACGAGTTGTGTGCAGCGCTCCGTAAAAAACACGCGCTTTTCCATCCCTCGTTAGCCCAAGCTCCAACACAAGCTCCAACACCTACGAAAGAAAAATGTTTGATCGACATGAACCGTCCCTGTGGTAAAAATACCACAGCTAAAAATAGGTACAAGCTTCCCGAGCTCAAAAAGTTGTGGAAACAGGAATGCCAAGATCTCCAGGAATTCAAGGGTAAAAAACCCACCACGATTGTTGAATATTGTAATCTCCTCAAGAAACGATATTCGGACGTGAAATTTGTAGCCATTGGACGCTTGCCTGAAAAAGTGGTGGAAACGTTCAAGGCGTGGATCAATAAATTTTACCATATCCCCGTAAAGACTTTCACCATTTCTCGATTCATCGAGGTGGAAATGTACGATGTACGGGCTTATGGTCCTAGTGCCCAAATCATTCGAACCCTATCCAGCCCTAACCCTCCCACCATGACAAAAACCTTTACGTTGGATCGTTTGGACACGAGTTATTTCAAACCACCCTTTGATTCTTTCAAAGCCAAGACCGATTCGACCTATGTGTTTAACCGCAACGTCGATCGTTTTCCCAAGGAATGGTTGAGGAAACAGACGGAATACATTTTTTCTCTCTCCCCCAACAACAAGATACGATTATTGTGCTATACCCATGCTGGAGATAAGATTTGCAACTCGTTTATTCTGGGAACCTTTGACATTGCAAAAATCAAAGGCAAGAATAAATTTTCTGAAGATTTTGGAACCTACTTGTTTCCCTTGGCGCTGGACATGTACTTACATACGAGACGATTTCCCACCGTGGAAAAATGGCTGGAAACCGGGGTGTTTACGACGTCCCCTATTTCCCCTACACTCGAGATGGCCAAAGTATTTTTCAAAAGTATCAAGGAAAAATCCTTTGCCGACGCCTATTCCCGTATCCTCTTCATTTTGGAGGATCTATGGGACAAATTCGACAAGAAAATGTGGTATCTCTGGGCCGGGGAATACATTCTTCATCTGAATGCTATTTTTGACGGGGTGCCTCCGGTGCCCCCCGAGGGATTGTTCACGTACCGAGGGGTCACCGACGCGGCCTATGTCCAGGCCAACCGCAAGAATGTGTTTGTCAACGAAACGTTCATGTCCACGAGCCCGGATCTACACGCCGCTTTGACTTTCAAGAGTAAAACAGGTCCGTGCTGCCTGTTTTCCATCCAGGTGCTCCCTGGATCCAAATGTCTGTTGCCGGCCTCGTTAACCTATTATAATTCAGAATTGGAGCTTCTTTTTGCACCGGGACGCCAGCTGTTTATCACCAAGAACCAGTTCAAGGCGAGCAATGGAAATGTCCAGGTGACCCGTTTCAGCCTCATGAATTAGAGGCTTTGGAATCTACAACTGATAATTTTCAGGAGACAAGGGAGTACAATGTCGATCTAACCAAATTTTTAAATGTTTTTTTCCTTGCTAATAAAAATGTTCTTTTACCATGTCAAGCAATGGTGGGATCGGCAGGGATGGGGTGTCGTCTTGTTCGGCAGCCTCGTGGTGCTCTTTTTTCTTTGGCTTTTTTATTCACGACACCAAACCGCGGGAACGTCGTCGGCCTCGCTCGATGGTATCCTCGATACCCTCCTACGCCCCCTCCATGTGTCTCCACCGCCGACACGTGTATTGGTCCCTCCGACCACCACCACAAGACCTACGTCCTCCCAAGCGTCGTCCAAAAGCGGTAGCAGCAAGGGAGAAAGAAAGTGCAAGGAATTCGTCGAATTCATCACGGGAAAACGGTTCGACAAGATCCGTCCCGATTTCCTCACCAACCCCGTCACGGGCCACGCCCTGGAGCTGGACATGTATAATGAGGAGCTGCGCCTCGCCATCGAATACAATGGAGCCCAGCACTACCGTTTCAATGCCATGATGCATCAGAACAACCGCGATCGGTTCCAAAACCAGCAGTACCGCGACCTCCTCAAGAAACAAATGTGCCAACAACATGGGATCCGCCTCATCGAGGTGCCCTACACCGTGTCCGAAGACAAGATTCCCGAATTCCTTTATGATCAACTAAAAACCCTCCAAGTTATTTAAAGATGGAAAAGTCAAGATAAAAAGAAATGTGGACTTTTTATCTCGGAGTGGGTGTGGTGTCCTTGGCCGCCTTGGGATTTGTATCGAATTATGGGGAGGGGTTGACGATGTTGTATCGGTTTCATCAGTTGAAAGAAAAGAATCCCTGGGAGAGTGTGAAAAAAACAGCCACCACCATCATGAGGGTGGCGTATCTCCTGGCGTATCAAAAATTGGCCAAAAATGTGGTACACGTAGGCAAGAATGAGTACGACGTGGAATATGTGCTGGGAAACAAGAGGTACAAGATCCGCACCAGGAAAAGAAAAGGTCCCGCCGTGCAAAGGGTGTTGCTGGTGATTGAGGAGAATGACAAGGATGTCACGGGGGAGATTCGTCCCTACTTGGGACCGATGGAGGATTGGCACGGAAAAATATACAGTCCTTTCCAGCTCGGGTATGGATCGCTAACGTTTCACATGGCGGACGGTTCGTGCCACACGGTGGAGGGTCATCGGGGGATTATTCTAGGGTGCTAGGGTGCTAGGGTGCCAAGGCCACATCGACCGAGGCGTAGATGCCGTGGGTGAGGTCGTAGCCTTGAATGGTTTTTTGGTCGAGGGCGAGGCCGAGGTAAATCTTGTCGTTATCCAGTAATTGATAGAAACGCTTGTGATCGTCGGTTAACCATCCCCTCTTGATGGCCTGGTAGGGTACGAGCTGGACGGAAAAAAAGGAGGCGGGACCCTTGAGATCGATAAAGACGAGGTCGAGGTACTGTTGCTTGTCGGTGCTGAAAAAATAGGAACCATCGGGGAGGTTGCTCTTGACGAGGCTGAAAAGCGTGGTACAGCAGGTGGTGGAAGGAACGAGGACGTTGGAGGCGGTGTCCACATACACGGTGGGATTCACCTGGAACGACATTTTTTGGTGCACCTGGGGGATGTCTTCCCCGGCAAATTCTTCCGAGGGTGTTTTTTTCTTGTCCATCAAGAGAAAGACCAAGGCGAGGACGACCACGACAAGAAGAAAAAGACCGATCCATAGCATCATGATGAATAAATGTATTTTTTTTTATCCAGAGGCAATAAAAAAAATTAAATGCATGAGAATGCGATGGATTGATGGATCGGTTCCAACGTGGTTGGTTTTGGATGACGAATGGTTTCCGCCACGGCATACAATGCCAAACATGTAGGGGACGCTACGAGAATATAGTTTTTGACGGTTTTCAAAAATAGTTTGTGCATTTTTTTATTGCCTGGATAAAAAAAACATTCAAAACGCATTTTATGGAGCGATGGAAAAGGTGCCAGAAGAGGGTGGATACAAGGTAAAGGGAACGTTTAAAAACGCGGCAAGGACGGGCTGGTCCGGATTGTAATTGGGAGGGCAGCGCCCAAGTTTGGTGGGATTGTCGATGCTGACATAGTGAATACCGTCATAGAGACCTCGGGTGCCCTGGATGCGTAGAGGGATATTGTAGTACCCGGTCTGACGTAAATAGCTCAGTATTTCCATGGTGGGATGAAAGAAAAAGACGGGAATAAGGGTATCGTCCACCGAGTAGACCTGTGCCCAATAAAGAATGGGAACCATTTGTTTCTTTTTGGATAAAAAAAAATATTTTTTTTTTCAACAATCTGATTTAAAGATTTTGAACCTCGGGTAATAAAATGAATGGAGAATCGGAATATCTCTTTCGTTGTAAAACCACGGATGCATACATTTTTAAAATCTTGACGGAGCTGCTTCACAATATCATCAAGACGGCGTGTTTTGAAATTTCAGCCAAGAAGATGATTCTTCGAATGATGGATTCGAATCGTCGAACGCTGATTGATTTGGCACTTCATTCGGATAATTTCAACCTCTATTATTTTTCTCCTCTGGTGGAAAATGGGATCCTCAACATTGGACTCAATCTGAACCATTTTTACAAGATGCTCAAATCCATCAAGAAACGGGATCATTTGTTTCTTTTTATCGAGGAAAGCAATCCGACCGATCTAGGTATCCATATTATTCCCCGTGATCAATCGAGGGTGACCAAGGCGTTTGTCAAGATTCAGAATATCCAGAACCTGGAGATTGCGCTACCGGATGCGTACGATCATTCCATTCTGGTGGCGTCCAACGAGTTTAGTAAAATGTGCAAGGACATGTTCAACATGTCGTCGTCGATTTCCATCACCACTCAAAAATATTCCATTGGTTTCCTGTGCAATGTGGGTTCGGTGTACAGCCGTGAGGTGATTCTCGGGGAGACGGCCATGGAAAATGAAAACAACAGTGAGGGATTCACCGAGGATTATGATACCGAACAGCTTTCTCGTATCCTCAAGATTTCAGGTTTGCATTCGGGTCTGGTCATCAAGTCCAAGAAAAACATGCCCTTGCAGATCACGTCGAATGTCGGCATTCTGGGAGAAATGAGCATCTTTATCAAGAGCAAGAGGCAGCTCGAGGATGAGAATATGCAAATGATGGAAATGTAATATAGTAGTAGTAGTCTAAAGACACATTCCACCATGTTTCAAAAAATGCTGGATTTTTTGAATCACGTCCATGTACTAACGCTGAAAAACAAGGACCACACTCTTTTGCACAAGCGGTACGAGGCACTATTCCCATCACGGTACACGCTGTTTGAGGTGGAAGGAACGGTGAAAAGCACCAACGGTGGGGATATTGGATCGAGTCTGTGGAAAATTGTCCAACACAAGGAGGCGGACGCGACGGCGCTCGATATCACCCATAATCACTGGAACATGATCCGGGAGGCGCATTCCCAGGGACTCGACAATGTGCTTTTTCTCGAAGATGATGCACTGTTTACCCCCATCTCACCCGAGAAAGAGGCGCGCCTACAACAGTGGATGCTACGCCATCCGCAAAAGTGGGATATATTTTTCATGGGTTATTGTCCGTGGCCCATGGTGCTGAGCATGATGGTGACGAGAGATGTGGTGCGGGTGTACACACCGGTCTGTGCGCACGCATATGTCCTGAATCGACGGGGTATGGAAAAAATGCTCCATTTTTTGGAGACCCCTGAAAACCGTCAATGGCACTTTGACAAGATTTTCAACATGATTCCCACTTTCCGCAAGTACGCGGTCTTTCCCATGTTGAGTTTCCAGGAAATTGGACCGGCCCTGTACACCAAAGCCGTTGATCAGATTGGGGTGAGCATGCATTTTACCACCCTGTGTAGAACCCTGGAGTGGGTATCGTTGCTGATTCCCATGGTGATTTTGGGTATCCTGGTCATCATGGTCCTCTCCCCTTATAAAAAATGAATAACCTGGCTCGTTTTCTACCTCTGTAGGGAAAAAAAGATCCACACCCCACCAAGGAAAAATCAAAACTTTTTTTATTCTTGATTGATAAAAAACAGGAATGGAAACGACGCCAACACACCCCGATTATTTTTATACCCGGCCCACAACATTATTGATCAAGAGCAACACCAATCCGCTCTACAAATTTTTTCGGCAAAATTATTTCACCGCGGGGGACTATAAGCAATTCCTCGAGCATTGGGTGGCATTACCTTTTTTCCCGGCCCTCGAAAAGAGAGAAAAAGAGGAGAAAGGTTTGCCGCTACCGGAACAGGTGGGGTGGTCCAAGTACAAGGATAGCTGTGTCCACCAAGTGTTTGACACGTTCATGTACATTGCCGAGAAATTCAAAAAGGGTCTTTTTGTTCAAACGCAGCAGGGCGGGTGTCTGCGCACGTATCTTCCCTTTAGCAAGGTCCATTTCACGAATGAATGGTTTTCGCATATCCAGGTGGACAAGAAACAATTCTCGTCGGTGCTCGAAATGATGCGCTATGTGGCCGAACAAGAAAAGAAGCCGTTTGTAGAATCGAGGGTGCACAAGGACGTCAAGTCGTGGTATGGCAACAATGGTTTGGTGCGTCTCGAGTTTCCTACCTCGGAAGGGGATTCCGGGTGCAATATGCTCAAGGACATGTGGAACACGCTCGTTCAAGAACGAAACGTGCCGAATGCGAGTTTTTTTGTCAACAAGAGGGATTTCCCCTTGCTGACCAAGGACGGCTACGAATCGTACCGCAGCTTTTTTGGGCCCCGGGTACCCCTCGTGTCTCATGACTATGATCGCTACGCCCCCGTCCTGGGTATGACCACGACCAAGGACCACGCCGATATTCCGATTCCTACCTGGGAGGATTGGTGCCGTGTAAGCTACTGGCACGACAAGCGTCTTTTTGCCAAGGAATTCCGTACCTATCCCACACCGGAGGAATTCGATGCGGTGCCGTGGGAGACGCGTCGTCCCATTGCCGTGTTTCGAGGCGCGTCCACCGGACTCGGAACCACGCTCGCCAACAATCCCCGCCTGTTTTTTGCGGCCGAATCGGCCAAGAAAAAAATGGACGTGGACGGTGTACCGTTTCTCGATGCGGGAATCACCAAATGGAACCTGCGTCCCCGCAAACATCCCGATTCGCGCTACCTGGAAACGATTAGGGTGGACCAGATGCCGTTTTCCCTGGTGGATCCACGGACGCCCTTGGAACAGGCCTCGTACAAATACATTCTTCATCTCCCGGGTCATTCGTGTGCGTACCGCTTGTCGCTGGAGCTCTATTCCGGATCGGTGGTGTTGCTATATCCCTGCGAGTACAAGTTGTGGTTCACGGACGCGCTGCAGCCCTGGGTACACTATGTTCCTCTGGACCCCACCAACCCCGAGGATGTGTACGACAAGATTCGATGGTGTAAAGAGAATGACGAAACGTGTCGTGGCATCGCCCAGCAAGCCAGGGCCTTTGCGCACCAGTACCTGAGCCGAGAGGGTATCCTGGATTACCTGGAAAAGGTGTTGCATTCTTTCCACGAGATTCGATACGCCCCCAGGACCCTAACGGATATGATGGAGGCCAAAATCAAGACATGGAGGAGCCCGTGGGAAAGCCATCAACAGAAAATGGTTCGTGATCCACTTCTTCATCACTTGTTGTCGACGTTTTCGACGGACACGTCCCGCTTTTCTTTTCCACTGATGGCCCTCTTTCTTCGGCACCGTTGGCTCTCCGAAGGGGAGGGTTCATGGACGAGAACGATGCTGACGGAAACAAAAAATACGAGGGTGGAACGCGTCGAGGTCCATGGGAGGGGAATCGTGGTCAAGACGTGCAAGAAACGGAAAAACGATGGCCAGCTTCCTTCGTTTTTTGCCGCCGTGGCCGGGCTGAATTATCTGGCCCGCACCATCCCTCATTTCATGTACACCTACCACATGGAGGAACGAGGTGAGGAATGGTGTACGCTGTTGCAGCACGTGGAAGGACCGACGCTCGAAATGTACCTGAAAGGGTCTCAGCCCAGCTTTCAGGAACTGGTGCATCTGTGGCTGCTCCTTTGTCTGGCACTGCATTCGGCACAGCAGACCATGGGTTTTTTGCACATGGACCTGTACCCCTGGAACGTGATTGTACAAACCGAGAAAAAACCAACGACCCGCGTGTATCCCATCGATGCCCATCACAGCTACCGCGTCGCAACCTCGGTGACACCCGTCATGATCGATTTTGAAAAAAGCCACTTTATGCATCAAGGTCTGCATGTCTACAACACGTCGCCTTTTCGTTTCTGTAGGTTGCAGGATGTGATTTCTCTTGTATTTAGCACGCTGTCCATGTTTCTCGAATACAGCCCTAGTCTTTCCGAACAGGATATTTTCCGCATCCTGCATTGCATGAATTTTTTCTGCTCGGCCTACACCCAGAACCACCGCTTCCACTCGATTTCTCACGTCAAATTATTCCTCAAGAAGCACAAGAAATTTTCGAGAATGATGTACGAACCCAAGACCGGTCTAGAAACCAAGAGCCCCCTCGATTTTTTCCGCCACATGGTCAACTCCCAATTTCCCTACCAATCGTTTTCCCACGGTCCACAGTGGGAATTTATCGTCCCTCCCCAAGCCTTGGAGACCGTGTCGATCGAGTTGGAGCTGCTGGACAAGGTGTATGTCGACGCTTCCTCGGTCTCCTTGGAAGAAAAAAAGATTACCCTCCGGAGGTACTGGATGGGGGTGGAAAAAAGACTCTCGACGCATTCTGAATACAGCGGGGATCGTCTTGGGGCGTGGTACCGTCAACTGGTGCGTCAAGAGACACTCCACGCCATTCGTCATCAATTTATAGAATTTGAGCATCGGTGGGGCGTCAAGATCTGGGAGCACCATCATTGGGACGATCTCATGGGGTTTTCCATTGTGCCCCCTAAAGAAGAGGTGCTTGCAGAATGGAAAAAATGGATGGCCGCGTCCACCTCCTCCCCGCACGCGTCTCCGAGACCGCCGCCTTTTTTAATGTCTCCTCTCTGTATCGAGTGTATTCAGAAATCGACCGTGGCGCCAAAAAAATACACCATGACCATGATTTCCCAATTATTGTACGTGGCCTCCCACCTCCTGCCCGATCGACTGCCCCACGTGGATTTATTTGCCTTGTGGACCCAGGATTTTCATGACGAGTATCATGCATTTCTCCTACAAGGGATGACCTAAGGCTCAAGGCTTGGCTCAAGGCTCAAGCTTACATGTTTTTGGGAGGGTAGTGTACCTGTTGTTTGATTTGGGGCATGGAACGGTTCACCTCGACGGGTAGAGGCGTAGGAGGTGTGGGAAGAGGGGTGTGTTGGAAATAACGGGAGAGAAATTGTTCCAGCTTGTCGAAATCCACGCCTGTCAAGACGTCCTGTAGCTTGCCCCGAACATAAATGAAAAATGTAGGCACCACCTCCACCAGCTCTCGGTGATAGCTGGTCTCCTCATCAATATTGTCCTTGAGGAGCAAGAGCCTCTTTTGTTCGACAAAGGTTTCGAATTTTTGTCCCAGGGCCTCGAATTTTTGCCCCGCTTTCTTACACGGCTGACACCAGGGTGCCCATGCATCCACAAGGATAATGTCGACCTTGTCCAGGACCGCCTGGAGATCCTTGCCGTCCATGAGATCATACGAATACTTTTTACTGGGTGCCATTTCATTGGCGGGAAGAGGATAGCTCTGATTGTAATCCCCGTAGCTCTGGTACATTTTTTTTTTTGTTTCCCCAAAACTCAGTTCTTAAGTAGGTACGCGAGAGAAAAAACGATAAAATCAAGGACCACGACATGAAAACAAAGATAAGAGGCTCCCACGAGGGCCCATTGATCATTTTCTCTGGCCACGGCTACGGCCGCCACCATCCAGGCGGCCGCGATACCGACAAGGGCGAGTACAATAATCATGGGGGCGGTCCATCGACGATCCGTCAAGGACAAGTACATGAAGGGCATCCAAAAGACGGACGCGGTGAGGAGGAGGATCATGGCGCCAAAAAGGGAATCGGTGAGGTGGTGGTAGGCGTAGACGAGCACCGTCAAAAATCCAGCGGCGGCGAGCAAAATGGAGGCCGTGTAGAGACCACGGACCATGGGTTGATGGATACCTCCCCACAGTTGGGAAAGGGGAATGTGAGGGAAACAACGGGGGACTACAAGATAAGAAAAGGGGACGCAGAAACAGAGAAACAAGAGGAAATAAAATTTCCACATGGATATTTTTTTTTTATTTCTTTACGAGAATATAAAAATGAAACAACACACGGTGGCCGGTATTGTGCTCTCTGTCCTCTTTGTCGTGATCCTCGGGTTGTACCTGTCCTCGTACAAGAATGTGTCCAAGGACACCTTGATTTTCCTCCTGTCCATCCTCCAGGTCATTGCCATCTTTTTTGTCTTTTTTTCTTCCACGTCGGAAGACTTTTTTTTCGAGGTCTCTCCCGAACGCAAAAAGTGTCTCGTGGAACAGGTCTCCCTCACCAAAAATCATCGGAGCTGCTCTTGTTGTCAGAAAGGCACCGTCGGAGGCTACCCTCCCCATTACGCCGAGTGGCTCCAGCCCGAAGGCAAGAACGAGTTGTGGAAACGAACGGACAACTGGACGACGGATCCCGAGAATGTGGCGTATGAATCCCAATTGCCCGCGACAGAGTTGGTGAAACAGATGAAGAAAAAATAAAAAAAATATATTGCGTATCCATAGTGATCAACCATGACCAAGCGATTATTCCCCAAATGTTTCAAATCCAATTTGTACGCGGTGTCTTTCCATGATTTTATTACCGAGAAATATCCACAATTACAATCTCACGACGCCTTTGTCCTCTTATGCAAGCATTACACCTCCCTCTTGTGCGGCATCCATTTTCTAAACAGTGGGGGCGATTTAGAAAAGTTGAAACGACGATTCCAACGATTCACCCTACTGCACAATTACCCCGAATGCACCTGGGAACTCGTCTTGACCACGTACCGTCGATCCATCCACCTCTATTCGATGAAATTGCGCCGCGAAATGGAGGATACCCATCACCCCGAGTGCACTGAACGGCAAGAACATTTGGAAAAAAGTATTTTTGATTTTTTTCACTCCGTTTTGACTCCACTTTCCAAAAAAAATTGAAAGTGGTTTAAAGAATGCTGAACTATTATCAAAAAAACAATAACCATGGCTCCTATCAAACAACGTGTCTCGTCGAGTGTTGCTCCTATTCAATCCGCTGTCCCCGTTCAGATGGTCGCTCCTCCAGCTTCCATCCCCATTGCAGATCTTGTCGCCCCTACCCCCAAGCGTGCCGCCCCCAAGAAGAAAAAGGCGGTGCTCACTCCTGCCCCGGTCCTTTCAGAGGTGGCCATTGAGCCTATCCAGGTGGTGCCTGTTGAGGCAGAAGCCACCGAGGAGGAGGTGGTGGTGAATGTGGTGGAGGAAAATGTAGAGGTGGCGGAGGAAAAGAAGCGCACCCGCCGCGTGGTGTCCAAGGATACTCTCCGTGCCGACTTTGATAACCTCTGGATCGAGTACGCCGAGGAGCTTTCTGTCAAGAAAAAGCCAGGCAAGAAGCTCAGTCTGGAAAAGTATCTTCACAAGCTGCAGGGAGATGCCTACAAGCTCCTCAAGATCCGTCCTCTGGGGGATGAGAAGAAGCCTCGTGCCGAGAACAACTCGGGGTTCATGAAGCCCGTGAACATTAGCCCCGAGCTCGCTAGTTTCATCAAGGTGCCCACCACGGAGCCCATTACCCGTGTGGCCATCACCAAGAAGATTTGCGAGTACATCAAGGACAAGGACTTGCAGAATCCCAAGGACAGGCGCGAGATTATCCCTGATCCTTCCCTCAAGCAAATCTTTAGCATCTCGGAGACGGAGAAGGAACCCCTGACCTATTATAGCATGCAAAAGAAGATTCAGTCCCATATTTTCAAGGTCTAGAGAGTGGAGTTGGAATGCCATACTATTCATTGTAGTTCATTGTAGTGATGCTTTTTGCTCTGTGGCGCAGGGGAAGCGCGTTGGGCCCATAACCCAAAGGTCGGTGGATCGAAACCATCTGGAGCAATTTTTTTTCATGAGAAAAAAAAATGATGGACGGTACAACTACGATAAAAGATTGTCCTACCCACCTAAAAAAGAAATGAGCCGTCCTTATTATACCGCCATGGGCCTGTTTTATTTTGTTGTTCCCTTTTACCTTTTTCGAGGGTTGGTTTCCTCGGACCCCCATCGTTTTCAAAGCGTTTGTTCATTGATGGCGGCTCTAACACTTTCCATGACCGGTGTCCGTGAACTTTTGGGTGGTCCTGTGTCGTCCTTGCAACGCAAAGAAACGACCGAATTGTACATGGTGTATACCGTCATGGATATGTTGCTGGGCTTTGTCTACTATCCGCATCTCATGAAATGGTGGGAAGGATGGTTCCATCACACCGCCACGGGTGGGTTTGCCCTGTATTGTCTGTACACGGGTCGATACCACGTGTTTTCTCCCTGTATGATTGTCGAGGTACCGACCATTTTTCTAACCCTTCCCCGTCTGTTTCCTTCTCTGTACAGCCTCCGAAAATACGTGTTTCCACCTGTCTTTGCCCTGTGTCGTCTCGGTCTGTTCAATCTACATGTGGTGTGGTTATGGAGACGTGGGGATCTTACCGTGGGAGAACTTTGGATGGCCCTTGGTTTTAATTGCTTGAATGCTCATTGGATGCATCAAACGCTTTGGAAAAAAGGACCGCGTCCGGCACCCCCACCTCGGCCGACGGCGTGATCCAAAATGTTTGTTGGACCGCCTCTAGCGTCCCGTACTCACGAATCGAATCACTGTACAGAAAAAACGGATCCACCTCGACAATCCAATGACGCCGCGTGTCCCCAAGGTAGGAAAAGACGACACGGGCGAGGAAACTTTCCCACGCACAAAATTGGGGGTACGTCATGTGCTGGGCATAGACACTCGTCGAAAAAGCCTGGAAATGATGGAGGGAGCGTGGGTGCACGGGCAAAGGATCTTGCAATGCCATGGGCAACAGGGACAGGGAGGGCAACGAAATCACATCGTCCTCGTCGATTTCTCTTGTAGTGGTGGTGGATACCACCTGCCAATTTTCCTTGTGGCCATGCAATGTTTCTTGTACAAAGTCTCGAGCATACGGAACATGGGGTGTAAGGACATGTCGTTGGGGAGGGTGAAAGGGGGACAAGACATACAAACTCCACGCGGCGGGCATCAGAAACGCGGATCGCATGTTTTCTTGAACCAATTTTTTAAAAATTTTATTTCTTGTTCATGGATAGATAGGACACCATGACGATTTATAATCCTTGTTCTTGTTGCCCCTCGTATTCCTGCTGCAATAACAATCCTTTTCAAGTATGTAATGGCTACTCCTCGGTGGTTACCACCCTTGTCGTGACCAATCTTTTATTTTGCCAGGTCAACTTTTGTCTGACACTCAGCGACGGTACCAATGTTTCGGTTTCCATCCCCGGCAATCCCACTGGCACCGCAGGCACCACCACCATCGGTCCCTACCCCAACAATACCACCATTACGTTTCTCAAGGCCTCCATATGCTCTCCTTGCAGTGTCAACCTCTTGTATTGCAACACCATTCCCCAGTTGGGTGTCACTGTCAACGTTTCCATCAGTTCGACGGGAGTGTTTACGTTTACGGCCTAGCCTAGTTTTAAAAAAAAATGAGCCTTGTGTTTTTTTCAAGATAAAAACACAAGAAATAATCATGAAATTACCTCTGACCACGGCGTTTCTTATGATGGATCGAGCCTTTTATTATGGAGAATGGAGCGTCTGGCATTCGAATCTTCCCAAGTTTATGGGACCCAACAAGATCATGGTCAACCTTTTTCCCCATGACGAGCTGCAAATCTCCCACAAGAAATTTTTGGGCCCATTTCTGTACGAAAAAAAGTGGAGAGGAAATTACACTGTTGATTCCATCGATTCTATCGATTCCATTGATTCTCCTAATCATCTGGCCAATAACACTCTGGTCCACATTCAGTTTCACGAGATGGAAAGGTACCCCATCTCCTTGTTTGGAATCGGGGTGGACGAGATCCCTCTCGTCATGACACGACAACCGGATGTATCCACGCTGAAAATGGATCTAAACATTGTTCATAACAATGACATGTATCTGACGGTACCCAATAGTCAGCTTCAAAAATTTTTACGTCGATCGCTTCCTCTCGACAAGACCACTTCCTATCACCTCGTACGATCGATTTACAATGACCAGCCCAAGGTCAATGTACCCATTTCCACGTTTATTGCCACTCAGCTCCTGGGCACTCTCATGGGCTATGTCATTCATGATCAAATGTGCCACTAGTCAAAAATTTACAGCCAGGCGGATCTATACACCGCATCTTCCACCACCAACACGTATGAATTCAAAACACAATTTCAAGGCTTGCTTTAATCAATCATTTTCTTAATGTACCATCAACTGCTGTCGGTATTGAAAACTAAACCCTGGATACAAGGTATCATGCTGGTACCAACTATTGCATTGCGACCATACCATGTCGTGGAAAGAGTGGGAGGATAATTTCCCCGTATCCATCGTCTTCGTCGTCGTACCCCTACGCTGGATCCGATTCAGAATGAATTCCACCTGGGCCTCGATATACAAAAGAATCGAGGTGTGGGCGCTCCCTGAAAAAGGACCCAGCAACAAAAACAATCCCGGAAAACCGTCGACCAGGACACCATTGGAGGAACGGGTACGATCGCGGTCGAGGGAAATACCTTGTTTTCCGAGAATGGTGATACGGGAGAGACTGCCCAAGATTTGGAACCCCGTTGCCAACACCACCTCCTCGCATGGATACTGGGTACCGTCTTGGGTGAAAATGACATTATTCTTGATGGCAACAATCGGTTCGGCCACGAGATGGACATTTGACCGATGGAACACCGACAGGTAGTCCTCCGAGAGCAGCACACGTTTGCATCCAAATGGATAGGTGGGTATCAGCTGGTGGTGTAAATGTGGGGGTGTATTTCTTTGAATATACCTCGTGCTGATCCATTGCAGGACTTTACCGAGCCAGGATCCTTTCCAAAACGCCATGAAAAGAAATTCACGGTACACGTAGAGGATATTCCGGTACAAGGTACGGATCCATGGAACACGGAGGCATTGACGTTCCCACCGGGTGTACGGTCGATTCCATTTGGGCACGATCCAATTGGGGGTGCGTTGGAAAAGATACACTTGCTTGGCTTGTTGGACAATATGCGGGAGGCATTGCACGCCACTGGCTGCATTGCCCACCACGGCAACACATTTTCCCTCAAAAGAGGTTTCGGGTGTCCACTCTGCTGTATGCATGCCTTCCCATGGACGATGGGGAACGTGCAAGGGTGCAACGCTAACCACCACATGATGGCATTCGAATTCATAGGTGGTGGAGAGGACGCGCCATGTCTGATTGGATTCCTGCCATTGAATGCTTTTCACCTCTTCGTAAAAAAAACCATGGTTTTCCAAATGATATTTTTGAAAACAAGTTTCCAGGTATTTTTGGATATCACGGCCGTGAGAGTACACGCGCTCCCAATCATGGGGTTCGAAAGAAAAGGAGTAGAGATGGGATTCGACGTCGCATTCGACACCGGGGTAGATATTCTGAGCCCACGTGCCGCCACAGGTCCCCGTTTTTTCCAAAAAAATAAAATCGTGGATACCATGACGCAAGAGCTGCATGGCCATGCACATGCCCGACATGCCCAGACCCACAAGGACGATTTGCGTTTTCTGCATAGGAATTGATATTTACTTGTTTTGAGAAATTGTCTTTAACGTGGAAAATAAATAATCGAGGTTGACGTGGGGAGGGATTTGATAGTATGATAGTTTGTACATGGGTGTGATTCGTTGATGAATGTGTTGTCGGACTCGGGGATTGGTCATTAAAAAACCATTGTGTAATAAAAAATGGGGACCGTCGGCGGAGAGTTTGGGAACACGATCCCATAATTGTCGGAAAGTTGGATCCGAGCGATACAAACCTCTAAACAAGTCATGATGAATAAAGTAGGGGTGTTTTTTTCCATGATTGTGGCGATGAAAATGGAGGGTAGCAGAGCACCATTTTTGTAAAAGATAATTGTCTTGTTCTGCATACAAGAACCAATTGCTCAAAAGTCGATCCCGGCCTGGTCGATCAAATGCAAAGAATCCTTGTTGGATACAGGACCCTAGCCAATCATCTAGACTTTTTGTACAAAACACCGTGGCATCCACCCACACACCTCCATATTTTTCAAGCAGAAGCATACGGATCACATTGGCCAATTCGCACTTTGCAATGGAGGATAAAAATACGGGTTCCAAAGTAATATAATTCGATACCTTTGATATATCCAAAAGCTCGATTTTCCAATGGGGATGATGGAATTTCCATGATTCTACACATTGTTGAACGACGGGGGGTGCTTGATCAAATCCCTGAAGCCACAATATAAAAATGGTCTTGTTCATAATTTTCTACTCTAGATAAAATATTATTTTCACGGCTGTACCGGCAACAATAATAATTAAAATCTTTCTCTTGGAATAGAATGCTACGAGAGCTTTTCCACACGCACCCCTCCAATGTGTGCATGACCTACCTCTCTCACATGAGGCACAGCCTGATGCTGTCCGGGTGGTTTGCACGGGCCAGCGTCCAGGCCTTGGTTCACGCCATCTTTCCGTTCTGGTGTATCACCTCGAGCACGGACAATGCACAGGGTATCACGCGTGTCCTCCAGTCCAGCGGGTGCCAGCAAAAAAAGTGAAATAATTTGTGTATTTTTTTCAAGATACATGCTTGTCTCCCACGCACTCGCTAACGTATCGGTTGTCTCATGTGTTTTTTTACATTTTTTTTTCACCATCCTAGACAGGCATCCTAGACAGGCATCCTAGACAGGTACAAAAATGGACGACCACCCGACAATCGAGGCGGTCATGGCGCACGAGTTTATCCTAGGCTCCTCAGTTCCATGGAAAGAAAGCTTTTCCATGGAATTCAAGGATTGGACAGCGTTGCCCGTAAAGACAAGATTTCCGCTCAAGACGGTTTGTGCGTTTCTGAACCGAAATGAAGGCGGTTGTCTTGTCTTTGGGGTTCGAGACGATGGCGTGGTTACGGGTGTGCAATGGAACGTGGATAAGATGAAATTGTGGGTCGACAACAATGTATGCAGGTCCCTTTTTTTTATGTCCAATGTAGAGCGCATCCCTCCGAATTCCGTGGTGGTGTTTACCCGACCGGTATCTCCTTCCCGCGCCGTATTTATCGTTGCCTGCAAACTCGTGGAGGGAAGCGATAAAGTCATGTGCCGTGAAATGGGCAACGGCAACGTGTACAACGTGTACGAGCGGTGCAATGCGTCGACGCGACTGGTCAAGACGCTTCCACTTGTTCCTACAACCACGATTGTCAAAAGCCATGAATCTACAGTGATTCCACTTGTTCCTACAACCACGCCCGAGAAAAAGGCTTCCATGGAAACGCAATACCTCGACAAGGTAGTAAGTTTCCTCAAGGCACGTGGCGCAACGACGGAAAAGCGCGCCTGTTCACTGTCCGATATTGGAACGTACTGCCCGATACCGTTTCCACGAAGGCTATCCACCTTTATGAAAAAACACCGCCTTTTGTTTACATTGGTATATGAAAACTCTAGGGTGTATCTTTCCGCCAACTCGTCTTTGGTTGGTCAGAAAGATACCGACAAGGCCCACGCCATGCCAACAAACAGCCACGTCGTGTTGGACATTATGGACCTTTCTCAAAAAGAGGTATCGGAGACTACCAAAGCAGCGAAAGACGTTTTCGAAATCGAGGTGGTTGTTTCACCAAACACTACCCAGGACGACGTGGTTGATAGTACGACAATGACAGTGGTACCCAAAACATTCAAACCGTGGGTGGAAATCACGCTTAGTGTGAGTATCCTTTTTTACGGCGCTTTTTTATTATTTAATATTTCGTCAAAGTAGAGAAAAAAAAATCACAATGGTCTTGTTTATGATTATCTACAAAAAATAAAATTTTATTTTTCGGTCCATAAATAAAAGAAGAAGGATGCAAATATTCGTTGGTGAGAACAGACGAGAAAAGCAGCACACTAGCAGCGTAAGCTCTGGGTAAATGTTGGAGTCCCTTTTTTTTTTTTTGGGTGTACCACTACCACTTTTTTTTTTTCAAGGGACGAGCTGCTAGTCGGTATTTTATCAAAGCCGGCAAAACACCTTATAATGTTCAGGGAACCCCTAAAGCCTCTGCTACCAAGCCGGATGTGGAAACGCATTTGGTGGCCGAGTTCATTGCCCTGGGTATGGTAACAAGGCAGAGGATTCCATTGTAGCTACGATGGGAATGGGCAATCTGCGGGTAAAGCACCTACACCTCGCTACGATGAGAGGCATGGTGCTCCCTCAACGACTACACGGGTGTTGGTCATGAATGACGGCCTCATCCGCCCGACATGGCTTAAGACATAGTCTATTCCCCGACCGAAAGGCGGGGTACTCTAGAAAACACTCACCGGAAAAACCATAACTCTCGAAGTAGAGTCCACCGACACCATTGAAAACGTCAAACAAAAGATCCAAGACATGGAAGGAATCCCTCCAGACCAACAAAGATTGCGGGGATTCCACTTGATCAACAATAAAAACAAAAATTGAAAAGAATTTGCTTTTTTCCGTGGCCGGAATCAACTATCCAACAATGACAAGCATACAAAAAAAATGCGCTACGTGTGGCGAGCAAAAGGATGCCATCACCGACTTTCAGAAACAAAAGAGTACGTGCAAGGCGTGTACCAAACAACGATACGATGCCCGTCGTCAGGCGGAACTACAAAGCGACCAACCCAAGACATGCATCCACTGCGAAAAAACGGGTCCTGCGACGGACTTTTTGTCGTTGAAAAATATTTGCAAGGAATGTGATTTGAAAAAAAAGAAGGAACGGAGTGAGAAATACAAGACGGAACATCAAGACAAGACGTGTTCCCACTGTGGAGAAAAAAAGGGTCTGGAGGAGTTCAAGACAGGTCTTTTCATATGCAAGGTGTGTTGTAATGAGATGGAACAAAAACGTCGTTCTCAATGGACGGAGGAAAGGCGTGCCGAAGAAAATAAAAAGGGGAGAGAGTACTACCACCAACTCGCTCAACAGCCACCGGTCCTCGATCGATCCACACTGGAGGAGGAAAAACAATGTACGGTCTGTTTGCAGAGACAACCTGTGGAACAATTCTACGAGCACAAAAAAAAGGGAACGATCCGTTCCGCGTGCAAGGAATGTACCAAAGAGATCAAGAAACAATATTACGAAGAGAATAAGGAAAAATACATCCTACAAACCAACGCCTACAAAAAAAATAAAATTAAGACAGATCCCATCTTTCATTTAGAAAGACGTATGAGATGCCGTGTGTATAGCGCGCTGAAAAACAATAGTGCCACAAAAGAAAAGCGGGTGTTGGAGTATTTGGGATGCACCGCAGACTTTTTCCAACAATGGATGGCGTTCCAGTTGTACGACGGCATGACCTTGGAGAATTACGGAGAGGTGTGGCACGTCGACCATACCAAGCCGATTGCGTCCTTTGACCTGACGAAAGAAAACGAACAACATGCCTGTTTCTCATGGAAAAACTGTCGTCCTTTTCTCGCCCAAAAAAATATCCAGAAAAGTGATTCGTATCACCCCTTTGAATCGGTCTTGCAAGAATTGAAAGCCCATGCATTTTTAACATCCCACCCGGCCACGGTGAAATAATCATTCTTCTATTGTTGAAAAGAAAGGAATCTACAGATCAGAAAAACGGCATGCCCCCCAAAAGAAAGACGGTAAGGGGGATAAACATTTGAGATGGTCTTTCCACGCATCCATCCAGCCGTTAGTCCATTTTCTTGTGAAAATGTGGCGAAACACCTCAACATATCGGGAAACCCCTTAGAGCCTGAACTACTCCTTGTCTTGGGGAAACCCTTGACAATAGGCAGGGTAATGACCTCGCTCCTAGTAATAACGTTTAGGATTGGGCAATCCGTGGGTAAAGCGTCTACGTCCGTTTATGACAAGGATACGATGCTCCCTCAACGACGTCTCCGAAAAGGAGAGATTCAATCTTGTTTTGCCAACAAGGGAGAATCGCACGGGTGTTGGTTCACGATAATGGTCTAGTCCACCGGAGTGAGCTTAAGGTACAGTCTGGCCCTTGGTGAAAATCAAGGGAGCGGAACGAATTTTCGCAGGCAAACAATTGGAAGACGGTAGAACACTGTCCGACTACAATATACAAAAGGAGAGCACAATTGAGAAATCAAGGTGCGAAAAGCGGCGTGCCAGGAAGCGATTCTTGGAAAACACTTGAGTCTCTCTAGTTGAAAAAAGAGACCAGTCGCTAGTCGGTTTTGAAGCCGGCGAGACACCTTATAATGTTCGGGGAATCCCTAAAGCCTCTGATACCAAGCCGGATGTGGAAACGCGTCTGGTGGCCGAGTTAATTGCCCTGGGTACGGTAATAATTCAGAGGATTCCATTGTGGCTACGATGGGAATGGGCAATCCGCGGGTAAAGTTCCTACACCTCGCTACGATGAGAGGCATGGAACTCCTTCAACGACCGCACGGGTGTCGGTCTGTTATGACGGTCTCATCCACCGGAACAGGCTTAAGATACAGTCTATCCCTCCACCGAAAGGGGAGGTAAGTGGAGATACACTTGGTACTTCGCCTCCGAGGAGGTTAAAAAAAAATGATTTATCGCTACATATAATTATGTGTTGTAGTACTAATTCGTTTTTGAAAATGGAGAAAAATGTACCCAGTGCAAGAAAGAATTTCCTCTCGAGATATTCTTGGGGAAAAACAACGCTACAACAGCCACATGCGTTGAGTGTCGCGAAAGAAGCATGCGTTGTCGCGTGAAACATCTCGAAGAAAGAAAAGAATCCACGAAAGCGTGGAAAGAAAAGAACAAAGATTACATTCAACGGATGAATGAGTTTTATCGCACCACCACATCATTATCAGGAGACGAAAAAGCGATACTGTTGGTGGAATTCAAGAAAAAACACAATATTCAGGATAAGGTGAGAGGCCAACCTTCCCAACATAGAAAACCTCATTATCAGCAAGGTGAAATCATGGGAAAAGATTGTAGCATCGCTGAATGTGGATGGAATCCTTTACAGGAATATAATTATAATCGAAATTCATGGGACAAACTCCGTACGACATGTAAAAAATGCGTTGCACAGCAAAGAGTGCAATACAAAGATGTTCGACAAGCTTATTACCGCTCACTTGGTGCACACCATAAGTTGAGGAATAATATCAGTGCAAGAATAAAAGCGTCGTTGGAAAAGTCGGAGGTCAAGAAAAATTTGGAAATGGTTCATTACCTTGGCTGTAGTATTCAAGAATTCAAGCAGCACATGGAATCCAAATTTACAGAAGGCATGACCTGGGAAAAATATGGCTCCTTTACGGATGCGAATGGAATTCAATCCATTGGTTTTCATATCGATCATATCATTCCGTGCAAGGCCTTTGACTTTCAAAACCCGCAAGAAATTCTCTTGTGTTTTCATTGGAGGAATTGCCAGCCTATGTGGGGAATCGAAAATATGAGAAAGGGTGCTCGCTACGATAAAAAAGACAAGCTTCGTTATGTGCAGAGTATGGAGACCGTACTGGAAAATGTGTCTTATGAAAAACTCGTCAAGGACATTGAAAGAGATGTGTCGTATGAGACAGAAAAAGAAAAGACTGAAAAGGTGGAACGTACACAAAAAGAAAAGCAACAACGCGCACTTTATCAGGATTATGTTTTCGACCAAGCCTTGCAAGACGTTCAAGTCATGTTTTTCTTTTATGAAAATCCTCCGGATGAAAAGAAGGTGTATCAAGAAACGCTTCTTTTTCGAATGAAAAACATGCAATCGAGAAAACGCGGAGAAGACAACAAACGATCCAAAAAAGTTTGTCAAGTAAGCTTGGATGGAGAACATTTGAATACGTATGCGTCCATGAATATTGGGGCCAAGGAGAATGGCACCTACCATTCCATTGTTTCCAAATGCTGCTCGAATCCCGACCAACTGTACAAGGCTGGTGGATATTATTGGTGTTTTCTTGACCATCTCGAGGAATTCCAGCAGCGAATCAAGGCTCTTGGATAATATCATGCAGGGTAGGGTGAAAAAAATGTTGAATTTATAAATTTCAACATTACCTACATAAAATCAAATACATGACCACCACCACTACCCTGGAAATCTATACCTTGGGACGCGCCCTGTCGTTTTCTCTCTTGGCACCCCTCCAATTTTTCTACGGCCTATGGATTGGAAAATTTTCCACCCCCTACCTATTCCTCGTCTTGCTGCTCTCCGGCTACACGTTTGCCATCCTCTCCTCCGTCTCCATGGCATCAACAGCATCCACGCAAAATATTGTGGTCTTGTCGCTCTATTCCATGGCCCTCTTTTTTATTATGCTCGTTTTCGTCATGAAAATATTCATTTTCAAAACATGAATCAGTCCTGTACTGAGCTGCAATCAGTTGCTCTACCGATGAGCTAACAGGGTAGAATAAAATTAAATATTTAATTTAAAAAAGAAAAACAAAATGCCCCGATCAACACCGTATGCCATTCAAGCGCGTCGTGTCGCCATGGCACGCCCTTTTCGTTCCGTGGACGATGTGAAAAAAGCCCTGGAAACCCATGACCGGGGCGGCTCCATTGGATTTTCCCGCAAAGCGTCTTTGGTGGCCATGGGTCTCCTACCCCGTGCGGACGGCTCTTTCCGTGTGAGTACCAAATACCAAGTGGGAAACCAATAATTTTTTTTTCATACCAGAAAAGAAAACCTTTCATGAAAACGAATCCTACACAAATCACGGCCAGTATCTTGTTTCTTGTGTTTGTGTTTTATTTCACCGTGCAAAAAAAATACATGATTACCGCCATTTGTGCCGTGGCGTTGGCAAGCTATGTAGTCATGAATCTGGACATGAGTAAAATTTCCCAGGATCCACAGGATCCACACCAAGATTATATCGCGCGGTACGTGGATTGGTCCATCACCACCCCGTTGCTCCTTTTCACGCTGCTGAGGGCGTGCCGTCTCCAGAATCCGTCCCTGTACGTGCTCATCCTGACGCTGGATGTCATGATGATTTACATGGGCTATCTGGCGGCCGTGGCCGACACGGTCCAGAAACGCAATACCTTGTTTGCCGCGTCCTCTTTTTTTTACCTCTTGGTCTTTGTCCTGGTCTTTTGGATCTGTTCCAAGACGCACCTGGGCCTTGGCTTGTTTTTATTTTTCGCGTGGATGGTGTACCCAGTGTTGTGGTACCTGCATCGAGTCCCGGATACGGAGCCCTATCTGAACAATAATAACTACAATTCGTGCATTGCGGCCTTGGATGTGTTTTCCAAGGTGGGGTACGGATTGTTGCTTCCGCTCTAAGTAAAAAAACTGAGACGATTCATGGATTTTCACGAGATTTGGATGAATTTTCTCTCGTCAAGGAAAACTCTACTCACTCTATTTTTTTTTTTTCAAAAAAAAATACACAGAAACATGAATTGCTGTATCGACAGGTGCCCTTTTTTTGCCAATGAACAATGCGAGGGACGATGCTCCCAACACGCTCTGGAACGCTGTTCTCAGCTGGTCGATCAATTGCCATTGCCCACCGAACTCACCGACCAGATTTGGAAATTATGTGGACAGCGAGAGCATCGAAATCTGACGGACGAGGAGATTGCAGAGCGCCTGGGAATGGACCCCGCCGATATTTTTATCGACACGGAGACTGTGCGGGAGCGTGTGGAGTGGCTCCGCCACCACCATCATGGGTATGTCGGGATGGGTGCCAACGAGATGCTGGGTCTGCCCCCAAACAAGAAACTGCGCAAGGAGGATGCCGAGCTTCTCATGAATACGATGGATGAGAGGATCCATCGGGGTGAATTTTATTGTCGTCTGACCACGGAAAAGGCCATTGTGTGCCACACGTTCCACCGCGGAGGTCTCACGAGGGAACTGTTTCCCGTAGGTCTGTGCTACCACGGCACCCCTGCCTGTACCACCAAAATGACAATCCAACAAATCCGCAATATTATTTCTGGAGAGGCCATGACAGGCGCTGGGGGAGGAGGTGGTGGTGGGGGTGGTCTCTAGGCCCGTGAAAGTGGAATGCCACGATCAAGACTTTGCATACCTTTTTTAAATAGGTGTAAAATATTCTTCTTGAATGGAAAACGGTTCCCGTTCTCTTTCATGCCATCGAGGATCGCTTACGGAAAATAAAAGACATTCATAATCGTCCACCATGGGGTGAGGTAGTGCCGGGACGGTGGTTGTTTCTTGGACGACATGCGTAATGTTCATGCCATACTCGACCACACGACGCATAATGGCTACAGCGTGTGGCGTCCGATCCTCTTCCACCAAGGAGGGGAAAAGACGGAGTTCAATCTCCACCTTTTGAGTTCTTTCACTATCCAATACGCCACAAAGCACGGTACGACCGTATTTCACAATGGGGAGTTCACGACCCCACGAGTCATAATAAGTATTCCAATAAATTCCAAGAGAATAGTATCCCAGAATCATGATCGAATCCTGGGGATCGATCGGCTCGTCCCATGTTTCCACGTCGATATCCATCGTGGTGTCTTCGATTTCATTTTCGGCGGTGTAAAAACTGGCCACACTTTCAGTGTCCAATTCGACAAGGTCCATCATTTTTATTTTCTTTCCAATGCGTTGGGGGTATACACAGACCTACAAGAACAATTTTCAATTTTTTGTACTTGTAGGAAAAAGATTTAACAATGAAAATCCGCCTGGAACAAACAAAAATGGAGCCTTTCAAAGCCTATTATACCGAGACGCTCCTCGACCTAACAAAAAGTTTTTCTACCCTTCAACAGCATTCTCTCCAAGCAAGAAAATCATTTCCCAATGTACCCGAACTGAGCAGTGCGGAAAAAAAGGCATTGTTGCTCGCACCCCTTCTTTACCGCTTTCCACAGGAGATGGAGATTCCCTTTTCCATCCAGCAACACGCCAGGAATGTCCTCTTGGCGGTGGTTTCTTTTTCCCCTCCTCATGGGGACATTAAAAGTCTCCCCAGTGTGTGCACGTTTTTGGAGGCCTTTACCACCTACCTTGAAAAAGACAGGGTGGCCCTCCGAGAAAGTCTGTTGGCCAATCTCTACACCCTCTCTCGTTTTGAGGGTACCGAGAAAGAGACGGAAAAATTGTGGAAGCATGTCGTCCAAATGGGGTGGGAAGCCGACTATGAAACCTATGAAAAGCAACAAAAAGAACGAGCTGTTCAACGTCTCTCGGAAACCATGGACCGTGCGTTTTGGGACATGTTTCGTGAAATGTTGGTCCGGAACGACACGAGTCTCTTGGAAAACACATTCCAAGAAATCCAATCTCTTCTCCAAGACATTTCGAAACGTGGCCAAGACCACGTCCAAGATTTATTTTCCTCGGTCTCGTGGAAAGAATGGACCCTCCCACAGATCCTCGATTGGTTCTCACGGGTGCTCCACTACCTCCAGGAATGCGATGCCCCGGTCATGGATCCCGTGTACACCCAAGCCTTGGAGGATCTGCGTGTCCTCGAGACGATACCCGAATTGGTGAGTAAGGGCATGGAGACACTGTATGCACTGGTCATTCCTCTGCGTGCCAAGATGGCCGTGGTCAGGGACACGTTGCGTTAGCGGGCCCAGCCTGGAACGTATCCAAATGACTTGTGATACTTTTGAGCAATGGCGATAAACAGCTCCATCCATTTCCAGATGACGTCGCGGTCGCTGTCATCGAGCTGCTTGGATTGCCAGAGATTTTTGAAATGATTAATCTTGTCATTGGCGAGACTGGCCCCGGTATAGAGAATGGAATTTTGTAAAAAGAATTGTTCATCCTTGTTCTTGACCTGCTCCTTGAGAGGAAGAAGATCACGGATAAAACGACCAATGACATCGGCCACAGGAATCTGGTCCTTGATAAAGATGCGAATAATAACAAAGTCGCCCTCGAGGGGAAACTGTTCAATCAGCTCATCCAAAAACGTGACGAGCTGGTTGCGGAACTCGAACATTATTTGAAGCTTTTTTTCCTCCATATTGTCTTTTGTTTTTGTAGGGTAAATCTTTAAGTTGCCTAGTTTTTTATAAAAACCACACAACCAATGGAAAAAAAATTTTTTTTCGTGGAAAGAAAGAAAAAAAAAAAATGTCTGCCCAAACCGCTGGTATGTGGGTCGTAGGTCTCGCATGGGTCGTCTACGCCTTTGTCTTTCTCGTTACGCTCTACAAGAGCTTTGAATTCTACAAGAGCATCGAGACGATGGAAGAGTTCAAGGATGTTCACTCTATTGCTCCCCTCAAAAATTTGTTCCTCGCCTCGTTCATCCTTCAAGTGGTGGCGCTGGGCATCACCTTTTTCATTGGAATGATGGCCAAGTAGTAGTAGTTTTTCAAATAAAAAATGAATTTTTTGGAAATACCCTCACGCACGCTTCCAATAGAACATGAACGATCAATTGGTTTCCTGGACGTTGCCGTTCCGTTCTCTTACCGAGAACACTCCGTTGTTGGGAAAGGGTGGATTCGGAACGGTCTACCGCATTCACAACAAGCTGGATGGTCAGGTCTATGCGGTCAAACGCGTGCTCATTACCGAGGATAGCATCCAGAGTGCGTTGCACGAGATTCGTATCCTGGCGTCCATTGCTCACCCCCACATTATCCGGTACTATCATTCGTGGGTGGATGCCCGGGACAAGAAAGAACCGCTCACCGAGGAGACCGATCAACAACGATTAGAAGAGGAGACACTGCTTGTCTATCAGGACTGCTATTATTTTTTCAATCTACAGATGGAATGCTGTACCATGAGTCTTCGGGGATTTATTTCTCAGGGTTTTTCGGATACCAAGGAAATCATTGTCCAGATTTTGCAAGGCCTCGATTATCTGCACAAGAAAGGTATTGTGCACCGGGATTTGAAACCGGATAACATTTTGTTGAAATCGATGGATCCTCTCCAGGTCAAAATCAGTGATTTTGGTCTCGCCAAGGTATTTTCAACAGTCTCTGAAAACACCTTGTACACGGGCAGTTTCCTCTACGCTTCCCCGGAACAGGCCATGGGTAAACCATGCTCGACCTCGACGGATGTGTACAGCCTGGGAATTGTATTGTATGAGCTCGAGGTTCGTTTTGATACGGAAATGGAACGCATTGTCAAGATCCAGCGGTTGCGCCAGCAACATGTGGTCCAAGAACCTACCGATTTCCAAGCTCTTATTCTGTGGATGGTTCAAGAGAATCCCTCTTTTCGTCCGTCGGTTCCCCTGTTGCGGGTGCACATGGACAGCGGAGGTGGTGAAAACATTGGTTTGTGGTGTCGAGATATCGTATGGGAAATTTTGTATGGAATTTTTTTTTTAATTTCTAATGGTAAGATAAACGTGTCATGAGAGTGTTAGTCTATGGTAGCCAGGGGTGGATCGGCCAGCAATTTATTTCCTTGCTTGAAAAAAAAGGATATGATTTCCAGCACGCCTCTGCCCGCGCCGACAAGGAAACGCTGGTCGCACAGGAATTGGATACCGTAAAGCCTACGCATGTCATTTCCTTTATTGGAAGAACCCATGGTACCATTGGCGACAAAATATATACCACCATTGATTATCTAGAACAGCCCGGTAAGCTCGTGGAAAACATGCGGGATAATTTATTTTCCCCTCTGGTCCTGGCCACTCTCTGCCAACAACGAGGCATTCATTATTCTTATCTGGGCACGGGGTGTATCTTTGCCTATGACGAGGACCATCCCATGCGCAACGAGGGTGTGCACGGGTTTGACGAATCCTCCACCCCCAACTTTTTTGGGAGCTCGTATTCCATTGTCAAGGGATTTACCGACCGGCTTTTCCATTTTTACCCTATTTTGAATCTACGCATCCGTATGCCCATCACTGGAGAAAAAAATGGTCGTAATTTCATTACCAAAATCACCACCTATGAAAAAGTGTGTTCCCTGCCCAACAGCATGTCGGTGCTCCCCAATCTGTTGCCTCTGGTTCTCGATATGATGGAAAACAAGGTGGTGGGGACCATCAACCTTACCAATCCCGGTGTCATTTCTCACAACGAGATTTTGGAAATGTACCGCGAAATCGTGGATCCTTTTTTTACGTGGAAAAATTTTTCCCCGGAAGAACAGCGAAAAATTCTCGCCGCGGATCGATCCAATAATTTTCTCGAAACGCGACGATTACAAGACATGTATCCCCAGGTGTTGCCCATCCACGAGGCCGTCCGGCAATGTCTGGTGTCGTACCGTGCCTCGATGGAGATTCCAAAATACCATCTCTTGGTGACGGGGGGATGTGGTTTCATTGGGAGTAATTTCATCAATGAGTATTTTCCCAAGCATCGTTTCGAAAAATGGGTGAATCTCGATGCCATGTACTACTGTGCCAACGAAACCAATGTCGAGGCGGACATTCGTCATCATCCTGATTATGTATTCATCAAAGGCAATCTGTGCGACCCGGATCTTCTCTCCCACATTTTGAAAGACTATCAGATTACGCACGTGATCCATTTTGCGGCCCAGAGCCACGTACAAAATTCCTTTGAAGATTCTCTTACTTTTACTCACGATAATGTCTTGGGTACCCACACGCTCTTGGAAGCCTGTCGCAAGTATGGGGGTCTTGTCAAGTTCATCCACGTGTCGACCGACGAGGTGTATGGGGAAAGCATGAATTCCAAGGACGAAATCTACAAGACGGAACAATCCATCCTTTGCCCTACGAATCCCTATGCCGCCACCAAAGCCGGTGCCGAGCTCATTGCACAATCGTACCAGCATTCCTACCGCATGCCCATCATTATCACACGGGGCAACAATGTGTATGGGAAAAACCAGTACCCTGAAAAACTCATCCCCCGCTTCATCCAGCTCCTCCAACAGAATAAAAAAGTCACCATCCAGGGCGATGGGAGCAGTGTCCGTGCGTTTCTTCATGCTTCGGATACCGCCTCGGCCTTTGAGGCGATTTTAGAAAGGGGTGCGATAGGAGAGATTTACAATATTGGATGTGATGATGGCATGGAATTTTCGGTGCTGGAGATTGCGCACCTCCTCATCCACATGATCAAGGGTCCCCAGACCAATGCCGATGAATGGATCGAGTATGTAGAGGATCGACCCTATAATGATCAGCGGTACTACATTTCCAATGAAAAAGTCAAACAATTGGGGTGGGTCATTAAGAAAAACCTCGTGACAGGGCTTCAGGAATTGATTCCGCTAACCATGTAAATAAAAACATGGAAATGTATATTTTGATTTTTTCAAATATACATTTCCGCCAATAGAATTTTAGAGCATCCGTGCCAGTTCCTGCACCAGGCTGGGATTCATACGACACACCACGTGTTCCAATACGACATTGGGTAATGTCGTAGGAGAATCATGGAAAATAGGTGTCCACGGCTGGGCACGTCGTGTATCTTGGAGGACACGGGCGACCGAAAACAACCACATGGCGTTTTGAGCGTTTTTCAATTGACGTTTCAGAGGATCATTCTTTTCATGGTGAAAAACAAGCTCCATTGGTGTCCGACCATACCCATCCTGAGCCAGTGGATCCGCGCCTTTTCTTAGGAGCAGGGCCACCATGGCATCGCGGACCGATATAAGGTGGCGGTACCGAATGACCGCGTGTAAAACGGTTCGACCCTCGGTATCGACATCGTCCACCATGGAAGGAGAAATCTGGAGGATCTTGTGCACCAAACCCATCGTGTCATGTTGAATGGCCCAGATAAGCAAACCACGGTGGCGTTGCGGATGAGGTTTGGAACCCTTTTTTAAAACATACAAAAGCCATGGTTGTATATCCTTTTTCATGACGTAGGAAAGAACGTCCATCCCATCGTCATCACACAGATTGGGATCCGCGCCGTGCTGGATCAGTAATTCAAAACAGTCCATTTGTTGCTTGAACATGGCGCTCATCAGCGGCGTGGTACCATTCATCGCCCGGGCATTCGGATCGTCCGTTTTCAATCGTTGTTGGAGGGCTGGAACATGACCAAAATAAGCGGCAACGTGAATTTCAGGCATTTCTGGCATCTGGTGGATGTTGGTAAAAAGAAAAGGTTAGTATGGAAACCAATGTCAGTATTTCAGTATGGTAGGTGGAGAATATTCTACAAGGCTTCATTTTTTCCCAAGGCTTCGGCGACCATGGCCATTTTTTGTTGTGCACTAACCAACCGGTCCACCGCCTGGCACAATTCATGACGACTCTGTTGGAGGTGCTGTGTGAGATGGTCGCCCATTTTGTAGGCCAGAGGAAACTGGTGGCACACTTTGCACTCCACCAATCGGTGCCGACAGGTTCGTTGGAGATGATCCTGTATCTTGTCCACGGACAAGATTTCGGGGCAACCGGTATGAGGGCAGAGTTCCAGAAAATGTTCTTGTCGTAGATGCTTGGAAAAAGAATCCAGATAGATGGGTGTATGACATGTAGGACAATCTCGGTAGTGAGGACAACCTCGTCGATGGTCGAGGAGGTCGTCGGCACACATGAATTGCCCACACTCGCACATCATGGTGCGGAAAAGACATTCCTCCAGGACATGCCGTTCCAACTCCATCTGTTTCCCCTGAAAAGCACATCCCAAGGAACAAGAATATTCCTTGGGATCGAGGCGCATGTACACACGGTTGGTGCGAAAACATTTGGATTCGGGAAGCGACGAAGGACGATAGATGACGGTGGGACATAAAAGACATTTTTTTTGATCGTTTTGTGGATTTTCAAATTCCAGATATTTTCGGGCACAGTATAAACAGACACAGTAATCCTCCGCACAGGAGCATGGAAAACAGGTAAAATGGACGGGAAGGACGACATCCCCCTGACAGATGGGACAGCCAAGACTTCCCTGTAAAGCAACGACTGGTTCGGACATTGGTATGACGTTTTCATGAAAAACTTGGTACACAAATTCAATTTTTTCCTTCTTTTCGTTATGGCCGTTTTACGACATATTTTCTAAAATCCTCCTCGGCCTGCTGCCAAAGGTACCCTCCCGAAAAACGGCATTCGGAATCTAATTCCAGATTGTCCGACGGAGGCATGAGGGCCACCGTTTCGTTCAATTCCTGTCGAATATCCTTGTGGAATGCCCGCACAATTTGTTTCTTTTCCAAGAGTTTCTGATACGCTTCCACATGATCCATGATTTGTTCATGGCGTTCCTCCAAATCATGCGGGAGGTTGGTCCACACCACTACATTACCAAGAGAATTATTACGGAGTCGGAGAGGATGAATCGCCTTGGGAAATCGTCGAAACGATTCGGGGACGGCGGGAGAACGATAGACCGAGGCATCCACCCGCCACTCCTGATGACCGTAGACGGAGCCATTGTCGTCGTCTCCCTCTTCCTCCCAAAGATCGCCGTAATACACGTCTTGCATCATCTTGGGTCCATAAAGGATCGGTTGACGCATAAAAAAACATCGTCCCTTGTACACCAGCAAAGGGTCGAGACAAACCGGCATCACCTCCCATGAAAAATGCGTCTTTTCGGGTAGGATCGCCTCGGGAATGCCCAAACACTGCATCAAGGCCTCCAAGGGCTTTGGTGGGTTCTTGGAAGGGACCTCTTTCCATGTCGACGCCACCAAGGAATACGTACGATTCCAATCCACGATAAACTCTCGAATATTTTTTTGGTTGAGGGAAAGCATGCCCGCCACGGTCCGCCATTCGCGGCCATACGCCAAGATGGTCAAAAGCATCCTTGCAATGCTGACCAGCATGTCCTTTTCATAGCAGACACGACGCCGAAAATTCCTCAGTTGGGAGAGGGCCCATTGTTCCTTTTCGGTGGCTTTTCGGGGATGATAGACCCAGTGCAGGGATTTCTTGTCGTACTGTTCCCAAATCACCAATAACAGTGTAATCCACATCCCTTCCCGACGGTCCGAGCACGAATGCACGAGGTTCCAGACAAGGGACGCCGACAACATACCCATCCTCGAGGATTGCAAAAATTCCAATTTCGGACGGGGCGTGGTGGAACCCACTCCCACCGAGGAAAGGAAATGGAGCGTGTACGTCATTTCACCCTCTCCAAAAAGACGTAATGCGTCGGTCCCATACAAAAGACAGGACACGGCCACCGAGTCCAAAGAGTGAGGCTGCTCGCTGAAATCGTCCAATGCCTCAAATAGAGAGGGGGGCATGAGTCGATACACCACTCCGTCGCGTGTACGTCCTACACGACCCGCGCGCTGAATCAGCGACATTTTGGACGCCCGCACCACCGTCGTATAAGTGCCTTGACAGCGGCATTCCAATCCAGAATCGATAATCACCTCCAGATCCGGCAACGTGATGCTGGATTCGGCAATATTGGTTGCAATCACGAGATAGGCGGGTTTCGTCGCCAATTGTTTCTTGATGGTCTCCTTTTCTTCCGGCTCGAGTCCTCCATGAAGAACGAGCACGGGGCACGATCCCATGATGGAGGTTGAGGGCAAGACATTTTTATTTCGCATGGTATGGACACGCTTGGCAAAATCGTCGCAATCATCGTGGGTAGGTTGGAAAACAAGGACTTTTTTGGAGGCCATGACGTCGACAAGGCGTTGAGCACCCACCGAGAGGAGATGGGAGCGGTCGATATGGTACCCGTTAACAGAGGCGGAGGGAACATAGCGGATGTCAATCACATGGGGACGAAAGTCGTCATAGGTAAGACGATGCAGATCCGGAAATTCCTCTTGGAGCAGCGAGACGGGGAGGGTGGCGCTCACAAAAAAAAACCGCTGGTCTTTTCGACGAACCTGCTGCATGATCCGGCGAATGGCATAATACTCCTTGGAATCCACGTGGGCCTCGTCCATGATAATGTTCTTGTAGCCGTGGAGACCCCTACGACGTAAGAGTGTTTCGAGAGCCCGTGAGGCATTCATCATCAAGATGCAGTCGCCGCTTTTTTTCTTGTCCATCCACTGCTGGCACGCCAATTGGGTCGGAAGAATCATGAGCGTCCCCGGTTGATCTCGAAACATGTCCAGCATGACCGTGGTTTTCCCGACGCCCGTGGGAGCCTGAATACCGACGGTCTTGGTGGACCGAGAAAGATGCTCCAGATCATAACCAAGGGTCTGGGCAAACTCCTGTGCACGCTGGTGTAAAGAAAACATTCTGTCGTGTTTTATTTTAAAAAGGAGTTAGGCAGGTTTGTTTACGGTGAAATAAAATTACCTACAACCGCCATCACTTTTTTTATATCGATATCCTTGTCGTTTCACACGGGTCCTCGTTGCCCGACAAGACGCATTTCATGTACCGGATCTCGGCCGATTGGTTGGTGATGATGTTATCCAGGTACGGTTGAATGGCATTGGGTTTTTGGGACAACTTTTGACTCAAAAAGACGGCCATACCATGGTGAGGAATCATCTGACGCAGGTATTGATTCTGTCCCACCCACCACTGATTCCTCGCGGCCATGATAAAAAACAAACCTACGAGGCCACCCACCACCGCTTCTTTCCATTGGAGCAGGAAAAGACCCATGAAAAAAAACATGAAGTCATGATGCCGACCATGTACACATCATTCAGGGAAAAGTAAACATCTTCCCAATTGGGCGACCACGTGTTCATGGTCGACATAAATCCAGCCAAGACCATGGACAGCGTCATGATACCAATGTGTTGCATTTTAATTTTTGTTGGTGTTGAAATAGGTATTTATACCAGTTTTTCTATGGTGTGGAAAGGAGTACCTCGTCCACAAGTTGGTCATACGACTTTTTGCCTTGGTAATACACTGTCTTGCAATCCGTCCATCCACAGCGTTCGGAATTGTACTTGAAATACTCGTGGATCTTGTCTGAAATATCCATCTTGCCCAACGCAATACGAGACAGGGCAATGGGACCAGTGAGTTCAAGGACAAATTGTTTTCCTCGGCCATTCGGACCCGTCTCGATCCTTTGGGTAATGTCCATAATCAGTTCCCACAAGAGAGGATGGTGTGGAGTCGAGGCCAGCACCCAGTTCATCACCTCTCCTTTTGGATGGTTCAACAACTCGGCGTGGTACGCGGCGTGTTTCCAATGACCCCCCAACAAGACAGGATTCTTGGACGGAAGCCAGGACAATGGATCCTTGCGGATCTCGGATTTGATATCCAGGTAGAGGCCGCCGTACACATACAAGATGCAGTAGCGTCCAAAGTCGGAGCGGCACGCGCCATACGCAGGGTGGATGCGGTGATAGGCCGTCAAGACACGCGGTGGAAAATGTTGACGGATCACGGCTTCCATCTCGTCGTCGTCATAAAAAGAAAAGGAAAAATGGGGGGCCGTTTTCCGATGAGGTTGCAACAATCGTTCCCACAATAGGGTAGGCACCTCACGCTTGGACAGTGTCTGATGGATCATCAGGGGAACGTACCCGTTCCCGTGTCCCTGATAGGGGAGGAGAGGTGGGTAGTGGAAGTGGAGGGAGGTGAGGGGGTCGAGGGAATGCCCGCCCCGCCGCCATATTAAAAGCAAGACACACAATAATAGCACCCAAAAGAGAAGGAGAAGAAGAAGCATTTTATGTTGGAAAATAAAAAAGTGAATTTTGTTTATTTTATGAGACACTATTCTCCAACACCATGTACCACACCATTTATCATATTTCGGATATTCACATTCGTCTCTATTCCAGACGCCAAGAATACCAGCTCGTCTTTGACCGGGTGTACACCTATTTAAGGGCGCAAAAGCATTTGGACCAGTCCATCCTTGTCCTCACCGGGGATATATTGCACAACAAGATTGATTTGCAGCCGGAATGTACGCTAATGACGTACGAATTTTTGCGGCAATTGGGTTCGATTCTCCCTACGATTGTGATTGCGGGGAACCACGACGCGTTGTTGAACAATCGAGACCGCATCGACAGTCTGACGTCGATTCTGCACGATCGACATCCCCCCAACGTGTACTATTACACAAAAACGGGGTTGTACCGCCATGACAATCTCGTCTTTCTCGTCCACTCTCTCTTGGACGATGAATGGATCCACGCCTCCGAGGTGGTCCGAGAACATCCTACCGATATCCTGGTGGGATTGTACCACGGTCAGATCAATGGGTGGAAAAATTGTCATGGCTACGTGTCCGAGACGGGGGAAAAAGAGGTGAGTGATTTCATAGGGTGTGATTACGTATTGTTGGGGGATATTCACAAGCACCAATTTATGAACAAGGAAAAAACCATGGCCTATGCCGGATCGCTCCTCTCCCAAAATTTTGGCGAGACCGACGACGACCACGGTGTCCTTGTCTGGGATCTGAAAAAGAAAACGACCCGTTTCCACCGCGTGGAAAATGAGTACGCCTACAAGGAGTTTCACGCCGTTGAAAACGAGCAGGGTGGTCTGTGTCTGAGCGATGGGGCACGCACATTTTCTCTGATGGATGCTCCGGTACCACCCAAGGGCAATGTCAAGATTTTTTTGACTCCCGAGCAAGATTTGTCGGTACCGTCAGTGCTGCACAAGGCGTTTCCCGGAGCACGTTTCCAGTTCCCAATGCTCGGTCCAGAAAAAAAAAGTGGGGACTCCACCACTACCCGTGTCGAGGCAAGTTGTCAAGAAATGGAGACGATCCTCAAGGATTTTTTGGTGCATCGGTGGCCCGGTGAAACACCCGAGATGCGGAAACAGCTCCATCGAGACCTGATGAAGGATTTTTATGCCAATATGTCCAATGCCGCCATGACCACGGGGTGGCAGCTGGAGTATCTGCATTTTGGGTATTTGTTTGGGTACGGACCTGACAATCGCATCGATCTGGAAAAGGCGTTCCCGAAACACACTGTCACCGGTATCTTTGGGAAAAATTCGGCGGGAAAATCAACCCTCATTGATATCCTGTCCTTTATGCTCTATGGAAAAATCACGCGGTCCAGTCATGGGAATTCGACCCCGAAAGAAGTGATTCATTTCCAAGAAAAGACGGGGTGGGGAGAGGTGGGGTTGCGGCTCGGTTCGTTGCGCTACGTGTTGCGCAAGGTGTGCACACGGAACCAGGACAAGATCAAGATTGTCGAAACGTTTTTCGAGGTCGACGACCAAGGACACCGTACACAGCTGACCGAAGAACAGCGTAAAAAGACGGATAAATTGGTGCAAAGCATGATTGGGGGCTACAAGACGTTTGTGTACACCAACCTGTTTTTGCAGCAGCGGGAAGAATCGTTTCGGGATATGAAACAGGCGGCCCGCAAGGATTTCTTGTACGAGCTCTTTGGTCTCGATGGGTTTGAAAAATACCGCAAGACCAAGGACGACGAATGGAAAGCGGTCCGTGGTGAAGAAAGCAGTCTCCGGAAACGCATCGAGCACCATTCCAAGGCCATGTGGGAAAAGGAGGAACAGACATTGGTCCAAGCGTGTTCCCTTTTGGGGGAACGCGTGGCCAAGGACAAGGAACATCTCGTTCAACTCGCACAAGAACGAGAGGCTTGTTTTGAAAAACTCTGGCCTTGCACCCACGCTTCCCTCGAGTCGTTGCGTGCCAAGAAAAAAGAGCTGGAAACCCTTGAAAAAAAGAGTACCGCACAAAAAGCCAGGGCGGTCCAGGAAAAGGAGGAATGTGCCGTGTTCCTGGCCCAACACAATCTGGAGGAACTCGAAACCAAGATGCTGGATGCTCCCATGGTGAACGTGGAGGATGAAAATGACAATGACATTTTTCAACAGTATGGCCCCCACCGTTCCACATGCACTTATGAAGAGTGGCAGACGGTGTACCAGGGTATACAAAAAAGTGTCGCCTCTTCTTCCGAAACGACCAAGCAATGGACGCAAAAGGAAGCCGAGTACAGGGAGGAGATTCGTACGCTTCAAGCCAGCCTCCCCGTCTACGATCCTTCCCATTTACTTTCAGACGACCGTGATTGGTTGGCGTGGACCCAGCACTATGAGGCACAGGTTGTGCGCCAGCAACAAGAATCAGAGGAATGGGATCGTTTGCAAAAAGAATCCAGCGACCATGACCGCGACGATGACGACAAGGAAAACGTGTTGGTGGCGCTTGAAAAAAGTGTACAGGAGCTTCAAGGAGTACAGTGCCGGTATGAAATCCTCCGTCAGCAAATCACGACGGACAAGAGTGTGGTGTTCAACAAGGCGTGCACCTCGTGCATGAGCAATCCCCACTACCTCCAGCGCAAAGAAAATGTCGTGGAAGCCAAGCGTCTCAAGACTCGCGTCGCCGCACTGGAACAGCAATGCCAATCCATATCCTCCTCCTTGGGTATTCAGGAGGAGGAGATTTCGTCGTCTTGGGGGGATGCGCTGGGAATCGTGCGCGACATGTGGTCCAAGAAACGCCGTCAGCAGCAGCAAAACTGTGTGCGGCAACAGCAAATTTTGGAGCACCGCAAGTCCTTTGCCGTCTTGGAGACCCGATACAAGAACACGGCGGCGTACCGCAAGGCCAAGAAAATCGAGGCCAAGGTGCAAAAGCTGGACAAACAAATGGCTGTGGATCCCTTGCAAAAAAAGTTTCTCGACACGGTCCAGTGCTTGGAGAAGCTGTCCCTCTACACGCGCCTGGACGAGATGTGGAAACAGTACAGGGAGGGAGGGGTGGCCTCTTTATTGGAAACGGTTTCCCAATGCCGTCAATACCAAAAAAAGAGGGAAGAACTCGAAAAGAAAATCGAGGAATGGTCGGAACAAATCGTCCAATGCCGTGTGTCCTTGGAGACGCTGCGGGTGGAAGAAACGTGGCTCTTGGAGAATGAAACCCTCCACACCCAGATTCAAGATCTGGACGCTCAAAAGAAAAAGGGGGAGGTGCGGCTCCTGGGCACCGAGGAAGAATGGAGAGACAAGGAGCGGCAGCGTACGACCATGACTGCCCAGTACGAGCAATGGACGCGGGATAAGGAGGCGTACGATCAGAGTCTCCAACGCAGCCATTATCTCGAGCTGTTGGTGGCCACGACGGAAAGGGATGGCCTGCCACTCTTTTTATTGAAACGAAAGTTGCCGATGATTGAAACCGATGTGAATCATTTGTTGTCGCCGTTTTTGGAAAAAAAGCTGGTGCTCTGTGTCGAGGACAAGGATGTGGTGGTGGGCGTCGAAACCCTTTCGGGATCCAAAAAAGTGTCCAACTATCTAGGGGGGATGGAATCCTTTCTTGTCGATCTCTCCCTGAAACTCGGATTCTCCAAATTTGCCAATCTTCCCCGCGCCAATCTTTTCATCATTGATGAAGGGATCTCGGTCCTTGATCAGGAACGCATCAGCAACATTTCTCATTTGTTTGATTTCTTGTCCCACATTACGGACCACGTCCTCCTTATTTCTCACTTGCCGACCATCAAGGATTTTGTCCACCAATCCATGGAGATTATCAAGGACGATGCGACACAAAAAAGCCGGTTGGTCATGGGCTAGTTTGTGCTTGTGCTAGTATCAAAATATAATTTAAATGGAAATAAAAAATCAAAATAAAATGGGAAAACCATGTTTTGATTTCATCATCGTGGGCGCCGGTGCTGCGGGATGTGTACTCGCCTACCGCCTCGTGTCTCATGGATTCACGGTGGCCCTGGTGGATGCGGGAGGAAATTATAATGACAATGATCAGGTGAAGATTCCTTTTCAATTTGGAAATCTTTGGGGCGATGTGACCTATGCGCCTCCCTATCAACCCCCGTGGAACGAATGGACTTTTCCCTCGGTATCGGGAAAAGAACCCATGGTCTATGACTATGTGCGCGCCTCTTGTCTGGGTGGATGTGCGAACCACCATGCCATGGTGGCGTTTCGTGGGAAACCACGAGTGTATGATGAATGGGCGGTTCTCACACAGGATCCCTCGTGGAAATATGAAAATCTTGTTCCCTACTTTGAAAAAGTGGAAAAAGTATACCCCGGGAATTGTGCCACGACGCAAGGAGGTCGAAATGGGTGGCTTTCGTTGACGCATTCGGAACCCGAGCTGATGGATCTGGAGCTTTTACAGGCCATGATCCAAGACTTTGGATTCCCCTATCAAGAAAACGTGACGGAAGACGAAAATGGTGTCGGGTTCTGGAATTTTATGATTACACCGGACGGACAACGGAGCAGTTCTTCCTTGTCCTTGCTCTCCCAGTTATTGGATCATCCCAACCTCACCTTTTTTGCCGACCATCTCGCGACCAAGATTCTTTTTCAAAACACCACCGCGGTCGGGGTCGAAATCGCCAAAGGCCGGACGATTTACAAGGCCAATACCGAGTACGAACCACCGAGTCAACCCGCGCCTCTTCAATCCCTTTATTGTAGGAAAGAAGTGCTTTTATGTGGTGGAGCTATCAATTCTCCTCAGGTCTTGATGCTTTCCGGGATCGGACCTCGTGAGGATCTTGAAACCTTGGGTATCCCCGTGCTCGTGGATCTTCCCGAGGTGGGAAAAAATTTGTTGGATCATCCCGAAATGTGGAACAATTATGAATTGTCCAATATCAAGCACCGCTGGCAGGTGTATTTCCCATTGGATGTTGAATCTCCCCTCTACAATGATTACCGGTGCTGGAATGTAGGACCCTACAAGGTTCCTTTCAGCTCCATTGGTTTGAATACCACGGTGGCAGAAAACGCCGACCTCCACATTGGGATTTATACGATTCCCTCGAATAATTTCAATGTTTCGGAATGGTTTTATGATTACGACTATACCGGGAAAACCTATGCAAGCTTTTTGATTGAACACACCAACCCCTCTTCCAGCGGTTTTCTCAAACTCGTCTCCAACAGTCCCTACGACATGCCGTACATCAACGAGGAGTTGAATACCGATGAAAACGCCCGCGCCATCGCCCAGGGCGTTTTGCTCATGAGAAAGATTATCCAGTCGCAAACCCAATGGTCGCCCGTCGAAGTCTATCCCACCTCCTCGACCGGACAGCCTTTGGATCAAAAAGGTCTCGAGGAATTTTTCAAAACCAAGAGTGCCTACGGTCATCATATCTCGGGCACCTGTGCCATGACCAAAGTGGTCGATTCCCGTCTCAAGGTCATGGGTACCAAGAAGCTGAGAGTCGTGGATACGAGCATTTTTCCCACCATTGTGTCGGCCAACCCCACGCTTCCCGTGTATATGGTCGCTGAAAAAACAGCCCATCATTTGTTGAAAAAATACCAACACGGCTAAACAAGGAAAGGATGCATTGCAGTACCTAATTTAAACACGTGGCACCTCTAATAAAATGGATTGCCCCCTTTGCCTCGAACCCTGCAAGATACCAGTTGAAATCACTGGGTTCCCTTGTTATCGATCCGAGGACATACATTGTCATACAATGATTCGATACTGCCGGGCCTGTTGTCTCCGATTGTTTGAGCTGGACCGGCCACGGCACGAAAGAAGAGAGTATTTGCAATGTCTGTATTGCGACTCGAGTGTAAATCTACAGGAATTGACCACGACGCCGTTTCGCACCGATCATTATCAGATCCGACACGATACGGTGAAAGACGTGGCGTGTCCCCATTGCGACCACATTGCGGTGGATCACCAGGCCCTGGAAAAACATTGCAGCCACGAGTGTCCCCACTCCCTCCGCATACAATGTCAATGCGGTACCCATGACTCGGAACATTCCAATCATCAATGCAGTGTCTGTTCCCTCTGCGACATGAATGTGTCGGCCCAAGTGTACACCGAGCATCTCGTCGAGTATCACCACATGGAAATATGCCACCAGTGTGAAAAATTTACATTGCTTCCCATGCAAGAACATTTGGAGACGGAATGTGTGCGCCGATCCTTGCCCTGCAAGTATTGCTCCGTCAATGTACAGGCGCTTCACTTTACGGATCATTTGTTGGCGCACAGGGAAGAATCCAAGCAGCGGAGTCTGCTCCTCCACGATCTCGTGGAAAAGGAAAAGGAATTGTCGGAACGGTTGTTGCAGGAAAGCCGTGATTTTTACGGCCACATGTACCAGGAAAGTTTGATCTAGACATTACTACACGCTACGAGGACCGCTTGCACGGAGAGTAGGTGGTACACTCCGGGGACCCAGACGGGGTTCTTGGTAGACAAGACGGCGGACTAAAAAGTGGTGAGAATCCGGGAGTCTCTTGACGACCAGATGCGTGTTCTTGGGGATGGTGGCGCTCTCGTCATCAAACTCCATGTGGGAATCAGCGTGGAACAGGGCGTAGTCAAAGGCTTCGTTCCACAATTTTTGGATCGAGGAGGGGGACAATCGGGAGCGGAGAATGTCTCGTTTGACATCGAGAACCCCGATACTGTCGCCCTTGAATTCGATCGTGTGCCATTTTCCAGGGTGTCCGTCATGACGCCAATGAACCTTGGGCATTTTTTTTACCTTTTTTTTTTTAACAATTAAAAAAAATTTTTTAATTCATGATGCGCAGATACAATGCACAATCTCGGGTACTGGCATACCAAGATTGTCAGGAAAATTCAAGAAACTCGCAAAGCGCTGGAGATGGTGGTGGCGGGAGAGGAGGAATATCAGAAAATACTGTCTTGCCAGCTCGGAGGATTGTATCGGAAACTGGAGAATCTCGAAAAGGCCATGCGTAAAAAAAAATAGTCGTGTATAATAAAGCTCCTACTCCATAAGCACCTACCGCGGTCATGACGATTCCCACAATGCGGTTGTTTTATTCAGCATCGTGTATTGATTTATTCTAGAGATTATAAAATTTGTTGATAACTTTGGGTAAGAGGATCCCATTGAATACCCTGACACAAGAGCAATCCTCGTTGGATGCTCTCTCGATTCGGTAGGGCGTTCCACGCTTCCTCAGCCGTTTTCACATCCGTCACTCCGGTCAAGAGTATCGCTGCTCCTTCAAAGGGATAAATGGTAGAGGAATCCATATTTCTCTTGTGGATCAAATATTCCAACAGCGGCAAATCATTGTTCCACAATACCATCAAATAAAAAATGGCGTACCAGATTGGAGGGAGGCTTTTTTTCCCCAGAGCGGCCGACCAATCCTGTGCACAGTAGGGACAGGTTTCCCGGCGGAGTTTTGATAAACAAGAAAAACAAATGGTTTCCCAATGTCGACAAATATTCGGTTGGGGTTGAGGGTTAGGCTTGGGTGTATCCACTTTTTTTTCAAAACAGAGGACGCATTCGTCGGTCATGATATTTTTGTACCTCGATAAAAAAAAAGTATAAAAGCCAGAGTCAATTTTTTTTTTTCAAAGTTTCCTTTTCGTACGATGATTAGCGGCTGCTGTCCATGACATGACCATTCTCCATGATATAGTGCACCATGTTTCGCTGTGCAAACACATCCTTGAGAAAGTATTTAAAACGACCCTTGGGTTTGACCCATTCCGGACAGCGTCGTCGGATGGCATCCAAAATCTTGCCCATTTCGGCTTTTTCATTCTTGTCCAAAAGTTCCCCTACCACATCCACAACCACATCCGAAACCTCTAGTACCGAGGTGGTAGGAGGGACCTCTTGGGTTTTGGCCGTGGACGTGGTGGAAGAGGGGGAGGGTAAAAATTCAAAATTATCCATTTGTTTCACCAATAATTTGTTGCAGCTCAGGCGGTGTGCAAAACCCCACACCTGGATATTGCGCTCTCTTAACTTGGCCACCAAAGGAAGCATGTCGGAATCGCCCGAGACAAGGGTGATCATATTGAGAGAGGGACATCGTGCCGCACAATCGAGCACATCCAAGACCATGCGGATGTCGCTGGAATTTTTCATGCTTACATTGTTATTGGGATGCGTGTGCAGGATCTCAAAGCCTTCTTCGGAGAGGGCGTCGAGATGTTTCGAATCCATGGTCTGGATATTTCCATAGGCGCGTCGAACCAGGACAGGACCATGGGTCAACAAGGTGGCAATGATTTGGTGAATCGGCACCTTGCCCCCAAAATTTTCCAGGTCCACAAAAACTCCAATGCCTGTAAAGACCATTTATATATGGATTCAAAAACTTTTTTTTTTTCCCCCTAGTGATTTCCGATACTTTTGTTATACACTTTGTGTTTATATTTTTGAAATTTTGAAAAAATATTGTTTTCAAAAAGTGCAAGTTTGCTAGAAAAAGCTTATGCGTTTTGAACGACGGCAATTTTCAAAACCTGTTGCAACGTGCAATTGTTGGCATCTTTGACCTGTCCCACACCGTAAAAAGTAGTGAGACCCGTGGTCGCGGACGTGCGCTGGGCCGAGGATGATTTGGAAGGACATCCAGGAACATTGCGTCCTGGGCATCCTAACAGTTCAGGACGGGGAATCACGCTTTCAGAGGTCGACGTGACATTGGAGGATTTGGCGGTAATGATCCAGGCGGTGGTGTCGGTTGCACTCTGCGACTGAGGGTTCAACACAATCACCCTGACGGACGATGTAGGCACACCGAATTTCGACGCCACTTGGGATTGGATGGTAGTACAATCACCCGCGTCTATCGTGTTTCCTTGGTACGCCTTGGCGTAATGGTTGGCCGTTTTGGCTACAGCGCATGCATTCAAAGTAGACATGATCTATCTATCCTAGAACCAACAAAAATTAATTTCCACCTCTTCCATTTTTCATCATCGTGTATAGTGGGTGTAGGTGTGTACCTGAATGATTATTTTTTTTTCAAAAATAAAAAAAAATATCGTTCCACAATAAAAGAACAATAACCATGAGCTATTCCACCGACCGCGATAACACTTCCGTGTACTCCGCCGCCAATGATGCAGGCCTTGTCAACACCGTCCCCGATTACCGCACCCTCAAGAACTACTACTCCACCCCCAACTGTCCCTACACCACCGCTCCCGGTCAGTGCATCGTGCAGCCCGTGTACATTACCCCCTCCTTTGGTGGCAATGGCTACTCCAACCTCCAGCACAATGTTCCCACCACCCAGCTCCCCGACTCCAACTATTTCAGCCTCGCCAACGCCTACCCCGCCTTTCCCTACAGCCCCTGCATGAAACCCCTTCTTTCATAAAATTTTTCATGTACACAAAATGCAACGCGTCCTGGACCTGGATCATTATTATTCGATAGATTTAAAGAGAAAATTACCGACAAACAAAAACATGGACAAATTGGACGAGGCCATCTCCGAGGTGAAGCAATTATTGTTGGATCAAATGGAGGAAATAATACAGTTGAAAGATACGGTACAAGAACGCGATGCCACCATCCAACAGCTCCAAACAGCGTTGACGCAAGCCCAAGCGGCATCCACCAAGACGACCAAGAAAAAGTTTTATAGCCTATGGTGAGGAATGGCCACAATTTACATGCGGAACGACTTGCCACAATTTGCACAGCGGACAAACACCGTGGCGGACTCATCGGCACGACGCGTCTGTTTGCTAAACGAAAAGGTTTTCTTGCTCCCGCATCGAGAGCATTGAATGACTCCTTCTTCCAGCTCCGGGGGTTGCGTCAGGAAATCATCGTATTCCTTTTGCTGCTGCTTGAAATTCTGAAAGACCGGATGGTTCCATCCAATGTGGTTCTGACGGATGCTTAGAAACACGTCTTCGACCTTGGGACTTACGAGGTACTCGGCAAACACATCGTACAACAAGTAGTGGGCGTATTCGACATTATGCCCCGCAATTTTCCACAAGGTCTTGGCAATGTTGAGTCGGTTGGTGGGTTTTTGGATAAACGAAGAGAGAACAATCTCGGCATTGTCCAGGTATTCCTTTTCCATTGTTGTTTGCAATGGAAAAAAAAAAAGAGGGAATGGATCAATTATTCATTCCGTGGTAGAGAAGGAAAGACGTCGTTGACGGATACGGCGGTGCAGATATTTTCGGAACCACATGTAAATAAGAATGCGCTGCGCGTTGAATGTTTCATCTTCAAACATGCTCCGATCCATCACGACAAAAAATTGGTATTCCATGGTAAAGGGCTGGGCAACGTATTGCATAATCTCCCATTTAAAAAGACGGAGGACGTGTTCCTCCATTTCTATTCTTATTCGAAAGGAAAAATTTTTTTTTATCTACTCCTCCTAAAAATGGATTTCAAAAAACCAGGTGGCTACCAAAGCCTCCAACAATCCTACCCCGTCCAAATCATCATGGAGCCCTTTGAAGCACCCGTCACACTGCCCTATGATGAATGGGTGCGCTACGTTGCCCAAGGCCAGAATACGCTGTACGGCGGTGCCATTGTCCCCGGTGGTACCGAAGAAAATGGTGCCGTGTACAGTGGACACGTCCGCCAGAATCCGTTTACGGCACCGTACTACTAAATTTCCAACCCCTTTTATTTTTCTTTTCCAAAATAAAAAACATGAGAAAAGGCTGGGTCGTGTGGGGAGTCGCATTCTTGTACCGGAGCATTTATAATCACCAACCCATTGTTTCACCCCAATGTTTTTCCACGGAGCACTTGATTCCCCGGCGTCTCTTTCTCAACAAGACGCACGCCTCTCATCCGTTCAATCTCGTGGCGTGTGATAGGTATCGGATACGGTGCGCGCCGATCTGCGTCTTGGAGATCCGGACATGTACCGCCACATTTTTGACCGGTATGAGAATGACACTACCTTTTCCCCGGAATCCCTGGTGCCACTCCCCGACGAGCCAAAATGCTTTTTGGTACTGGATGGGAATGGGAAACCCTCGGGGGTAATTCATCGGATCCAGCGCGTGTTTTTTCCTTCCCCCCAGACCGACATGGTCCTCGTCTGTCGATGCATTATTACCATGCTGTTTCTGTTTCCTTACTTGTACGGCTGTCTCGATCAGATTGTCCAGGATCCCGCGCTCTTGCAAAAATACTATTCCTAATTATTCCCAACTATTCCCAACATAGTATATAAACAATACAAGCACGCTCAAAAAAAAACAACAAGATGATGAATCGTATCGGTAATAAATGGACCGAGGACGAAGAACAGCGCATGATCCTTGGCTTTCAAAAGGGAAAAACATTGGAGGACATGGCCAAAGACCATCAACGGACCCCCAAGGCCATGGAAATGCGCCGGGATAGCCTCCTCCGTAAATTATCCCCAAAAGCCTCGGTCCAAGAACTCGGCCAACTGTTTCACATGGATCCCCGCGACGTCAAGGAGGTGCTGGCCTCGGCACCCCCTCCACCGACACCCTCCTCCAAGGAGAAGGAAGCCTCGTTCCAAGAGGTGTTGGCAAGGCTGGACAAATTGGAAACGCTCCTGGAGAAAATCTACAAGCGAATCAAGAATATGGAAAAATAGAATTTCCTTTTTTTTTTTGCCAAGAGTAAAAAAAAACATGCGTATCCTCGTGAGTCTTTGTCTCGTTGTTATTTTTATTCTGATAGCCTTGTGGTTGTGGTGGATTTTGCGCATTCCCAAGTGCGGGGGTAATGTCAATCCCAACCTCCGATGGTGCAAGGACGGAAAACTCGTTTCCGGAACGCCCATCCCTTCCGACACGTGCGATCCTACTACGGATAGTGTCCGTCAGGAATCCATGGTCCGCTTCTTGGGCTACATTACACGTCTCACCCAACAAGTGTCCACCCAACTGAGTACGAGTTTAGAGGGGTTGGGCAAGGTGTATCCCGGAATGTTGGTTTTTGCCATCCCCGATCTCTTGCGGTTGCTCCCTTCCAATTTTGGACAGAATTACACCACACCGTACGGCATGATTTCTTTTTTCCAAACGTTTCCACCGTGCATTTCCGACAAGGCCGCCTATTGCCACTACCTGAACCGTGGCGTTCCGGGAATCGAGCCTCTGTTGTGCAACGCCTACCTCCATTTTCTTTCCAAGGACAAGACGTGCCCCTTTCCCATGACCGATAGCTCTCCCACGGCGTGGATCGAGGATGTTTCATTTTTCAATGCCTTGGGCATGCTGGGGGCGTTTTCCGTCTCTCCCCAACAAGCCATTGTGTTTTACACGGATCTGCCCGTCGCGGAATTGGGACTCAATTATTGGTCCTACGTCCTCTACCTCGCCGACAATCTCAACGCCGACCAACAATGCTCGCCCCGGCAGCAGATTCAATTTGCCTCTCTCTCCTCGGCCTTGAACATGTTGGCCGCGGTCGGCATTTCGGGCAAGAAATTCAATCCACTGACGGCGGAAACGGGGACCGTGACCCCGGGCCACGTGAAATTTTACACCATTCTCACCTCCAACCAAGAATTGGCACAAACCCTTCAACAGCGTCTGCAAACCTCGGCACCCTACCCCGCCGACTTTGTTCACATCCTCCCCGTACCCGCTGGTCCGGAATCGACCCGTCTCGATCCCAGGTTTCAAAACCCCAATCAATTAACGACCAGCGATCCCGCCTATGATCCCACGAACCAACGTCTCGCCTGTTTCCTTCGACTCAGTCCGTCGCCACGCGCCACCGAGGACCAGGCCGCGCGTCTCCAGGACTATATTTATGCCCGGGGAGACTATACCCACATGTCCGAGGTGGTGTTGTTGGAAAGCACTCTTTCGAGCACCACCTCTACCGCCCCACCGACCGCACTGTTTGGCTTGTCCACCCTCTCTCCCATGATTCCTCCCATGGTCAATGAACTCGTTGCCAGGAAAAAGGGATTCCAGCAAACCCGTAAAAAATTCATCCACCAATTACAGTGGACGGGGTATTCCGTGGCGTCCTTGGCGGTGAGAAACAGCACCCTCAACGTCTTTGCACCCCTGTACCGCAATGTGCTCCGCACCAAACAACCGTATCTCGGGGGATTCCAGGCCATCCAGCTCGCAGGGAATGGACTGGGGGACAATCCCGATTCCCAGTATCGTCTCAGCCAGAGCGCGTGTTTACTGGACACGGACATTCTCGTAGCCTTTTGTGTGAATCACGCCGTGCTGGGAAATTGTATCTACAATAGCATCAACGTGCTCGATACGAATAGGGCGTACGGATACGGCGCCGTCGTGCTGGACGCTTCGTTTACCGAGCCCTATTATCTCGTTTTGGTGGGCCGCAACGCCAATCTCTTGCAACAGGCCGAGGTCCGGATACGGGAAGGACTCGGGGAGATGGCTTCTCAAGTCTTTATCGCCAAGATCCCTTTGCGGACGGGGCCCTCGGAAAAAGGAGACATTCCACTGTGCCACCAGCTTCTCATGATTGAGCGGGTGTATGTCAATACCTCCTATGCCTCGTCTTCCGGGGAGGGGGTCTTTCATGTGGCGGATCTATTTGGTCCCTTGTTGAATACGCTGTATGAAGAGGCACCGGAGGAGGCGTGGAAAAGTCTGGTGAATGCCACGTGTCCTACCAATGAGACATTGTTGGCACCCGTGTTTTGGAAAATATCCTACTCGTCCCAGGTTTTCCGACGTTTATTGTGGACGGCCGTGCTCTTGTTTTTGATCCTTTTCGTGGTCGTGCTCTTGTTTTCTAAAAGACGCTAGACACTACATTTCAAAATCAAAGATTTTCAAAAGCCTTTCCACACATTCTAACCTAAAGTTCCCCCAAAAGGAGTGGAGTAATAATGTTTCCTACGACGCCCGGTATTTTTTATTTTTTTTTCCTCCTCCTCCTTCCCTTTTTTTTTCTGGAAAAAATAAAAAAATATCCATGACAAAAATGGTCTTTTTTCTTTTCTTGATTTTAATTCTTTTGATTCTCGTCGCGGGTCTACTTTTACTACGAAAAAGTCCCAAAGAACCATTTGGAAACAGTCCTAGTCGCGTAAGAAACATTGTCATTTATGCGTACTATGAAAAGAATGACGAGTACAAGAAAAACCTTGAATATTTTTTACAAAAAGGTGTGTTCCCCGACATGCACTATCTCATTGTGGTCAATGGAAAGTGCACGGTTTCTCTACCGCTTCTACCCAATGTCCGCATGGTCTTTAGAAAAAACAAGGGATTTGATTTTGGAGGCTTTAGTCATGGTCTTTCCCTGATTTCTCCCGACCATTACGACTACTTTTTTTTCATGAATTCCTCGGTTCGTGGTCCCTACCTGTACCCCGATGAAGACGTGAGTTCCTGGTCCGATAAATTTATCCAATTGTTCCAGGGAGACGTGCACCTCGTGGGATGCACCATCAATATGTATATCCTTCCAGGAACGCCTGCGCTCCACCATGTCCAATCCTATTTCTTTGTCTTGGACCGCCCGGCACTCGATCTGCTCCAGCCGACTATTTTTACCACTCTCACCACGTCCATGAAACAAACCATTTCTGAAAAAGAAATCGGCATGTCCCAGCGTATCTTGAAGCACGGCTGGAATATCTCGTGCACCGCCACAAAATATCAGGGGTACGATTACCGCGACGTCCAGCACAATTTCAATCTTTCGTCGAGATTTCAGGGGGGCGATCCCTGCTATCCCCACGCGTATTTTGGTGGCACTCTGGACGCGAGAGAAGTCGTCTTTATCAAGACGAACCGAAATCTACCGCTTCCCGAGGAATAAAATCTTTTTTTTTTTGTGGAAACAAAAAGAAAACAATACGACATGATGCTGCTGGACAAGATTTCCATGGTGCTTGTCTATGATGCCTCCTCGTTGGAGGAAAATCAAAAAAAAAATCCATTGTCGTACACTATCCGAAACGTCAAGGATCTGGTATTGTACGAATCGTATATCCTCTTGGTCCTTGATTATTTTGCCATGTACGTTCCAAGAATGTGGTTGGAACGTTTTCACTATCTACGAAACATGAACGATAAGAGGTGGGGTGCGAGCACGAGCAGTAGCGTCTCCACCGAAAATCATTTACTCCACACGGTGGATCTCACCCAGGATCTCCACCAATGTTTGGTGAAAATGGAGAGGATGGTGGATTTTTCCCTTTTACCAGAATGCCTGTTCCACGTGATCCAGGGGAGCTGTTGGACGTTTATCACCATGAAACAGCGCCGTGTCATTCGATTTCTCATGCCCCTTATCGAGTTCTTGGCACCCCATACCTCCGAGGTGGAATACTGGAGGGAAAAATCTCAAGGGTCCACCTTTCTTCTTTCCGACATGGATTTGTAAAAAAAAAAAAAGATTTTAAACACAACCAAGAAAACAACCAACGTACCATTATGATTCTTCATCTCGATTCTACATTTCGCAATATCCAACAATATCCACTGCCCTCGGAATTTGAGTTGGATTTTAATGGCCAACCCTCTCGGGATTTTCATGTCCGGGATGTCCGGGGAGAATATGTGACGAAACAATTTGCACAATATTCCTTCCGCTGGGTAGGCAATGAAACCAGTACCTTGTACGGCATTCCCAACGATACCCTGACCGTACAGGTCATTCCTCTCAATGCCTTTTCTTGTCTCTTGACCACCCCAGACCAACCCCAGTTGTACCAGCTTCTCAGTGATTATTTTGTAGGTACCATTATGCAAAACCTCGACACGGGATTGTCTTCGGTCGTGGCCATGTATTCGGGCAGTGATTTTGTGTTTACACTCGATCAACCCATTTTTTCCTCCTTTTCCTCTGTTTCCTACACCGAATATCTGCGTAGCACCGATACGACGAATCTTTCCTTTGCCACCGTATCCATTACGAATCCAACGTACACTGCGGGTAATAATTTGTTGATTCTAGGATCCACCTCGCTGATTGCCTCGTCGCCCACCGAATTTGCCCTGTCCAAGGGTATCAATACGGCTCTTTTTGTAGAAAACGTGACCCAAAAATGGACCTCCAAGATCAAGTCCATTGTGGGCACCTACCGCAGCGTGATTCTCGAATCCTTTCCCTCGTACAAGTCCGGGGATGTCTTTATCGTCTGGCTCCAGAATTTGTCCTATACGAGCAACGAGGTTCGTCTGCATCTAGGGGGTGTGCAGGATTTTTTTGTGGCCGAGAGCGGTCCTTTCCCCTATTCCATCGGCGACAAGCTTTATTCCTGCGATCGTACCATTGTGTTTGAGGTAATCCAAGCGCATCCACTCCAATTGCGTTGCCTCCAGGCCGGGTCCCAACAAATCATTGGGACGTATATTTGGGTCAAACGTCCCCAGGACACGGTCTACCATGTCAAGATTGGTATTTTGCAGATTGGCCACTGGTTGGCGATAAAAACAGAAAATGGAAGCGAACCGTTGCCTCCCTCGTTAAGAAATGTGACGGAGGAAAAGAATCCCTTTTTTCTCATGGGTATCTTGAATCCCACCAACTACCAGATGATGTATTTTTCCGTCGTGAAATACGCCTTTCCTCTGGTGTATCTCAATATCACCGCCGACGAGGCCCAAGCCATTAATACGAGCTATGTGGATGCCGAGATTCCTTTTCGATTCTTTGTCATTCCGTTTGTCTCTTTTTTTCCGAGCATCAATGCACCCATTGTGCCCTACCAAAATGCCACCTGCTTTCTTGTTAGCATTGCTTCGGTCTCCCTCCCCAATCTGCCCGTGTGTGGATTCGATGTGCTCTTATCGGACATTCCCTACATCCTCGTCACCCTCGTGAATGTCAACACCCCCAATAACGATTCCTATGGGACCCTGGTTTCCAATAATCCCTCGAGTTTTAGTGCCCAATTCGTCTGTCCGATTGCCAATATCCGGAATCCCAACCTGGTCAAATTTGTCGTGGTTAGTTCCAACCAAAAAACGCTCTTCAAATTCACCCCCCGAAATTCCCTAAAATTCCGCGTCACCCTGCCCAATGGCGAGCTGTTGCAGTACAATAATGCCTTTGTTCCCTATCAGATTCCATGTCAGACGTGCTCCAGTGCGACATTGCCGACAATCTGCACCCCGTGTTCCACCTGTCTCACGCTTCCTCTCACCCCGTGCCCATCCATCAACCAGCCTCTGAATACCAACACGCTGGACGACAATGCCATGAAAGTCTATCCTCTGACGTACAGCAACCTCATCTCGGCAACGTTCACCTTTACCCCGGTATAGGCCCCAATATATTTTTTTCAAGGAGATGGAATATAAAATAATTCTGTTTTCTTGGACATGGTGCTGTTGACGCGCGGGGGACACACACCGCATTCGAAAATCCTTTCCAGAATGGAAAAGAAACCGGACACTGGGTCCACCGAGGAATAAAAACGATTCGGAATGGATTCGCTAATATTCACAATCACTTCTTGGTCCGTAGGGGGTGCGGAGAGGGAAACCAGATTTTTTTCAAATTTGACCGCCAAAAGATTTTCATGGTTTTTTCCACTATAAATCTTGGAAAGGTTTTGGAGTACGTAGTAGTACCCGTTGGAAAAAAAAGGAATCATTCCCGCGGTGCGGAACACGCTATAGCTGTCGCGCAAGGACGATATTCCCAAACCGCCCGAGGTGGATTTCAAAAACGTGTCGAGGAGGAGCGGTGTCCGCAACAGAACGTCCTTGGTAAAGACGATATCATAGTTTCCGTACGGAATCGCATGGACCGTCAAATCAAAGGAGGAACCGTTGGAATACGCCAAAGGCACATTCACCGCCACGCTCGTGTATTCCTCGACGTTGAATGCACGCCCGTTTTCGAGAAGAGCATTCAAGGTGAGCAAGGTGTCATAGGCCCCGTACACGCCATAAAAGATAAAGTTGCCTTGTATGGACGATTGTATTTGCTGGGACGTGGTCGTGTAATCTATCGGGGCCACCAAGAAAACAAATGCGGTTGCGGGATGAAAAATATCTCCTACGTCATAGTTTAGGTTGGTGAGCGCAAGATAGGAAGAAGTGGGAACCGACGCCAGCACCGCCGGAGTAAAATAGAGGGGAAGCACCTCTGTATCGGCAAGAATAACAATGGCGGAATGTTTTGTAAAATCATACGATTCACTACTCCCCAAACAATGTACCTGGGTCGGAATACCCAACAGGGAACATTGTGATAACAGAGCCTCTCGGTATTGTGTCAGAAAGACAATGTTGGGTGAATTTTCCTGAAACAATATGTGGACGCTCTGGATACCATAATCCCGGACCACCAACATTTGCGTCTTGACCTGTTCCCGGAGGGGTGGTGCATAACTCAAGGCATACGGCAATTGCTGGACGACATCCGTTGTCGTAGACACTGTCAAGCAAAGAACGTCCGTAATTCCCCGTCTCTCGAAATAATTGGCAATGAGGAGGAGGATGGAGGTGTACTCGGAGAGCGTTGCACGCTGATTGCCTTCCGGGTACTTTGAAAAATAGTCGTCGAGCGCTGCGTCGACGCTTTGCGGTGAGATTTCCACGATATATTCTACGATTTGAAGCGTAGAGGATGGGTACTGGGACTGGAAAAGCGTGGCCACACTCGATATACCCGCAGTGTACGATGGTTCCGTAAACAACAGGGCTACCGACATTCTTTTTTTTTCAGGTTGGAAAAAAAAAATCACTCCTTGTTTTCAAAACTAGAAATAATTCGAGGGAGCCAGAGTCGAAATATCAAACTTGGGCCAAAATTCTTCTCCCGAGAGAGAAAAGATTTTCCCGTGCTCCACATACCCCACGGGAAGAAAGGGGTACTTGTTCAACATGTCCAAGATTTTTTGATAGGTATCCGTGTATTTTTCAGGCACAGTTTCCTTCTGGAGGTAGTAGCCGGTCAGGACCAGATACGCACGGTTTTTCTGGTAGGGATAAATTTCTTTTGGAAAGGAGGATTCATGGTCCTGGAGGAAATGTTCCACCTCTTTACGGTCCTTACCACCCGGCAACGACAATTGGAGAGGGCATGGGAATTGTTTCTGAATCGCTTGATAGGCCACGACGGCAATCAGGAGGAAAAACACCACCAAACACACCAAGGAGGACACGATCCATCCCCATCCCGACTTTTTTAGGGCCTTTTCCAAAGACTTGGAAGAAGCCGATGGAAAAGAAACAAAACAATAGGTAAAGCTCACTACAAAGTGAATAAACACGAGGATCAGGGCGGCCAAGACGAGGCCATATTCGGTATTGTAAATCATCATTCTTCTTTTTTAGTGTTCCCAACAATATTTTATTTTTTTCATTCTCAAAAAAATTTTACTCCATCGACAATAAACTATAATACTCGGGAATTGGGCGTCGAAATCCCTCCTTTTCAATATTTTGAAGCGCCTTGATGGCCGCCATCTGCTTGGCATCATCCAGCAAAGGTGCCTCGGCCGTGCTCAATAATTTTTTGCGGTGCGTCGCCTTGTCCGATTGAAACAGCTGCACCATCTGACCCTTTTCCGTCTTGGTGTTTTCAAACAACATGGAGCCCCACAAGAGGGGACACTGGCGACCCGGTAGATTGGATCGATAGAAATCAAACGTCTCCTTGAGCCGCGTGATGGGATCGTACAAATCCTCATACTTTAGCGAAATGGGCAGCTCATCAAAAATACTCTTGAGAATCTTGAAACAAATGCCATAGCCAGCGCCGGGGTGAACCAACGAATCCAAGAGCATCTCGGTCGCCCCAAAAAAGGCCTCAAACGTGTCCTCCAACAAGGCCTTGCCCTTTTGTTCCTTGATTTCCTTTTCACAAGAAATGAAATCATCAAATCCAAGCTTTTCGGCGAGGAGAGAGAAATTCTTTTTAGAAACCAGGTTGATCCGGAGACGGGCAATCACCTTGACACCGGCGGTGTTTTGGAGAACGGGAAAGCGGTCCTTGATGTACCACACCACGATCTTGTTGCAGGTCACGTCCCCTAATATTTCTAAAAACTCGTAATTCTGTTCGGAATGAATCGATTGATGGGTAAACGCGCGGGAATACAGGGCCATCCCTGTCGGATCCGTCATTGCCTCGACATATTTTTTCTTGAGCCCGCTTTTTTTCAATAATCCCTGAACAAACGATTGGAACACGGCGCCTCGGAGCCCGTATATTTTTTCGCTCGGTGAAATCATGATTTTTTTTTCCTGTAGTGTATTTAATAATTCAAATGTCTTTAATAAAATTGGATGAAAAAAGAAATCTTGTTCCCAATTTTTCTGCAATGCGCCTCTCAAGTCGAAGATCCTTTTTGGCGGTACGTCTATGAAGATCTCAGCTATGGCAAGTGCCCATACGGTCTCAGCCTGCAGAAAAACTACCTCTCCTGCTATATACGCGGCAAGGAATTTTCGTACAAGATGGATGCGGACAAGCCGCCCGAAATTCTTTATCAGGAACTCGATTCGCTGTTGAGAGAACGCGCGGGAATCCTCTCGGAAAAGGAAAAATTGTCGGAGCGTGCGAGGCTCTGTCGTCTCCGCACCAACAAAAACAAGGAGGAATGGAGCCAGGTGAAAAAGAAAATGATTCGAGACACGCTCTTGGAACAATATGTCCTGGAAAATTCTCAAAAGTACCAGATTGCTTCGGTCATGGCCAAACGCGTCTTGTCCATGCTGATTGTAGGACTCATGTTCAAGACCATCACCGCCAAGGACATTTTCTATCAAAATGGTTTCATCAAAAAGATTGAGGGTTTTGATTTTGAACCGAAAAAAGCCGTGGTGTGCAAGGACGTTCTCCATTGTAAAAACTACACCCCACCTTCCCACGACGAAGGTATCCCCGCAAAACCCCTCCACTCGTATTGGTCAACGTACCTCGAGGAAATAAAGCTGGTGTAATCACTTTTTTTGGTGGGTCTACAGAAACGACAAAATATCGATATCGTCGGGGAGACGATGCCGCTCCTTGATCTGTTCCACAAATAGGGAATAGGCAACCAGGCACTTGTCGTGATGCAATTTTTTCATGTCGTGCAAAACATCAATTAATCGGTACCCCGGATACCATTTTTCCGAGGAGAGAATGGAGCTGTGGCAGGCGCACAAACAGCGGTTTCCAAACATGGTGTGATACCGAAATCGAAAGCGGGGACTCCACAGCCTCAAAAAATCATCATAACTGGCGCCATTGATTTTCACCCGAGGAGGACGAAATGGATAATCACAGGGAATGTACAGCACCACGGAACCGATCGAGGGGAGTTTGGTTTCCACCACCCATGTATAGTTTTCGGTGTGAAATGTCGTAGGATAGGGAACCGATTTTAATTCTTTGGAAAGTCTTTTTTCCAACCGATTCATAACAACTATTATAACAGGTTTATACCAGCCCACGAGTCTTCATTTTTTTCCATGGAAAAATTAATTTCTTGGGTAGAGATAGAAGTCGGAATAATGGCAATCAAACAAGGACAAGTGGGATACAGCGTATCTCTGAACCAAAAATACGTGGCTGCGTGGCAGGCTCTCCTGTGGGACCTTAAAAACGCAACGAAAAGCGTTACGGAAATCCTCGCCGAGGAGCAAATCACGGATACTTTTACAGTACTCGTTGCCGCCAACGCAACGTATGAAGGTCTCCTGGATGCTTCTACCGATTTGACCACCACCTATTTTAACGCGATCTCCTCGGGTAAGCTAGAGGACGAGGCGGCCGCCCGTGCCGACATTGCCACCGATGCCCCTACCCAGCTTACCGGCCTTTCCACCTACCTTGCTGCATGGAAAACGGTCATCAATAATGCCGCCAATAATTCAAACGACAAGGAAGTGTTTTACAACATGGTGGCCGAGGACAGGAACCTTTTCGTGGCCGCCTTCCAGACGATCGTGGACGCTGTAGATGACGCCTACTCACTGTTCAAGGGACTGACGGACACGATGAACAAGTACATTGGCACGTCGATTGAAACCGTGAGCAAGACCCATATTCCCGCCGCCGCTGCAGCCCTCGGTGCCGTGTCACAAAAGATGAACCGTGCCCACGCCGAACTTCAATCCTCCATTGTTATTGCGGGAGCCACCGACACGCTTCCCCTTCCCGCCCAAACCAATATCGCCAAAGCCATCACTAGTCTCACCACGATCACCACCGCTAGCACGGGTACTATTGCCTTGTTTTCAGCAGCCAACTCCCAGGTGTTCACCGACCTCGCTACCGATGTTTAAAAACGTTTGTTTTCTAGAGTAGAATGTATATTTTCAATAATGTATATTTTTCAAAATATACATTGAATCGGCGTTAACCTGAATATCCCACCATACCATACCTGCATTTGGAAAGACGCGTCGCACTCTGAATGAAAATGATTTTACGGGGATTCTTGTTCATATCCTCATAATCGTCTTGATCGACCAGCACCAGGAAACACTGTGGAGGTGTAGGATGGGCAAAGAAATAAAATTCATTGTGATCCACATAGACCAGATAGGTGTACAAGGAATTCTTGGGTAAGGTGTTTTTGCACGGTTTTTGGTTCCACACGCTGGTATCTGCATGAAAAAGAAGGACAAGAGGATGCTGAGGGTCGTACGATACCGGTTTCCGATGGATTTTTTTCACGTCTTCCCCGTATTTTTTCAGCATCTCCACGAGAGACCCTTGGTCACCGATGCGACAAGGCGTGGTGTAGGGGTAGTCATCAAAAGGGGTGGGTTTGGGTTTGACCAGGGAAAGGACGGTGGTGAGAAGATCTTTTGAATCCAAAATATCCAACGACAGCATAGTTTTGTGCAGATAAAGCGCGGTTTTCATCCTCTTGGCAAGAAGGGAATCACTTTGTTGAAAAGTCAAGAGAAGATTACCAGAAAGCTTTGTCTGAACCATTTGTAGGTTCTTTATCCATACACCCGCTTCCAACACCGTTTCCAAAACAACCTTGTACACATTGTTGAGGATATTTACATTTTTGGCCGCCACCGCGTCGGTCTCGATCCGCGTGCGCAACAAAACCACCTTGGTTTGCAACAAATCATGGAGGAGTTGGGTGTATTGAATTTCCGTTTCCCATTGGGCCACATTAAACGCATGGAGGGCAATAGGCTGATCGAAATAGAGGATCATTTTATCCAGAAAGGGGTACAATAACGTAAAATTCACCTCGGGCGCTTTCAATACATTCTGCGCCGATTCCACTAGATGGGTCATGGTATTCATGGTGTCCTGATTTTCCCCCTCCTTTCCCAGCGTGTTGGATATCTCGTCCAGATCGGGAGCTAGGACACCGACCTTTTCCAAAAAAATTTGATAATCCGTTTGTAAAATTTGAATGAATGACATTGGTTATTAATATTGTTTTTATACAATTAAATATTTTTTCGAATGAACGAAAACGAATGGTTCATTGATCATCGTGAAATCACGATTGACTACAAGCACATTCTCGGTAGGGGACAGTTTGCTACGGTCTACAAGGGCAAATGGCGCTTTGTGGACGTGGCCGTCAAGAAATTCAACCCGGAATGCCAGCCCAAGGACCGTGTCCACCTGCAAAAAGAAATGGACATTCTCGTCAAGATGCATCATCCGCACATTGTCCAAATCCTCGGGGTATGTTGGAATCCCTTTATGCTCATTTTGGAATACATGCCTCGTGGCAACCTCCGAGACGCGCTGAAACGCATCGAGCGGTACCCTTCCTGTTTCACCTTTTCCCTCAAAAAAAAATGGTCCATCCAGCTCTGCGTCGCCCTCATTTATCTTCATGAACGCAAGCCCCAATACGTCATTCATCGGGATATCAAACCCACCAATGTTCTCATGGACCAGTATGGCAACCTCAAGATTTCGGATTTTGGCATCTCCAAACTCATGGACGTGTCCCTGGAAACGTGTTCCCGAAGCGTCAGTTCCGATCTATGCACCCTTGAACATTCCAGTGAAATGACCAAAAATATTGGGACGCTGTACTACACGGCCCCTGAAATTTTGGATCCCACCATCCGCCACTACGATAACCGCGTCGACTTGTGGAGTCTTGGATGTACGCTCTACGAATTATGGGAAAACCTCTACCTTCGAAATCAATGCACGGTGGATCAGATATACACCCAGTTATGGGAACCCGATTTCATGTACACCCCCCGCATCCTTCGTCCACTGATCGAGGCGTGTTTGGATGTCAGACCCCACAACCGTCCCGAGGCCAGGGCGTTGCTCGATATCTTGTATCAGGTATCGTTTTGGAGATGGTAGCATAACCAATTTTTTTTTTATAATGCTTTTAAAAAAAAACAGATGGACGCACTCTCCCATTTTTGTAGAGATCCCACCGAACCACATTTTCGAAAGATACCTGTCGTGGTCAAGACGGCCTTGTACCACCATGCCAAGGCCATTCTCGCCGGACGTGTTCCAAACAGTAATCTTCCTCTTGCCAAAAAAGTGGTCGAGGACTATGAACGCCACAAGAAACTCTTGAGCTTCCCCGTGGCTCCGGGTTGGAGAACCAGTGCGCTCGAGGTTTCCACCGGCTTTGTCATGGACACTCTCCCCGTCTCGACCCTCTTGTTTCGTGGCCAGAAAACGAGGACTCCTTTACCACCCAAGGCCACCTATTTTGCCCTCGAAATTGGCAATGCCAATCAATACCTGCCCACTTTGAAAAAAGGCGTGCTCACCATTTACAAGACCACCCGTCCCCTCCGTCTCTTTCGATTGGACAGCTTGGACAATATCAACAAGTTGTTGAGACAAACGTATACCCAAGACAAACCCATGTACGAACTGGTGTGCTCCCTCTTTTTGGGCAAAGTTCTCCGCATTAAAATCGACACCGATCCCACGTGGCATTCCAAGATCCTTGCCCGTCAAGACCCGATTCAGTTCAAGAGACTGGTGCGGAATAGCATCATCAAGGAAGATTTCCGTTTTTCCAATTGGTTGTGCCACCAGGGATACCACGGGTATGCCGCGGGCATCCTGTGCATGTACGAAACAGGTCGTCTACAGGAAAATTTTCCCGAGGAAATCATGCTTTGCGACCCGACCGTGGTAGGCCTCGAGGTGGTTCAAACGTTGGAGAGGAAGAAACAAAAGAACCGGTTCTTTCTTGATGCGATTCTCGAAACATTGTAGCAGTCTTACGATTTGTACTTTTTGGTCGTCGTCGTCGAACCCATGGAAAAGGCAAATCCCGTCGGCCATGGCGTAGGTAATTTCTCCACATAGTTCTTGCGGTCCGTCCCCCACGCATAATTGTCATTCGAGACGAGGAGGATGCTCTGATTCCATAAAAAGGCCGTGTACCTCGAATCCAACCGGCTCCGACGCGCCACCTCATCACGAAACGCCTGGAAATACAGGACACAGTAGAGTAAAAAATAATCGTCCACCTCGTTCTTGTCAAACAGCACATGACAATCACGGCTCGTAAACAGAGGATGATAATTCAGCTGGTCGCTGCAGGGCACCTCGACAATCAAGAGGTTCAATCCGTGGAAAAAGGGGCTCGATTCGTAAAAAAGACTCCCACATTTTTTTTGGCCCTGGCACACGATAAACACCCAATCGTCCGAGGTCGGGGGCACCTTGCTGCCTTTCAGTGAATACACATAGTCCACGAGGGCCGCGCGGTACGGGGTCTGGTAAAGATTTTTAATCTTGTCCTGAAACGACGTGTCTTTCCACACCTCGGCATCTGTCCGCAACTTTTCTTTCACGGACAAGGCCTTTTGAAACACGGGAAAAATATTCATGTAATCCACAAAAAAGAGTTTTCCCCGAAATTTCATCGGATCGAGATCGTTGGGAATGCGGATCCTCGTTTTTTCGGAATTTTTCAAATAGGGCGCCATGCCGGGAGGACAGGCAAACGTGCATTTTTCCACCATTTCTTCCAACTGATCAAAAAATACCATCCGCTTGCGCTGGTGCGTCTGCTCAAAAGATGTCAGATCCTTGAAAATGACCTCGGGCGGCTCTTGTTGCAGTCGTGGGGATGTGGGTGGGGGTGGCAATCCCGGAGGTGGCCGTGGTGGTAAAGGTGTCTGTTGTTGTTGGACACGAGGTCGTTTATTCATTATTTTTATTCTAGACTAGAATTTTTTTTTCAAAATCCCAAAACCCACCTCGTGCTGATACAAAAAATCTTGCGGTTCCCCAAACCCCGTACTGGTATCCCACCGCCGCAGAGGAATCACTGCACGGCCCTTTGTTTCCAACAAGGCAAAGGGTTCATACGCCACGACATAGGCACGGCGTCGGGCAAACAGATAGAGTCGAAAGGTTCGTACACCGAGCTGGCAGGGCACCGCACGGTTCTTGAAAAAGACACGACAGTAATGCTTCATGATATGACGGGATTGCAACAAATCAATGTCGCGCATACATTTGCGGAACAGGTCGTGAAAGGTTGGATCCATCTCATAAATGAGGTGGAGAATTTCGCGGGGCAACATCGATAACAACATGTTCTATTCTATCCTTGTTCTTGGAACCATGTATGCTTTAAACTATTTGAATGCTGGATGAAAGCCCTGTAATTTTTTTTTTTCCACCATGCCAAAAAATTTTATTTCTATTATGAAATGAAATTCTTGTCGTTGCTGTTTTTTTGCTTTCCCTTGTTCTCGACGGCGCTGGAAGGTCTGTACTATCAATTGTACACGGATGCCTACGTTGCCCAACATTTACAAGCCAACCTGTCCTGTGTGACTGCCATTTTTGATGATCGTGGGTTTTATATTTTCAATGGGTATCGTATGCACACCTCTAGCATTTCCAAGTACAAGGGACAATTTGTCCCCACTCTGGACAAGGAAAATTGTTTTGATATGAAACCCAGTGTCCATAAAAACACGACCAACCAGATTTGTCTTTTTCCCGTGGACGCACAAGGCCGTTATATTGTGGCCACCAATGGAAATTTCCAGCGCACCTTTATTCTCACCCAATACCAACCCAATGCTTCGTGGCCTTCTCTCGACGACCCCGATTTTGTTATGGTGAATCAGACGCTACAAAACTATCATCTTGCCAACAATCTCGTGCGCACCAATCACTCGTCTTGTTTTTTTTATCCTCCCAAGGATTTGGATTATATTCTCAAGAAACCGAATGCGTAGAGCTAACAGTTTTAAAACATGTAAAACTGGATCGGGAAATTCACGGGCACACTTGTCTGACCCAGGGGCGATCCCGTCAAACGTCCACGATCGGCGACAGGGGGAATAGTGGGGTAATTATAAGCGACCACGGCGCTGATGGCCGAGGTGTAGTACAGCTGTGATGGAAAAGGACGATACCGAGGGAAAAAAATACTAAAGTCGTTGGGTACAATCATCTCTATCCATGGTCAATTTTTAAATTTTTTTTTTCCACTCTAAAAATACTATAATCATTCCATGGTCAATTTTTAAATTTTTTTTTTTCATTCTAAAAATACTACAATCAATCATTTCATGGTCCATTTTTAAATTTTTTTTTTCCACTCTAAAAATACTATAATCATTCCATGGTCAATTTTTAAATTTTTTTTTTTCCATTCTAAAAATAAAAAATAAAAATGTCCACACACGCCACACACTCTACAGACTCTACACACTCTATTGGAAAACACGTGTATGTGGTTGGAAAATGCAAGCAGTACCTCAAAAAGGATCTCCAAGACATGGCGGACCATCTGAAAATCTCCTTCAAGAAAAAAGCCACCAATGCCGAACTCTGTTCCCTCTTGGATCAGCATTTCCAGTCCAAACCCAAGACACCCCCTCCACCACCATCCACAACGACATTGGCCCCTGCGACGTTGGCGGTCATTGCCGCGAAAGCTCAAAAAAATGCTCCCCGTCTCGAACCCCACAAGTTGCATTACAAGGGCAAGGTCTACGATCTCAAGGATTGCAAAAAATCCCTGGCCAAAATCACCAAACCAGAACTGTTGACGATTTTTGACCGCTTGAAACTGGTTCCCTCTTCCAAGAGCAGCACCAAGGAAACGCTGTGCCTGGAACTCAGAAAAGCATCCTTGGTAGTGGTGGTGGCCCAGCCTGCCACACAACAACAGGTTCAGGTACAGGTACAGGTTCAACAGACACAACAGGCCCCCAAGGGCCAAATCATGCTCGATGGTCAACCCTTGTCTCTGAAAAACTGTGCATCGTTTGAGGAACCTGTCCTCCGCGCCCTGGTCAAGGCCCTTCACACCAGCTACGTCAAGGACAAGTCCGTCCTGTGCAAAAGGATCCAGAAAAAATTCGACGCTTCCTCCAAAGCCGTGATTCAACTGAAATCCTCCGATTTTGTCAAGACCAAGCCTACCAAGGCACCCAAGCCTACCAAGGCAGCCACACCCAAGGCAGCCACACCCAAGGCAACCACACCCAAGGCAGCGACACCCAAGGCAGCCACACCCAAGCCTACGACACCTTCCCAGGCACCTCTGCTCCCCGCATCTATGAAACCCATGACCGCGGAAGAAATCCGTGAGGCTGTACGAAAATGCTTGCATCTTTCAAAATAATTTCGAATGAATAAAAAAAAAAATAAACTCGGCTAGATACAAATATATTTTTTGGAAATGATGGCCGAGGATTATGACGATCTTCATCAAAAAATTAATAAAAAATTTATACGCAACGTCATCAAACCCATGCGGCACGCGGAGAGGCATCAAGACATGGAGATTCCCTACCAGATCCCCAGCGCCTCGGAACTCTTTGGCTTGCCCCGAAACTCTCTCCCAGCACCACCACCTGTTTCTTCTCGACAAGAACGACCTTTTCAACCGAGTGTCTACGAGGGCTATCCCTCGGAACACCCACCAGAGACACCACGCATCCGGCGGTCCACTCCCCTCGTCTATGCAACGGCACCCCCTACACCCCAACCCTCACCCCAACCCCCCACCCCCGTCATGAATTGCATCACCATTTGCCAGCACGTCCAAACCTGTCCAGTGTGTTCCCAGTTGTACCGACCCTACACAGGTATTTATTTGGCGGTCATTGTGATTCTCGTCATTGTCATTCTTTTTCTGTTGAAAAAAATTTTTCAATTCTAAAATAAAATGGACCATACACCAAAAATTTGAAAATGGAATATTTCAAATTTTTTTTGCACCGAGTACAAAAACTACCGGAAAGAGAACCAAACCACCAGGACCACCAACAAGAGGAAAAGGAGGACCACGAAAAACCATACCCACCACGGGACCATGGTCCACCAGGGACGTAGGATACAAATAGGTGGTAGAGGGGGTGGGGGTGCCTGCTGCTGTCCATTTCGCACCTTGTATAATCCGATACCGACCCCTTTTCGAAGGCATCGAAAACGAGTGGCATACCCGGTATACCCCGGCGGAAGGGGTACCTTGTCTCCGCAATATAACCGTTCCATGTGTAAATGTGTGTTTTTTTTAATCCTAGGAGGAAAAAATAAAAATCTTGCGGCTCTTTAAAAAAAAAGAAAATGTACCATCGTGAATCAACATCGGCTACGCGCCATGCACCGACCAAGTATGGATATCCCCTCCCCAAGGCACTGCAGATGCAAAAACCCAATCCTTCCTATTCCCATCCCCTGGTTCCCCGTCAAGCCCCACAAGCGCAGCACCCATCCCAGCCAGCATCACCGACTTTCCCCACGCGTCCCAACGCCTACTGTTCCAAAGGAAACCTTCCCTGCTTTATGAAAAATTTTCAATAATTAGGTTTCCACCTCGTCGTCGTCATGAGTCGTTTCCAACACCTCGTACATGTTGTTGCTGCTGGGTGTTTCCACCGTCTCTCCCACCGCCTCGGCCTCCCCCTCGGCCTCCCCCTCGGTCTCGGTCGTGGAGGATTTGTTGGCAGACTGCTGCTTTTTAGGAATAAACGACTTGGGCCGTAGAAGCGACGTGGGCTTGTAATAATTCCTTTTCTTCTTGTCAATGAATTTCACCAACACCTCGTACAATTTGATCTGCAGGGACACATTGTCCCCTACATACATGTTTTCAATCTTGATGGCGGCCGTCAACAGGCACCGCTTATTGATGAGCTCCATGGGATCAATCTCCTCATTGGTATCCTCGTTGATAAAGAGGGTCATGATGCGGTTGGTCTTGCGGTTGGTAATGAGCTTGACATAAATCACCGGGTACTCCTCCCCATTCTCCTGACTGCGCCACGAAAGAAGGCTCAGCTTGGAAGGATCCGCATCGTAGTGATTGTGAATGTGCTCCTGACACTTTTCCACAATGCTTTTCAACGTGTCGGTAAAATTTTTTTCATCCTCAGTCGCCCCCTTCTTGTTCCACAGGATAATGGGGATTTGGTATCCCGTCACATCCGAAGTCGTACGATCCTTCTTCTCCTGGATACCAAAGCTCATCAAATGAGGAGGGGTGTTCAGAATGAGATCGCTCAGGCGCTGGGGATGGTCCCCGACCTGGATGTAGATTTTATGATACGCCGAATAAGTCTCGTCATGAGGGTAAATGGTGTAGGGATCCGAAAAATGGATCTGGTCGGTATTGAATTCTTGAAAAGAGGTTAGTGCCACGGGCATGATTGGATTGATTTCTTTCTAAACTATGAAATCTTTAAATCATTTCTTGAAAAAAAAACGACGAATTTTTTTTTTATAGAATAAACAACATTATGGGAGGTAGTTTTTCCAAAAATCAGGCCAAAGAAATAGCCAACATTGTCAACAACATTGCCCAGGACACCAACACCAATCAGGCCAATATTGAATCCAATTGGAACAATATCCAGTTTAGCAGTTGCAACGTCGATGTTGGTGGTTCGATAAAGTTGGACCAGTCCGCCACCAATTACATCAAGGCGAAACAGCTTACCGAGGCCCTTCAGAATTCCCACGTCGTCAACAACATTGCCCAGAAACTCGCTCAAGAGGCCAAGTCGCAAACAGGTTTTTTGGGTATTGGTTTTGCCAGCGCCTCCAACGCAGCCTCCACCGAAGCCAATTCCACCAATGTCATTACAAATAGCATGAACACCTCGCTCAACAACATTATCAGTACCGACAACAGCTTTGTATGTGAAAATTCAACCATCAAGGCTAAGGGAGACCTAGTCATCAACCAATCCGGGTTCTCCACCATTATGAGCGACCAGGCCGTCAAGAACACACAGATTACTGATCTCTCCAATACGCTGACCCAGGATATTTCCCAAAAAGCCTCGGCAACGGTCCAGGGTGCCGCTGGATTTTTGATAGCGTTGGCGTTGCTCATTGGTGTCATTGCCTATTCTCTGAGCAAACCCTTGAATACCAGTGGAGGAAAAATTGTCGTCAGCGGTGTTCTCGTGCTCGGCATCTTTTTCTTGTTTGTTTGGCTGTATGCGGTGAATGCCCCGCCTCTGTTTACCAAACCCGAGATTGTCTTTCCCTATGCCTTTGCGGGACAGAATGGCACGTGTTCCAACGACAAAGCCATGGTCGAGATTCAACCCCGTAAGGTTAAGCTGGACAAGCCCCCGCTCAAATATCTCTACAATGTGGCGGTCGAACCCAGCGATACTCCTTTTGCCAGTCTATTGTCCCTGGTGGTTTCGAACCGCATCGGAAAAACACCCGCTTCCAACAATGGCTACAATGCCTATACCGCCCAGAGCACCAATAAAGATTTCCAATCCTCCATGGCCGCACAACCATGGTGGAATATGCGTCCCGGCAACGTCGACTTGCCCCCGCTCATGAAAAATTGCAATTTGCTGATTTCCACGTCGCCGACAGACTATGTGAATAATGCGGGTTCTCTTGTCTTTGGAACCACGTGCAATGGGGATGGAAAAGACATTGAAGACGACACGCCTCCACAAGATATTCTTGCCCTTCCCAACAATGAAGGATTCACCACCTACTGCGCCCAGGGTCCGGAATACGCCAGCTTTGCCCGCTTTGTCCTGTGTTTTGATTTTGGTTTCAACAATAATTACTATGTCAATGACTATGAAATTGTCTCCTATCTCGACGACAATGGCCTCACCCAGTATGGAAAAGCAGCGGACCTTGTCAAGCAAGGAAAAGGAAATCGTCTCCTGAGAATCACGGGGGTGGACTACCAACCCTCCATGGCCATGGTGGGAACCGTCATGGTCGAATCCGATTTTGGCATCTGCCCCGGATGGACCTATTCCATGTCCAAAAAATTCAAGAAATGGGGCTTTTACATCCTCCTCTTTTTCCTCCTCTTGATTGTCTTGTGGGTATGCCTGAAATCCAGGATTGTGAAACAAAAGCCTGGTACCACCACCACCACCAAACCGAATCGACCACGACAACAACAACATAAAAAATAAATTTTTATTGGATCCATAAAAATACCATGCCAGATTGCGGACCGGCCATCAACTATCCGGATAATATCCCTCCGCTACCCGATTCGATGGATATTACCGTTGGGAATCGAACAGAAACGTTTTCCAACCAGGAATTCCTGTTTTCTGTTTGTAGGATTGAATTTTATCTCTTTCGTTCCAAGCAAACTCTCTTGTATGTGGATTCCCAACCACAAGCCCAAGATTTTCACGATTATTGGAGTCCGTCGTACAACGATTGTCCAACCTATTTTTGCAATAAAGACACAAATTCCGATTGCTCCAAGCTCACCTGTCATGCCAACCATCAGGTGGTATGGGATATGACCGTCAGTAGGAATTGTCATCGTACCGATAAGGTGTTTTATTGCACCAAAAACAATTATTGGACACAAAAGATTCAATGTATGGCTGGGTTGGACGACAAGGCCACTTGCTCACCACCTACAACTTTCAAGAGCGTTGCCGGTGTCATTGATAATCATTCCTATTCCCTGACGGGAGACAAGTCAAAGGATGAAGTGGTCTATGCGGTAGGACCTCAATGGCGCAGTCGTGGCACCGCCGATAATCAGGGCGATATCTTTTGCCACTACCAACTACCCCTCGAAACCTACATTCAAGATCCCACCTGTGGAGTCTATTCACCGGGCGCGTGCCTTGCGCTCACCCAATGGATCCAAGATTTCAAGAATAACGCTGACCTCCCTACCAATTTGCAAAGCATCATGGGGTGTTATGTCTACCTGTATTCCTGGTCCTTTTTCTTTTATGGCACCCTGTTTCGATTCCCTGGAAACAACTACCAAACCTCTCTCACCGATGGAGGATCCAGGCTACGCCAAATCGTGGTCAACCAAATGAATGTTCACCCCGACTATGATAAAGATGTAACGACGGACAGTTTGTTCGCCTTTTCCAGTTCTTTTCTTCCCTATCCCCAACCCATTCGTGGAGACGACGGTAGCTATTTCCTTACCGTCTCCATGGACTATCAGTCCTTTGCCAGTGTTGCCTCCCAAGGCAACCTACCGGCCATGAACAATGCTATTGGATCCCTCCTCTCCCATTTTTTTCAAGAGGAAAATCTCATTGAATATGTCCAAGGCAAGACTATCTACCCCAATAAATCCGAGTACACCCTGCTTTCCGCATCGGCCCTGCAAACCATCCCCGGAAACTATTCTTTCCAATCCTCGGTATGGGCCGCCACGAACCCGGACCCGTTTGGATTCAATACGTGGCTTGCGGGGGATCATCAGAATCCCTATGACTGGAACGCTGTCCTCCAAAATTACCAGTCCCTGTACAGGAGGGGAACCGATCAAATATTTTTCATTCCCACCTTTGTTCTCCAGGTCCGTATCGAGAAATGGAATCCCATCCTCGTTGCCTACTGTGCCGCTGCCAATGTCATTTTTCCCACCACCGACTTGTGCCAGCAGATTTTTCAACAGACCAATATGCAAATCGACGCGTGTAATAACTGCAAGACTGCCGATCAGGAAGCCTGCAAACAGTCCCTTCCTCTGTATTGCAGCACCTCTTTTTCGCATGGGAATCCTTCGATTCAATCGTTATTGTTCAACAATACACTCAACCGGGTCAGCGTAGAAAACCAGTGTCAGTGCTACAACAGCGAGCTTCCTCCACCCAATCGGATCCAACCCGGGAACCCGGTGGCCATGTGTTTCAACAAGTACTGTAATGACAGCGATCTTCAGCTGGTCGGTGCCACCGACGCGTTTTGCCAACAAAATTGCCGTACCGTGGATGAATGGGTCCATCCCAAGGACCCGTCCATGGTCTCCAAGAATCCAGGCGCGCTCAATGAAGCGCGTTTCAATGCATTATGTGGTCAGTACAAGCCCAAAAAAATTAGTTGGAATGTTTTGGTCAATGGACTCGTCATTATAGGTTGTGTCGTAGGCCTGTGCATCTTTTACCACCGAAAATGGCTCGGTATCTCCCTTGGTATAGTCTTGTTGGCCGTCGTTCTTTTCCTCTCGTTCGATTTGGTGGTGAGTTCCTATTGCACGGAAAAAGGAAAGCCCTACACCTGTCGAACCGCCATTACCCATATCCCTTTTCCCCGGTACGTTTGTGATTACCGCTACTGTGATTGTTTTTTCAACAGTGATTGTCCTACCAGCTGTGTGTGCGGCTCGGGATTATGTATCCCACACGATTACGGGGTGCAGAAAATGACCACCCAACAAGAGCTCCGTGTTCAATGCAACGTCCCCCTGTTGCTGTCCATTGTTCTGGGGACGGCCACCTACGTGGTGATTCTTTCTACCCTATGGCCTACCCTGAGCAACAAGGTTCGGTATCCTACCCTGTCCACGGGTGTCGTGGCGACCGTCATTGCCTCGGTCTTTTTAATTTCCTTTTTCCCCTACTCGGTGTACAGCGGGTCGTGTGTGGTGGAAAAGGTACCGATGTTGGCGGGCACGTACAATAGCACCCAGACCCAAATTGTCGTTTCGGATACCTTTTTCCGTCAAAACCTCTTGTTTCTGTGTCCTGTCCAATCCACCCAGGATGTGGTGGTGGTGAGCAATTCCAACATGTACACCAACCAAGAAAAAGCCATCGAGATCCTCACCCTGACCATCCCCCAAACCATTCCCTCCCATTCTTATTTCTCCGAACCTACCACCACCACCAGCAATGGATCGTACCTTCTCTTGTCCGACGGCAATGTCCCGGATCTTTCGGGGTGGGCGATCCAGCGTGGCATCTTCACGGGGTCTCCCTCCCCCGTCGAGGGTAAAGTGGTGTTTGACCACGCGTTCCAACAGACTCCCCTGGTGTGGGCGACGCCTCAATCCAACGACAGGAGCGGTATTGTTCCCGTGATTCAGATCCAGTACGTGGATACCCAATCGTTTACGTACCGTGTAGTGGTGTACGATGCCAACCAAAAACAATGGGTACTGGCCTCGTCCTTGTCCTCCCTATCCTTGGGTTGGATGGCCATGAGTCAAGAACAGAATCCAGCCATCCCTGTGGTGGCGTTCCAAGAATTTGGGACGAGTCCTCTTCGATCGGTGGACTATCAATCGGTCTACCAGAATCCACCGCTGGTTCTTTTGGCACTGAATACCAACGACTATTCTACCGTAGGTATTATTTCCCTGGGTGACCGAACCGAAAAAAGTTTTTCATGGAATATCCAAACGACCCTGACGTCGGATCCGACGACGTGGGTGCAGGACCATCCGTCCATGACGATGCAATATTTGGTTACGAGTCTGGATTAGAAAAAGTTTAAAAAAAGGTTTAATGATTTTGGAACCAAAAAAAAAAACAAACATGCAAAAGTCCTTGTGTTGTCCAACCCTTCGAGGGGAAATTAAAAAAGCACGCGCGGGGAACTATGAAACATCCTCTTGTCTTTTTGAATTTTTGGATAATTCCATGGATGCAGGAGCCGACCGCATCCGCATCGACATTCGTGAACGCAGTGGGACGGGATTACCCCATAAATTCATTCTGAGTGATAACGCGCCCCAGGGGATTCCCCTGGACGCTCTGAAAACCATTTTTTCCTGGACGTATGAACGCCAGCGCTCCGCCACCGATGTTGGAGAATACGGGACGGGTTTCAAAACCGCCGCGGTCAATTTGGCCGAAAAATTGGTGGTGCTGACCAAGCACGGGGAGGAGGCGTTCCAGGCGACGGCCGATTGGCAGGATATGGCCGATGAGGATCGATGGGATCCCCACGTCATGACCGTGTCCATGGAACATTTCCAAGACCGGCATCCGTTTCTCCACGGCTCGTCCTTTGTCTTGGAAGGGCTGCGCAACGAAATGTTTGTCTCGACCTCGTGTACGACCAAACTCGTGTCCCATTTATTCCGCAAAATTTTCGACGACGTCGCCTACCATTACCGCTACGTGTTGCACGAAAATCCCAATCTCCGCATCACCCTCAAGGGCGTCCCCGAGGAGGGTCAAGAAATCAGTGAGGTGGATATCCGCGAACATTCTCTTTTCCGTCAGAATACCGATCCGTTTGGCCACGATCCTTTCCTCTTGGAAACGGCGCTTTCGGTCTACCAGGATGCACAGCAATTTTACCGGGTATTCCACCAGAATCACCGTACCAAAAAATGGGAGGGTGTTGAATTTGTGGAAAAGCGCAAGAATGGCAACAGCGTGCTCAAGATCTACGAGGTGGCTCCCTCGACCATGGAAAGTATGCGTCTCATTGACCATCTCTCGTTCCGCAGCGTGCATCTGCGTGGGGATCATTCTACGGCGTGCATGGCCTTGTACCCCACCTGTACCATGGACATTGTGCGGCGGGGACGTGTCATGGGTCGAGACCTCTCGCTGCGTGCGCCCCGCGCCGAGGCGTTTTCCTTTTTCGTCAAGCACGAGGTGTGGTACCATTCCTACACCATCAATGCGCTTCTGGGGGTGCAGTACAATAAACAAAACCATGGCGTGTTGCGGGAGAATGCGTTGCGGTACACCCTGGAACATTTACAACAGGTGCATGAACGCGAATTTTTCAAGGCCGAAAAAGCGGTTGTCGTCGTAGCACCGCCGGCACCACCACCTCCTCCTCTGGTCTCTCTGGCCCCACAGCCTGTGGTGGAGCAGGAAACCAGCACCGAGGTACCACCACCCGCCGTACAAGAAAAGCGTAAAAATTTTACACCATCGACGAAAATGGAGATTCTGTACCGCCAGGAATGCCGTGATTCGTTGTTGGATTTTGTGCTCAAAGACGCCGTCCTGATGATGGAATACGATCACATCAATGGCAAGGCGTCCATGAATACCAAGGACAATTGCCAGGCCCTTTCGGTCATTACCCACGCACTCAAATCCAGAAAGCCCGACATTTTTGACAATCTTCAGCACCATCCTCTTTCCAAGACGGAATTTATTGTGGATCTGTTGAATTGCATTACTCGAAGCAAGTATTTTATGGAGGCGTGGATCTCGGGAAATATCCAGGTCCGTGATCCGCAGCAACAGGTGGCGGCCATTCAGGAGGGTTTGTTTTTTCATGACGCTTGATTGAAATTTTTAATCTTGTGTAAGAGTAGCAGTCGAGAGAAAATATGCCATCACCTGTAGGACCTATTCCTGGAGCTCAATTTGTAGCCAATGGGTGGACTTGGAATGAATATCGATTCTTGTATAACCTTGCTCTCATCACACCCACCAATGGTCAAACTCTTCAACAATGGATCGACGCACTGGCGCTCGCTATTTCCTCCAACGGCACGGCCGCCATCAACACCGCGTCCGCCAACGTGGCGACCGCACTTCAAAACTCTCTTACCTCGGTCTACATACGAGCGGTCGCTGAGGGACTCTTGCCCAGTAACAGATATACGATGCGTTGTTATGTCCAGGATAACGGGGGAGGATTCACTTTTGGAAATCCCTCCATCAATCTTTTTGCGTATACCAATGGGATGACCACCAATAATACCACCAATATTGGAAGCAGCCCCCAGTGGAGGGCAGAGGTGTCCGAGGCACTGACACAAGGCCTCTACTCGGCCAACATTGGGGCCTCTATGCGTTATTCCACATCCGCTGGTTCTTTTAGTGCTTACCTTTGCGGTGGGTTCAATTCTGCCGCCAACACCGACACTACAGGTGTTCCATCGTACCCTCTTCTTTGCTTTCGTTTGATTGTCGATGCCCCCAACTTGGCCTAATTGTAAAAATATTTTTGTTAAATACCCACGTCCTACGTGTTGAGAAGAATGAAAATATCATTTGGATCCAAAGTATTGAAAAAAAAAATATTTTTACTTGGAATAAAAATGGCAAAAAATTATGCCCGCATTATTGATTTTGGCAAAGGAATCAACCAACAAGCCGCTTCTCCTCTGAATCCCGCCAACCCCCTCTCCTATTGCATGTTTCCCACCCTCAATTCCCAATTCATTCACGGCTCCACCAGCAGTGGATTGTTGTACGACACCAACAATGCGGCGTGCACCAATTTCATGGCCGAGCGGTGCACCGATTCATGGGACGGTTTCTGTGATGCCTACCAGGCCCTCAATGTCGACACCTACTGGCCCAACACCGCCTCGATCGATTCCAAGGCGTTTGAACTGGCCCAGTATTTTATCCAGAACCGGCCCTCGGTCGGCGACAATCTCGTAAGGAATACCATGTATCGCCGCTTTCTTCAGCTCCCCCAGGAATGCCCGTCGGTGCAGCCTTTTGATCCCAATGTCGCGGCGTCGCCCAACGTGACCATTTTCCAGAATTTGGTAGCGAGCAGCTCCCAGCTGCACCATTTGGAGGATGTCGACAATGATCCATGGATCTCCAAGATGGTGGAAAATCCAAGGGTTTGTTTCGACGTCCTGGCCCGCATCTACCTGGGGGTGCAGCGGAAAGAGCCCGCGGCCTCCAAGATCCCGGGGACGCTGTTTGCCCAGTTTTTGGAACGCAATGCCAATCTTTTCCAACGCTTTCTAGAGGTGGCACTCCCCCGTCTCCAATCGTTTCAAGAGGGCAACGTGGCCCCAAAATGCCAGTGTGGGCGTCCCTGTGTCTAGTCTACCATGATCATGGAACGCAGATCGTCAACCATCTGTTCCATAATAAACGTGCGGAGACGGGAATGGACCCAGGAAGGAATCCCACGGACCGAAATCACCACCGAATCGAGGATAATTTCCACCTGGACACTTTCCACCTGGACACTTTCCGGATGTGATGCGGTACAAAGAACACGCCCCTCGACACGGTACACGGGTTTTCCCACAGGTTGTATACAAAAACTGATGACACCACGAATAAAATCAAAGGAACTGTCATTCTGCACCCGTAATACATTGGGAACGAGAAAGGCGGGGATCCATTTCCCTATATTTTTGGTGTAGGTAAAATGATACCTCTGAAACACAAAATCTTTGGAATCCAAGAGGGTGTCGAGAACGACGTGCTCATAGTAGTGGGGGTGCGTCTGTACGTTTAATAATCGAGTCATGAGGGTACGAACATCCCCTTGAACGGTCAACATGTTTTTCTCACCGTAAAAGTAAAAAAAAAATTGTATTTTTTTTCAACAGGCTATTCATCACTATTCATGGGACTCCATCTCTATTGTGGAACGGAAAATATCCGTGCCGGGAGCTACTCCTTGGTCATGCAACAATGGACGGCTGTCTTACGCGCCTACCTCTTGTATCTCCGCGAAGACAAACTAGAGGGGATCGCCAATGACATGGATCGGGCGCTTCAGCGTGTCGACCGCCGCCGCACCGCCACACAAGTCGAGGCATGCCTTCAAGGCAACCATGCATTCGACGAGGCCAAGCTGCGAAAGCTTTCCCGTCGACTCTTGCCGGGCATCCGTCATCTTGTGCTGGGACAGGGGTGGTCGCCCTATGAGTCCCGTGAAATTTTGGTCGCCCTGGGCGTGCTGAGGCCTTTTTTCACCAGGATCCCCGAGCTGGAGGTGGACGACAAGGGAAAATATTATCTGGAAACGATTCTACGTGTGTCGGTGCGGGAGGGGGAGAGCATTCGTTTTGTCTAGTCGTCGTCTATTAGCTCCATGGGAGGGAATTCTTCCACGTGTGTAGGTCTCTTGGAAAGATCATAACACCACACCCTTACATTTTGTGTCATGGTGTGTTGAAAGGCGTGGGAAACAAGGATCGGGGAGGTGCCTTGTCGGAAAGAGAGTTGGGTTTCAAAGCCATCCATAAACGTGCGGAGACACGTGTTGGTGTTGATGGTTTTTTTCAAGAGCTTGCGTGCCACTTTTTCCATATTGTAATCAAAACGCGTACACAGCAGCCGTAGGGATAGGGTAGGTTTTCGAAGGAGATTTCTCATGCTATAGGCAAATGGTGGTTGATTGGAATCGACCTTTACATGGTAATAGAAAGAGGCCACGGCATTGCAGTAGTGGTAATGGGGAATGGTCGTATAGGGTTGGGAAAAAACATGAAAGGGACGGTGATAGGTTTTGTATTTTCGTAGAGGGGAATGGTAGCGTTGTGAAATATAGGGATGTCGGCAAAGGCAGTGATATGTTTTGTTCCAGTTGGGTAGAATATTTCCACAATGAACACAATACCGTTTTTTCATGTGGGCATGGAGAATGGCCCATAAGCATTGGGAGAGATGCGGAAGATTGGGTTGAAAATCCGCAATTTTCCGCTGCATGTCCCATGGAAGAGCATTCAATATTTCTCGATTCAATTCCGACAAGAAAGGAAACAGCATGAGTTTTCCACATTTTTTTCAAAATAATTTTATCGTCAATTTTCTTTTTTCATTTTTCCCAATAAAAAATGCAACCTCTGGTTTCCGCATGGATGCTGTTTTGTCGATTGGTCCAATGTATCGCCCTCTTCTTTTTTCTCGACTCGATGGACTGGGTCATGGTCGAAAAAGGATGGTACACCGCCCTCGGGATCCTTTGAAAAAATCGTTTAAAAGGAACGAACCAAGAAAAAAAAAGAAATACCATGTGTGATTATTTTCTATTGACCAAGCCACGCCATGCCAACATTCATGAAAACGACCAACATCAATTCATCTGTGTGGACCAAAAAAAAGTCTACCTTTTACCCCGAAATGATATCGCTTTTTATCAAGACCACGGGCTCTCTGAAAAAGAGTTGATCCAATGGTGTTCCCAATTTTGCAGCCCCGACAAGGTCATGTTGGATATCGGCGCTCATTGTGGAACCTACACTGTGAGTTTAGCGAATCATTGTCAACATGTGTATGCATTTGAACCACAGAAAATGACCTTTTATTCCCTCTGTGGCAGTGTGGCGTTATCCAATATTCTAAACGCGACCTGTATTTCCACGGGGTTGGGATCGGAGGAGCAGGTGGGTAGGCAAACCTTGTACAAGGTGAGTGTGGATGGGGGTGGGTCTTCTGTGCACACTCCCCCTGCCTCTACGATTCTGGGAAAAGAAGAGATTGAATTGAAAACGCTGGATAGTTTTTCCCTGGAAAACATTGGATTCATCAAAATCGATGTGGAAGGAAATGAATTACACGTCTTGCAAGGGGCTCGACAAACGCTTGAAAAATCCAAGTACCCCACGATTCTTTTTGAAATGAATAAGGATAACCAATCCTTGATGGACTTTGTTCAAAATATGGGATATCATGTCTCCAAAGTATTTGGAGATAATATGTATCTAGCCACTGTGTAAAAAAAATATAGTGCGTAATCCATTCAAAATATATTTTGTTTCCTAATTGTATATTGTACAAAGTCGACGGTATCAATGAAAAATATTTTTGGAACGGATTTAGACGACTGTCTGTTGAGGGGAGATGTGACAGAAGGATCTGCCAATTTTGTAGGTATGATTGAACTCTTATATTCCAAGACGGGTCTAGATACCCCCGAAAATTTGCGGATGGTCCCCTCTCCATTGTATCCTACCCTGGAGGTGTTTCTTTCCGTGTTTTACGGGCAACTCGCTCTCAACAACACGAACGGGTTTTTGTTGCCCCTTGACGCGTTTCAAGATCAAAACGAAAAAGTTTCCTATTGGGCAAAACAGCAATGGAAAGATGCGTTTCAATATTATTTGAACGCGCCCATTGTAGATCTCCTGAAACAATATAGCTTTGACAATGACATTTACATTATATCAGGCTCTCCGTCAATCTATATCGAACCCATCCAAGAATACCTTCCGTTCCTGGTAAACATTCTAAGCGTGGAACAGGGAGAAATTATCACGACTCAAATCGGAAAAACCAATCGACTGAAAAAAATCGATCCAACACTCGAGCAAGTCACTGGATATATAGGAGAAACATGGGGAAACGACGGTCCTTTGCTCTCCACGTTGGCGAATACCAATGGATGTCAAAATCTTTACTTTGTTTGTCATAATGATGTGCAATGTGATAAAAACGCACGCTTGAATCTTTGTCGTTACCGCATTACAAAATTAAAATTGCCCTTTTACTAGACGTATTTCACGTCGACGGCTGTCTGACGACATCAATGGCAATTCTGAATACGACATCTACGACGACGACGACGAGGGTCGCTTGAGCGCCTGTCGTTTCTGTGCTTCGGTCATGATTCTTTTCACGTTGGTGTTCATCAAGGAAATGTCTTGAGAAATCACAACCTTCCCACCCACCTCGATGCCTCCTACGATTTTTGTTTTTCCTCCGATTTTTGCATCATCCATGATCTGGGCACCTTTGGTTATGTTTGCGTTTCCTGAAACCGTCGCGTTTCCTTGAACGAGGGCCCAACTTACAAAGGCATCACCATAAACCTTGGCGTGTGCCCTGATTAGGCTAACTAAAGAGATCCGAGCGTTTCCATAGACATGGGCATGGTCCTGGATCTCGGAATCTCCATGAACCTGAGCGTTTCCGTACACCTGCGCCTCATCAAAGACGGACGAGTTTTCCACGTGTGCACGCCCATACACCTGGGCCTTGTCCGCAACCTGTGAGGTTCCGACGACGGATGCATTCCCAAACACGTGGGCATCGTCCATGATCTTGGCGTTGCCTTTCACTCGAGCATTGTCGTAGACGTGGGCTTTGTTCATGATCTGGGCACTCCCGCTGACTCGAGCGTTTCCATACACCAGGGCGTCATTATTGATGATGACCTCTTTTGCCACGCGCGCGGTATGCGCGACCCATCCACCGAGACTTATCTCTTTATTGGAAAAATAGTTGAGATGACGGTTGGCGAGATAGTACTTATTGCCCACTTTAAAACCCACGGTGTGTTGGCGGCAGATAGGACAGGTCAGGTTTTTCCGCACTTCGACCCACTGGCGGATGCTCTCCTTGTCAAAACAATGCAGGCAGTCCGCCACGTACAGGTCGTTGCGATTGATTTTTTCCATGGTCAGGGGACAAACAGGCCTTGTTCCTGACTGGAAGAGATGGGAATCACCTTGCTGGACCTCCTGTTGTTTCTGATTCACAAAACTGTTTTTACAAGACGCTTTGAGGGATTGAGCGTCTTTGGAATCATAGAGTTGTTTGAGCTGTCGGATACGGTCCATTCTTTCTTTTTCTTGTAAAAAAAAAAAGAAAAATTTTAATCCAACAATTTGCTTATAGGTTTCGTGTTTCGTGGACATTGGTATTGGAGGAAAACGCTAGTATTGGAAAGGACGCCTTTTTTTTTCTTGTCCAAGGGTAAGGAGACGACGACAAAGAAATGGAAAACATTATTTCTGCACACGTTTCAGAAATACTTGCAGCAAACAATATTTTTCATCATAGTGTACAATTTCCGGACCAGAATACCATTAGTGTCAAGATTCACCGCGATAAGATTGTCCGAATTTCTCGAAATTGTGTTTCCGAGCATTGTATCCAAAACAAACACACACACTGGATTCGACACCTTACGAAACACTTGAAATCGGCTCTCTCGGAATGTCGAGAAGAATGGGTCGTGTGTCTAGAAGAGGGATGCCATTTGTCGGACATGGACACCTCGGGCGTCAAGGTTCATCACATTTACGATCAGGATGTCATGAATGGTTTCAGTTGTTTTGCCACCCCTCAAGAGATGCAGACGCTGCAACAGCGGCATGGAAACACGATTCAAAAGGCTCACCCCATGAAAAATGCAAAGGTAAAAGTCAAGGCCAATAACAGTTTCCAAACCCTTGGACCTTTTCTCAAGAGGATCGGCAAGCTCAACGGTTCCCAATCCCCCATTTCTCCGAATGTTCATGTCTTTGTCATCGACACGGGTATTCTTGCCAGCCATCCGGATCTCCAAGTCAACCAACAGCTCGGAAAAAATTTCACCTCGAAAGATGCTTCCGCCTGGAACGATGATCACGGCCATGGTACCCACGTCGCCGGTATCATTGGTGCACGGGATAATAAAATAGGAATCATGGGAGGGGCGCCTTCGGCCAACGTGATTCCTCTCAAGGTACTCCATCGACAAGGAAATGGTTCCTATGCGGATATTATTGCCGCTGTCCAGTACGTAGCCACCTGGAAAAAAAAGAATCCCACCACCCCCGCCGTCGTCAACATGTCCCTGGGAGGATCTCCTTTCCAACCTCTCGACGATGCCATCCGTGCTCTCATCGATCTTGGAGTGCCCGTTGTGGTCGCCGCTGGAAATGAATCGACGAATGCGGTGAATTCGAGTCCCGCAAGAATGGAAAAAGCCATCACCGTCGGTGCCTATGATTTGACCACCAACAGGATGGCTTCGTTTTCCAATTATGGATCGGGAATCGATATCTGGGCACCAGGAACCAATGTCGACAGCACATTTCTCCAAAACAATTACAAAACGATGAGCGGGACAAGCATGGCCACTCCGGTAGTGGTGAGCGCCATTGTGAATCTCTTATCCCAACCACAATACGCCCAGTACACACCCCAACAAATTAAAGATTCCCTGCTTCAATTTGCCAAAAATCCTCAAAACGTGGACAAGACGCCTGCACGGAATCCCCTCATTACACTCAGTACGATCGCCGTCCAGTCGAAAACGAGTGCCTACAGTGTATATATCGGTAATATTTAAAAACGAAAAAAGGAAAAGAAATAATGTTGTGGAAACTGGCGTGGATCGTCATGTCTTCTTCTCCTCGATTAGGAGGTTTGGAAAAGGTGATTCTTTCCAAGAATGAAAAAGTCCAGCATGTTTCCTGTCATGGCAAGCATATGACCTACTACAACCCTTCCACCAAAAAAGTAAATTATCGATACATTGACAAGGGAGGTATTCAGGATGTTTTTCAAAAAAATTGTCCAACCGTCTCCGACCTCGATGTATGTATCCACAACCACCAGGTCTACATTGCCATGGCCCATTATTCCATTATCGACAATGATCATTCCATCGACATGGCCGTCATCGATCCCAAGACCATGCGTGTCCACCGCTATCCCTACCCGATCTCTGTCGCTCACCCCACCTTTATCCGGAAATGCTCCTTTGTCCACTACCACGGACATTTTTCTCTGGTTTCGTGGAGCATTGATGGAACACGGAGCGTGCATCGTGTCGGCACCCCAAGGTGGATGATCCATTCGTATCCGTTCAAGGTGTATCACGTGGCCGTTTCCGAAAATACCGTGGGCATCCTCGATAACGATTTTGTATTTCACGTCTTTCACCCCGATGGTATATACCGCAACATGACACTGGAAAATGACGATATACATTTGCCCGTGTCGGCATGTCATTTTTCAGTTCCCGCCAAGCAATTGATGTTGGGTTTTCCGGATGGCACCGTGCGTGTCTACCGAACACAAACCTACTTTTCTCAACAATATCACAAGGCGGTACGACACGTGTACGGGGACATGGACTCGTTTCTCTTGTTTCTCGACAATGGGGATGTGGTGATGGGAGACATGAAAGAGACGTTGCCCGAGGTGATACGCTGGAACCATGTGTTTCATCCACAGGAAATGCGGAGGTATGCCTACCAACCTCCTTATCTTGTCGTGGACGGGGATCAAGAGGGTCTGGTACTACGAAAGTGGACACGCCTGCCTTCAGAAAAAGATTTGTTGGAACGCATTCGAGCGGCAACAGCGGCTCGTACTGCCACCGCGGCATCGGTATCGTCCACCACCCCGAATCGAGCGGACCTGGACGATTTTTTACGAATGGCGGTTCAAAAATACAGGAATCACACAGCAGCGTCGGACAATAATACCACAAAAACACCGTGAAAACACTATACACCAGATAACGGTTCATTATCCGACGTGCTATCCAAATACTTTCTTGTTTCCTCTACCCACACCGGCAGCGTCATTCTTTGAGTCGGATCGGGGTGCATGCCTTGGAGAAGCAAGTGGGCCAGGGTCGGGTGGGCACTGTTCTGGAGAAAAAGATCCGCGCGGTCATGGAGTGTGGTATATTCCGAGGCGGTCAGGAAACGTTTTTGTGATTGGTAGAAAGAGGGAAACAAGAGGTAGAGGAACATGATGCTGGTACTGTACACATCCATGCTGTGGGGTACATAGTGGTCGTGATGACAAATCAATTCCGGAGCGGCGTAGGCGTAGGTTCCTGTTCTTTTTCGGTAGTCCCGGCCTCGATGCACCGCCAGACCAAAGTCGGCGATTTTGACCGTACCGTCGGAAAAAACAAGGATATTTTTTGGTTTCATGTCGTAATGCTCCACGCGGCACCGATACAAATCATACAAACCTTGTAGGATTTGAAAAAAATATTTTTTCAACACCCCGGGTTCATAGGATTGTTTCCTCCACTGATGAAGATCACACTCGGCTTCGGGATACACCAGCGTTTGATAAAACGGGTCCACAGAAACCAGGGAAAGAATAAAATCGGATGGATGTTTCCGGAGGACACGGGCAATTTCTAATTCTCTCTGGAAAAGAGCCTTGTTCCATATTTTTTTCAATACGGTATGATGAGGACCCTTGACAATTTCACTGGACTTTGTCTCGGCAAGGATGATTTTTGAAAACATTCCTTCTATCCATGGGCAAGAGAATAGAATATTAAACCATTACATCCTTGGCGGTATACCCCCAATTTTTGTACCATTCGTCCCCATAGCCGGCCCGGAGCATCATGACCTCGTCCTCGGTCAGGTACTTGGGGTGCAAACCGGATTTCAAACTCTCCACCACGTACGCCAGCGATTCCTCCATGTTGATGGTCGACAGATCCACGGGTGCGCCCGTGTCCACATTAAAGGAAGAATGAAATTTTTCTCCAAAACGCTTGTACGCCTTTTGGTCCTCCTCGGGCATCTGTTCCATGAATTTGGCACGGAGATTGTCAAAAATCTCCGAAGCCTTTTGGGGTTCTTTCTTGTCTTTGTTGGACATTTTTTGGTTCCTCTTTTCCAAATGCTTAAATACTCATGGAAATGATTCAAAAACTTAGATATCATAGTCGTGGTAGGCTTGGAGGAAATTCTGGGTGCAATTCTCGGGCACTGGGAAAGGTTGGTGGTGGCATTGTTGGACGGCATTTCGGAAATTTTTAATCGTGACATCGTACTTGGTTTTCAGGGGACCCTCGCGGTGTTGGGGATAGACATTGGTGAGCATCTGGACATCCTCTTCGACCGTGTATTTCATGAGGTAGGACATGAGCCAATCTCCCGGGGCCGAGAATTCGGGAATGTAGGGATCCACCCAAAAATTTCGGTACACTTTCCACAGCAATAGCGTCTTGTTTTTCGAGAGGGGCAGGCTGCGTGTAAACACCGTCTTGATCACCTCCCCCGCAATGACCCGGGTGATGGTATTGGTGGGTAGATGATATTCATTTTGGACAATGACCTTGGACACACGACCGACCTTGCCGGAAATGGTAAAATCACGGGGTTGGTACAAGAATTCAGTGCGTCCACTCGTTTCCGAAATATTCCTCGTTTTCATCGAGTAGGGCAACGGGGAGATGGAATTACCAAAGCTGTGGACATAGCTAATGTGGAGCATGTCCAATAAATTTTCACACACGGTCATGTGATTCTGATCCACGATACGGGAACCCTCCACCGCCCTGAAATTTACATCGTACTCTTCCGGTGGAAAAAAAGGTTCTGGTAGCGGTGGATTTTCCACAGACACGGGAGAAAGAAAGAGCATACCATTCCTTTCCAATGTGGGAAAAACGGCCAGTTTGGTATTGGACCGGAAAGGGCGTGGTTCCAGGATGGGATTGGGAATCTTGCAAAACATGCCCGAACAAAATTCAAAGCCGTGGTAGGGACACTGTAGATTCCCCATTTCATTGACCCAACCCTTGGACAGAGACGCGCCCTGATGGGGACATATATCGCTGTGCACGATAATGGTCCCGTTCTTATTGTCGTAGCAAACCAGAGGCTGCCCAAAAATCTCCAGCTTGGAGAGCTTGTTTTTCCGAGCCTCGGACACGGTATTGAGGGGATAGTAAAAGGGAAGCGCTAAACGGTGGATGGAAACAAAGGCGGTGCTAATGCCTATAAAGATACAAAAAAAGAATCGACTCGGGCCAATCATGGATTATAATTTTATTTTTTGTCTTGGGGTGGATAAAAATATTTTTTTTCTTCACTTATTATAGAATAGAACTGACAAGAAAAAAAAATGTCCTCTACCGATTGCCAAGTTCAAGGTTCTCGTTTTCTTACTCAACGATCCCACAACATTATTTATTGCAAATCCAATGAATCGACCATTTGCCCCACTAAAGCGGCCACAAAACTGTGTGGAGAACCCGGTTCCCAGGCCGCAACCGTCTCATTCGATGAGGCTTGGGATATGGCCATTACCGCGGTCCAAACCACAGGTCCCGTGCTTATCCAGATGGTCGAAGGCGGTACGTTTGGAACACCGGGAAAAAATTATGTTTGGTACAGCGGAGTGTCTTTCAAGGGGCTCGGTCCCTCCTATTGCACGTTGTATGGCAATTTCATCTCACCGGGTCTCATGGCCATGAGAGACCCATCCTACAAGGTCATGCTAAAAAGTGGATGTACATGTACAAGGCCTGATGCATCTGGTAATTGCCCCGGGTGTTTGACTGCCGAAGCCAGTGGTTTTGAATTATCAGGAACGGCTCAAATTGGTACCGGTACAGGGGGTACGAGCTCTTTCTCGGCCCTCGAAGCCTCCACTCAGAATAGCCAAGTGACCTTTATGCCAGGCGACGGTGAGACTCTCAAACTCGATGGGGTTATATTCAACACTCCTGCGGGGCAAACCGCTTTTTCCACTGTAAAAGATAGTGCCGGGACTGCTTCCTTGGAGGCCGCCAATGTGAAGGTGAACGGTCAGAGTGATGGGCAGACTCCTTTGTACCAGGTCGTGAACATGGGCGCTGGTACTTTCCAGGAAAAATTTAACAGCGTAGCCTTTGCTTTTCCCGATGGTTCCACAGATGTGTCCGGAAGCACCAACGCTGCTCTTTCTTATACCCTGATGGGTGCGAGTAAGACGGAACGAAACCATACGGACCGAACGATCACCACCGATAGCGCCACGTCGGTCCAAAAAGTAGTCATGGAGGATGCGAAAGTGGACAGTACCCTTACGGACATCACCAACACAACCAAAACAGGAATGGTGGAAGATACCATTGTGACCGATACGGCATCCTTGAAAGAGACGAGTACCAACCAAAGCAGCAAACAACTCTTACCGACCACCAACTCTTTAAATAGTAAAGTCGTATCCGGCCAGGCGCAAGTGGACAGTACGAAAACCGGCAACACCGACATTGGACAAGTTTCCGACGGTATTATGAACAAGCTCGAGGCAAGCGGTGATACCCTCGTCAAGGAAACGAAATCCAATAATAATTTTACCAATACAGGTTCGGGAGCATCAACAGTGGGCTACATAGCGTCAGAAAATGCCAACCTTTCCGTCAAAGCAACTGATAATACTGTCGAGGCTTACAAGGCGGAGGGCTGTGTGGATGTGAGTGGAGGTAGGAATATTGTTTCTTATCTTTACAATGATGGAGGCAAGGTTAAATTTTCTAGCACAGGAAGTACATACCTTACGGACTGCGGGCAGAACAAGAATTGGACACAAAAGGCTGGCCAACTGAACGAAAATTGGGCCAATCACACAAGTTCGAATTCCGAACTTATTGATGTCCCCAGTAGAGAAATGATGCTTGAAGGTGGACAACATAGTGTTTCATCCACCAATGCGGAACTCGATCAGAAATCGACGGTAGCCGCTTATCAATTAACGGCAGCACAGGATGCGGTCTCGAAAACAAAGGCTACGAATTCTACATTGTCCAACGAAGGAGGACCCGTGATGCAATATATGACCATGGATGGGGCAACAGCTAGTGCTTCCTTGATGGAGCCAACCTTGACGTCCGTTCCACCAGCAAAAGCCGGCTATGCCGCCCTGCCCGATATTTCCGGGAATAGTACTATATGTCCCGCCATCAAAACCATGTCCATGAATGATTCCTCTTTTACACTTAACGCAACGGGTTCGACCGTGGACGCATGCCAACTTGCAGATCACCAGGCCGAGGACAACGCCAACATGGATATAACTCATATTGTGGCCGAAAACAACTTGGAAAACGCAGATATTTCACAGGCTCCTTTTATCGGTGTCAATACTGGAAATGGAAATACAAATGCCTCCTTTGGTGGTACGATTTATTTAAACGCTCCTCCTACTGGTGTTTCTGGTGGTGCAAATGCTATAGACCTCAGCAAAAACAAACCAACATCAAAGATGGAAAGTACTGACGCCACCGCACCACCCGCAACCAAAACAATCAACGTGTCTAATTTGGATCTAACCGTATATCCCTCCACGGACGTTTCGGGTGGTACACCGGTCACGGGTATTGCCATCTCCATGACGGATCAACCCAATTTAAAAATCGTCCAAAAAGATAATACGATAAATATTCTCCAACCCGGAAGCACGGGTGTTGAACAACTTTTGACAAACGTCGGATACACGGAATCTACCCAAAATAATACATTCACTGTCGACGGAACCCCCTTGTCTCGAGCGGTAGACGGTGCATCTTCAGGTATCAAAAATGGCACTTCCAACACGTACATACAGCCCGCTCTCACCGATATGCCAGCGATTAAGGAAACATATAGTGGTGCGTCTTCTGAAATCAATAGTACAGCCGGGCAAACCGTGGTGGCACTCAGCGAAACCGCGGCACATAGCATAGAACTCATGGGGTTGGCAACCGTGTCAAAGAGTGATGTCGGAAATTTCAAAACCAACTCTTCTACCCAAGGTGCTGCCACCACACTTACAATGGTGATAGACCAAGCTAATTTCATTAGGAACGAAAACGCGGGAACTCTTATGGCCAAGAAACTGACGGAGGATTCTATGCCACCCGTTGCGGAGAAAATTCAACTTCAACACGAAGGATCCCATACCCACAATGTGGGCAACAGGATACTACAGTCCGACGGTCAAGGTTTTGACCAACAACTCATGGATTCTTCTACACAAACCAGTATTGCAACGGGACAAATTGCGGCGGGTTCAGCTACCGACGCAAGCTTTTACCATACACAAATCGTTGGAAATTCAGATCCCACGGTGCCTGGACCCACCAACCTTTCACTGCCTGTTGCTTCGATTGATAAGCTTGTTAGAATGGGAGGCAATTGCAGGGATGTGACCATGACAGGAGAAAACGGCTCGCATACCATCAATGACGTGGCTAGATTGAGCACTGTACAGGATGTGTCGGGTACGTCAACATTCCACAATATAAATGTAAGCGGTTCAGGAAATTGCCGATCCTTTAAGATTGGGAGTCTATTAGAATCGGATGGAAACAATCAGTCCATCCTAGCTTGTGAAAATAGTAGTATAACGACGGGAAATAGCAACAACTTTGATGTGGTAGGAAATGTCTCCCAAAACATTCAAGCCGAAGGCCCTTCTAATGTTAGAACGTTTACCGCGGGACAGGTTTCCTTTGCGGGACAACTGTTAAACTCAATGTCCAAGATGGATAGTTCTGGAAATAGTCCCACTATAGGTGTCACCTATTCCGCTGTGAATGCTGTTTCCACCAACCCTTACCAATCCATGTTCAATGTCGATTCAGGTGGTAATCAGAGAGAATTATATTCCCTCCAACAGGGTAGCCTTACAAGTATGACACCCGACGGTGCACCACATACCGATGTGAACACTATGAATATCGTGAGTAAAGAAGGCACTGTCCCAGCCGAAGTGGATAAGACCGGTGTTACCGTCCAAACCAGGACTATGGGCGCTGCTGTTTACTATGAAAATACCAATGCAACTTCCAACGTGAATGTGCAAATTAAGAATGAAAATGGTATGGGTTATGGTTTGAATAATTCAGCATTAAGCCAGGCAATTCTGCAAGCAACAACACTCAATGGGCCTGTTATTCAATCATCCAATGGATCCAGTATCTCCATGTCGGGTGGATCGGCCGATGCTATGATGTTAGCGCATGATGATGGCACTCTTCAGGGACCTCTTGGTGTGAGCCAACTCACGGGTACTTTTAGTGATGCATTTTCGAAAGGTGTGAATACCATTCTTACCGCTCCTTCCAGTGCACTTTTTGGAAACAATAGTACTGGTGGTGCCACTATTGTAGAAGGAAACGTGGTTCCCACCACCCTCTAGAGAAAAAAAAATGGTGTACCAACAAGATAATAATAAAATATTCTTTTCTTTCATAAAAGAATACCAAGGAGAGATGCGGATCGTCAATAATTCCTATTCCACAGAACGTCTCTGCTATGTCTACGGCGTAGGAATGTTTTTTTTGGTCTATTTTGGCAAGGCGTCGTGGCTCGTGGCGAGCCTGCTGAGCCTGTCGTTGTTCTATTCCGTGTACTTGTATTTTTACCTCCGACACGTCCGCCAGGCCGTCCAGGAAGTCCGGTACACGTCCCAAGATTTTTCTCAATGGCTGGACCGATTCTTGGTGGAAATCAAGGGCAACCCTCCAGAGTGTGGAGATTGTGTAGTCTGTATGGAACCTTTTTCTCCCGAGCATGGTCCCTATACCCTTTCTTGTCCCTGCAAACATAATTATTACCACCAACCCTGTGTCCGTCAATGGCTGTTAAAATCCGCCACCTGTCCCATGTGTCGTGCTGATTTGAAATCCAAATCATTTCATGGCACGCACCACCGTGGAATACTTGTAGAGGATGGGGACACCATCCCGCATGACCACCTTGTCGACACGTTCCCGGGAGACCTTGTAGGAATACACCTTTAGCGTCATTGCATCACGAATCGTAATGATGCGACAACAGTTGCCGGTGGTTTTTTGCATCTTGCAAATCTTGGTCATGGCTTTGCTGGCCGCGCCCGAAGGACTGGAACTCGAAATTTTGTCCATGGATTCTGTTTTTTTTTTTCCGGTGGTGGTCATCACATCGATGACTTGGTAAAGTTTGGTCATGTTTTCTTTTCTATCATCAAAAAAAAAAAACTTTTTTTTATTACCCGCAATAATCCTTGGACGTGAGTTTGCCCTGGTCAAACAGCACGGCATCCAACAGACGACACGGATTTTTGCATCGGCTGTCGGCGCTATCAAACTTGCGCTGGCCCTCGACGCATTTGGCCAGATCGCACCATTCTTGTTTCGTGGGACGGTAGGTCTGATCGCGCTGGGCCCATGGATCGGGGCAGCGCAGAGGGGTGCAAATGTCGTTGCAATTGTTGACCCCGCCTTGATTTTCTTCGAGATCGTCATAAATGCATTGCAAACATTCCGACGGCATTTCACTAACTTTTTTTTCACGGGAGTAGAGGGGTGTACAGGGTCCCGCAATGGTTTCAAAGGGAACGGGACCGGCACCAAAGTGGGGAAAGTTGACTTTTTCCGCACACGGATTCGTAATTTTAATGGGTGTGCTCATTTTATAAAATGCAAAAATTTTTTTATTCATGGAATAAAAAGTAAAAAATGGTATCTTTGTGCGAACTTCCTCGTGAAAAATTATCATTATTGGGAATTAGTTTTTATGAAATTGGACAACAATTGAATATATTAAAAAAAGAAATTTTAGCCGATCCAATGACGATCCAATTTTTATTATCTCCTTACACACAAACTCAGGAAGATGTTGAATTATTGGATCGTATATGGGAAAGAATATCGAATCGTTTTTGTTGCGAAAATAATATTCCTGGATTCGGCAAAAGAGTATTAATGAGTACCAATGGAGGAATTGTATTTTTAAATGTCCAAACTTATAATCCCAGTATTCCCAAGTTGTCTTTATCTTATACAATTGTTCAAAGCATCCTTCAATCCAATTACACGTACACTGAACCTTCCGAGGAACCCGTTTATTCATTAAATATTGATAAACCTCCGTATCCTTTTAATCCGGAACATACAGATATATCCAATGTCGTTTTCCAATCCACCTCGCAATCCAAAAATACAATTATTTTATTATGTGGTTCCAACACTCCCCCACCGACCGATCCAAATGATACTACACCCACCAATCCCAAGGCTATTTTTTTTGAAGATGTTCCCAATCATGCTTCTCGTAAAGAAATGTCAATGGTCCTTACCAGCCGATTAAAAAAACCGTTTGGGTATGCGTCCCGTTTTAGTGAAACAAATTTTAATATAAATTATTATGTGGCCACTAACATTGTGGGAAATGATGGGTATGACATTTTGATTCGATTGTCCTATTTTTAATGACAATCGATTGGAAAATTTTATAAATACTGTATAATTTTGGTCTGGCAATTTTTAAATATTCCAAATAATTGGTTACACTCCCATTGTCGCTTACAATTTTTACACAAGCATACGGAAGGTTTAATAGTTTCGAAATTTTACCCAATTCATAACCTTCGAAAGAAAATATTAATGGTTCCGTGGTATCATTTGCACTGATCCCATTCACAATCACCGGTGTTGTGTATACATAGGATTCTTTGGTGACAAATACATCCCCACAAAATAAAATACCGGGAATAACATTTTCTTTTGGATTCTTTGTTATATCCAATTTTTCATCATACACATTGATGTTGATATAGGTTTCATAAGGTGTTAAACCAAGAGGCAAATCTGCTTGTGTGGCATTCATATCATATTGGTATAATGTAAAACACTGGACAATCGAACCTTGTGGAAAAGTAAAACTTCCACATGTTCCTAAATTTAATAACAAGGCAGGCATTGTTTTTCGTTTCAACAATGTCAACAAACTAAAAATACTAGCATTGATTTTACCCACACCAGTAATAACCACTTGACAATAAGGATTCGTATAAAACCTTTCATCCACTTCATTTTCATTTGCAAAAACCACCACAATCGGTTTTTCTGGTTCGCAACAACAGTGACAACAGGGATTCATCATCATCTCTACTATTGTACACCATATAAAATTTTATTGATTGATAAAAAAACTGAAATCCACCTGTGATTTTTCCACTCTCTCTGCAAACACTGTATAAAAAGACTCTTTTTATAACCCTACTACGACAGAATTATCACCACAGACAACAGACAACCATGCACTACCACGAGGCGCTCCGCATCATTGCCGACAAGACCCAGCACCCGCTGCCCCAACTGACGACCGCGGAGGGAAAAAAAATCACCGTGGCGCTGCGGCATGGGGGAAACACTGATGCATTCCTCGACATGATCCATCAACGACATCGATGCAACACGTGCATCTCCCGGAGCAAGCGGTTGGGTCGTCTCTCCATCCCCGATAAAAAAGGACGTACGATGCCTCTTTTTCTAGTCTCTTCCACCTTGTTGGACGATTCCTACGCACCGCTCTACCAGGCCAATGAACAACTGTGCACCACCCCTATTGTCGGTCTCTCGGTACTCGTGGGCAGCCATGTCGAAGGATACGCTGAAAAGGAAGGGATGGAAATTTCGTGTTCCCAACCTTTCCGTCACTACCACATTTGCATCCCCGAGGACAAGAGGAGTGAAATTTCGTCCACGGAAGCCAAGCTCCTGGAAAAGGCGTTTCAGCGGTACTGCTCCTCCCTGCTCCCCCAGCTTTTGGATACCCTGTTGCCCAAGGATGGTCCTGGAACGCCTTTGGAAAAAATCACCCGTCTCCAAGAATCCCTTCGGATCGTGGAAAGTGCCCTCTCGGAATCGGTCTACGGAAATCATCTAGCCCCTTCGGTTCAATGGCTCTTGCGCGTCGCCGACTCTTTTGAAAAAGAGGGAAAGCTACCCCACCAGCGGACCAAGGCGCAAATGTGGTTGCTATGTGCCGAGATGCTTTTGTGGACGTCGATTCACCCCGATGGACGTTCGGGTGCCGTCTCACCGGTGATCCAGCAGGCACATGGCCACGTGATTCCCCTGATGGACAAGGCGGTGGATAAAAAGGCCATGATCCGTATGATTTCCGACCGAATGAGCCCTCTGAATTACCAACGGCCTACAGCGGCACCGACCAAGGGACAGGTGGAGAATGCCATGGCCACCCTGGGTGAATTTTCCAATCGTGTGCTGACCATGGAGGAAGCCGCCGCGTTGCCTCATGCCATTTCGTGTCGTTCTCAGGAAACATGCACGTCGTCTTCCATGGCCGCGTTTCAAGACATGCTGGGGGTGGTCAAACCGAAAAAAAATCCAGCCTCGTTGGCCGATCGTTGTCGAGGCATCACCACCTTGACTCAACTGGTGTCCGAGATGAGGGACCACCCGGAAAAAAAACTAGAGCTGCAAGTGCAAGGCATGTCCCGTATCTATGTGGCGGGTACGACGCTGGATCCCGCCAAGCTGTGTGTCCCTCATTTGTGGGCGTTTCTAGGATCTTTTCCCAAATGGTTTCCCGACGAGTGGTCCGAGGTGGCGGTCATCCATCCGCTGTACGAGTACCTTCCCCAATATCGGTCGATTCTTTTTGTGCTCCACAAGGTGCATCATCCACCCGCTGTAAATACGATGGCAAACTGCTGTTTCCCCGAATTTTTGGATGTACAGTACCGCCGGATCTGTAGGAGCGCTTTTGAGGAAATCAACAAGCGCTTGTCCATCAAGATTAAAAAGGGACAAACCTTGGCCATGGGGGTGGGGGTTTCTGCCACCAATGACGCAGGAAAGCTGAATAAACCTTTGAAAGTGCGTGTAGAGGGTAGAGTATACGAAATCGATACCCTGTAGGCTCCCTTGCAAAAAATAAGAAAATTTTGTGGAAAAAAAGAATAATCTTGCTACTCATAGAGAGATGAAATTTTGGTCGTGGTTCTCCGCGGCCCTTTCCTTTGGGTGTTGGTCGACCGCCGTATTGGCCACAAAACATATTGTCTTGGAAGAATATCATTTTGTACCCGTCATGGGTCCCATCACCACGAGTCTGACCGATTCTGTCATTTACCAATTGAATGATCCCCATGTCCTCGACACGATGAATTCCACGGGAAAAATCACCCTCTTTATCAATAGTCCCGGGGGTTCGGTCCACGCCGGTTCCTACCTCCTCCAATATTTGGAGGCGTTGCAGGCTCAAGGAATCCGGGTGCACTGCCTCGCGGAGAATTTCATGAGCATGGCCTTTGTCTTGTTCCAGGCATGTAATGTGCGCATGGTGGTTCCTCACTCGATTGGCATGCAGCACCAAATGAGCTTTTCCCTGCGGGGTGATATGGAAAAGATTCGGACCTCGTTTCATATGCACGATGTCATTAATGACCAGCTCATTGAAAAGGAACGGGAACGCATCGGTTTGACCCGTCAAGCCTATGATGACAAGGTGGCGCATGATTGGTGGATCGTGGGTCCCCAAAATATCGAGGAAAACACGGCCGATGAGGTGGTGGTGTATTCGTGCGCCCCGGGACTCCGGGACAAGATTCAGATCCGCCAAGAAAAGCGGGGTCCATACACGTTTTTGGTGCAGCACCACCAGTGTCCTCTGTACAAGAATATCGAGGTGAGCGATACCCAGTTTGCTCAGTATTACGATGCCCAGCAATACCGAGAAAAGGCGGCCGAGTGGATATTTTGAGGTGGCCAGTTTTTTTTCATTCCAATGATTAAAAAAAATAGAAAATAATAAATAATGGTACCGGGAAAATGGATGTCGCTCAAGGAAACCGCCACGGCGCCCACGGTGAAATACAGGCATGATGCACGCAAGAAATATACACTGATTTTGTTTGATCCCGAGGCGGTGGGAGGAACCAAGATCCATTGGTTGGTGGTCAATATCCCAGGGGACGACATTGTCAAGGGCAAGGTGTTGTTGCCCTACACGGGACCGCACCCGCCTCCTTTCCAAATCCACCACTACATTTTGTGGGTGTTGGAACAAGAGGGAAAGGCTCCCACCCGGCCTCTCCACGACCGTTTTCAACAGGTCGACCTTGGCATTCCCTTGAAAGTCGTTTATAAAAGCTATTTTCTTTTGTCGTCGTCTCCACCCTGATGGGCTTTCTTGCATTGTCTGCGTATCCTCGCAAGCGCCGCAGCTTCTGTAGGCACGACCGACTTGTTCTTTTTCAGGTTGACGTTATTATGGAGCTGGATGAGCCACAGGCTGAGTTTTTTTCGAGAGGACAAATGAGGCCCCACAGGGTGGGCTTGGAGCCATTGACGGTACTCGGTCTGGCACAAGGTACAGGGGAGGGTGTACGCCAGGGATTCAAACAAGGCACGGTAGTGCGCCTTGTCCTCCTTGGTGGGATTTTTGGGGTAGGTGAAAGACACGCAATGAAGAAAGATCCAGGCGGGAGGACCCCAGGACGCAGGATTGGCAAATACGTTGGGGCGACTCATGTCCTACCAACAAAATTTTATTTTTTCTAATAAAATGAGAGAAAATAAAATTTTCGTATCCATCGCTTCGTATCGGGACGCGCTGTGTATCGACACCCTCGGGCATTTGTTCAAAATGGCCAAGCACCCCGAAAGGGTCTTTGTAGGTCTGTGCCAGCAAAACAAAAAGGGCGACAAGGATTGTTTGCATCGGCTCGAGGAATCGTACCGCGGCAATGTTCGTATGCTGCGGTTGGGTTATCAGCAAGCCAAGGGACCCACCTATGCCCGGTACCTGTGTGCCCAAATGTACAAGGACGAGGATTTTTTCATGCAGATTGATTCCCATTGCCTGTTTGTGCAGGATTGGGATGAAAAGGCGATCGACATGCTTCAACTCGTGGAGGAGAATACACCCTCCCAAAAAGTCATTCTCTCCCACTACCCACCTGAATTCAAGGACTACAAGGCCCACCCTGGAAAAGAGGACAAGGTGACCCACATTACAAAGTGTTTTTTCAACGACGACGGGATTCTCAGTTTCCACGGCGCCGTGTTCAAGAAACCAGGTGCTGTTCCCCGACGCAACGCCTTTACAGCGGGTGGGTTTGTACTGGCCCGTGGTGCCTTGTTGGACCAAGTGCCTTTTGATCCCCATCTCCCCTTTCTTTTTACCGGGGAAGAAATCTTGTTTTCCACACGGTGTTTTACCCATGGATGGGATGTGTACACCCCCAACGCCAATCTCGTCTATCACGCCTATACACGCAAGGGAGAGCCCAAGTTTTGGGACGACCATCGTCTCCAAACCGACCAGGTGCATCTCAAGGTCAAGATGTTGACGGGTTTGATCCCGATGGAACCCCACAAGATCAAGGACAAGAAAATGCGGGAGAGCATGGTCCTATACGGCCAGGGCACCGAACGAACGCTGGAACAATTTTATGCCTTGGTGGGTGTAAATGTCCAACACAAAACCATTTCCACACCTCAGATTGAATTTTATTGTGATTCGTGTGGCGCGACCCAACAAAACCTTGTGGGTTGGATATGGTTTTTGGTGATTGTGTTTGTCATTCTGGTCGTGATCCTCTTGATGAGGACAACGGTCAAGAAATAATAATATATTGCCTAGAGAATACATAGCAAATAAATGACCAGTAATATCTTTGGATGGCTGGGTGCCTTGGGGACAACGTGTTCTTTTTTTCCCCAGGTGATTAAAATGTACCGCACCACCGAGATCCGCGGCGTTTCTCCCGCCATGATGATGATCCACTTTACCGGCGTCTCCTGCTGGATCGTCTACGGGGTGCTACGACACGATACCATCATGATAGCTTCCAACGCGGTCGTGGCCACGCTGGTCATGACCATGACTGGCCGCTACGTCTATCTCATGACCTTGGAGGAGTCGATTGGGTGGAATTCGTTTTGCTTAAACGGACCACCGAGAGAGCATTCTCCTGCTCCAAGTGGGGAGGTGTCTGACACGGAGAATCCTCGGGAAACTCCTCTTGGAGACATAGCATGACCCACGCACACAAACCAATCTTGGCAATCATAGCCATGACGCTGAATAACACCAGAGAGGTGAAATAAGAAATCAGTTGGGCCATTTGCAAGACCCAGATCACTGGGAAACCGAGCCTGGATAAAAAAATACACTGCCCCCAGAAGAAATATTTTTGGGCCACCTCGTCCCCAAAATATTCCTTCATCAATGCATAGTCAAAATCCAGCAAGAAAAAGACCCATTGAGGAACAAAGAAAAAACAGCCCATGATGAAATACACCCATCGACGGATACCCGAGGTATATTCTCCCAAGAGACCACAAACATTCATAAAAATATCCAGACAACACAAGCCAAAAATACTGGGATGGGGAAATCGGCCCATGAGACCAACCACCACGAGCATGGTAGGTGTGGTGACGATCCAATCCAGATATTGCGCTCCCTGAATGGAATGTCCATCCCCCGCCTCGACAAGAAGAATATTATCCATCATCATGAAATAACAAATGGCGGAACTTCCGCAAACAAAACCGAGCAGATAGTGAATAAATCGTTGACTCGGTATAATCTGAAAGGACTTGAAAAAGATGGTAAAAAATGCCAACCCCATGGCCGCCGCATCCAACAAAAACACCACCTTTTCTTTTTCCATCCTCTTTTTTGTTAAAAGTCGACAAACTATTTAAATTCTTTTTTAATTTTCTCTTGTGTGTGGATAGAATAGAATCGATGCACTGGCCTACTTTTTGTGATTTTCATTTTTTCAAAAATATGCTTCCTCACCACAACAAAAAACGGTATCCTTCCTTTAGGGACTCCACCTTTCTTGGTGGACATAGAAAAGCACCGGGGCTATCTGTGCTAGGATAAGACAGATCCATATCGAATCGACGTAAAAGGCGCCATCCCGTTGAATCAAAAACCGTCGTATCATGGCCGCGACCGCACTGGCATCGTACAAGAGAAAAGGAAGGAGGATAAAAAAAGTGGAGAGACGTTCTTTGGGTGCGTCGTCATGGTCCAATGTTTTTTTGGTAATTTTAAACGTAAACGTTCGAAAGCCCAGCTTTTTCCGAACAAAACTGGCGAGAAACCGCAGCGACAAGAACACCATAAACAGAGTTTCTTGCATCGAGGTGATGACCACTCTCCATGACAGGTGTCGATGGAGGTAGAAAAGACAGGCCATATACACCGCGGCATACGGCAAGAAAAAAGTCAGATACCTCGTAGTGGAAAGAGAACATAAAAAGGTGGTGGTGGTAGTGTGGCGAGGGGAGAAAAACAAATCGACAACGGGACCCAGCATCAACACCAACAAAAAGAGGGCGAGAAAGGGGGACGCTCCCGAAAAGGTGTAAATCCATTGGTACACGAGGGGAAGCCGTCGAACTCGTTCCCAGTAGTGAGAGGAAAACACAATCTGAAGACCGCCCGTGGACCACCGTTTTCGTTGATGATAAAACTCGACGAGAGACAGAGGCGCCATGCCCACGGCGGTTTTTCCCGTGGAATACTTGGACACCCACCCCTGGGAGTGGAGGAGCAACGAGGTGTTGAAATCTTCCGTCACACTGCCATATTGGAATCCACCAATTTCCAAGAGTGCTGGACGATGGAACACGACATTGGTTCCACAACAGGGAACCCCCAGTGAAAATCCACTATAGGCTTTCAAAACCACATGGTAAAAAAAGAGGTAATGCTGTCCCAACCAATCTTTTCCATCAATATTGTAAAAGGCCTGGGGGGATTGGACAAAGGCACAGTGGTCCTTTTTTTCCAGAGCGCCCGACGTGGAGGATTTTTCCCAAAACAGGGGGAGCAACTGGGTGAGAATATCGGGCTCGGGGATCATGTCGCAGTCGAGGAGGAGCACATAGTCTCCCGGGTACAGGAGATGATGGAGAAAGTCCTGCGTCGTATCTTCCGACGCAAACAGGATATCATTGACATTTCCAGCCTTGGCGTGTCCCTGGATCAGCATTCTCCGATGATAGAAAAAGGAGGGGTACCGAGTTTGTACAAATTCTTGGACGTGGTTGTCTTTCCCATCGTCGCCCACCACCACTGTGAGACGTTGACGGGGATAATCGAGACGTTCGACGGCATCCAGCGTTTTTTCTAGCACACCAACGCCTTCATGATAGGTGGGAAGAATGACGAGTACATGGGGTATTTCACCCATTTCCTCCACCTCGGACCATTCAACATGTTCCATTTCCTTTTGCTGTTTTTCGTAGCGCAATGTTCCTTCCACGAGCACATGAGTATTGATACATCCCACGAGCAACACCACGGTTTCACATAATAAAAACAAGAGGTGGGAACCGCCTCCGCACCGGGCAAAACTCCATCGAGTCCATAAATACAAAGACAGCGGTCCCCACAACAACAAGGGGAGGAGCATTTGTTTTTTTTTATCCACAATAAAAAAAAAATTAAAATCGAGCATGCTCCGACGTTAAACGTTGGTGGTGTCTATATCATAGTACACAATGGGAATGTCGCCGCCAAAGCGGTTAGATTCCACGGGAAAAGTGGAGATCCACACGACCCTTTTTCCTCTCCATTCTTTCAAGGTTTCGGTATCGACGAAAACATCGTCCTTGTCGGGTAGAAACACGGTATCATTTCGACCGTGGTGATGGGATAGAAACGTTTTGCCATGAGGACCACCGTATAAATTGATGATACCCTCTCGTGGTTGCGTGGATATCCATTGTAGAAATTGAGCTTGCCAAGGACGCCACTGCATGTTTTGTTTTTTTACTCTACTATAGTATTTTTTCCGTAGCCTCTTCATTTTTTACGGGTTCGGAGCGCCGTAGCGTCACGTCTCCGGAATACTTGGAATGAATGTTCCACCGCACTCGGAGAACGTTGGATTCCAATAAATGGGTGTGAAGGTGAATACCGTGCTTGCGCACCGCATAAAAATATCCGATATTTTTCCACACCGATCGAATGTCCAGGGTAGAAGGCCGTTGCACCACCTCCACATCGGAGAGGAAAACAGCAACCTCGTCCTCGTTTTTTTCCAAGGAAAGAGGTCTCAGTTTCAGCTCTGCCGAACGAAACCGCGCCGTGACGGAATCGGCGTCGACATGGAACGATCCATCCGAGTGGTGGGGAATCACCCAATGGCCGTGATATTGTGGTGGAAGGACGAGAAACGCGCCGGAAGAAACCGCCAAGCCCAAGATGGACGCCACCAACCAAAAACGAAATTGCATTTAGTCTAGCAACTAAAATTTTTTAAATGCCGTGGAAAAAAAATTTTGTTTCAAAAAATAATAAATGGAGGAATGTGGCATCTGTTTTTACGAGGTGTCGACCGAAAAGTTTTACGATTTACCATGCTGTCAGAACCGCAACCGCATGTGTAAGTATTGTCTGGAACTATTAGTCGTCCCTCTCTGTCCCTTTTGTCGAACCAGGATCCCCGGACTTCCGGACCGTGAGGATCCCCATCGTTTCAGGGGTGGGGTAAGCCTCGATACCTATACAGTGATCCCTCCTCTTTATTTCCTCAACCCTTTGGACGATTCGTATTTGGATTCCCGTATTCTTCGACGCCAGATGAAAAGGCTCCGTAAATTACAAGAACGCGAGCGACACGCCGAGGCGAATCGACGAATAAATTATACCATGAACGAACAACGACGACGTCAGCAACAGCAACAGCAGCAACAACACCGACGAAACGCCATCCAACAACAGATTCGTGAGGAGATGGAAATATTTAATATGGAGGACAATAATGCCTAGGCTAGGTTTTTAGGTGGGACAGATTGTAAAAATCCATAGATGCGGAATAAACCTACAAAAAGCACCAGATAAATAAAAAATTTAAAGGCGTGGCCCATGGCACCGGCCAAGGGTATATTGTATCTCTCGAGGACACTGGCATCGTCCACACGCTTTTCCTCTGCTTTTTCGGATTCATCATACCGAGGAGGATCAAACTGGTTTTCCCAAATGCTGATAAAGCAATATCCCAGGATATCCCACAAGAGGATGCCCATCAAGACAAGCACGGTACAGAGGGTCGAGACACGGAGGCTGTGGCTGAGGAGAATGCCCCCAAAAAGTAGGAGCCAGAAAAGGGCGTGAAAAAAGCGGAGCATGGACGCAATCACCTTGTTTATCATTTTTCTCTTGTTTCTCAAAAAAATTGAAATGGATTTAATGTTTTGATATTACTAATCAAAAAAAAATATATCCATCATGGTGGAAAAACTTGAATTTCAGGCCGACATTAGTGAGTTGATGAACCTCATCATCCACGCGTTTTATAGCAACCGCGACGTGTTTCTCCGGGAAATCATTAGCAACGCCTCCGATGCCCTGGATAAACAACGCCACACCGATCTGATTGCCTCCAAGACCGGACAGTTGTACCGCATCCGTCTACAAGTGGACGACAAGAAGCTTGTCTTGGAGGATACCGGTATTGGCATGTCCCGGGAGGATTTGGTGGAGAATCTTTCCACGATTGCGCGTTCGGGTACCAAGCAATTCATCCAGACGCTCCAAGAGAAATCCGAGCAGATTGGTCAGTTTGGTGTGGGATTCTACTCGGTGTTTTTGGTGGCCGATCAAGTCGAGGTGTACACCCAAAAGCAGGGATGCCCCGCCTACAAGTGGTCCAGCGACGCCCAGCAATTTTATACCCTGGAAGAATCTCCCGAGACGTCTTTTGAACAAGGCCATGGCACCCGCATTCTTCTCACCATGAAAGACGATGCGGGTGAATACCTCGAGGAAGCCTCTCTCCGCCGCATCATTCAGACCCACAGCTCGTTTATCACCTACCCCGTCGAGCTCTACGTGTCCAAGGAAATCGAGGTACCCATTGAAGAAGACGTGGTCGAGGAAGAGGACGACAAGGGGGAAACCAAGGTGGAGGAGGTGGAGGAGGAAGACGAAACCAAGGCGGAGGAGACCAAGACGCCCAAGACGGAGAAAAAGACGATCCAGGAATGGGAGGTGGTCAATGGAGACAAGCCCGTGTGGTCCCTGGCACCCTCCGACGTTCCCGCCGAGGATTACGAGGCGCTGTACAAGACGCTGTCCAAGGATCACGAGGGTCCCTTGTACTATAAGCACTTTCGAACCGAGGGAGCCTTTGAGTTTCGTGGTATCCTGTTTATCCCGAAGCGTGCACCCTTTGATATGCTCGGAGAGCGTCAGCGGGAGAAGCGTCGTATCCGCCTGTACGTGAAAAACGTGCTGGTGCTCCACGAGCTGGAAAAGGAGATGCTCCCCGATTGGATGAATTTCGTGGTCGGTGTGATTGACAGTCCCGACCTTCCCCTGAATGTGTCCCGTGAGATGCTCCAGGAGACCAAGGTGCTCAAGGCTATGAAAAATCAGATCAAGAAACAGATTCTGAACATGCTCACCACGCTGCTTGAGGACGAGACGGAAAAGTACAATACGTTTTACAATGCGTTCCAACGGAATGTCAAGCTCGGTATCCACGACGGTGATTCGTCCCTGCTTCGTTTCCTCCGCCTACCTTGTACCAATCACGAGGGTATTCTGTCTCTGGACGAGTATGTGGATCTTGCAAAGCCTAGTACTACTACTACGGAGGAGACCTCTACTGGAGACTCGTCGACCTCTACTGGAGACTCGTCGACCTCTACTGGAGACTCGTCGACCTCTACTGGAGACTCGTCGACCTCTAGTGGAGAATCGACCACCGAGACGACTACCGAGGCCAAGCCCGTACCCATTTATTTTGCAACGGGTCCCGATGCAGAGAATGGTGTATTTTCCAAGCTGTACACGGAAAAGGGTTATCGGGTGCTTCTTTTCAAGGAGCCCCTGGACGAGTTTATGCTCCAGCGGGTTCAAAAGTTTGGGGAGCACGAGCTGGTCAATATTTCCAAGGAGCACGTCGTTCCCTGGTCGGATGGCACCGAGGAGAAGCTCGAAGAATTTTGTACCTGGGTCAAGGAGACCTTGGCAGACAGTGGTCTGGAAAAGGTGTGCATCTCGGTGTCGCTGACCACACCTACGGCCTCGGCATGTTGTGTGGTGGCCTCCAAGTTTGGATGGACGGGGAACATGGAAAAAATCATGATGGCCCAACCCCTCACGGATCTTACAACCATGTCCTGGATGAAGGGTAAGAAAATCTGGGAACTCAATGCAACCCATCCTCTTGTCCAAAAGTACAGGAGGTTGTTTGAGGAGAAAGTGGAGCCCACCACGATTGCCCCTGAACTCCGGGTGCTGTACCGTGCGGCCCAGCTCTCTGCAGGCTATCCCTTGGACAATCCCTCCGAGTTTGTGAATGGCGTGGTGGATTGCTTGGCGGTCTAGTCGAAAAAGTGTTTTCCAAAGTGTTTTCAAAAGTGTTTAAAAAAATGTATATTTTTTTAAAATGTTTTTTCATTGTCTTTGTTGTCCCGCACCCTCTGAGATCCATAAAATCCAGGACGAATGCCTCGTCTGTTTGGAAAAGGATGATCGAGAGCATTATTTGCAGCCATGTGGTCATCATGTCCACGAAAAATGTCTTTTGGGATGGTTGATTTCCCACCCCGCACCCTATTGTCCCTTATGCCAGTCTCCTATCCAGGGATTTTGGGTGGACCATGTCTACCACCCCTTTTATTCTTGGAAACAAAAGGCGCTGTATCAGCGGTGTCAAGAACGTTTTATGAATGGTTGTTTTGTCTATTTGTTTCATCATCAAAAGATTTATCGGTGGTATCTCCATCCCGTGTCTTCCCTGTATGAGTGGAAACGAGTCGTCGGTCAATATATTCACACTCTTTTGAAAGAGGGGAAGCTGACGTATTCCGTGTATGATGCATTGCAAGACCATGTTCAGAAAATGAACGTGTTGGAACTTGTCGAGGGTCGACGCTATCGGGTGGTGGGAGAACAGGTGGGAATCATGTTTTCCAAATCGACGTGTGTTATGGGCTCGAGTTGAGATTTCCAAGAACCGATAGATCCGTATGCGTACTCAATACACTGGTCGTGGATGCGTCGGTGTAGGCATAGACACTGACGGTATAACTTTGTATGGTCGTGATTTGAGCCGATTGAATGATGCTCACAGAAGCATAGGACGTAGCTGTACCAATGGTATTGGTGGCGAGCACATTGGTCGTGGCACTCGACGATGTCGTACCATCGACCACCATATACACCGTCACCGTATAAGTAGTAGTATTATTTGTATTGGAAAATTCACAGGCCGCATTGGCCAAGAGGTAGGTATTCTCTACACTGGGAGTAATGGTCGTGGATTGAATTAGCATTCCCGTGGGTCCATCATTAGTCAATGCAATACCCGCAGAGGTGCCTACCCAGTTGAAAGGAATAAATTGTGGACCCGTAGGACCCGTTCTACCTGTAGGTCCCGTTGGACCCGTCCATCCAGTAGGGCCCGTTCTTCCTGTTGGACCTGTCCATCCCGTAGGTCCTGTATTTCCTGTTGGACCCGTCCATCCTGTGGGACCCGTTCTGCCTGTGGGACCCGTAAACCCAGTAGGTCCTGTATATCCGGTCGGACCCGTCCATCCCGTAGGTCCTGTATTTCCTGTTGGTCCAGTGTAGCCAGTAGGCCCCGTCCATCCTGTGGGTCCTGTCCTTCCTGTAGGACCCGTAAAGCCAGTAGGTCCCGTCCACCCCGTGGGTCCCGTCCTTCCTGTTGGACCCGTCCATCCGGTAGGGCCCGTATATCCAGTGGGTCCCGTCCATCCTGTAGGGCCTGTTTCTCCAGTAGGACCCGTTTCTCCCGTCCAGCCTGTAGGACCTGTATCTCCAGTTGGACCTGTGTCTCCAGTTGGACCTGTGTCTCCTGTAGGTCCTGTCTCTCCTGTAAATCCCGTAGGTCCGGTATAACCAGTAGGTCCTGTATCTCCTGTGGGTCCTGTATCACCCGTAGGTCCCGTCTGTCCCGTGTACCCAGTGGGTCCCGTCCATCCCGTCGGACCTGTTCTTCCAGTAGGTCCTGTTCTTCCTGTAAAGCCGGTAGGACCCGTCCATCCCGTCGAGCCTGTATTGCCGGTAGGACCCGTAAACCCAGTTGGACCCGTAAACCCAGTAGGTCCCGTATTGCCTGTAGGACCGGTGTTGCCGGTAGGGCCGGTGTACCCAGTAGGGCCCGTCCATCCTGTAGGTCCCGTATTGCCGGTAGGACCCGTGTAGCCAGTAGGTCCTGTATAGCCCGTCGGTCCTGTTTCACCCGTGGGTCCCGTATTGCCGGTTGGACCCGTAAAACCAGTTGGACCTGTGAAACCCGTGGGTCCTGTATTGCCAGTAGGACCGGTGTTGCCGGTAGGACCCGTAAATCCAGTAGGGCCCGTAAACCCAGTAGGGCCTGTATTGCCAGTAGGGCCCGTAAACCCAGTAGGGCCTGTATTGCCAGTAGGGCCTGTATTGCCAGTAGGACCTGTCCATCCCGTTGGTCCGGTGTTGCCGGTAGGACCGGTGTATCCTGTGGGACCAGTCCATCCCGTAGGTCCTGTCCACCCTGTTGGTCCCGTCCATCCAGTAGGCCCCGTATTTCCTGTAGGACCCGTAAAACCAGTTGGTCCTGTGTAGCCAGTTGGACCCGTATTGCCTGTAGGACCAGTCCATCCCGTAGGTCCGGTGTTGCCGGTAGGACCGGTGTATCCTGTGGGACCAGTCCACCCCGTTGGTCCCGTATTTCCCGTAGGACCGGTGTATCCTGTGGGACCTGTCCATCCCGTAGGTCCCGTATTACCGGTAGGTCCCGTATTGCCTGTGGGTCCTGTCCACCCAGTAGGCCCCGTATTTCCTGTGGGACCTGTGTTGCCGGTAGGACCTGTCCACCCCGTAGGTCCCGTCCACCCTGTAGGTCCTGTATTTCCAGTAGGACCTGTCCATCCCGTAGGTCCTGTCCATCCCGTTGGTCCCGTATTACCGGTAGGTCCTGTATTTCCTGTAGGACCTGTCCATCCCGTAGGTCCTGTCCATCCCGTTGGTCCCGTATTACCGGTAGGTCCGGTGTTGCCAGTAGGACCTGTCCATCCTGTTGGACCTGTGTTTCCTGTTGGTCCGGTGTTGCCAGTAGGACCTGTCCACCCCGTAGGTCCTGTCCACCCTGTAGGTCCTGTATTTCCTGTAGGACCTGTCCATCCCGTAGGTCCTGTCCATCCTGTTGGACCTGTCCATCCCGTAGGTCCTGTCCATCCTGTTGGACCTGTCCATCCCGTTGGACCCGTCCATCCAGTAGGTCCTGTCCATCCTGTAGGTCCTGTCCATCCAGTTGGACCTGTCCATCCCGTTGGACCCGTCCATCCAGTAGGTCCCGTGTTTCCAGTAGGTCCTGTCCATCCAGTTGGACCTGTATTTCCTGTGGGTCCTGTCCATCCAGTTGGCCCTGTCCATCCCGTTGGACCCGTCCACCCAGTAGGTCCCGTGTTTCCTGTAGGTCCTGTCCATCCAGTTGGCCCTGTGTTTCCTGTGGGTCCTGTCCATCCAGTAGGTCCTGTTCTTCCTGTGGGTCCCGTTCTTCCAGTAGGCCCCGTCCATCCAGTAGGCCCCGTGTACCCCGTAGGCCCTGTTTCACCTGTAGGACCTGTTTCTCCTGTAGGACCTGTTTCACCCGTAGGACCTGTTTCTCCCGTAAAACCGGTAGGTCCTGTATCTCCCGTTGGTCCTGTATCTCCCGTAGGCCCCGTTTCTCCCGTGTATCCTGTAGGGCCTGTATATCCTGTAGGTCCTGTATCTCCCGTGGGACCTGTCTCTCCTGTGTATCCTGTAGGTCCTGTATCTCCCGTAGGACCTGTATCACCCGTAGGCCCCGTTTCTCCCGTGTATCCTGTAGGGCCTGTATCTCCCGTGGGACCTGTATCTCCCGTAGGGCCTGTATCTCCCGTGGGTCCCGTCCATCCAGTAGGACCTGTTCTTCCAGTAGGACCTGTCCATCCAGTAGGCCCTGTTCTTCCAGTAGGACCCGTATTTCCTGTTGGACCAGTCCATCCAGTAGGTCCCGTTCTTCCAGTAGGACCTGTCCATCCCGTAGGACCCGTATTTCCTGTTGGACCCGTCCATCCTGTGGGTCCCGTTCTTCCAGTAGGACCCGTAAAGCCAGTAGATCCCGTTCTTCCAGTAGGACCCGTCCACCCCGTGGGTCCCATTTCTCCAGTGGGTCCCATAGGACCCGTAAGTGTAATCGGAGTCGTGGTTTGCCATCCCACGGTAGCGTTTATATTCGATGGTACCCAGATCACCCCCAACTCATAAGTCGTTCCGGAAACCAAAGTTATCGAAACAACTTGTACGTATCCAGTCAATGCGGGATCGGCATTATCAACATAGAGCAAGGAACCCACAGACACATATTGTGCCAATGTCGTAAAATCAACATCCATCGCAGCTGCACCCGTTGAATCGACGTAATTGTCGGCTGTGGGATTAAATACGACAAGTGAACCGGGAGGACCTGTATATCCCGTGGGTCCCGTCCCGCCCGTGCTTCCTGTAGCATGGAGGAGATCATAAATAGGGCCCGTCAATGTTCCGGTGGTGGCATCGACTTGCTGAGCCACCAAGGTGTAATTGGGACCCGTGGCAGATCCTTGGGCATACAATTCCCAGCCTCCCGATGCCTGGGGTGTCAATTCGGCCGGTCCAATATTGATAAATGGTGTCGCAAACCCCGATTCGGTGTAGGCAATGCCTTGATCATTCGCTCCCAGTGTGGCACCAGTGGCTCCGGAAGGTCCGGCAATAAAAAGCGTACCGGGACCCATGAAAATTTCTTTCCAACGTAAACCCGTACTGCCTAGGGAGTAGAGATTGTCTTGGGTGGGTAAAAGTGCCGTATCGTTGAATTGGGCAACGGGAGTGTACGAAATAATTTGAGTCTCCGGATTATAAATAACCACATTTCCTGTGGCACCTGTCCCCGATACAGTAATGGAAGGGCCGGTGGGTCCTATTGGACCTGTGAGTGAAATCGGAGTTGTTTTTTGCCATCCCACGGTAGTGTTTATATTCGAGGGGACCCAGATGACTTCCAACACACCTCCACTTAAATCTATCGAAACTACTTGTACGTATCCAGTCGATGTGGAAGTGGAATTATCAACATAGAGCAAGGAACCCACGGACACATATTGTGCCAATGTCGTAAAATCAACATCCATCATACTTGCGCCCGTTGAATCGACGGAATTGGCGGCTGTGGGATTAAATACGATGGGTGTTCCAGGAGAGCCTGTAGGTCCTGTCTCACCTGTTGGTCCAGTAGGTCCTGTCTCTCCTGTAGGACCCGTAGGTCCTGTGTAGCCAGTGGGTCCTGTCTCACCTGTGTAGCCCGTAGGTCCTGTCTCACCTGTAGGTCCTGTGTAGCCTGTAGGTCCTGTCTCACCTGTAGGTCCTGTGTAGCCTGTAGGTCCTGTCTCACCTGTAGGTCCTGTGTAGCCTGTAGGTCCTGTCTCACCTGTAGGTCCAGTGTAGCCTGTAGGTCCTGTGTAGCCAGTGGGTCCTGTCTCACCTGTAGGTCCAGTGTAGCCTGTTGGTCCAGTGTAGCCTGTAGGTCCAGTCTCACCTGTAGGTCCTGTGTAGCCTGTAGGTCCTGTGTAGCCAGTGGGTCCTGTCTCACCTGTAGGTCCTGTTGGGCCTGTCTCTCCTGTAGGACCTGTTTCACCCGTAAATCCAGTAGGTCCTGTTTCTCCTGTGTAGCCAGTAGGTCCTGTTTCACCTGTATAACCTGTAGGTCCTGTTTCTCCGGTGTAGCCAGTGGGTCCGGTAGGCCCCGTCTCACCTGTGTAGCCAGTAGGTCCTGTTTCTCCTGTGTAGCCTGTAGGTCCTGTTTCTCCTGTGTAGCCTGTAGGTCCCGTCTCACCTGTGTAGCCAGTAGGTCCTGTTTGTCCTGTTTCTCCGGTGTAGCCAGTAGGTCCTGTTTCTCCTGTGTAGCCTGTAGGTCCTGTTTCTCCGGTGTAGCCAGTAGGTCCTGTTTCTCCGGTGTAGCCTGTAGGTCCTGTTTCTCCTGTGTAGCCTGTAGGTCCTGTTTCTCCTGTTGGGCCTGTCTCTCCTGTAGGACCTGTTTCACCCGTAAATCCAGTAGGTCCTGTTTCACCGGTATAACCTGTAGGTCCTGTTTCTCCTGTGTAGCCAGTAGGTCCTGTTTCACCTGTCGGCCCAGTAGGTCCTGTTTCACCTGTAGGTCCAGTAGGTCCTGTTTCTCCTGTCGGTCCAGTAGGTCCTGTTTCTCCTGTAGGACCTGTAGGTCCTGTTTCACCTGTAGGACCTGTAGGTCCTGTTTCACCTGTAGGTCCAGTAGGTCCTGTTTCTCCGGTGTAGCCTGTAGGTCCCGTCTCACCTGTGTAGCCAGTAGGTCCTGTTTCTCCGGTGTAGCCAGTAGGTCCTGTTTCTCCGGTGTAGCCAGTAGGTCCTGTTTCTCCGGTGTAGCCAGTAGGTCCTGTTTCTCCGGTGTAGCCAGTGGGTCCGGTAGGTCCCGTCTCACCTGTCCATCCCGTAGGTCCTGTTTCTCCGGTGTAGCCAGTAGGTCCTGTCTCACCTGTGTAGCCAGTAGGTCCTGTTTCACCTGTATAACCTGTAGGTCCTGTCTCTCCTGTGTAGCCAGTAGGTCCTGTCTCTCCTGTGTAGCCAGTGGGTCCTGTCTCACCGGTATAACCTGTAGATCCTGTAGTACCGGTTGGTCCTGTCTCACCTGTAGGTCCAGTGTAGCCTGTAGGTCCCGTCTCACCTGTAGGTCCAGTGTAGCCTGTTGGTCCCGTAGGACCCGTTTCTCCCGTATACCCAGTAGGTCCTGTTTCACCGGTATAACCTGTAGGTCCTGTTTCACCGGTATAACCTGTAGGTCCTGTCTCACCTGTAGGTCCAGTGTAGCCAGTAGGTCCTGTCTCACCTGTAGGTCCAGTGTAGCCTGTTGGTCCTGTTTCTCCGGTGTAGCCAGTAGGTCCTGTTTCTCCCGTGTATCCAGTAGGGCCTGTTTCTCCTGTGTAGCCTGTCGGTCCTGTCTCTCCTGTGTAGCCTGTCGGTCCGGTATAGCCTGTAGTACCCGTAGGTCCTGTAGTACCGGTTGGTCCTGTGTATCCAGTAGGTCCTGTTTCACCCGTGTAGCCTGTAGTACCGGTTGGTCCTGTGTAGCCTGTGGGACCTGTTTCACCTGTAGGTCCTGTATTTCCCGATGATCCTGTGTAGCCTGTGGGACCCGTATAACCTGTAGTACCTGTAGGTCCTGTATTTCCAGTTGGTCCTGTATTTCCCGTTGGTCCAGTAGGTCCAGTGTAGCCAGTGGGACCTGTTTCACCTGTAGGTCCTGTATTTCCCGTTGGTCCAGTAGGTCCAGTGTAGCCAGTGGGACCCGTATAACCTGTAGTACCAGTAGGACCTGTGTAGCCTGTGGGGCCTGTTTCACCCGTGTAGCCTGTCCATCCAGTAGGTCCTGTAGTACCGGTTGGTCCTGTCTCTCCTGTAGGACCTGTTTCACCCGTATAACCTGTAGTACCGGTTGGTCCTGTATTTCCCGTTGGTCCGGTGTACCCAGTGGGACCCGTATAACCTGTAGTACCGGTTGGTCCTGTATTTCCCGTTGGTCCGGTGTACCCAGTGGGACCCGTATAACCTGTAGTACCAGTTGGTCCTGTATTTCCCGTTGGTCCGGTGTACCCAGTGGGACCCGTATAACCTGTAGTACCGGTTGGTCCTGTGTAGCCTGTGGGACCTGTTTCTCCCGTGTAGCCTGTCCACCCAGTAGGTCCTGTATTTCCCGTTGGTCCGGTGTACCCAGTGGGACCCGTATAACCTGTAGTACCGGTTGGTCCTGTATTACCAGTAGGTCCTGTGTTTCCCGTTGGTCCGGTGTAGCCCGTTGGCCCTGTAGTACCGGTTGGTCCTGTATTTCCTGTAGGTCCAGTGTAGCCCGTTGGCCCTGTAGTACCCGTAGGTCCTGTGTTTCCCGTTGGTCCGGTGTAGCCCGTTGGGCCTGTAGTACCCGTAGGTCCTGTGTTTCCTGTTGGTCCGGTGTAGCCCGTTGGGCCTGTAGTACCTGTTGGCCCCGTATATCCAATAGGACCAGTTTCACCCGTCCATCCTGTGTAGCCTGTGGGGCCAGTGGAGCCAGTAAAGCCGGTAGCACCCACTGGTCCACCTCTGGGTCCGGTGGGTCCTGTCACGGTGGATGCATTCCCTGTGGGACCAGTCGCTCCGGTGGCGCCTGCAAGACCTGGACCACCGGTCGCGCCAGTAGCGCCAGTAGCGCCAGGCATACCCTGCATCCCAGGGTATCCTATACCTGGGCATCCTCTTTTTCCTCGAGGACCTGTCGGGCCTGTATCCCCTGAAATACTTTGTGAAAAGGAATACATTTTTTTTTTGTTTTTATAGATGAAAAAAAAAAATGAAATTGTGCAATGTAGCGGAACCAAAGAAATTTCATTCTTTCCACCACTTGTTTACGAGTATTGAATCCAGGTGAACTGGTTGCTATTCGACGCCACATACAAATTACCGGGCACGTAGAAATAGATATTGTTCTGGACAACAAAGGCATTGTTGAAAAAGCCGCTCGGGATCTGGGTTCCATCGCTATTAAACAGGTAAATAAGGTCATTACCTAGGGTGAGGCTCACCATCCCAGGACCCTGAACCCTGTTTCCTCCACCGGGGTTTACCGTCGTAACGGTACCACCACTGAAAACAAACCCTATACCCGCAGGACCCGTAGCGCCAAAGAGGGACAAGGGACCCGTCGGTCCCGTCTCTCCGGTAGTTCCTGTATCTCCCGCCCATCCAGTAGGTCCTGTTTCCCCTGTGTACCCAGTCCACCCCGTCCATCCAGTAGGACCTGTCTCTCCCGTCCATCCAGTAGGACCTGTCTCTCCCGTCCATCCAGTAGGACCTGTCTCTCCCGTCCATCCAGTAGGTCCCGTCTCTCCTGTCCATCCCGTAGGTCCCGTCTCCCCCGTCCAACCCGTAGGCCCTGTCTCCCCCGTCCAACCAGTAGGACCTGTTTCTCCTGTTCCCCCTGTTGGTCCTGTTTCTCCAGTAAACCCCGTAGGACCCGTCTCCCCCGTAAAACCAGTTGGACCCGTCTCTCCCGTAGGACCCGTCTTCCCCGTCTCCCCCGTATATCCCGTAGGACCTGTTTCTCCTGTTCCCCCTGTAGGTCCCGTTTCACCCGTATACCCTGTTTCTCCAGTGGGCCCCGTTTCACCGGTATATCCCGTTGGTCCAGTGTAACCCGTAGGTCCCGTCTCACCCGTCCAACCCGTAGGTCCCGTCTCACCTGTGGGACCTGTCCACCCCGTAGGACCCGTCCATCCCGTAGGGCCTGTCTCTCCTGTCCATCCCGTAGGACCTGTCTCCCCCGTATATCCAGTAGGACCCGTTTCACCCGTAAAACCCGTAGGACCTGTGTATCCGGTTGGACCTGTTTCTCCTGTAGGGCCTGTTTCACCCGTAAATCCAGTAGGTCCTGTTTCTCCCGTAAAACCCGTTGGTCCGGTGTAGCCCGTAAAACCGGTAGGACCTGTCTCTCCCGTAAAACCCGTTGGTCCGGTGTAGCCCGTCCAGCCCGTTGGGCCGGTGTAGCCCGTCCAGCCCGTTGGGCCTGTTTCTCCTGTTGGACCTGTTTCTCCTGTTCCTCCAGTAGGACCGGTGTAGCCAGTAGGCCCTGTCTCTCCCGTATATCCGGTAGGTCCGGTATCACCTGTATATCCCGTAGGGCCTGTCTCTCCCGTATTTCCTGTTGGTCCCGTTTCTCCCGTATATCCAGTAGGTCCCGTCGTTCCTGTTTCTCCAGTAGGTCCTGTGTAGCCGGTTGGACCTGTGTAGCCCGTCGGTCCGGTTGGTCCTGTTTTCCCAGTTGGTCCTGTTTCTCCGGTAGGTCCCGTCTCTCCCGTATAACCTGTGTATCCAGTAGGACCCGTTTTTCCAGTATAGCCGGTCGGTCCGGTGTACCCTGTGGGTCCTGTGTATCCTGTAGGTCCTGTCCATCCGGTAGGACCGGTTTCTCCCGTGTAGCCTGTCGGACCGACAGAACCCGAGACACCAGTAGGTCCCGTATCTCCTGTAGGACCCGTATAGCCGGTGTATCCAGTAGGACCTGTGGATCCTGTATTTCCCGTAGGTCCTGTCTGTCCCGTAAAACCCGTCGGTCCTGTACCCCCAGTTGGTCCTGTCTCTCCGGTAGGTCCTGTTTCCCCGGTGTACCCTGTCCATCCTGTAGGTCCCCTCTTTCCCGTAGGACCTGTTTCTCCTGTCTCTCCCGTAGGTCCCGTCTTCCCCGTCCACCCCGTATTCCCCGTAGATCCTGTAGAACCTGTTGGGCCTGTCCAACCTGTAGGACCCGTATTACCGGTAGGTCCCGTCCATCCGGTGGGTCCCGTATCTCCCGTAGGTCCTGTTTCCCCTGTGTACCCCGTCCATCCTGTAGGACCTCTATTACCCGTCGGTCCCGTATTTCCTGTAGGACCTGTATTTCCCGTTGGTCCTCTCCATCCTGTAGGGCCCGTTCTGCCGGTAGGGCCTGTAATTCCGATAGGACCCGTTTCGCCTGCATACCCAGTAGGTCCGGTGTATCCAGTGGATCCAGTGGTTCCTGTTGGACCCGTTAGGCCCGTAGGGCCCGTAAAACCCGTGGCGGTGGCCGATCCAGGCACTCCCGTGGGTCCTCTATAGCCGGTCGGTCCGTTGGAGCCGGTCAACCCTGTGGGTCCAATGTAGCCGGACGGTCCGGTGTATCCAGGGGATCCCGTAGCACCGGTCGCACCAGGCATGCCCGGCATTCCTGGAAATCCATATCCCGGGTATCCTCTTTTTCCTCGAGGTCCCATAGGCCCAGTGGGCCCTGTGGTATAATTAGAAAATGATGGCATGTTTGTTTTTAGTAGATAAAAAAAAATGAAATATTCTTGTAAAAAATATTCAAGAAAGCTATCCAATGTATATTTTGATTGTTTCAAAATATAATTCATTCCATATCTACGACGCGTTTAGGATAACTGGACCCATGTGAAATTGGAGGTAGTACACTCCACAAATAAATTGCCGGGTACGTAGAAAATTCCATAGTATTGAATAATGCTGGTATTGATCAAGGTGATCCCATCACTGTCGTACAGATTGAAAGTTTGAGGATTAATGGTGTAGTTGTACGCAATACCGGGACCCTGAATGGAGACATTTTGCGAAATGGTACTAACGCTACCATTGCTGAAAATTCCACCAGACCCTGTAGGGCCGGTAGGGCCCGTATTGGTTGCTGATCCAGGCAGTCCTGTAGGGCCTGTGTATCCGGTAGGGCCTGTATCTCCCGTAGGGCCTGTATCTCCTGTAGGACCTGTGTATCCTGTCGGTCCCGTGTACCCAGGACCCGTTTCTCCTGTCGGTCCTGTTTCTCCTGTCGGCCCCGTAAATCCGGTTGGTCCCGTGTATCCGGTGGGTCCCGTATCACCAGTTGGACCCGTCCAACCAGTAGGTCCCGTCTCTCCCGTATACCCCGTAGGTCCCGTCTCCCCCGTATACCCTGTGGGACCTGTCTCCCCCGTATACCCTGTGGGACCTGTCTCCCCCGTAAACCCTGTAGGTCCTGTCTCTCCCGTGTACCCTGTGGGACCTGTCTCCCCCGTGTACCCAGTTGGACCTGTCTCTCCTGTCCAACCCGTAGGACCTGTCTCTCCCGTATACCCAGTTGGTCCCGTTTCTCCCGTCCAACCGGTAGGACCTGTCTCCCCTGTCCAGCCCGTAGGACCCGTCTCTCCCGTATACCCTGTAGGTCCAGTTTCACCCGTAAAACCTGTAGGACCTGTTTCTCCAGTATACCCAGTAGGACCCGTCTCACCCGTAAATCCAGTAGGACCTGTCTCCCCTGTCCACCCCGTAGGACCCGTCTCACCCGTAAAGCCAGTAGGACCTGTTTCTCCAGTATACCCAGTAGGACCTGTCTCACCCGTAAATCCAGTAGGACCTGTCTCCCCTGTCCACCCCGTAGGACCCGTGTAGCCTGTGGGTCCTGTCCAGCCAGTAGGACCTGTGTAGCCGGTAGGACCTGTATTTCCTGTAGGTCCTGTCCATCCTGTAGGTCCCGTGTTGCCTGTAGGACCTGTTTCTCCTGTAGGTCCCGTGTAGCCTGTGGGTCCCGTGTAGCCTGTGGGTCCCGTATTTCCTGTAGGTCCCGTATTTCCTGTAGGACCTGTCTTACCCGTAAATCCCGTGGGTCCTGTCCATCCAGTTGGTCCCGTGTAGCCTGTGGGGCCCGTATTTCCTGTAGGACCTGTCTCTCCCGTGTACCCTGTGGGTCCCGTATTTCCTGTAGGTCCGGTATACCCAGTGGGTCCAGTATTTCCTGTTCCCCCAGTTGGTCCTGTAAAACCCGTGGGTCCCGTAAAACCCGTAGGACCCGTATTGCCTGTAGGACCCGTGTAGCCTGTGTAGCCTGTGGGACCCGTTTCCCCCGTAAAGCCCGTGGGTCCCGTGTTGCCCGTGGGTCCCGTTTCACCTGTAGGACCTGTGTATCCTGTTGGACCCGTCCACCCGGTAGGTCCCGTATTTCCCGTAAACCCCGTAGGTCCTGTATTACCCGTAAAACCCGTGGGTCCCGTATTTCCTGTAGGTCCCGTATTTCCAGTATAGCCGGTCGGTCCGGTGTACCCAGTGGGTCCTGTGTAGCCGGTAGGACCTGTATTACCGGTAGGACCTGTATTACCGGTAGGTCCTGTGTAGCCCAACGGTCCCGTATTGCCCGTAAAACCCGTATTACCAGTAGGACCGGTGTATCCAGTAGGACCTGTTTCTCCCGTCGGACCCGTCCAACCTGTAGGACCCGTCCAACCTGTGGGACCGGTAAATCCTGTGGAACCGGTTCCCCCAGTGGGACCGGTAGGACCTGTATACCCAGTGGGTCCTGTGTATCCGATAGATCCTGTATTTCCAGTTGGTCCGGTGTATCCAGTAGAACCTGTCTCTCCCATTAAACCTGTATTACCCGTGGGTCCTGTATTGCCTGTGGGTCCCGTCCAGCCTGTAGGACCTGTATTACCGATAGGTCCCGTGTTGCCGGTAGGACCTGTGTACCCAGTGGATCCTGTCCCCCCTTGGGGTCCCGTATCGCCTGTGTACCCTGTTGGACCCGTGTATCCGGTATATCCTGTCGGTCCTGTCGCGCCTGAGGCGCTGGCCTGTCCAGGCAGTCCCCTAGGTCCGGTGTTGCCGGTCGGTCCGGTGTATCCTGTCGGCCCTGTGGCGGTGGAAGAAGCACCCGTCGGTCCGGTGTATCCAGGGGATCCCGTCGCACCGGTCACACCGGGCATGCCAGGCATTCCTGGAAATCCATATCCCGGGCATCCTCTTTTTCCTCGAGGCCCAGTAGGCCCCGTAGGCCCAGTTTCATCCATAGCACTAGAATTAGAAAATGATGTCATGTTTTTTAATGGAGGAGGAGAAAAAAAAATGATTTTCAAAATGAACATTTTGAAAAAAGGGTAGATCAAATGATTCTTATCGGTATCTGTGGAAAAAAATACGCGGGCAAGGATACCATGGCCGATTATCTGGTGCAACATTATGGTTTCCAAAAAAAATCGTTTGCGGGTCCCCTCAAGGAGGCATGTCGTCATCTTTTCTTGTTTAGCGACGCTCAATGCCATAACCCCCGCTACAAGGATGTGGTGGATCCACGGTGGAACCTGTCGCCTCGACAGGCGTTTCAATTGGTGGGTACAGATTGGGTGCGGAACCAATTTCACAAAAATTTTTGGGTGGAGCGTATGCGCTACGAATTAGACGCCATGGACAAGAACGCCCGGATTGTGATTCCGGATGTCCGTTTTGAGAATGAAAAAAATGTCGTCCTCGAGTGGGGTGGACACGTGTGTGGGATTGATCGCGCCCATGGCCATCCAAGAGACTTTCACGAATCGGAAACCCACATGGACAGCTTTTTTGATTCCCTTTACCTCTTGGAAAATAAAAGGAGCGTCGACGATTTCTATCAAAAAATTGACACCTATCTAAACAATATTGTATTTCCAAGCTAAACAGACAGGAGACATGGGGATACCCACATTTTTTCGATCCATCCTCAAGGGGAACCGCCGGGTCATTCAGGGAGCCGGAGAAGGCGTTCTACCGGTGGATTATTTTTTTATGGATTTCAATTCCATCATCTACAAGGAATGGGGCGACATGCCCAAGGACTTGAAAACCACCACTCACGCCAAGTTGGAAAAACTCTTAATCTCCAAGGTGATTGAGAGAACGATTCATATGGTCAATCACATTGTCCAGCCATCGTGTCTGACCTATCTGTCGTTGGACGGTCCCGCACCACGTGCCAAGATGGTGCAACAGCGCTCGCGTCGATTCAAGTCTGTCCAGAGTGCTACATTTTTTCAGGCCCAGAAAGAGGGATGGGATCCTTCGTCGCACATTTGTCCAGGGACGGCGTTTATGCATCATCTGGGCCTTGGTCTCCAAAAAGCCATGGCACAGGGTAAATTCAACACCTCGGTGACGCTGAGTGATAGCAACCATCCGGGGGAGGGAGAGCACAAGATTCTTCCCAAGATTCGTGCCTTGGCACAGAATGACGCCGACAAGGACAAGACCGTGGTCATTTATAGCCCGGATGGGGACATGATTTCTCTGGGACTGTTGACCCAGAAATCCAATGTGTACATTTTGAGGTACGCCGATCCCCTGTCGGAGCATGAGAATGTGTGGTTGGAAAAGGGGTACGACCTCTTGTACTGTTCCCTGAATATTGTCCGGGATGATTTTTTCCAGCAAATGACCAAGACATATCAAGGGGAGCAGGTGGACGCTACACGGATTTTATTGGATTACAATTTTTTGCTGGCCATGGTGGGAAATGATTTTGTGCCCTCGCTCCCTTTTCTCAAGATCCGTTCAGGAGGCCTGGATATTTTATTGGATATTTACAACCGCCTGCGTCCCCAATTCAAGGACTATTTGGTAGAGGGGATCCGTATCCACCCCGAATTTTTCAAGGCCCTGTTTGTGGAGCTGAGCAAGATGGAAAATGCCGAGATGCGCAAGGAATATGCCATGCTCGTACGCGAGTACCACGGTGCGGAAAATGGCCGCCGCGAACAGAGGGAACGTGAAATGTCGCCCCAAGAAATTCTGGAATCTCGATATTACCACATGTCGTTGTTTCATCCATCTCATCCCCTGGCCTCGACCTATCGTCGGTACTGGAACGTTATTGATTATCACCAGGACAAGCACGTATGGAAGGGTCAGTACTACCGATATTTTTGTGGGTTCCGACCCGATTCCATGCTCTTGTTTAACCGGGATCGGACGGCCATGGTGAAAAACTATCTGGAATCCCTCTTGTTTACCCTACGGTACTACACCGAGGGATGTCCCTCGTGGTCGTGGCATTACCGGTACCGTGTAGCACCCATTCCTTCGGATGTGTTTACCGTGCTCGATAAACGCATGGTGGAGGTGAATACCCTGTCGTTGGAAAAGGGGACGCCGTACACACCGTTCCAACAGCTCATGATGATTTTGCCCCCCAAGAGCATGACCATGCTTCCTCCCAGCATTGCCGCCTTGGCGTCCCACAAGAAATGGAAACCCTTGTACCCGGACGAGTTTGAAGTGGATGCCTTGGCGGGGATGAAATATATTTATAGCGAGGCCTTGCTTCCGGAGCATGACGAGGAAGAAACTTTTTTGGAGGCCATCCGGACGGTGGAAAAGACGTTGCTACCGGAATGGGTGGAAAGGAATCGTATTTCCGACAAGGTGAAAAAATTTGTGAAAAAAAATTAACCTTGTCTCTTGGTAGAGAAGAAGAAGATAAAATATGCTTCCCGCTTATTTGCAACAACAACTTGCCCTCTCGGATCTGTTGGCCGTGAGCATCAATACCAGCAATTCATGCAGCGTCACCAATGGTCCTCGACCGGATCGTCTCGTCCAGTTTTTGGAGGCTTTGGTGGCCGCCAAGGCCCTCCAAACCCGCAACCTCACTCCTCAGCAATATATCCTGGCTCAGGCAGCCATCAAGCAGTACCAATTTGGGTACTAGATTCTTGAACAAGAGAAAAACGTTTTTTTTTTCCACAAGAATAAAAAAATATGAATTATCTATGGATTTTTGCGGTTTCCTTTGCCATTTTGGTATTAATTGCATTGATACTGGCCATTGTTGCCCTCTCCAAAATTTCTTCCATCTATTCCTTTTGCCACAACAATAAATGCCCCTCCCCAGAAATACCGACCGAGGTGAGCAATATCCAAAAGTACACTCCTACCGTGGTGCCCGGCGATAATCTGGAACTTGGGAGTGATAACCCTATTTCGGGATATTTCATGACTATTGGAAAACTCAAAGTATGCTGGGGTGCCGTGTCCTTTCACTACACGCAACAGACGACGCGCTCCAGCAGTTCCTCCGTGTCTCTTCCAGGATCGTTTTTTACCACGGTGCTTGGATTTTTACCTAGCGTCTCCGCGGTGGGAGATCAACCGATACAACATGTGAATGGAGATGGATATTCCAAGGACTCGATTCAATTTTATGTGGACCAAGGAACCTCCCAAAGCAACATTGCCAGCGTGAAGGTTGCCTGGCTTGTATTGGGTAATTAATAAATGGTATGTTTTTTTTTTTTCATTCCAAAAGAAAAAAAGAAAAAACAATATGGGAAAATCAAATTCATTTCATCTTAGTCGAGGTGCCGTGATCGGGTTAAGTGTCGCCGCGGGAGTCCTCGGTATCTTTTCTTTCGGCTTTGGAATGGCGGCTCTTGCAGGAACAATGGCGGGCCTTGCGGGTGTTACGACCGGCGTTGGAGGAGCATTAGCGGCCGGGGCAGCCACAACTGCTATGACCGCTACCGCGGCTGGAGCCGTCGGTGGTGCGGCCTCTGTCATGGTCTCCAAATCCCAATACAATGATGCGGTGAAATCCGGCGTGGGAGTCAAGGCCGCTAAAAGAAATCTGATTATGAGTTCGGTGGGTATGGGGTTATCGGGGTTGGATGTGATGGGTTCGTATGCATCCATGTACCAAGGCGTGAGAGCGGCGCAAGTCGCCATGACTGCAGGTGTATTGGGTGTAGGGGGTGGTATTGGAATGGGTGTGGCTCAAACGACACAGGGGATTCAAGAAGCACAACGAGGAACCAAGGGAGCGTGGAAAGATATCGCCATGGGTCTGGGGAGTATAGGAATGGCGGGTGTGGGTGTGTATTTTGGTGCCAGGGGAGCCGCGAATTCAAGTAGGGGCAAAATTAGTTTTGATGACTCTTTGAATATATATCATGAACCAAGGGTAAGAACGAAAAGCGAATCGAGTACACCAGAATCCATATACCCTGCTGAGCTTGTTGCAAAAGTTGGAGTCGAGTCTAAGTATCTCTCACGAGAAGACCAAATTAACATGGAACGGCAACATTATATAGATAAAAAAGGATTAACAGGTGATGACGCTCAAGAATATGGTGACGTGTTTGCACAAGATTTAGACACACCTATTAATGACAGAGGAAAACAAGTACGTTCTGGTCTTTCCAATGGAGATATGGGTTCTTTAGGAACCATTTACAAAAGGACAGAAAGTGGAGCATATGTAGGTGTGGGAAATAAATCAGTCACAAAATTCGATGAAGCAGGAAATCGTGTTCAAGTTAATCCTGCAAACATTAGAAAAAATAGTGGCGCTAACAAATCTGTAGGAGCATCCAGATTCACGTATAAAAAAGTACAGGGTGAATTAGATTCACAAGGTGCTGATCTTACAGTAAGTGACGAATACAATCAATTATTCGCAGAGGAAATTGCAGCGGGTACAATGTTTAGGGTTTAGACGTGGACTTGATTCTTTCAAGTCCACGTTTGTATGTATTTTCTCTGTAGGAGACCCATGGCGTCCAGGAATGTTTTGTGGTAAAATCCAATAGATCCACCCGGTGATATGTTTATCGAGACTATTTGTCTATATATTTGGCCACCACCCCCAATGCCGCCTAGGCCACCAATGGATACAATGGCTTGTCGATGCGGTGGATCACGCCATTGAGACGCCAAATGTCAAATTCGGTGGCGTACACATTTTCATTAAACATCATGGTCGAGGGACCCTGAATGACCGCACGGATCATCTGGCCCTTGATGGAAGTCTGCAGTTGTTGGTAGGGGGAGGTGAAAAGGACATTTTTGGGAAAATATCCAATCATGAGATGATACTTGACGATGCGCCGTGCCGTGTCGACATCGGCATTCAACACCACATTTTCATCGAGGGTATCGGGGAGGAATATGGTACCACGAAAACTGGGATCAGCAAACTGGCCGTCCAAACGCGCAGTCTTGACCAGAAAGGCAAATCGAGGGGAATGTTGTTGGAGGTAGCCCATGATGGATTCAGGGGGATACGTCTGGGGACACGGACCGACGTTCAAGACACGCGCGGGCTCGGCAAATTCATAATCAAAAAAGGGAAACACCCCTTGCATGGACACCATGATCTTGTTTTTATTTTCTACCAAAAAAATAAAAAATAAAAATTGATGTGGTTCTCTTGAAAAAAAAAAGAATTAAAAATCACAAATGCAACCCCTTTTTCTTTTTTTAGGTTGGCTTTTTCCCCTGTGCCTGTGGGCGTTTACCGTTGATTTTTCTCCCCTGAAACCCCAGAATCAAGTACCCTTGTGCGGCAACTGTTATGAGGCCATTGTCTCCGACAAGAACACGTTATCGTGTCGCCTCTTCGGATCGACCGAGGTGATTTGGGGGTCGATCCAGTACAAGGCGTGTGTAGCGGTACGCCGTAATGAATCCATGTGTGGTCCGAATGGTCGTTATTTTTTCCATTACTACAATTCCACGTCCGACTAGGCCTATGCCAAATCAAACAGAAAAAGCGTTCTTTCCAAGACGGACACCATCTCATCGCGGATGTTCAACAGCGCCAAATCCTTTTTCAGGGGTTCGCTAAGGGTTCCCAAAAATTTGATCATCTCGTTCAAGAGACGGGGAGCATTCTTGTCGGTAAAGGTGCGGAGGATCATGTCTTTGGAGGACAAGGAGACGCGTCCATAGATGCCCATGTACGCCTCGATGAAACGATCAATGAGTTCCAACATGTCCTCGGTCAACTTGTCCGATGCACGATGTCGGGAATAATACTGGGTACGCCAGTGGTACAGTTTAAGCTCGTTCTGAAAACGAAAAAAATGGTCGACCAAGGCCAATTTCAATTTCATTTCTTTCTTGTAGAAAGAAAATTAAAAAACTCTTGTCCGTGTTGTATGTTTATTTTCTATATGGAGGCGGATTTCGAATTCGACGATATTCTCTAAAATTAAGAAACTTTTGTCCACGTTGTACGACGCATTTGTCCTGTATGTTGAACCGGGCATTGGAATAATAAGGATCGGTTCCTGTTTCTAATAGGTACTGACGTCGTTGTTTTTGACGAATTTTGAATTCAACGATATTCTCTATACATTTTTTATCTCCACATTGAGACCACCGTCCCAAAGGCTTGGAACAAGTTGTGGAAGAAAAAAAGATGGACGCTTTTTTAAAAAAAGAATTCATGGTTGTTTCTTTTTTTTAACCCTTTTTCTTTTCGTCATTTTTTTTTAGGGCTGTAGTACAAACAAAGCCTACTCTAATTCCAAATGATCAAAATGTCGAATGAGCAATTCCATGAGGGCTCGGCGGTTGGCGGCGCTCTCCCGCCACACCTCGGGCTTGAAATTCTTGTCGCACAGACGGTGGAGAGCGTCCAAGGATTTTTGAACCAATTGGTAGTAGTAGGGATGGACCTCCAAGGGAATGATTTCTTCCTCTTTTTTCGGTGGTGTGTCGTCGCTGGCCTCGTCGTGGGGAGCATCCGGTTTCACATCGGTATGAAGCAACAAGAGTTCCACCACTTCTTCGGTGCTCATGGTATCCTCAATCTGAATCGAGGGGTCGTCCTCGAACCAGTTGCGGGCCACATGCAATACATAGTTTCGTGGTTTTTGTAAATAGTAATCCCACCCTTCGTGGTACTGATAGGTTTGGTAAAGCTTGGCACGACGTTTGAATTGTTCTTTTTCTTCCGAGGAGAGAGCTTTCCAACGCCGACCGATTTCACGGGAGCGTTCGACAAACGACATTCCAGAAATTTGACGAGTCGCTTCTCGCGTAAACAGATTGTAGCTATTCATTTTCTTGGAAGAGGATTTTTTTTTTTTACATTGATTCCACATTTTTTTCATTTCCTCTTGTGTCAATTCAGGGTACTTGGAAGCCAGCAAGACAAAAAAGTCTTGAACCTTTTTTTCCACCACCCCCTTTGTCATTTGTCCTTGGTCCTCCCCTGCCGGGTGGATCCGAGTCCTCAATTTTTTTTTGCAGTCTCGAAAGAAACGAAATTTAGACGCGGAGGTATTCGCCCCGCATGGCCGGATGAATACGGTTCAGGGATTCCCAGTCGAGGGAAATACGGTAGGAATCTGTTTCCTCTTGAACATGAAACACACTTTCCGAGTCAAGAGGAGAGGGAGTATGAAAATAGAGGTGCAATAACAAAATGGTTTTCTTGATGAGACGGAGCGGTGCCTCGTTCTCCAAGGGTTCTTGTTTTTGAATCGACATGAAATAAACGAGGGTCAGCAACCACCGCTGGAATTCAATCTTTCGAACGTGGACAAAAGGACAATAACAATCAATGGTATCGAGCACGAGGGATTTGAATTGTCGGGTCAGGCTCCGCATCGTTTCATCGTCGTTGCGTTGCACGGCCTCTTCCACCTTGTCTTGCACACGACAAAGCGCATCGTAAATTCCCTGAACCAATTGTTCACGAATGGACGGATTCCGGATTTGCGAAAACAAGGCGTGCATCGACGCCACGTGGGGTTTCAATATTTCTTGGGAAACCCCACCACGGACCGGGAAGCGGTAAAACACGTCGATGCTCGATCGGGTAAGAAAGGGATATTCCTTTTGAAAACTCTTCAAGAGACCATCCACCGCGTCCGATCGTTGGGTACAAAAGGAGCATTGTTGGACCGACACCGCCCCGTTTTCGGTGGACAGCGTCTGCCACAACCGAGCGAGCGCGGGGTACCGTGGCTGGGCGACACGGGATAGCTCGTGGAACAGATCCCACAATGCGTGGTGATCCGCGTGGGGGCACGACGTCTCTGGGATTTCCTTGATGCATTGAATGTGAAACCCATGGGGAAATGTACAATACGTCCACGTCTTTGGGTCGATCCGCAAAAACACCCCCTCGTGAGGATGAGGGCTGTGCACCAGCTGAAAATAGTCGAGGGAAGGAAAGACCATTTTTTGCTGGAGCATGTAGGAAAAAATATACTGCATCGAATGCACACAACATTTTTGGTAATCGGGCAAGGAAAATAAAAAAGGCAGCATTCCGATTTTTTTTTATTTTGAGAAATGCTTAAACCTACCGTAGGGCTTTAGAATGACCGTAGGGCTTTAGAATTGTGCCATTGGCGTGACGGTTTTTTAGCAAATGTTTGATTTAAAATTTTTGATTTAAAAACAATAGTGTTTTTTTTGAAAAAAAGATTTTTCTTGACGGAATGAAATTGTCCGTCTTTTTTGTGTACGCCATGGCGTGGAGGAATAATGCCCGTGTGAAAAACGTGGAAAAACCGGTCTGTTGTCAATGCCGCTACTTTCGAAATTCCTTCTTGGGTGATCCCACTTTGGGAAAATGCACCCAATTTGGAAACAAAAATATAGTATCGGGTATCATTACCCACGAATTCGCGGAATTGTGTAGGAAAGATCCCCAACAATGCGGCGTCAATGGTACCTATTTTGAAAAAAGACCATCTTTTCCATCTTGGCCCATCGTACTGGAACCCACACAACTTCCATGAATACTGAAATGAATATTCGTACGAATATTCATTCATTGGATAAAATTGGTAGGCTACATGTATGTCTGTTCCATGTTATACACGGAGTTGGCGCTGCATTTGTTTCAGTGGCAGTTTTTGTTCCCACTGAACCAAGGTATGCCAGACGCTGACAAAGCTTACGAGGATCAGGAAAAGGCCCCCTACAAGGGCCAAAAGGACCAAGGCATAGGCCTGATTCATTTTCTGTTTCATGAGCTGGATGCCTTCTTGACTAGAGGAGGAAATGGAGGTGATGGGGATGCAAAACGTTTTGCCGTATTGTTGAGGGATCTCGGTCAATGACTCTGGAGGAGGCGAGATGGAAATGTTGAGCGAGGCGTAGATGAGCAACAAGACCCCGAGTGTAAAAAGTAAAATTTCACGAATCACGGAAATATTTTTTTTCATTTTATTATAAAAAAAAAAAGAAAAGAACATGAAAAATATCTTGTATTTTCTCCTCCTCGCCCTCATCATTGTGGTGATTACCATTGTGATCATCAACATTAAGAGAAATAGGGTGCCCCAGGAAAAGTATCAACCCTTTGCTTTTCTCCCCGAGATTAACCTCTCGGAATCCCCTAATTTTGTAAGTGAAAACGTGGTAGCCCAAACGCTCGGTCTCGTCTCCCCCGTCATCAACCAGGAAATGCTCCACGGTCAGTACCAGCGCTACCCTCTCAACCGCAAGAGGCAGACTACCAGTGTGGTGGCGGTGAGTGCCACCCAGGACAATCCCAAAATGATTGCGTGGCTGACCCAGACGAGTGCGGACACGTGGAATTTTGTGTGGCCCGACCCCGCCAGCTACTACTGGACCACCGTGGTGGATGTGCACGCCTGTCCCGTGGTGGTGGTCAAGGGAAAATATCCACGATGCCGTTATTTCGGATTTTTTCCGTACACGGGTTTCGAGGCGGGGGACAATGGAAAAATGTATGTGGGCCAGGGCATCAACCAGACATGGTCCAAGACATGCAATGCCACCATTCCCAACGATTGTGCGGGGTTGTTGGATCAGTACATTGAACCGGACCCGGGTTCCAAGAATCCCTTTACGGATCCATCGTACAAGGACGGCGACGACAATTTCTACACGGTCTATTTCATCTCTCCCTATTACAAGGGCAAGCTGCCCCAATCCAAAAACATTTTACCCCTGACTATTTTTGGTCTCAATCAATCCATCATCCTGTACCGCATCTACGCACCTTTTAACCCCAAGGGGTGCAATTACTCCATTTATTCTAGTCAGATGCCCTTTTCGACCAAGGGCTGCGACAATACCAAGTTTTCTTTGCAACTGAACAACGAGTCGGGGGGGAGTGTGAATCCTAAAGCGGACTCCTCGTCCCCCTGTGAGAACAAGGACAAGGTGTGCATCCAGCAATGTGTCAATCAAGAGCTGGCCAAAACCATGGATCCCGACTGCTACCAATACGTCAACAACAACAAGTATTGCTTGTGCGAACCCCAAAACTATTACGGACAATGCGGACAGTACATGGAAAAGGTGATCCGCAAGTGTAGCAACGGCATGGGCGGTCTCTCGAATTATTGCGAGGGACGTCCTGCCTTGAACCCCGGCTTTGAGTATTGTGTCGACCAGATGGAATTGAACCCAGAGATTCCCATTCTCTCGACGGGCATCCCCGACTGCCCCAATGCGCTCAACAGCCCCAAGGGTGCCTACCCCGCCAACCGCGATTACGAGTGTGAATACGTGCGCAATGCCAAGCTGGCGGAATGTGCCACGGCCAAGCTTTTCCAATCCACCAATCCCGATTGTCAGCGGTTCAAGGATCCCGCCAATATTCAAAACATTATCAAGGAGGACCCTACGAAAAAGGGCACCTGTGCCAACGATTTTGCCAAGATTCTGGGCGAGTGCTATTACGATTGTAAGGATGGAGACAAGCGCGTCGAATGCACTCTGTTTGGTACGGGGGCGGCATGGATCGGCTACAAAAATTCGGTGGAGGAAGCCCAAAAGGACAATCCAGCGTATGCCTACCAACCCGAATACGATTTTGTCGAGTACCCCAAGCAGTGCGAGGCCACGTGCAATCGATTCACGTGCACCAACGGATTTTGTGTCCCTGATATTCACGGTGAATACGACGAACCCACGTGTGGAGGCCAGTGTACCCAGGTCACCCCTCCTCCTACCGGGAAACCCCATCCTCATCGGTATCCGTATGGTCCTACACGCAAACCCTTTCCGACTCCACGAGTCGTTCGGGAAGGCTACGAGATGCCTACGACGGTGCCCGGGGAGGAGTGTGTCAACAAGTTCAAGGCCTCGGCCTGCGACCGTGGAACCAATCCCTACCAAAACGTTTCCGATTATTTTGTGAATGCGCAAAACGAGACGCTGTTTGCCAGCTCGGGATGGGTGGGTCT